>ERZ1740058.324-NODE-324-length-39782-cov-13.135726_pt1 | contig 39782 bp, 30 predicted proteins | sample MGYA00581745_ERZ1740058 | MGnify/ENA primary metagenome ERZ1740058 (study PRJEB43018, sample SAMN04849742) | marine metagenome | isolation source: floating plastic debris | place: Pacific Ocean | collected 2008-08-30 | study: EMG produced TPA metagenomics... | reverse complement strand
AGACGAACCTCAAGGCCCTGGGTTTCGAGAATTTGGAAGACTGGAATCCAGTAGACCCCAGTTGATTCCATCGCCACGGTCGTGACCTTGCACTTTTTGAACCAAGATGCCATGGCATATAAGTCCGCTGTGAAGCATCCAAACTTGCGCACTGATGGGGAAGCTGTTCCCGCGCCAACACTGACCCAATGGGTGTCACTGCCGATATCGATGCCTGCCGCATGAGGATGAATTTGATGAATTGTCTGGCTATCCAGTGAATCTGCCATCAGAACCTTTCAACACGATGAAGGTGCTCTAACCTGGGACGGTTACAAAAGACTCTTCTAAACGGGATAAGACCAGAGGTCCTTCACCACTGCTATCACCATGGCTCCCAGAACTATGCTCCGGATCAGGCACTCAGCCCTGCCAGGGTGCTGCCGTCTTAACTGTCAGAACATAGCAGCACCTTAGTAGGGCTGACCGAGTTTCTTCCGTCATTCACGCAGCACTTTGGGCCGAGTTAGTTGCTCCGAAGGAGAAACCCCTGACGGGCGAGAGCTATTTTGAGCAATTTGACCATCTCAATAGTGAGCACCTTGAGCAGTTTATTCATCAGTTTGCGGCTCGCTATGCGGAGGATGCGGTAATGATTCAAATGGATCAAGCCAGCGCCCACCGGGCACAGGAAGTTGACTGGTCAGAGAATATCATTTCGTTATTTCAATCTGCCTATATCCCGAAGTTAATCCAGTTGAGCGTTTCTGGAAACATCTCAAGACGCCTTTTCCGTGGGACATCTTCGAGAATCTGAAGGCGCTGCGTCAGCGAGTCCAAGAGGTCTTGTAAGAAATGACCAAAGACGGGATTCGCTCAGTGACAGGATGGGACTTCACCACGAATGCGATATTAGGTGTATCCTCAAATTGAACTGGTACTACCATAAAAATCAAAAATTTTATTACGATCGCTTTCGTATTCTCCAGGAGAGGAAAAACGTAACCACAAGTATGAGAATAAATGAAAGAGTAGTAAAAATATAGTAATTCGAATGAATTAGTATGATTGGCACTGAATCAGCTAACAAGTAAATAAAATTTCTGTATTGGGTTCAAATACTCAATTTTGAGGTTTAAGTTAAAGAATTATATGTATCAAAGAAACTTTTCGCTGTGGTTTGGTTATAGGTGGAACTTCATTCATGAAAAATTCAGCTAGGATTTTTTAATTCAGTTACTCTCACTGATGAAGTCTTCTAGTATCTTTAGATGTTTTGGAGGTTGATTATCAATCAGATCTTGAACAATTTTTACGGCAATAATTTCAGGAGAGATTGCTGCCTGACGGCCCATTGGTGTATTTGTTTGATCAGTCAACAGTTTTGGAGGACGCACCAGTAAGAAACTAACCTCACTATATTCAACTGATGCAACTCTAGTGATTCCTTCAATCGCATGTTTGGCGCTAGTATAATGAGGCCAGTCACTTGGTGAAGATTGAGAAACGACAACCGATGATATGACAATCACAGAACCTGAATTTTCAGATAATAGGTTAAGAAAGACTGACATTGGTACGCTCATCAACGCGAGGCTTTTACTCACATAATCATTAACTCGTATGATTGCTGCTGGTTCAATCCAGAGAGGTAAAATTGCAGGACACGCATTGCAGATCAAGAAATCTAGCTTGCCATACTTTTCAAGAATCTCCTGCTGAGTTGAGAGACACCACGAGAGTTCTGAGGCATCTCCCTGCATCAGAACAAGCTTGCCCGGAGCGTTTGCTGATGCCGTTTGAAGCTGCTCCGCTTCAGAACGGCTGCGAAGAAAGTTGACCAGAACGGTGCATCCCTGCAAAACAAGAGTTCGAGCGATTGCTGCTCCCAACCCTCGACTGGCTCCCGTCACCAGAGCAACCTTACCCTTAAGGGCATCGGATCGGGGCATCAAAGTTTCAATCGACGCTGTAGTGCTGGTTGGAGGATCTGGACGAATAAAGGATTGAATCTCTCCACGTGCTAAGGGCATGCCACTAGCAGCTAGCTCGACCTTCGTTCGCAAGAGATTGTAGCGGTCGTCAAGCTGAATTAAAGACGCTTTGTAGGAAAATGGTTCAATGAGATCAGGAATGGAATCTTCTAAATTGAGGGAAAACTTAGAGAATAGAGCTTGAGTTCCCGGCAGTTCCATCCCCACAAAATAGCTTGCCCATAGAAGAATAGCGATTTCTAATTCCCCAATCCCCTTCTGAGACAAATTCAGATTATTAATCAATTTCCTTAATAAATCAATTTTTGGCAAGTAGGTCTCTTCTACCTGAACCCCCTCAGCTAAATCAGATATTGACAATAGTGCCGCTTCAGTAAGAGCTGCATGGTGGGCAGCGGTTCTTATTTGAGAAGGTGTTCCAGGAGAGAAATGAGCTGTCACCTTTGACATCAACCGTCTTCCGTCAAAAATCCTAATCACCGCCTTTTCTGGGGTAGCCTCTTTGACTGTCAAAGAATAGGGAAGATCAACATACAAAGGTGCCAGAAACTCCAGAACAATCTTGTTTAATCTCATCCCAGGACGATCTTGGAGGTGGCTTAAACCAAACAATCCACCCAAAATTCCAAATACGACGCGATTAGCAAAAGAAGTTTTGCGAGCGTAATCATCGGAGAGATGGAGTGGATTGTGATCGTGACTTGCCTGACTAAACAGTTCAAGATCATCATTGGAAAATCGAAGCAAATTTTCGGCCTGTGGAGCTTCCATAACTTCTTTAGATAAACGTGTAATGTTATCAAATCCTTTGTCTTGACCCTATTTACTCTGCTTGAGAATGAACCGTTCTCAAATCTAGGCTATCAAGCCATGCAATAACTTCAGGACTTTCCGCAGCCCACTGCTGGCACTGCACTCTGACCCGTTGTAAATGCTCATCGAGGTTTTCTGGTGTGACATAGACTCCAAAGTCCTCCGGTACAGTATCAATCTGATAATTGAACATTCGGTTGAGAACCAGATTGCCAGTGGTATGCGTGTAGTGAGATGGGTCGTCGTAATATTCCATCGCTTCTTTAATTGATTCAGTCGTGATGCTATTACAACCTGAAAAGTCCCACACAGGGTGAATATCAACTATTTCACGAAACCACTGTTCATAAGTTGACCAGTAATTAGCTATCCTTGACGGATAAAACTGTGTTACGTGAATGGGCGACAAAAAGAACTTAACATCAATCCTGTCGGTACGAGAGGTTTCTACTTTCGTACGCAGGCTACCAATCGCTTCTTCCGATAATTCATAGTTCCAGTACATCTGGGCAGGTTCGGAAAAATCTGTTTGAAGTTGCGTTTCAAACTGACGAATTCTAGTTTGCCTGATCTTATGAACATAGGTTCCATCCCCAGCAAAATATCCTCCTCGCTCATCAGGGTTGAGAGTCAGTTTGAGAGAGTCAAGAGACAAATACAATCCAAAGAAATCATTCAGAATTGGATGAGGCAAATTTAATCTTGCGCTTGAAAAATCAGCTTGCACTAAATTGTTTTGACTAAATGCAAAGAAATTTAGCTCAGTGACGCTCTGTTCAATGTCTTCTACTTGACGATTTGCATAATGAAAAAAGCTATCGAGTTCGTAGGCATTTGCACCTAAGATTGCCAGGTTGTATACCGGAGCTTCTGACAGTAGCGATACATAGCTAGGATCCAATCCTCTAGCAACACCAGAAGCTCCCAGTAAAATTGTTTTGGGTTGAGCATCTAGAACTTTATAAGCTTTAACAAGTCGAGCATTTGCAACTCTTCCTCCTCCTTTTCGAATACCATAAGGGTCAACGACAAAATTAAGCGCAAATACAGAGAGCAGATAAACTGTAGAACAACTAAAAAAGACTTTAACGAATTTGCTGTACTGAAACATATCTTCAGAAGGGAAAATGACGGAAATTAATAATTTTTTAGCGGAAATTAGGGTTCTTTAGAAATTTTATTTTCTAGTAAGATCGGATGAGAAATCAAGCCTCAATATAACTTTAGAATTGGAAGTAAATAAATTCGCTGATTTGGCTAAGACCAAGAAATGCAGTAATGGCGATCGCACTCGTCAGCCCAGCCCACTTTACAGTGGGTCGCCATTCAGAGTTCTTCCAAAGGGTTGTCAACCAACGGGGATTGTTTTGAAGCTCATAGATGGGGTCAAAGTTTAGACCCGGTTCAAATCGGGCCATCCATTGTTGAGTATTAGGAAAGTAGAAAACAACTACCATCAAAGCTGCCAATCCCATCAGTCCGACTTTGTTGTCTGGAAAGAGTATGTTCGGGAAAATGGCTCCGTCTGTCAAGACGAAACCATTGCTTCCTAGCATGGATGCGATGACTGTCATAGCATTGTCAACACTGGGTGCCCGGAAAAAGACCATCGCAACAACAACAGCCAGAAAAGTGATTCCTTGTCCAATCCTTTGCCCCAGCCAATTCACTTTTTTCAAGTTGTAGCCCCTGGACTTTAGGAGCATATGCCAGCCGTGGTTGATAGTGAGATAAAAGCCATGGAGAAACCCAAATACGATGTATTGCCAACCAGCACCATGCCAGAGACCAGCAAGGAACATCGTGATCACAGTGGGAGCAGCAATCAATTCAATAAAGGCTTCAAAGGTGCCAACTCCGCGCTTAATTAAACTCTTACCCTGTTTCATACGACGACGGGAAAAATTCAGAGAAATCGGATTGTAAAGGTAGCGGGTCAGAAATCTAGTCAACGTCATATGCCAACGCCCCCAAAAGTCGATAATGTTGATCGCCTTGTAAGGAGAATTGAAGTTGAGCGGGAGCTTGATACCAAACAATCGAGCTGCACCGATCGCCATGTCTGAATAACCGGAGAAATCGAAGTAGATTTGCATTGTATAGGCCAGTGCTCCCATCCAAGCTTCTGGCATGCTGAGCAAAACGCCCTGATTGGCAGCATTAAAAACTGGAGTCGAGTAAAGAGCAATCTGGTCAGCAAGAATAACCTTCTTAAACAGCCCCATCGAGAAAATCGATAGGCCAACTGCGATATCTTCCTGATTCAACCCAAACTTTGATTGCTTTGAAAATTGAGGCATCATCTCGCTATGGTTAACAATAGGGCCCGCAATCAACTGGGGGAAGAAGGTCACGAAAAGGCAATAATCCAGAAATCGGTAATGTTGGGTTTCACCTTCCAGACTGTCTATCAAATAGGAGATTTGCTGAAATGTATAAAATGAGATACCTAAAGGTAGAATAATTTGGGCAATATTAAATTCTGTCTTGGCAAAAGCATTAATATTGTCAACAAAAAAATTAAAGTATTTATAGTAGCCAATTAACCCCAAATTAAATATGGCGCCTAATATTAGCAGAAGTTTTCCTCGTTTTTCATCTTCACTAATATATGCTTGGTTGAGTGCTTGCCCTAGAACATAGTTTAGTCCAATTGACAGGAATAGCAGCAGCAAATAAGACGGATTCCACCAACCATAGAAGAAGAAAGAAACTGTAATGAGCCAGAAGATTGGCGATCTCTGACTTCCCAGTCGACTAGATAGGTGAAATCCTAAAATAGTGACAGGAAGGAAAAGTAGAATGAATTCGTATGAGTTAAAGAGCATCTCAGGATAATGATTAGAATATAACTGAAGCTTTCTCTAGTCGCCAGTCTCCAACCAGTAAATCAGAGTGCTTGAGCTTACGCTTCAAGTAACAGACATTAGTGATAAAGAGTGGCAGCTATAATTATTGGTTCAAAAGCACAAGGAAATTGACAGCTCAATTTCCTTGTGCTCTGTTCCATAAATCCACATTTGTAAGCCTTTTGAAAGGCTCACGAATGTGTACGTCGTACAGAAAAAGCCAATTTCAGAACAGCCTTGAGCCGCAAAGCGACCTTAATGAGGATGACTGAAAAATATGTTGAGGCATAATGGACTAAAGATTACAGCTAAGATTATTAATGTCATAATCAATCTTCAAACCTTATATCAGAATGATGTTGATGACTGCTACTAATTGGCCTCCTTCTCAAATATCTTCTAAGCAGGTTGTTTACTCAGTTTGGTTTGAACCAGGTCAACAAACTCACCCACATTGCTAAGTTGAGCCACTTCAGATGTCTTAAACTTGATGCCAAATTCTTGTTCAACTCCCAGCACTAGACTGATGTGAGCCATTGAATCCCAACCACTGACGTCTTTTGCAGAAGTGCTATCTTCTACAGTGATATCGTCGTCATCAAATACATCTTGAAAGATTGGATTGAGTTGCTCGTAAATTTTTTCGCGCTTCATTGAATACCTTCTTAGATAGAAATAGTTGTTTTGATAAAAGTCTTGAATCCTTTGAATTGATCTAGATCAAGTTTCCATAGACTGCGAAACGCTTCTTCGCCTTCTTGTTTCTCATGAATTAGCTCAAATCCTAATTTTGCATAGTGCTCTTTGACTATGCCGTTTTTAGCTGTTCGAATATACTCTCCGTGTAAGATACGATATCCTCGCTGATGCGCTTGATCGACCAGCACATTAAGAACTTCTTGTTCGACCTGGCGCCCCAACACCCGGCAACTCATTAACCAAGTGTCTACGTGCAGCGCCCTCCCAGATTCAAAGATGACGGGCTTAGCGATCGCCACACTGATCAATCCGTTATCTCCGAAATCATCCTTTAAACGAATTTGAAGACACAGAACGTCCGAATCTTCGCTCATCTGCTTTACCTGTGCTTCGGTGTAGCGACGAGTTGTCAAGTTGAATTGATTACTCTTATTAATTAACTGGGTAGCGCGAGGCAAAGAAACAGAATCGATTGAGGCAACTGTCATCTCCATGTGAAGGCTCCCTAGAAAACCCTCCAGGCTATGAGATTTTTCCTTCAATTCATTTCTGTGGCTATTTGCCAAGTATTGTTCTGCCCGTTTTGTGTCATCGCTGGAGAAGGAAACCGCCTCAAAGTATCCAGCATCAGACAGACAGCGCACGTATAACGCTGGATCTTCTGGCACTTCAGGTACTGCAATAGCGGGAGCAAACTGCCGCACCACTGCTCGCTCAACCGGATTATCGTCAAAGAAAACCAGAGAATCTAATCCAATATTTAGAGTGTTTGCAATCCGCTTCAGATTAGTTGCCTTATCTTCCCAGTTGGCAACGAATACAGCAATGTCATCTCGACGCAGGACCATCTCCGGATGCTTCTCAAACGGCTCCAAAGCATTCACTTCCTCATTCTTGGAGCAGATTGCCAGGATGATGCCTCGCTCCTTCAACGCTTTTGCGTACGACTGGAAAGCATAAAAGGCTTCACCAACTGCGTTGCCCTGCCCTAAAAGGATTCCCGACAATCCATCGTCGCCGATCACGCCGCCCCACACAGTATTGTCTAGATCGAGTACTAAGCACTTGTAGGATAGTCCCCGAACGGCAGCCAGCATCCGCCCCAGATAATCCCCATAGAGGGGCGAATAAACTGGAGAGATATCTTGTTTTGCATGATGCCAGAGGGCCGTATCACACCAGAGATGCTTACCGATATAAGCTGCTATCTCATCTGTGTTCAGCAGCAACACCTTATGCTCAGCAGCTCTTGAACGTAAAACTTCGTTTACCTGATTTAGAATACTTGTAGGTGAAGCCGGTAGAACTGCATCATACTGACCAAACAACCGCTCCGGAGGAATGACCATCATTTGCTGAATGGTGATCGCCATCAACTGAGTGTTGATGATTTCCCAGAGATTTGCCCATTCATCAACCCGTTGGTCCACTGCGGCTTTGACATCTTGAATAGGGCAAGATCTAGGTAACTTTACTCCAACATCATTGCCGTTGAGTGCCAAGAGCACAACATCGGGTTGAAACTCATACAGACCAGAGGCAGGATCCAAAATTTCTTGGCGGTACTGACCATAAGGTGCAATGTAACATTCTGCAATCAAGCCTCGACGCAATGCTGCCACCCGAATTGCAGGAATCAAATGCTCGATTGTCGAGGATGCCAAAACTGCGAGCCGAATCGTTTGAAAATTAATTGCCTCAGTAAGATGAGCAGTCAAAGTCTCTTGTAGGCGACGATCAACTCGTAAAGTTTGGGTGAAGTCAAGGTTATGTTTCGCGATTTTACGCAAGTAGTGAATCTGCTCCCTGAATCCAGTAATTTGCCTGCAAATGGCAATTGCCTCTCGAAAATCAGGGTGATCAGGCAGCCAATGTAAAAGGTTTTTCATTTCCTGAAGGAGATCTACTCTCCACGTATATAACTTGCCGATAAAACGAAGAATACAACGGTTTTTACGGCGTTTCTTGACCAGATGAATGCCAACTTAAATCTAAGACTCATGGTCGGTGAGGCTTTTATGAATTGTGCTGTAACTCATAGGTTCAAGAAACGCCATATCGCTTACATATCACTTTCGCCAAAGGAAATCTAAACCGCTTATTTCTCATCGTCGAGCTTAAATTTTTCTACTGAACTACAATATGAGAATAGACAGAAACAAGGTACCTTTTTATTATCAAGTGAGTTTGACTTGAGAAGAATATAATACGACGAGATTATTGTTATTAAGAAGAATATAAATCAAATGTTTCTGTATAAGCCTCAAATAAGAAGGCATATTACCAAGAGCCACGTAGAATTTCACTAAAGCCTTGATTATGAATTAAACGATTTCTAAATCAACTATCGAAACTTTTACTAATTGCATAGATATTTCACACGGCTAGCTAAATTATTAAACACATTATGATTCAGCCCTCAAAAAACTTGCAAATACAGAACAAGGACTTTGCAAAAAAAATATATATTCAATAAAAAGCCATTTTAATTTTCAAAATATAAATTCAATTAATCAAGGTACGGAGAATTGATTATACAGTCAACTTTATAAGGCCATCTTCATAAACTCCATAAATCCTCAGATTGCGGTTCTGAAATAGAACAAAAAGTTTTAGTATGTCGAAATGCTTTCTTCTCCTAAGACGACTTCCTGATAGCTACCAGATTTTACAATGCGCCCATGCTCCATTAAATAAATGCGATCGCAATGTTCGACAGTCGAAAGGCGATGAGCAATGATTATTATCGTCTTTTTCCCACTGAGAGATTGAATTGCCTCAGTAACGAGCTGCTCTGTCGCATTGTCTAGTGCTGAAGTCGCTTCATCAAGCACCAGAATTTCACGCTCATGATACAACGCTCGAGCGATGCCTATACGTTGTCGCTGCCCTCCCGATAAGCATACGCCGCGCTCGCCGATACGCGTTTTAATCCCTTCTGGCAAGCGCTCAACAAGCTCGTTCAATTGGGCTGCTTCAATCGCCTGCATCATGCGCTCAGCATTTATATGCTTATCAGATACTCCAAAAGCAATATTTCGCTCAACTGTATCATCAATCAGAAAAATTGATTGAGGAATATAGCCGATTAGATTTTGCCACGCTCGCAAATCTTTGTAAACAGACTGATTGTCAACTAAAATATCTCCTGAATTCAGAGGGAGAAGCCCCAGAATCAGGTCAACCAAGGTCGTTTTACCTGCTCCAGACTTGCCAATGAGCGCAATTGATTCACCTTTTCGGAGTGTTAAGCTTACGTCCCGTAGAGCCGATTCTTTGGCGCCATCGTATTGAAAAAAAGCGCGACGTATATCTATTTTTTGCCGGAACGGTAAGGTAATTAGTTTAGTCGATTCTATTGACTGTTTTTGATGCTTTTGAGAATAGATTAATTCATCTTCACAGTGCTCAAGTTCTTTAAGGTCAAAATAAAGCTTATCAATTACATATGAAGAAGATCTGAATTTAGTAAAGCTAGAGGTGAGTTGAGTTGCAACAGGCATCAAGCGAATAGCCACAACTCCAAATATACCAAGTGTGGCAATTAAACTATCAGTATCTCTGCCTATCAGAAGCGAAACTGAGGCTAATCCGAGCACAAACGTCATGACCAACGCCTCAATTAGAAGCCGAGGTATTAGTGAAAAACTCATTAAAGAACTGCAAGCTTCAGCGTACCTATGGGCTTGATAATCTAACTGTTGCTCGAAATACGATTCGCAACCAATGACTCGAGTTTCTTTCAGTCCTCCCAAACTATGATTGATCACGCGAATCATCTCCGCCTTAGACCGGGAAGAAATCTTACCCCAGCGGGAAAGCTTTTTTCGAAAGCGAACAACTAAGGTGAATCCTATAAGTAGAGTTAAAGAAGCTGCCAATGTGGAAACTGCATCTGTAAGCAGCAGCAGTCCCATTAAAGCCAGCATCATTACTAAATTAACAGCGGAATTAAGAACCTGTAGAAGAGCACCATTGCAAAAAACTTCAGTTTCATTAACGATATTTTGTATCAAAAAGGCGGTGTTGCTTCTCAAGTGAAATGAGTAAGGCATCCTTATGTAAGCATGAAGTAACCGCGATCGTAATTTTCCTTGATGAGAAAGACCAAATAAAAATATTTGTTCGCGAACCTTAAAGCTAAAAACTGATTTGAAATAGAAAATAATTAAAACAACAACAGCAGCAACTATTATAAACTGAGTTGTCGAGGTGAAATTAAATACTATGTATGCTCGGTTAAGCCAAGAATTTCCATTGATCATACTGGGGTTATTGACTAAGGCAATGAATGGTCCAATAAGCCCAATACCAACCGCTTCCAAGAGAGAATTCAAGAAAATTATTGCCATTAAAGAAAATAATATTCTCTTCTGACCATCCAGAATGTATAGAAATTTTTTAATAGACTGCCGCATGATTACTCGCTAATTTAAACTACTTCTAAAGCTTTGCCTTTCGAAAAGCCTTTAATAAAAGATGAGACTTGGTAAGCTTAAAAATCAATCAAAACAAATCATTTGTCTCCTATATTCTAAAAAGCTACCCATTCTGGAAAATTTTGTCCTAATGAATTATCAAGACTCCTGACTTGTGATGGCTGAATAAGCCGGAGATAATCAATAACTCTTCGTCTGTTGGCGAGCTTATACTTACGGTCAACTTCTCTAACTAAATTTCTCAATCGCTTTTCGAATTCCACAAGGAAATAGGCCAGCAATACTTTAAAAGGCTAAGCATATTATAAACAATACAATCTTCTCTTTTAGTAAAACTTTTTCAGTGTTACATAATCCTTATGAACGAGGTTAGATAGTCGGAACGAACCATCAATGCTGAGCCAATCAAATACCCGACTAACCATTTCCGAAATGTCTGCAACTAACTCTTCAATAGTGAACATCAGAAATCGGTTGAGATCATAGTGATTCAGAAATTGCTTTAACTAAGTCATAGTCTCTAATATCTGAATAGAGCAAGTTTTAATTTAATCATCGTTATCGGATCTTTGCACTTGCCACCTCGTCAAAATTCATGGAGATGGCAACTAATCTTGCACCAGATAGGATTCTTCAACACATAAATAAAACGCACTTCTGATTAAATCAGGAAATTCGTTTGGGGACATCATCAACAGCAGAAAACTTAGCATAGGGTGTATTGAGTTTACTAATTATTTTTGAATCTCGAGAATTTTTAAACAAATTTAAGTAACGTTCTTCATTATTCCACAACTTAAGTTTTCTATTGAAGGCTAGTTTAGCTCTTTTGGATGCACGAAGTAGCAAGGTTCCTGAAGCTCACGCATAAAAACTTCAGGATGAGCGCTGAGATAACTATATAAAGATGTTGTTCCTGCCTTCATGGCCCCAATAATGAAAAGATTGGGTCGGGATATAGAAGCTAAATCTGATTCTTAATTTGGTAGAAAAATCGGATCTTGCTTATTTTCTCCTACGAATATCCTACTTACCAGTTTAGAACTCAAATACTAATTTACATTGCCGACCTGTCCGCATCGCGGAATCACTTCAAAATAGAAACTAGTAATTGCTTGCTCTTATTTTCCAGGCGTACAGCTTTAGGATAGATCCAGTTTCCTAGTCTAGATGAAAAATAATGAAAAGCAGTTTGCAAACTTAGCGGATTAGCCTGCAGAGCAATCCATAAATATTTTCGGCCTAAGGAGATCGCTTCATGATGTTGAATCTTGTTACCGTGACATAATAATCGCCGCCCAACATTTAAGAGATATCCTGCTTTTTGAGGCAATGGAATTGAACCAATTTGCCGATAGTTTTTCAGAAGATTAGTATGATGTTTCTTTAAAAAAATAAGATAGCCTTCTACAATGGAATTGCTATTAGTAGAACCACGATTCGCTTCGCTATGATTACGGTACTGAACTAGAGGCTCGGCGATAAAATCAAAATCACAAACCCGAGCAAGCTGTAGCCACATATCCCAGTCACCGCAGCAGCGTAAGCGGGTATCAAACTTTTCAGTTTTCTCAAAATATTCGCTTCTCACTATCAAAGTGGAAGGTGTACCGACAAAATTGTCATAGAGCAGATTTTGCTCTATGTTACCCCGAATACTAGGTTGTCGAACTTTCTGAAGAATTCCCTGCTCGTCGACAATCTGGAGCCATGTATAGATTGCCCCAACTCGTTCAGGAACACTCTCGAGTTGGGCGACTTGTTTTTCAAGCTTGTCGGGAAGCCATTCGTCATCAGAATCAAGAAAAGCAATGTAGCGTCCTTGAGCTACAGCTAAACCGGTATTACGAGAAGCACATTCACCAGCATTTTTCTCATGGCGAAGGTATCGGATGCGAATGTCTTCAAACTGATTGACGATTGTCTGAGTTCGATCAATAGACGCATCATCCACTATGATCAATTCAAAATCAAGAAAAGTTTGCTGAAGAACGCTATCAATCGCTTTGCACACAAGTTTTTCACGATTATAAGTTGGAATAATGACGCTAACAGTAGGTTTTGTTTCTACCATAGAGATTTTACTATCTCCTATTCAGCAGGACTATTCGCTAGAGAGGTCTGAGTGCAGCCCATGATTAATTCGAGATACGATCTGACAGAACTCTTTAGCCCAAATTGCTCCAACCAGATCTCATCAACAGCTGGATAATTGCCATGTAGCACGGCAAGGATAGATTGAGCCATTGCATCTCTATCACCAACAGGAACTAAATGACCATACTTCCCCTGATTGAGGATTTCTTCTGGACCACTTTGACAATTTGTAGAAACGACTGGAATTCTTAGGGCCATTGTCTCTATCAAAACAGTAGGCAACCCTTCCCAAGCTGAAGAGAGTACAAAGGTGCTAGAACGAGCCATATATGCGTAAGGATTGTCAACGTAGCCTAGTAAGGCAGCATTTTCAGTCAATCCCAAGTCCTTAATTAAAGAATTTAGATTCGCTTGATTGGGTCCCCAACCTAAGATTGCTAGTCGACATGAAATCTGCGATCGCACTTTTGCAAAAGCTCGTATTAAAGTTTCGAAGTCTTTTTGTGGCTCTAGCTTACCGACACCCAGTATTACAGGAGGCTCTCCCTCTTGAAACCAAGGATGCTCTACTGTCAGCTTAGCTTTTTCGTAAAGATCAGAAGTAATTACCGGATTATAAATTGCTTCAACTTTAGGATTCGTCGTCCCCATCCACTGCTGTAAGTCGTCACACGCTCCTTTGGAGACTGTAACAACTCTATCAGCGAAAGGATATAAGTACCTAACACCTTTTGGAACTAGGTATCGTTTGATACCCTTAATTTGTTTAACTGATTGCGATAATGTGTTGTGTTCAGTGACAACGATTTGAGTAGAGACTCCCGCCAACCGCTTTGCCAAAATCGCAATTTCATTGGCATAATGCATGGCTGCAAATAAGGTATGAGGTCGCTCTTGCCTTAAGTAACTCACTAACTTTGGTATGCTCAAAAGTGGGCGAGAGGCATCCAAATCAACCATGCGAACTGTAGATGGCACTTTCTGAAGATGAGGTCCCCAAGCTTTAGATAGTACTAGGTCAACTTGCAAACCTTCTTGAACAAAGCCATCAGCTAAGTTCAACATCACTCGTTCAGCACCACCGCCGCCCAAGTAGGCTAAGAATATTGCAACTTTTCTAGATTTTACTGATTTCAAAGAACTACTCCGCTGCAAAGCTCGCCCTTTTAATAGCCATTATTCACTATCTATATAGCTTTGACGATTAAGTCTTGATGTGTTCCTACATAAATATGTGATGCGATAGTAAAGCGTTTTCAAAGGGAGCAGGTAATTCCTATGTAAGAAAATACTAGTCAGTAGAGAGGTCATCATTGAGGTAAGCGAGTCGCAGCACAGCGGGAGCATGTCATGAGAGAAATCTCTGAGAATATGTCCATGTCGACACCCGGCAGCAAACCTGATCCCGGAATAAAAAGCGCAACGGCAACAGTGTCTCGATGCGATCGTCATATGTGAGGTCAGAACTAGAACTTTGAAGTGGACCCCAGAGCTTGGACAATTTGAAAGGGTAATTGAGCTCTGAAAGATAAATACCTGTGCTTCTACTTTTCAGGCATTATGAATTGGTCACATAATACACCTCACCCGAGGTTTGGTAATTTAATGATTGATGGAGTCGGTGTTGGTTGTACCCTTGAAACCAGTCATTCACTTCCTGAGCTTTTTGGGGTGATCAGGAAAACAAGACGAGAGAAGCTGCCGGAAGCGGGGGCCTTTCACGGTAAGATCTTCGAGATGTTACAAAATTTTGAGTCATGGTTGAACGTCCCATCAAAAAGTCGGAAAGGGTGGCTCGTGAGGCAAAAGCCAACACAGATAATCGCGAAGGGCGCAGCAATGACCGGCGTGAACGTAATCGCAAAGGCCGCAAAGGTGGTAAGGGGCGAAGCCGCGGCGATCGCGAAGAAAAAAAACCGGCTGTGCCTCCGGCCCTGATGCGTGGTCCCAAGCCGAAACCACAAGCTGAAGAGCCCGTTCCTGAGCCCGAAGCAGCGGCTGCAGAGGGGTTGAGTGAGGCCATGGAGGAAGCGGTCGCAGACACCGTTGAGGCGACGGCTGATACTACAGCGGAACCTGAGAAAACCGAATAGTCAAAAAAAATCCCCGGCCAAACTGGTCGGGGATTGCTATCAGGGTGCATCTACCATTCCATTGTTCGCTAGAGCACATCCATGATCCGGAAGTGCCTGAAGTTTTTCTGACATTAATTTGAGATGAAATGGAGCACAACTGCCTGAAATGCAGCCAAGATTTTGTTGCAGGCCATTCTTGAGAGGCCTGTGGAGCTTGGTCAAAAATTAAGTTGCCAACTAAGTGCCCAATCCTACAGGGGGTTGAACTCTTAAAAGCTACATTACTGGCCGAGCCTTTACACGGCCTCCATTTTCTAAGCCAGGGGTTTATTGGGCGGCGGGGTAGAGTTGACCAGGGCACCACGCAGATTAATTGGCCCAATAGCGCCGATGTCGATTGACGTGGTAGCAGCAATACTCAAGCTGCCGGTCGAGTGAATGCTGAGCACTTGTGAGGCATCATTGAGCATAATTTCATGGCCGCCGCGCGATCGCATCGCAATGGCTCCTTGACTGTCGCTAAAGCTGAGGCGATGACCGTTTTGGGTTTGAATCGTGATGGTGCCGGTGCTGTCGTTGAGGGAAACTTGAGCCCCCCCAGCAGTTTCTAGCGAAATACCGGCCTGACTGGTCAGCTGATCTTCTTCCACAAATTGAAGCTGGTGCCCGGTGCGGGTGCGTAAGGTACGAAGTCGTACTTTACCGCGATTAATGGCAGCTTCTACCGGATCTGGAGGATGATCTTCGCCATTCCAGACGTTGCCAATGACGTAGGGCCGGTGGATATCGCCATGCTCAAAGCCTACCAGCACTTCGTCGTCAATTTCTGGCAGGCAGTGAAAGCCGCGATCGCTACCCGCCCCGATTGCCACAACTCGCGCCCAGTTGCTCTCATGTCCACTGCCATCCTCCTGGGGCGACAGTGTCGGGAATCGCACCCGTACTCGGCCCATGCTCTCGGGATCCTGATTGTTGGTGACAATGCCGACGAGAAAGGTCTGTCCTGGGCGCAGACGAGGCTGCATCATTAAATCACCGAGTAGATTGCCGCCTCGCAGTCCCCGGACCGCAAACTCGGTGGTGTAGCTGCGGTTGTAGTATAAATGCCGGGTTTCCGTAATGTAGTAGTCGCCGTCGTATTTACCCATGTCTTCAAGAGCCACGACACGACCGGCTCGAATTTCGGGATTACCGTTGGCCTGGGCGTCTGCCACAGTGAACTCACCACCCAGTTCATCATAGAGAGCTTGGGCGATCGCTTCGGCTTCCTTCACGCTTTCGACCGGCTTATCGACCACGTAGGCGATCGGAGGATTACTGGCGAGGCCAAAATCTGCGGGCATAGCAGAGCCTTTGCCGTATTCCGTCTCGGTCAGCGTATTTTCTGCTTGAGCGGAGGCCACGATCGCCTGTTTTCCGACATAGTCCCACGCCCGCACCTCAACCCCTTTAATCTGTTCCGCTGTAGTCACCCGCACCTGAAAGCCGCCGAAATCCTTCAACCATTCCAGGGTCAGGTTGTCATCAGCGGTTGGTTGGCGAAAATATAGCTTGCCATCGCGCACAAACAGTTCAAACCCCAATCGCGCTGCCCGATATCGCAGAAATTCCATATTCGTCTGGTTTTCCTGGAACACATAAGCACGCGGATCGCCACTAGCATCGACTTGGCCAATTTCAATACCCACCTGCGCCGCAATCTCTTCCACAATGTCGCTGTCGGTGTAGTCCTGAAAGGAACGATTGTGCCGCCCCCGATGCAATCGATGAGAAAAATCATAGCCTCGAACGATAATCGGGGCCTGGGAGGTGGAGCTGAAGCTGCTTTCAATACCCGTAATTTCTCCCTGGATTAAGTAGCTCATATTAGATTCGCTAAATTCCTCATCGGCGGTGGTGGTGGCCTCAAACCCGATACGAATAGTTTGTCCGAGGGAGAAGTAGTCATTAAAGCGCCACGGTGACTCGTTAGAATAGTAGGGGTTTTCCAGCACAATCGTAAAAGCTGCTGGCAGATGCAGGCTTTCTTCAACCGACAGTTGCTGAATGTAATTCATCAACTCATCTGGGGCGGTTTCACCACCGATTTCAAGATATGGAACGGGAATGTAAGTTGCAGTACTCAAAGCTGAAATCACCTCAATTGATTAAGTCGAATAGCGCTACGAATACCAGGATTGCCGTTCTGAATACTCTTCGCAGGCGGCGCTGGCGTTACTCTCTAAAGCTTCAGCCTCCTGCATCAGAGATTCGTAGGCCTCTTTGGCAGACTCATCCACCTCCACTTTGAAGCTTGAGACTCTATCGTTAAAACCATACTCGCTCAAGTGGGCAATGTAGATTTCACCAGTAAAGGTTCGGCTCTCACCCGAAAATTCGGAATCTTTATAAAGGGTGAGTTTGTATCCCGCCGGAACGTATAGTGAGGTGAGGTTATTATTGCCCACATCACCTAAATCGCCCTTGTCATATTCACCTTCACCGACGGCTACTGAATCGCCATCTTTATTGGAATGTTTATAGAGCGTGACTTGACCATCTGGATCATAGTTTTCTAAAGCTTCTTCTTTCTTTTCTTCAGCGGCTCCAGTCCCAGACTCACATAACTCCTGAAGTTCTTTCAGATAATATTCACTGGCTTCGCTAACCGAAATGGCCTCTGGTGGTTGAGTCCGGGTATCGTCTTCACCAAACTGATTTTCGTCGTAGGTACGTGCCTCCGACGAGAGGAATGAATCATCAACTTCCTTAAGCGATAAGTTGACTTCTGCTCTGACCGGAGTACCATCGGCCAAAAACATGGTTAGCTTATAATCCAGCTTTTCTACAAAGCAGGTAATGTAATTATTGTCGCCCCAAATAAACTGATAAACTGGCGGTCGAGGTAGATAAGAATCGCCGGTGGAGTAGCCTTGAAATTGCACAGATTGTCTGAGTGAATCGATATAGACGGACATAATATTTTCGCCTGATTCATAAGTGTCAAAGATTACTTTTTTTAGTCTTAAAGTGCGGGCATTGGGGTATTCAAAGCTAACTAAAGGACGCCCACTCTCAGTGCGAGCAGATGCTGATTCTCCAACGGATACAGACTCTTTAAACTGCACTTTATCAGGGTTGAACATAAACTCGAAATCTAGCTCATTGCTGTCAGAACAAAATAGTCGAGCTTTTGATAGCGTTGTCATTTATTAGCCTCCTGAGATATCTCTACGATGAAAGTAAACATCCGGCATAATAGCCTCCTTGGCGTTCGCGATCGCGGCTCAGGCGCTGCCGCATCAATACGTACATTTCTCGGGCTAATATTTCCAACTCCTGGGCCGCTTCCTCTTGATTGAGATAACTCCCTTCAGGAAACTCGACATCGGCCTCTAAAATCCTTTCAGCCAAAGCTTCTAGAAACTCATCATCGGGATCTTCAAGGCGTAATGCTAGAGCCTCTAAAATCACGTCGTCAGCCTCTTTAATACTTTCTACTAGCTGTGTTTGAAAGTCTTCATCTTCTTCAGCAAGCGCTTCTTCTAAAGCTTCAAAAAATGCTTCTTCGGTGAGTTCTAGTTCATCACCTTCAAGTTCTTGAACATGGTCTTGAAATTCATCATCGTTTTGCGATCGCTCAATATAGGCGTCGGCAAAAAATTCCTGGAAGTCAACTTCAAATCCTGCTGCTTTGGCCAAAAACGCTTCGGTCAACAACTGACTTTCATCATCGTCATCCGGTAATGCAGCTTGAACGCTGTGGCGGAGATTTTCGAGCCGTTCGTCGTCTGATAAAGCGCTTTCTGCGGAACTTCCTTCTGGATTGATGTCATCGTCAGTGGCGGTGGCTTCGGTGGCGGCGGCCTGCTGCACGGTGACATCTGACAACGATGGGGTAGCCGTATTGGCACCTGACTCACCCATCAATTGCGCCACTGATGACCACTGGTCGGGCACTGCTGCTACTCGCTGGATAGAGCGATCGCCTGCTGTATCCACGGCTGATGCTGATGTCGGCTGGGGCTGAATAGTCGTTGAGGTATCGAGAGTACTACTTTGAGATTCCCCCGATGTCGAACGCTGGATGGGGCGATCGTCGTTGACTATAGCTGTCGGTGCGGTCTGTGGCTGAAGGTTAGGGGGGGAGATATTGGGAGCACTGCTTTGAGACTCTCCTGAAGCTGTCGGGGCGGCAGCAGAGGGTTGAGCATCAGAGCCGGACTCCCCCATTAGTTGAACTACTGATGACCATTGATTAGGTACAGCAGCCATTCGCTGAAGGGGGCGATTGCCATTATTTGTAGACGATGTCGCTGGTTGAATTGGCGCACCACTCGATGAAGGAGTTTCGCCTTCGACTGCTGCTGGTTGAATTGGCGATAGAGACGCTGGGGCTGAACTACTCTCTACGGCTCGTTGAAGCGGAGCAGGATGCGTGGAGCCCACGGTGGCGGCTGTGTTGCGGACCTCATCACCCGACTCGATTGCTTGAGCCTGGATAGTAGGGCCATTGTCGGCAGCCGGTAAAGGTGTTGCGAGAGAGGCTGTGGAATGTTGGGAGGGCGCCTGTCCGGAGTCCTGAGCCGGCACATTAGGCGCGGAGTTGGATGCTGGCGACGGCGACGGTTCGGTTGTTCCGTTGCTGGGCGATCGCTGAACGCTCTGAGCCGGGGCTGAACTGGCAGCGGCAGCCGGAGAGGAAGTTGCTGAAGACTTCGCGGACAGGTGGGAGAATGTATGTCCCGAAGCCTGAGCTTGCACATTGGGCGTGGGGCTGGATGCTGACGATGGCGGCGGTTCGGTCGGCTCATTGCTGGACGATCGCTGAATGGTTTGGGCTGAGCTGTCGGCACTGGTAGAGGCGGCTGAGGCGGCTGAATCAGTGATTGATAGCGAGCTCGCCTGTATAACAGGAAGCGACGACGAGGCAGCAGCAGCGGGAGGATTGGTTGCGGTTTGTGGCTGCAGAGGCAGTCTGGAATCTGCGGCTGTCGATGACAGGGACGGCGGTGACGACGGCGATCGCTGAATGGACGGCGGCGAATTTTCGCTAACAGTCTCTGTTGTCGATGACTGCTGCAAATCCGGGACTCTGTCTGCTGGGTAGGTCTGGCGCTGAACGCTGGCTGCCGGCTCAACGGTTGTGGAAGCGGGTGCATTCTCATCAGGCGATCGCTGCACCGGCGACGCGGCTGACTCAGTAGACGCAGACGGCGCCTGAGCGCTGGCGATCGGAGTCGCGGTTTGTGGCTGAATGACCGGTGACTGAGAACTTGAGTTGAGCGCAGATGTGTGTGTGGCGGGATGACCGGCAACCGGTGCAGTTGCTTCCTGACGCTGCACCGCCGGTGAATTGATGGCGGCAGTTGGCTGACCGACCGGTGCGGTTGGCTGGTCGGGGGCTGGAGTCGCGGTTTCCTGGCGCTGAATATCATCCGGATAGGCCTTTGAGGAGGAGAGCGGCATAGCCGGCGATCGCTGGATCGGGGAAGTTTCCGGGGCGGATATTGCGGATTTGGAGACAGGCGTAACGGATATAGTTGCTGACGGCACATCAGCGGACGGCTGCACTAGAGCCGACGGATCGGCCTGGCGCTGCACGGCTACTTCACTGGTTGGACTGGGCGCAGTCTTGCCATGGGCCAGTTCGGGCGATCGCTGCACTGCCCCCGCTGGAGGCGATATCGATGAGGCTGTAGCTGAGGAATTTTTCTGGCGCTGGAGCGACACTGACGTCTGGATCGGTGCCGTTGGAGTCGCTAGCGATCGCTGTATTTCGGGAGCGTCAGTTTCTGAGTCGGGATTGGTACCCGCATCGACAGAGTGAGCCGCCGGGGTCACCGAATTTGCCTGAAGCTGGACCGGACTAGACATCGAGGGAGACGGCGCAGGAACAGTCTGGTCGGGCGATCGCTGTAGATTCGCTGATGCGGCTAAACCGGAATCAGACGCCGCCGGCTCAGGAGAGAAGGCTGGCTCAGTTTGCCGCTGCACAGGTCGATACGACGGACTCACTCTCGTCTCGGCTGAAAAAGCCGTTGTTCCCTGCCGCTGAATCGGCACGGAGCCCTCTGCCGTAGAGGATTCTGGAGACGACGACTCCATTTGCTGAATGATGCTCGGTTGCCCTGTCCCATCTGTTGGCTGAGTTGGGTTAATCGCCGCCGATAGCTGGGTTTGGGCCTGCAGATTGGTTATTCCGGTCGCAGATGGGGCGTCTTTAGCAGGCTCTGGCGATCGCTGAATGGCGGCGGCATTGGGCGGCAGCGGGGCAACAGCGGGCGGGTTGCCAGCAGTCGCATCCGCTGCCCTTTGCACAGTCATGTCCTTGGCCGGTGACGGAATTACTGGCGCTGGCGATCGCTGAATTGAGGGTTCCAGCCCTGGTGCGGCAGCCGTGGGTGAGCTGTCTTCGCTGGCGCGTTGGAGGTGGGCGGGTGCATCGCTTGATGAATTGGCAGCAAATGTAGCGGTCGCCGGTGATGCTGGAGTGGTGGGAGGCGATGCCGATGAGGCGGCGGGCGATCGCTGAATTGTATTTTCCGCCGCTGTGGCAACTGCCGACGGGGTGGCTTCAGCGGCTGATGACGGTGCTGTTTGGGCCTGTGATTGGTGATTGTCTGAATCTGAAGCAGCAGTCGCCTGAGACGAGGGAGCCGATTGAGCAGTGATCGCTGGTGTCAGGTTGGTTGTTGAGGCCGACGGCGATCGCTGAATAGCGGCAGGAGCAGCGGCTGAAGCTGCTGGCATCGAGGGATGCTGTGACGAGGCAGTACTGGCGTCCGGTTGTCGCTGCACGAGCGGCGGATTTGTCTTGGCGGCGGTCTCGGCTGCAGAGTCAGTTGCTAACGATCGCTGAATCGCCGGCATGGAGCCATCGGCGACTGCGGCATTTTCGGTAGAAGCGCCGCTGGCCATGGCTTCTGAATTGACTGTGGCGTCCGGCGATCGCTGAAGGCTATCCGGCGATCGGACATTCTCAGACGTTGACGAGCCGCTGACGGCTGCTGAGGGCTCGGGATTGGCCTGTCGCTGCAGTGAAGGCGGCGAGACAGCGGTAGTTGAGGGTTGAGTGACAGAACCCGTGGATGATGACTGGGCCTGGATCTGCGGAGGCGGAGCTGCCGTGGGAGTGGCGATCGTCGTTTCCTCGATCGCTGGTTTTGCTTGAAGCTCTGGTTGCCGTTGAATCGGCGCAACTCCCGAAGCGGCAGCGGTGCTAGCAGAACCTGGTGACGACGATATCGCGATGCCAGTGGAGTCGGCGGCAGGCTGCAGTTGCCCATTTAGGGCTGAGCTCGATGACGAAGATAATTGGGCCTGCACTGGCAGCGAAGGTGTGGCAATGTCGCTGGCAGCGCTGACCGTTTGCTGCTGAAGATTCGGAGCGCGGCCCGAGATCCCGAACGGTTCAGTCGCCGCTGGGGTGGCGCTATCCAACGATTGTTGCTGGACGTTGGGTGCTGTCGTTGAAGACGACGCAAAAGAGCTGCTGGACGGTTGGCTGGCTGGCTGATTGCTCGAAGCGTTGGCGGCTCGTTGCTGAACGTTGGGGGATGCTGCCGAGAATGAAGTCGATGGGCTCTCAACCTGGGGCGATCGCGTCTCGTTTGCAGGGCTGTCTGTAGATTGGCGCTGAACCGACAGCGATGCCGGCGCGGCGGCAGAGGAGCTGACTGGCGCAGACGATGACGGTGACGAGGGGGTCGCTGCGCTCGCTGCGGGCTGTTGCTGAATATTGACAATCGCTCCCGAAGTGGAAGGACGATCAGCTTGAGCTTGCAGGACCGGTGTTGCGTTCTCAGCCGTACGGGCCGTCGAGTTTGCTGCTGCGGTTGATGGAGCAGCGGCCTGTGCCTGTAACGTTGACGCTGGAGTTTCGGTCTCAACCGTAGACTGCCGCTGCCCGCTAGACGTTGCGGCAGTGGTGGAAGGCTTGGCCTGCGCCTGGAGTACTGGCGGCGATGACGAACTGGCTATGTCATCTGAGTTCGCAGCAATCTGGCCCGAGGACCCGCTGTCAGTTTGTGGTTGCACTGGCGTAGCACCAGCAGAATTATCTTCCCTGGTCGTTCGAGGCCTGGCCTGGAGAGACGGCGAAGCCTCAGCAGCTGAAGGTATGGGGGCAGCGCTACTTGTCGGCTCTCGCTGTACGGTCGTCGGCGCGGCAGATCCCTTGGTTTCAGAGGACGAATCTGTGGTCTCGGAGTGAGTATCGGCGGCAGCCCGCGATCGCGCCTGTACGGGTACTGCTGGCCCTCCTTCTGGCATCCAGAGGGCATTGGGAAATGTCTGCAATACTGTCAGCGACTGTGCCCCCAGCGGTGACACCAATTTAGGCGAAATCACTGTAGTTCCCAAACCCTGATGTGCCCCCAACGGTGGCGGTGGGGAGCCGGAGTCAGAGTGGGGAGATCGCGCTAGAGAGCCAGTCATTTAGAGGAAGTGGGGGTGGAGTGGTGGAGTAGCAGGGTGATTGGGTGGCAGGGTGGAGGGGCGAACGGCCGCCCGTACGGGTGTTGGTAGCTCGTGGGAGGAGTAATGCCGGGTCTCTTTTCTGGAGCTATAGGGTTTAAGACCGGCGGCGTTGGAATGAAAACGGTTTCGCATCCACAATCGAAAATCGAAAATTGATATTTTCTTTTTCCCAATCGACATTCCAAACCCTTACCCAAATTCGCCAATTTCGTCGCGACCGCTGAGCAGGGTGGCGCCAGAGACGACCGACTGTGACACTTCGAGTCCTTCGAAGGCGAGTTTAAGTTCTTCCATCGCCAAGTTTTTGGCTTTAGCCTTTAGAGCTGGGGATTTCCAACTCATGGGAAAGGCCCCGATCACTGTCCAGCACTGGACGCCATCGCCAGCGGGATTAAACACCACAATATTGATGTTGCGCCGCAGTCCTGGCGTACTCGGGTCGGGATTCCAGACCTGATTAATCCAATCCCAAAACACCATGTTGTCGCTGACGCCGCGCTTAAGCTTGATTTGCTTGAATTTGGGCTGACCAACAAGAATCCGCTCGCGGTTGTTCGCCCCGCCTTCAAAAAAGCGCTTGATCTTGGCTTTGTAAGACAGGCCAGAGCATTCGCTAAAGCAGGCGGAGGGCTCGTTGTCTCCCTCGATGTAGACGTAAAATCGCTGGGAAGTGACGTAGTTTTGTAGGTCGTCGAGGGAAAAAGCCACAGATTTTCTGCCTTGCTAAGGATTACTTAAAGCGGGCGCGGGGGCGATCGCGCTGGTTCCACTGATGTTGTTCAGCGACCCAAAGGGCATAGACGCGATCGCTGACTCGACGCTTCAGATGAGGACTTTTGAGCACCTGACGGGCGGTGCGACCCAGCCGCTGTTGCTGCTGGGATGAAATTTGCCCGCCTGCGGGGGCAGCAAAGCCGGCGGCAGGAATGCTGTTGGGTAAAGGTTCAGTGCTGGCCGGTTGGCAATGACCGCGCTCGATATTGCGATCACCCGCCCACGGAAACGGAAAACGGTTCATCGGTCAGCCTTTTAGATCTGCCAATTCATTGTGGTAAGCGGCTTCGCGAAAACGATTCGACCAAAGTCCAATCTTTGCGCGGGCGTTAGTTTTCTTCATCGCGGGCGATCGGCACCAGTCCAGCCCGCTCTAGCTGCCGTTGACTGTCCGTAGCCTGCAGAATCTCGACTATCTTGCGGCCAATGGGCGGACGGCTATTGTCGTAGGGATAAATCACTTCCAGCGGATAAGCCAGCGGATATTGTCCGGTGAGAATGGCCTGATAGTTGCGGCGATAGCTGCCTTTGTCTTGGCAGAGGTCAATGCTGGGATCAATCGCCTGAACCCCCTCATGGCGCACGATTGACTGCACGTACCCGCCGGAGTCGGCCCGAAGCGCTAGCGGATAGACTGAGCACTGGCCGAATGCCTGGCTCAGGGGGCCAAAGCCAATACTGCCAATCTTGGCCTCTTCAAAATCCTGAATTACGGCCCGTAAGATTTCAAACGTCCGCATCACCTGCACTGACGGCAGCATTGAGTTAGTTCCCTGCCGACTGGCAGCTGACGGCTGTGTCTGGGTTTCCACTAGCTGTCGAAAGGCAGCGATCGCCATGGGGTCTTGTAAAACCCGCGCCTCGAACAGGGCCACCATATCGGGTTCCGACGGCACGTAGAGCTTGACGGGCAAATTGGGGCCGCCCAGTTCCCGCCAGTTGATAATTTGTCCGGTGTAAAGCTGGCGAATTTCCTCAAAGCTCAGGCGTCCGTTCAAATGCTGGGGCAGTCCTTGGGAACGCTGCTCGTAGCTGAAGGCGACAAAAACGGCGATCGCATCGTGGGCAATCGGTTGTGATTGGAGGTTGGCTGGCAGCGGCAGCAGCGCTTGGTCACTGTCGCCAAACAGCGCCGATAGGGCAAAGTCGGCAGTTTCCCGCGTTACAGCAGCGATCGCGGCGGCATCCGTCAGCATCGGCGCATAGGTTAGCTGCACCTCGTCGTAGGCGGTTTCCACGGCGGCTTCCACCGTCATCTCAGGGAACACCAAATGCTTTTGCTGGAACACATAATCGCCCAGGCCCGCGCGATCGCTCGCGTAGGTAAAGTCCCCCCGAGGCACGCCCGCCACTTCCTGAAAGCAGCAGAGCCGAGGCGTATCAGTGCTGGCGATAGCCAACTGTCGGCGGGTCAGCCACCAGCCTAGGGTGCCGCCTAATAGCCCCAGCAGCAGCGCTGCCAACAGCCAGCGCCACCAGCGGGTTTTCGGGCTTGACGAATCGTCTGCCAGCGTTGATTCTGCAACCGGTGCCGCCGTCAGGAGTTGCCAGTCAGTCGGGATAGCTTGCCGCGCTGCCGCAGCACTGGGAAACGGTGTTCGCAGCCCCAACAGTTGGAAGAGATACTGCTTGAGTTGGGGCTGCACTGCGGGCCAAGCCTCCGGCTGCAGCGGATTCCCTGCTGCGGCGTCATCGGGTTCCCCGGTCAACAAGCGGTAAGCCACCCGACCCACCGCGGCCAGATCGTCAGTTACCGTAGGCTGGGCCGATTCCTGGCCAGGAGGCGCAAAAATGCTTTCCCACAAAAATAGGTCGGTCACGTAAACCAAAAACTGGGGGTCCCCCGCAAACGCCGGATCGACGGGCCAATCAATCAGGACGCTGTCGAGACTCAGATTGCCGTGGACCATCCCCTGCTGCGTTTGCCCCGCCGGGACGGTAAATTTTTGGCCGTGCAGAGACTCCAGCGTTTGCAAAATTTGGTTCAAAAAGCGCCAGACCTGGATGGCCGTCCAGGGCGATCGCCCTGGCAAATGCGTCCGCAATGACGGCAGCAGATCAATTCCTTGGGCGTCCACTAAATAGCAGCGAGGCTCCTTCTGATCGGGAATAGCGTCCTCCGGTTCCATAACCCGGAAGCGTTCTGGGCGGCCATCAGCCAGCCCTAGCCCGCCGCGATCGCGAAAGCTGCTTTGCCGAAGCCGACTTTCAGAAGGACTGAACTGACGCGGCGGTAGTAAATATTCCCGCAGGCTAACCAGCTGTTCAGTGCCAATTTGTCGACCACGATAAACCCGCCCCCGCCCCCGCACGCTCACTAAACCTTCGATGCGATAGCGACCCCGCTGCCCCAAAATTTCCGTTCCAGGGGGCAGGGCTGGCAGTAAAAAGTCATCGGTGATGACCGGCAGCGAATCGAGAATATCGGGGGCGATCGCGGTGGGGGTTTCGGCTTCCGCTTCGGCGACGCTGGGCAAATAGTCCCGCAACATCGGCAGCAGCCAGCGATATCGCGGTGGAACTACCGAGTACAGTCGGTACATGAACTGACTGCGGAAAAAACTAAAGCGGCCCTGCACCCGCGCTAATTCGCGCTGCTTTACCGTTTTAGCCAAATCTTTCTGACGACCTGACCGCTTCCCCCCCATCCGCAGACGGGGCATTTTCAGTAACCCTTTTTTGTTATCTGACATCGCCACAGTTACCGCCATTCCTGCCGTAAAACGTGACTCAATTATCGAAATTCCCGCCCGGCATCACCTTAGACGTATGGGGAAAGTTCGGCGTTAAGTTTTAGATACTTGTATCTTTGATCCTCACTTCTCAGCGCGGGCTTCTTCGCCATCTGTTCCCTACTCCGCTATTTCACCTCTTCACTCCAAAGCCCTCCAGGCAGGCTCCGCCACTACCTGTACAGGCGCGGTCTTCGCTCCTGCTACCCAGCCACCCTCACACCCTAGGGCTGATTCTCTACGGAGAGAAAAATAAAATAGGGGGATTTGAGGGAGCGATTATCATGAGCCTTCGGACACTGGTTGACGACCTCAAAACGATTCTAGATTGGCGACGGGGCCAGCAACCGGTGGATTATCCCCTCTGGTTACTTTTGCTGCTGAGCCTTTTGAGTGTCATGAGTGGCCATAGCTCCCTGCGTGGGATGAGTAACTCTATGGCCCGCCACTAGGTCAATGTGATGACCGCCCTAGGCCATGACGTGGAGCGAGCACCAGGCTACGCCACGCTCCGTCGCATGATGCAGTAGGTTGATGCGGCGGCGGTCACGGTGGGTTTTGAGCGCTGGGCGCAAGGCGATAAGGCGCTGACGGCAGTGTCCGGCATCGCGGTCGATGGCAAAGCCTTGGGCTCGACGGTCACCGATTGTCATGGCGCTCAGCAAGATTACCTCACCGTGGTTAGTGCCTGTGTCCATGGCGATGGCGGGGTGGCAGCGCCGGTGAGTTTTGCCCGCCAAGAGGACCACGAAATCGCGGCCGTGTGACGCTTGCTCACCCATTTACAGGTGCCAGGGGCAGGGTTCACCCTCGACGCCCTACAGGGTCAAAAACACAGTCGCAGCCATTGTAGAAAGCGGCAACTAAGCTTGTATCGGCCTCAAAGGCAACCAGCCCACCTTACTCCAACAGGCGCAAGACGCTGCCGCCACCCAAGTTTCCTTAAGTGGTCACTATGCGGTTCTGGACACAACCCGGGGTCGCTGTGTGGAACGACGCATCAAAGTCTTGGCGGCCACCTCAGGGGGCCGCCAATTGGCCTGAGGTTGCGGCTTTTGCCGCTGTCCAGCGCTGTGGGGTCCGCGACGGCAAGCGCTTCTGTCACGACAGTTGGTTGATCCTCACCGCTTGCATTGATGCCGTCGAGGTCGCACATTTAATCCGCGAACATCGTGGCAGCCTCGAGAACCGCTTGCCTTGGGGGAAAGATGTGGTGCAACAGGAGGAGGCTTCTGGCATCACCGCACCCCAGCCCGCTACCTTGATGGCCTAGTTCCGAACTTGGGCGCTCTCAGCATTCCGTAAAGCTGGGCACGATTCTCTCACCAAAGCCATTCGACGATTTCAGCCTCATATTCCGGCCATACTTTTCTGTTTGTGGAGAATCAGCCCTAGGTTGGCAGGGTATGAGGGTCGGCATCTTGCCTGTGAGCCCAACCGAGAACCAAGAATTGGCCAAGAGCGAAGAACTCTAAATTCCTCTAAACTGCTGCTCTTTCAAGGATAAGGATAAGCATAGGGTTGCTGGAGATTGCTGGCTCGATAGACCAAGACTGTTTCTGCTGTCGCGCCGCCGCGGGTCAACGGCACCTCGGCGATCGCCGCCAAATTCTGAAAGTAAGGCTGAAATTCACTGACCAATTCGCTGCGATTAGGATGCAAGCTGGCCAAGGTAATATACAGGGCATCCTGGCCGATCCAGGTTTGTGGCTCATGCCAAAAAGCAAACCCACGCGGGTCTTGGCTGAAGCAGGTAATTGGCTGCCGCGCGAGCGGATATAGTGCTATGTCGGCATAGCCAGAGAGATACCACTCATCGGTAAAGATAAAATCAGCGGACTCCAGCGCTGCCATCAGAGCCGGATCTTGGGCAAAACGCGATCGCCACTGTCCTACATTCAGTAAGGCGGTGGAACCGTCCTGCGCTACCGGCACCAGTCCGCCAAACAGGGCAAAGCTGCTGGGCTTTTGCAAGAGACCGATGTTCAAGTGTAAGAGCGCCACTAGAGCCAGCGAACCTAACACGAGTGCGGTACTCCCCAGCCAGCGCTGGACAGTGCGCGCTCGCCACTGACTGGCACTGTGGGCCAGCAGCAGCGTCAGGCCCCAAAAGCCTGGAGCCGGCCAAGCCGGATAGATCGCCTGCTGCCCCCCCAGCAACGTGAACCCCAGCGCAATGGGCAACGATAGCCACAAAATCAGCGCCGTGCGATCGCGGGCGACTCGTTCTCCGGCGCTCATCGGCGGCTGAATGATTGTTTGAATCCGCTCCAGCACGGCCTTGCCTGTGGCCCACCAGAGCGGCAGCCCAATTGTGGGAAACAAATACAGCAGTCCCAGCCCCCAGGTGCCCAGCATGTCCAGTATCCGATAGGGATTAGGGACACCATCGTCGGCGAATCGGAGCAAGAGCTGAAACCGAAAGGAAAACCAGGCATGCTGACTATTCCATAGCCACAGCGGCGTCAGCGTTAGCAAAAACAGCAGCAGAGACACGAGCAGCCACGGCGACCACAGTACTTTGCGGGTGCGATCGCTGGTTAGGCAAAAGCCCACCAATCCTGCGCCTAGTACAAAACCGTGATATTTGCTGAGGCAGGCGAGGCCCACGGTTATACCGATCAGTGCGACCCGATAGGTCGGACGATAAGCGGCTTTGCGCAGAGATGAGGTCGATGAAAACCGATCAGGAATAAATTCCCAAGCGGCGAGCAGCAGGGTCAGCGTCCAAAACAAAATGAGGCTACTGTCGGGGGAGGTCAGGACTCCGAAGGCAATCCAAAAGATGGGGGTAATAGAGCCGATGGCGATCGCCAGAATGCCGATCTTTTCATTAAACAAATGCCGGGCGGTTGCATATAGCAGCAGCAGACTGCAGGGATAGAGCAGCCATGCTCCCAGTCGAATCGTCAGCCCAGTGGCCATGCCCAATGGCCACCACCCGATTCCCGTGGTCAGGGCCACCATCAGCGGATGATCAAAATAGCTCCACGCTAGATGACGGCTGTAAAGATAGTAATAGGCTTCATCAAAACCGACCGGCAAAAAGGTCGCCACCAAGCCCCGGAAGACGGCTCCGCCGCCTAACCACCACCACACGGCAGGAGATATTTGGGGCACAAAGAGTTTCATAAAGCCGCAGATCAACTCGTCAGAACATATTGCCGTCAGGTTGCCCCACATAAAGCGGGTATTTTGGGACAATCGCCGATAGAATCAGGACTTACGCAGTTGTCCTCAGCCGCCGCCATCGCCTCCGACTGATTGAAATAACCTCAGAGGTAAGTCGTCCCTCAAATTTGGGGAATAGGGCCAGCGCGTAAGCTCTAAACCATCGTCTTAGTGCCCTTCATCATGCCACGACGTTAATGGCTTATCCGGAAGAGGGCATATCTTTTGCGGGAGAGCAACCCTATGCAGCGAAGTGCAGAAATCATTTGTGTTGGCAGCGAGCTGTTGCTGGGTGACATCACCAACACCAACGCGCAGTTTTTGGCGCAAGAATTGGCGCAGTTAGGCATTCCTCATTACTACCAGAGCGTGGTTGGTGACAATCCACTACGCATTCAGCGCACTGTGGCAATCGCCTGCGATCGAGCCCGCCTGCTGATCTTTACCGGCGGCCTTGGCCCTACTCCTGATGACCTGACCCATGAAACCCTCGCTGATTTCTTTGATGTTCCCCTTGAAGAACGTCCTGCAGTCTGGGCCGACATTCAAGCCAAATATGCCCGCCGAGGCCGGGAAATTCCCCTTAGCAATCGCAAGCAGGCGCTGATTCCCCAGGGCGCTGAGGTGTTGCCCAATCCGGCGGGCAGCGCTCCCGGCATCATTTGGGAACCGCGTCCGGGTTTAGTGCTGATGACCTTTCCCGGTGTGCCCAGAGAAATGCAGATCATGTGGCGTGAAACTGCCGTTCCTTATTTGCAAGACCAGGGTTGGGCGACTGCGCCGATCCACAGCCGCACCCTGAAGTTTTGGGGCATTGGGGAATCAAATCTGGCGGAAAAAGTTAATCACCTGTTCGAGCGGGAAAATCCGACGGTAGCCCCCTATGCCAGCCAAGGCAGCGTTAAGCTCAGAATTTCGGCCCGGGCAGAGTCTGAAGCGGCGGCCCGGGCGCTGATCGATCCCATTGCTGAGGAAATTTTGGCGATCGCGGGCGAGCACCACTATGGAAACAATGACGACACCCTAGCGTCAGTAGTGGGTGAGCAGTTGCGACGGCGGGGACAAACGCTGGCCGTGGCCGAGTCTTGTACGGGAGGCGGTTTGGGCCAGATGATTACGGCGGCAGCGGGCAGCTCTGACTATTTTATGGGCGGCGTTATCTCTTACGATAATGCGGTCAAAGTGGGGCTACTTGACGTTTATCCCAGCAGTTTGGCCAGCGAGGGAGCCGTCAGCGATCCGGTGGCGTGCCAAATGGCCGCTGGAGTGCGATCGCGCCTCGCCACTGACTGGGGCGTCAGCATTACGGGGATTGCCGGCCCGGGCGGCGGCAGTGCCGAAAAACCTGTGGGTCTAGTCTACATTGGCGTTGCTGGCCCTGACCGCAGCGTCTTCAGCCGCGCTTTTCAGTTTGGCAATCTGCGAGGCCGTGACTGGATCCGACACCTAAGCTGTTGCTCAGCACTAGACCTTTTGCGGCGATCGCTGGCTAGCAATTAACGTTTGCTTAAGGTTGATCATTTGGCAATATTAGTTATCATCAATACAGGACCCTATTTGTCCTAGCCATCCGGATTATTTCGATATTTCGGAATTTGACTTAGCATAAGATTGATTCTTGTAAGTGCATAACGCCGAGACGGAGAACGCTTCCATGGATATTGAAAAGGTTTTGGAAAAGCTGAAGGAGTGGTTAAATCGGCTAGCCGACGCTCTTTTCGGCCCCCAAGCCCAGCCCGAAGTAGAGCCTATCCCTGTGCCAGTTGACGACCACCGCTTTCGGTAAAGTGTGAGTCAACGTTTACTCAAAGTTTTAGTGCTGCATGGCCCTAATCTCAATTTGTTAGGCCAGCGCGAGCCTGGAGTTTATGGCTACAAAACTCTGCAGGATATCGACAACCTTGTGCATCAAGAAGCGGCTGCTTTAGAGGTTGAGGTCTGCATCGAGCAATCTAATCATGAGGGTGTCTTGGTAGATTTGATCCAAGGCACCCTTAATGTTTTTGCTGGATTAGTCATCAATCCAGCCGCCTACACTCACACCAGCGTTGCCATTCGAGACGCGATTGCGGCTGTTGCCATCCCCACCGTGGAAGTTCACCTCAGCAATATCCATCAGCGTGAAGCGTTTCGCCATCATTCCTACATTGCTCCAGTTGCCATCGGACAAATTTCTGGATTTGGGGCGGAAAGTTATCGTTTGGGCCTACAGGCAATCGTGCATTATTTGCGATCGCAGCCGTAAATATTTTTATCGCGTTCCCATCGCTTCGGCCCGCACTTTCAGTTCTGCCAAATTTGCCAGCTATGACCTACAGATGCCCACAGCTGGCGGCGATCGAGAAGGCGATCGCTCGGGCAAAGTCGTTCTTGCGAGGGATGTTTGCACGAGGGATTTTCTTCTAAGACACTACTAATGCGCGGGTGCCGATGTAAGGCTAACTAATTGCCTTTAAGTCTATGGTCTTTAGGGATGTGACCCATTCGGCTATGCTTCTACCTGCTGGCTCACTTTGATAGCCCCGCTTGCAGTTAATTCTTATCTTCATTTATTTATGTCAACCGCTTCTCTTTCTCCCGAACTGGTTTACAACGTTGTGGAAAATCGCCACAGTAATCCGTTTGACGTTCTGGGAGCCCACATGCTGTCAGACAACAATGGCCACTCAGCTTGGGTGGTGCGGGCGTATTTACCGGATGCCGAGGCGGCCTGGGTAATTCATCCTGAAAAGCGGCAGGAATATCCGATGCAGTCGATTCATCATCCCCATTTCTTTGAATGTGAGATGTCGGGTAGTCCCGATAAAAATTACCTAATCAAGGTGAAGGAGCAGGGACATGAGCGCGTTATGCACGATCCTTATGCGTTCAAATCACCGCTGCTGACCGACTTTGATATTCACCTCTTCAAAGAAGGTAATCATCATTTGATCTACGAGAAGATGGGGGCGCACACTGTTGAGGTAGACGGTGTTCAAGGCGTCTACTTTGCCGTCTGGGCTCCCAACGCCCGCAACATCTCCGTGGTCGGCAACTTCAATAACTGGGATGGCCGCAAGCACCAGATGCGGATGCTCAACGGGGGCGTTTGGGATTTATTTATTCCTGAACTGTTGGTTGGCGAACTTTACAAGTATGAGATTAAAAACGCCGCTGGACATTTGTTTCTCAAGTCTGATCCCTATGGCTTTCAACAGCAGGTGCGGCCTGAGACCGCCTCCATTGTGGCGGACTTGAGTTATGAATGGCATGATCAAAGCTGGCTGGAGCAGCGTCGCAACACCGATCCCCAGGAGCGACCCATTTCGGTTTATGAAGTGCACTTGGGCTCCTGGATTCACGACAGCGTGGACAATCCGCCAGAGGGCGAAAACTTCTCAGTGCGGATTGATCAGAAGCCGGGCACTCGCTTTCTTACCTATCGCGAACTGGCCCATCGTCTGATTCCCTATGTGAAGGAACTAGGCTATACCCACATTGAAGTGCTGCCGATCGCCGAACATCCTTTCGACGGTTCTTGGGGCTATCAGGTGGCCGGCTATTTTGCGCCAACTTCTCGTTTTGGCAGTCCTCAAGACTTTATGTACTTTGTTGACCAGTGCCACGCCCAGGGCATTGGCGTCATTGTCGACTGGGTGCCTGGCCACTTTCCTAAAGACGCCCACGGCTTGGCTTACTTTGACGGCAGCCATCTTTATGAGCATGCCGATCCTCGGAAAGGCGAACACAAAGAATGGGGCACGCTGATTTTCAACTACGCTCGCCACGAAGTTCGCAACTTTTTAATTGCTAACGCTCTATTTTGGTTCGACAAGTATCATATCGACGGCATTCGAGTGGATGCCGTCGCCTCGATGCTGTATCTCGACTACGATCGCGAAGACGGTGAGTGGGTTGCCAATCAATACGGCGGCAACGAAAACTTAGAGGCGGTCGATTTTCTGCAGCAGCTCAACTTTTTGTTATTCGGCTACTACCCCGGCGTGCTGTCCATTGCAGAGGAATCAACGGCTTGGCCCAACGTGTCTCGCCCTACTTACGTTGGCGGCCTGGGTTTCAACCTGAAGTGGAATATGGGCTGGATGCATGACATGCTCTACTACTTCCACCAAGATCCGTTCTATCGCCGCTATCACCAAAACAACATCACGTTCTCGCTGTGGTATGCCTTCAATGAAAACTTTATGCTGGCGCTGTCCCATGATGAAGTCGTACACGGCAAGGGCAACTTGTTTCAAAAAATGCCGGGCGATGACTGGCAAAAGTTTGCCAACTTGCGATCGCTGTTCGCCTACATGTTCACCCATCCGGGCAAAAAGACCCTGTTTATGGGCATGGAGTTTGGTCAGACCACTGAGTGGAATGCCTGGCATGACCTTAACTGGAGCCTGTTGAACTGGGAGCCTCACCAAAAGCTGAAGCAGTTTGTCGCCGATCTCAACGCGATGTATCAGTCAGAGCCGGCCCTGTATACTGACGACTTTTCCCACCAGGGCTTTGAATGGATTGAGTGCAACGACGCTGACAACAGCGTGGTCACTTTTATTCGCCGCGACAAGTACTCCGACGACTTTATTGTCACGGTATGCAACTTTACGCCACAGCCACTTCATGATTACTGGGTAGGAGTGCCTCAGTCAGGTTACTACCGCGAGCTGATTAACAGCGATTCTCAGAAATATGGCGGCAGCGGCGTCACCAACTTAGGGGGTAAACAGAGTCACGATTGGGATCATCCTCGCTGGCCCCACGCCCTGAGTTTGGTGCTGCCACCCCTCGGCGTTGCGGTCTTCAAGCTGGGCTATTAGTTCGTTGTCTGGCTAACGGAATAACGCCGTATCCGCGTGATACGGTGCGTTGTGATTGACCCCCAGTCGTGATTTTTCTACGAAGGAATTAAGCTTCATGGTTGCCACCCTCGATCGCATTCAACTGTCAGAGTCAGAAACGCAAGCCTTAGTTGATTGGGCAAACCAAGTTCACCAGTCAGGTGAAACGCTGTATCACAAGGCGCAGACCCTCGCGACACGGTTGGGCGCCAACTATCGAGCAGATGGGCTGACGGAAATTGGCTTTTGGGCACCAGAGCTGGGCGCTGATATGGTGCAGCCAAAAAATATTTACCTAGAAGTGTTTACGCCGACGAAAAAAATTGATCCGACCAAGGCCACTCAAAAGATTGCCTTTCGGCGCGATTATGTGGAGTTGGTCAAGCAGGGCGAATACTTTTGGGGCGTGCTTTCAGGCATGAAGGCGGGCACTAAGGACGCATTCGGCTCGTTCTATTGGCTACGTTATCTCGACATACATACGAATGAAGTGCGGGTGATTGGCGATTGTTTGGCCTATTCCCTGCCCTATGGCGTATACGCGCCCGCCGAGCTTTATGACGTGGGGCAACTGCAGCGCGATCGCGCTGATCTAGCCTATTTCACTCAGGGTGATGCGGACGACAACGGCGTGATTCGTGTGCATCCACCAACCAATATTTTGCAACTGCACGTCAACACAGCCTCGCCAAATGGTTATTTGAGCGGGTTAACGGCAGCCTATCGCACCATCGCCGCCAAGCTCAAACAGCGGCAAAGTCTGACACCGGCGGAGCAAAACTTTATCGGCTACGAAGCCGTCCAGCTTCTGCCCATTGAACCGACCGTGGAATATCGCGGTGAGCACGAACTCGGCCACGGCTTCTTCATCATTGACGAAGACGACATGGGCGAGATGGACCCCGAAACTGCTGAAGTTGAGCGTGAAGCAGGTGCCATTAAAGTCACCCTCAAAAAGCCTGACACCCAAAACTGGGGTTATGACATTGTGATTTTTGGCTGCTCAGCCACAGATCCGTCGGTGCTGGAAACCCTACGCCCCGATGAACTGGTGGAGTTTATTGAGACGCTGCATAATTTTCCCACCGGGCCAATCCAGGTGATTTATGACATTGTGTATGGCCACGCCGACAACCAGGGTATCAATCTGCTGAATGGTCGCTTTCTCAAAGGGCCGAACATGTATGGTCAAGACGTCAACCATCAGAATCCAACCGTGCGCGGTATCTTACTGGAAATGCAGCGGCGTAAAAACAACACGGGCGTTGATGGCATTCGCGTCGATGGAGCGCAGGATTTCAAATTCTTTAATCCCCTGTCGGGTCGAGTGGAGTATGACGACAATTATTTAAGCGACATGGCCGAAGTGCTGCAGGAAGTCGGCAATGGTGTCCGGCGGCCCTTTACCATCTTTGAAGATGGGCGACCCTGGCCGGCGGAAGGCTGGGAAGAGATTTCCACCTATCGCGACATCGTGGAATTTAAGCCGGATGCTTTTCAGTGGGGACCGCTGATTTTTGCCCACAACACCCCCAGCACTCGCCAATTTTGGGACAAAAAGTGGCGGCGCGTGACCGAGCAAATGCAGGTGGGAGCGAACTGGATTACGGGCTGCGGCAACCACGATACCCTGCGGCGCGGCACCCAGGTTGATTTAGAACTGGACATCAACTGGAATCTGGGCCAGGGTTTACCTGAAGTTTTGAATAACGCTTACGACAATCCCGCGATCGCTCTGATGACCTACGGGTTTAGCCCTGGCTTGCCGATGGACTTTATCAACTGCACCATGCGAGCGCCTTGGGGCTTTTTGCGCAACACCGATGATCGCTATGGCGTTAAAGTCGTGGCCGAAGAAATTGGTGGCTTTCTTGACTGGCAGATCATTCCCGAAACCTATGACTGGCCGGCATTGTTTCCCCGTCTCAAGGGCATGGGCTTCACCAAACTGGGCGAACTACGGCAGTTTGTGAAAGGGCTATATGACGCGATCGAGGAAACCGATTACGACCTCGACGAAGTTGCTAAACTCTGCCAAGAGTTCATCACCACCGATCCGGAAGCAGAGGCGATAAAAGAAAAAGCGCAAACCCGCAAATCAGCTATGAATCTGCAAAAGCTCAATACTCCAGATAAATCAGCAGTGCTCACCCAGCTTGACGTGAACAAGCTGAAAGACTTCGCCAAAAATTTTATGGAAGATGCCCACGAGCTGTGCAATGTATGGCTCCAGCAGGATGTCATTGAACCGGATCAAGTTGCGTATAATCTGGCTCTGCGCCGGTTCCGACTAGCAAATCCCTGGCTGCGAGACAACCTCTCCAATCTGGATCGCTTCAACCACATTCAGACGCCAGAACAGACGGTCTTTTATGGACTGCGTACGGCACCGACTGAGGCAGCAGCCTCAAAATATCAGGTGGCAATGGTGACTCATATGGGCGGCGCCCCCCTGGAGGTGACGTTGGGCGACTGGCTGCAGATTGATCTGCAAAGGTGGCAGGTGGCAATCGCCTCTCCCGGCGTAGCTCTTCAGCCCGGCAAGACTATGCCCAAAGCTTTTCAACTTGCTGACAGCCAAGCCGTGCTGCTGGAATCCAGCGCCAGCCGCTATGGCAATCCGTAGAAGGGGCAGGTCGGTTAAATTAGAGAAAATTTTGTAGGGAAAGCCTTAATGCTTTGTCGGGGCATATGTTCAAAGCATGAGCTGCCACTCTATAGTCAGCCGGGCGCAGCTATGAGTTCTGTTATCAGCCTTTCTCGCCGATGCTTGGCGTTTTTATTGCAAAGCTAAATTTTTCTGATTTTCGCCCGGCAACCGGTGCATTCTGGAGCCTCGACTGCGCTAAGCAACTTAGGCAGAGATGGCGCTTAACGGCCTCCTCGTTGCATAGCTAAGCCGCCTCCAAACCATAAATTTCCTTGGTGAACTCATGAAAAATCTCACAGGGCTAGCGATAGCTCCAGGTGATAGCGACGCGTTTGACATCCCAATGCAGCGCATCAAGTGCCGGAAAAGCGCAGGGGGGCCAGCTAAGTCCGCCTGCTCATTTGAACCATCACAATGCGCTTTCGACCAATCTTCTTGAGCCGCACGACTTTGCTAAACGCCCAGATTTCCTTGAGTTCGCCATTGCGTGGGCAGATTTGATAGTGCCGAAAGGCACTCGCCGAGTGCTGGCGCAGGTCAGCGGCGACGGCGTCAATCCGCCGCCACTGGTTAGGCCACAACACCGAACGATTGCAGGCCAACTCACTGACCCAATGTTTGCCTGTCTGCTCAATAACTTGGGTTAGCTCAGCGGCACAGACGCCCCCATCAAAGGCATAGTCGGCTTGGGGAAACTGCCCTTCCGCCTCAATTTGCTGCACCACCGCAATCAACATTTCCGTGCGGGTGCGATAAGCGTCACGGTTGCGTTGATAGGCCACCAATTCGCTGAGACGCTCCATGGCGGTGTTGGTATCGTCGTAGCTGTCCTGATGAGTCGCTTGCTGGTAAGCCAACTCTTCAGCTTCCCATTGGGCTCCTTAGACTTCGACAGCAATGCCATCGAGACGCTGACGGTTGGCTATCACCGCAGTGAGGATGGTGTGATATTGGCTCATCCGGCCATTGACATAGTCGTATTGGCGCTTGATGCCAAAGATATGCGCGCCGCGCTCATGGTGGCCGTGCGTCCAGTCCAAGCTCATCACCTGGCGCTCTTGAGGGGCATAATGCAACGTCACTTCACATGCGTTGCCGCGCCATCAAATCTTCTTTGTTCCATGGGGCTTCAAAGACACCCGCATGCATCGCACGGCGTTTAACGGCAGCCGATTCATCCGGCCAGACATACTGACTGTGAATGCCTTGCAAGGTTTTATTGACACTCAAAAACAAGCCATTGATGTAGCGCTCCATATGCTCAAAGGTCGATCACCGCGAAAACAAGTCCCGGTAGGCCAACATGCCTCGACGAATGGTGGCGCTATGCCCACTAATGGAAACATCGACTTGACCTTGTAAAACCTTCCCCAATAGGACACTTCAGCTCGAACTTTGCCAAGTCGTAGTCATGGCCATCCTCGAGGCACACGAGTGGATGCGCCAAAAGCTGTAGATTCACCTAATTCATCAAGCTCTTATTGTCCCGATAGAAAGCTTGAAACCTGCCTCAGTGGAAATTGACGGTTTTGTAATCACGCCCGACGCTCAGTCCCCTGGCTGATGTGTGGAGACGCACTTTGCCCCCATCGAGACTCATTTTTCCACCCCCTGAGCCACTAGCGGAGTCTCCAAGCTTTGATGATGCACCAACCGTTGCTGGGTTACTTCGAGAAACGACGATGCCGGTGAGCACTTGCAGGGCTTTGGCCGCCTGGGCAGAGGATTCGTTCGCACTCAAGAACAAACAGCATTGCTCCAAATAGGGAAGGACTGCGGCCGACTGTAAGCTGCAACCGTCCCTACTAGTCGCTGATTATCAAGTGTCTGAGGATGCTGTCGAGTTGCCGTTTCCGTCCCCACTTAGTGCCGCTAACCGTTTCGATAAAGAAAACCTGATTTCGGGACTGACATGCGCTAATGTTTGCCCCCGAACCGCTGCCTCAATTCCTGTCAATATGCTGACTTGCTTGGAAGCTGTATCTTCGCAAAGCAAAGCGGCGATGGGGCAAGCATTAGCTTAAATTTGGTCTTGTTTATCAGCATCCGTGAGGCACATCCTGCTCAGAAGAGCGCTTGCAGCTTAACGCTCAAAGCCTAAATTGCGATGAAGCACTTATGCTGATTGCAAAATTGGGATACACTCAAGCTGCGCTCTCAGCCCCCGATAATTAAGTAGCGCTAGTTGCCAATCATTGGTTTTCTACAAGCCATCTCGTGA
>ERZ1740058.323-NODE-323-length-39854-cov-7.966858_pt1 | contig 39854 bp, 28 predicted proteins | sample MGYA00581745_ERZ1740058 | MGnify/ENA primary metagenome ERZ1740058 (study PRJEB43018, sample SAMN04849742) | marine metagenome | isolation source: floating plastic debris | place: Pacific Ocean | collected 2008-08-30 | study: EMG produced TPA metagenomics assembly... | reverse complement strand
GCTCGATCACCACGGCAACCTCCTGGCGACCGAATCTCGGTTGCTGCTCGCTCTGAGACCACGCGCATGGGCCGAGCCGTCGGCGAAGACAAAGAGCTCGAGCTCGATGTCCTCGTTGCCCACGGCCGTCAGCGCCATGGGGTAGATCGGGGAGTCTGTGGCAAAGCGGAACTGCAAGGGATGGGCTCGGTGTTCGCTGGCTTGCGGCCCATCAACGCTCAGCTTCGCGGCCGCAAAGACCCAGCCCTCGTCGAGATAGTCCTGTACGACTTCGGCGATTCCATCGGGAACGCCGAATCCGGCCGATTCGAGCCACGCGATGAGTTCATCGGCGTCTTGCGCTCGCAGCACCCTCGTGTCGTACAGGCCGGCCGTACCGGACGAGAGCACCTCGACGGGCACGGCCAGGCCGACGCGCCCGCGCGAATAACCAAGATTGGGCATCACCACCAATATACCGACAACCACGATCGCCAGCAGGAACCAGACCCGCCCCATTCTCGACTGAAGCGCCATGACTCCGAACGCACCGATCACCAGCGAGCCGCCGAGCAAGAACGCCACCCCGTGGTCGCTCCGCTCGATCCTTGGCGCGGTAAGCACGGCAGCGGTATCGAACATGCCCTTGGTTGCGGGCAGGATCTCCGGCTCGCTGGGCAGCGGCACGAGCCACGCGAACTCCGTGCCCTCGCCCGTGAACGCGGTATCGATCGCGAGCCGCTGCTCCGCGCCGTCCCATGCGATGATCGCGCGCTGCGATGGCATGGTGGTGCGTGCTCGGTCGCTCAGCGGGTCGGCCACCATCGCGAACGTCTTGCCATCGGCGAGGCATGCCGCCGAGGCGAACAACACAACGACGACAGCCATCCAATAGGGGAGGTGCGTGCGCGCCATGGTGTCCGGTCCGCTTCGATCGACCACGAGGTTCCCGATCTCCATAGCATCGCTCATGTTCAGTACCGTGATGCTTGTCGTCGCCGCCACCGTCGCGCTCTCGCAAGATGCCCCGAATCGATCAGAATTGACCGTTCCTGACGGGGCATGGAGCGCGATTGATGAGCGGCTTGGTCTTGACGGTGGGAGGCTGGGCTACACGCCCGAACAGCTCGAACCCTTCGGCCGTGATCTGCACGTGCTGCGACCGGTTCTGAGACAATTCGCCGACGTGCGGAAGACGCTGCGATTTAGCGGGCGCGCCACCGATCTGCTGCTCAACAACGCGGTGTACGAAGACGAATTCATCCGTCATGCGTTCGCGCAGTTCCTCGACGAGACCATGGGCCGGCGCATCCGCCTTCCCGGTCTCGATGCCCAGGGCATCAGCGGTGAACTGCCCGACTCGTTCGACGCCTCGACACAAACCGGTGGCTGGAACGTCCCGTGGCTCGAGGACAAGGACACGAAGACCGCAATGGAAGTTGTGTTCGATGTCGGAGCAGACGGCTTCCCATCGGCGCTGCTCGAGCTGACCGAGGCCGAGCAGAGGCTCATCATCCGACTTCTCGTCGCGGTTTTCGAGAGCTCGCGGTACACGACCAACGCGTTCGATCGGGCCTCGATCGATCTCGGCATGGACGCGGCGCAGGAGCAGTATGGCCTAGATACGGGGTACGTCGTTTCGATTGCACCACGATTCGAGCCGTACGGCCGGCTCATCGCACGCCCGTTGATGGACGTCGTGGGCACAACAGATCTCGGATACCTCGGCCATGGCAGCATCCTCGCCGCCAAGAGCGTACGGCTCGCGGTTGAGGAGTTTAACCGAGCCCAGCCCGACGGCGCGACGTTCACCGGCATCATCCGCATCGGAACGACCGCAGGACCGATCGTCATCGGAGGTGTGGACTCAGACAACCACGTTCATGTTGGCTATCCAGGACCCGCGCTGGTCATCGACTTCGGCGGAGATGATCGCTACGAGGGCGCGTTCGCCGTGAGTGACGGCGTGCGTGAGCGGCCCGTGTCACTCCTGATCGACCTTGGGGGTCGGGACACCTATCTGCCCGGCGAGACCGAGGTCTGGCAGCCACGGAATCCGAGCGACGCTGAGAGCGAGGATCGGTCGAATCCGACACTCGCGGCGGGCGTGTTCGGCCTTGGGATGCTCTGGGATCTTGGCGGCGAGAACGACGCCTACGAAGCCGTTGAGTCATCCATGGGCGTCGGGCTGCACGGGGTCGGCATGCTCATCGATGATGGCGGCGACGACACATACCTCGTACGCCAGAGCTGGGGACAGGGCGTCGGGCACGTTGGGTTCGGCGCGATCATCGACCGCGGCGGCAACGACCAATACACATCGGGTCGCAGCTCGCAAGCGCACGGCTCAACGCGTGGCGCAGGTGTGATTGTGGACCTTGCTGGCAACGACACCTACACGATCCCCGATTCCACCGCGCGAAGCGAGTTGTACCTCGGCCGAGTGGTCGCCATGGGCCAGGGCTGCGGCTATGGACGACGCGCCGACCTGGGCGACAGCCGATCGATGGCGGGCGGCTTCGGCGTGCTCGTAGACGGCGCGGGCGACGACCATTACAGCGCGATGGCCTGGAGCCAAGGCGCGGGCTATTGGTGGGGCGTGGGCATCCTCGAGGACCGTGGCGGCAACGACACGTATCGCCAGGGCAAGTACAGCCAGGGTGCCGCGGCCCACTTCGCCGTCGGCATCCACGTCGATCTCGATGGCAACGACACGTACAACGCGAATCCGGAGCGCATGGCCAACCCATACACCAGCGAGGAACAGTGGATCGCAGAGAACCAGTATGCCGGACACGCTCGCGATGGTGCGCTCGGCATCTTCGTTGATGGCGCCGGCAACGACGAGTATGTGCTGCGCGCGAACTGTGCGGGCAGTGGAGACCTCAACTCCGTCGGCTTCTTCTGGGATCGTTCAGGCGATGACCGCTACACCGGGCTAGAGATCGACCCGTCCCCGGGCAATGCGAACTGGACCCGGCCCCCGATGGGCACGATCACGATCTACCCGGAGCCGTTCCATTCGTTCCGAGATGACCTACGGGCCTACGGCGTGTTTCTCGATACGGAAGGTACGGACACGTACGAAGGGCTCGAGTCTGCTGCTCGCAACAGTCACGTCTGGTCCGAGGGGTTTCTCAACGGCCGCGCCGTGGGCATCGATCGCTAACGGATCGAGTCATCGCGGGTGTTTCAACGACAAGCAGCCCGGGCGCACTCGCACCAGCTACCAGGTGTACCCCAGTTCGAGCAGCGCCGGTTCCATATGGGGTCGCATGCGTTCGAGTTGGGCGTCGGTGTTCGCATCCTGCCGCTTGGCGAATCGCTCTTGATCCACGCTGCCGGCGAACCGGTCGATCATGCCCTCATCGGGCAGTCCAGTGAACTCGAGGATGCGTGACATGGTCGGCGCGGGGTTGGCAACCAGGTCTTCGTACCGGAAGATCAGGACGTTCGGCTCCTCGCCCCGCTCCTCGGCCTGCTCGATCAGCATCTGGGCATCCCGGTACGCCGCGAGGATCGTCGCCGACCACTGCTTGGCGCGCACGACGTCTGGGTGATCGTGGCCGACCCACTCGCGCCAGCCCGGCGGCCGGGGCCCCCAGATCGGCAGCGGCTTCCCAAGCAGGCGCCGCTGGAGAACGTCCGCCGCGCGGCCCGCCTGCGCCGGCCACTCGTGCAGCGGCGTGTTCGCCGCGCGATGGATGGCGATGCTGAGTTTGCCCTTGCGTTTCTGGATGTCCGCCGTGGAGCGCACCACGCTGCGTCCATCACGCAGCACGAGCAGGATCTTGGCCTGCGGGAAGACCGCGCGCAAGAACGGAACCCGGAGGCAGTTGCTCGGCGTCTTCTCCATCAGGCGGGGCTTGCCCTGCTCGGCCTGGAGCTTCGCGAACGCCCGATGGATGCGTGCGATGATCTTCGGATTGGCATCGGCTTCTGTCAGTCGATCATCCGGGCGGTACGCGTTGCCGCGGATCCAGATGTGCCGCGGTTCTTCGGCACTGGCGACCTGCGGGTGCTGGCTGAACATCTTGTAGAGCCATGTCGTGCCGCTGCGTTGGGAGCCCACCAATAGGATGGGCTGCGGGTCGAGGCCCACACCGCTAGAGATCGCACCGCTACGTGTTGAGTCACCATCGGCCTGCATTGCGCAAGCCTAGGCGAAGCACGCCGTAGTCTTCATCACGCAAGCCCGCGGCCCGGTTTGGAATCGGGCGAATCGCTACGACGCTGAACCGCGCCGCATCGGCTGCGGCTTCCAATACGTCAGGCTGCGCCATAGCCATTCCATCGGTCCATAGCGGACCCGCGCGAGCCAGCGTGGCCTCGCGAGCAGCTGGAACGCCCACACGCCTATCACGATCGGGACGTAGTCGATGCGATCGAGGCGGCCGAAGTATCCGAGTCCCCAGCCATAGAAGATGAACGCGGCGATCACCGACTGCATGAGGTAGTTCGTGAGCGCCATCCGGCCGACGGCGGCGAGCGATGCGCGGAGCCACCGCAACACGCCGCTCTTGCAGACGAGCATGACCAGAGCGATCCATGCCAGAGCCATACCGACGCTTCCCGCGTAATTGAACCAACCGACGACGCCGAAGAAGGCCACCGGATCAAACCCGTTGCGGTGATTCACCACCACTCCGGCGGCAATGAGCCCACCACCGATGAGCAGGCCGGCTGCGAGCAGCGTGGCGTAGAACGCGGTGGAGCGTGACGCGTCGAACACACGCCACTTATACAAAGCCATGCCCAAGAGCATGAGCGCCGACACACGCCAGAACGTGAACACCGCGAACACCCACGTTTGCATCATGAGCACGTCGGGCGCGTGCGCACGGATGCGCTCGGCAAATCCTCCCAGAGCGTTCTGCCGCTCCTCCTCAAGAAACTCCTCGGTAGGGAAGAACATCGAACCAACATCTTCCCACGTTTCCACCATGTTCGGATCGGTGCTACTGCGCATCCATTCGAACATGGCCTGCTGCGCACCGCTGAGCGCCATGCCGATCGGTAGCAGCGCACACGCGATGACAAGCAACCACTTCGCCGGCAGGCGTCGCAGCAAGAACACGAGCATGCCAATAAGCGAATACGCCACGAGGATGTCGCCGAACCAGATGCCGTACGCATGCACCATGCCGATGAGCAGCAGCCAGCCCATGCGCCGGTAGTGCACGCCAACCGCAGAACGCCCCGTCTGTCCAAATCGCTCGCCCATCAATGCGACGCCGGCGCCAAAGAGCATCGAGAAGATCGCCATCATCTTCATGTCGAACAAGCCGTGGCTCACTAGCCAGACCGCGTAGTTCGCACCTTCGAAGCCCCCGCCCGCCGGCGGGTTGAAGAACGCCGCGCCCGTGAGCGCGAACGTCGGGATGTTCATCACGAAGATGCCCAGAAGCGCGACCCCGCGGAGCGTGTCGATCGAGTCGATGCGGTCGCCCCGCCCGACCGGCCCCGGCACGGGTCCGGAAGGCACGCCGGGAATCGGGCCGGCACTCATAGGTGGATGGGCAGACATGTCTGGGGAGTTTGGCATGGCCAGATGCTATTAGGCACAATCCCCATGGCCTTGCATCACAGGTCTGCCACGCCTCGGGCAGCCACCAGGGGCACTCTGGACGTGCAGGCGAATTCGGCATGCTTCGAGGTTGCTTTTTACTTGCATTTTGCTACTAAATGGAGTACTCTTCGACCCTTGCCTGACCAAGAACCAGCCCGGCGATCCTGCTGCCCGGTGTCCTGCACCCTGGACATCCTCGGCGATCGATGGACGCTCCTCGTCGTCCGAGACCTCTTTCGCGGCGTCGACCGGTTCTCGGGCTTCGCACGTTCGCCCGAGGGCATCGCGAGCAACATCCTCACCGACCGACTGGAGATGCTCGTCGCGCACGGGCTCGTCGAGAGGTACGTTCCGGCGGAGCGCAAGCACGCGCGGTATCGCCTGACCGACAAGGGCCGCACGCTGGGCCCGGTGCTCCGCGCCGTTGCGGATTGGGGCCTGACGCACGTGCCCGGAACGGAAGCAAAGCTCGGCCCGCCGTCTCCCAATGCCAAGTCCCAGACAGGAACCGAGGAATGAGACAGCGACGAGTGTGTACCGTATTTGTTCCCGTCCTTGTCGCGCTCTTCTTTGCCGGCTGCGCACCGACCACCAGACTCTCCCAGACACTCTTCCGACATGATGCGGAAATGGCGCTCAACGCCGGCATGACCAGCCGGCTCGTTTCGCGCGATGAGCACAAGTTGGCTGTCCGAGAGTTTGGCAGGGACTTGCAGGGCAACGGCCCCACCATCGTTGCGATGCACGGCTTTCCCGACAACAGCCGCCTGTATGACGAGATTGCCCCTTTGCTCGCCTCGTCGCACCATTTTGTGGCGTTCGACTTATTGGGGTGGGGCGATTCGGACAAGCCTCGCGGCTTCGAGTATGGATTCCGCGAGCTGGACGCGGACCTCGATGCCGTACTTAAGGCTCTCGAACTCCAGAGCTACGTGCTCATCGCCCACGACATCTCGGCGCCGGCCGCGATCGATCGCGCTGCTCAAGACCCACGAGTGCTGGCCGTTGTGCTGCTCAATAGCGTCGAGCACAGCACGGAGTTGGTAACCGCGCCGGAGGCGATCCAGACGTTCTCAACGCCCGGCCTCTCGCGAGACGTGCAACGGTTCTTTGCCAGGCGTTTCGCGGGCCTATTCCGCCGCCAGGCCCGCGAACAGATCTCGAAGTTCATGGTCCGTGGCGATGATTTGGAGCGAAAGTACGTCGATATCTTCGTCTACCAGCTCGCAGGATCGAGAGATGCCTTTTTCGATCTGAATGATGAGTTGCAATCCGAATTCGATGAGCGTCGTCGTTCACGAGAAGATCGACTCGCACAGATCGAAACACCGGTGTTCCTGGTATTCGGCGATCTCGACCCTTACCTGCGTGTCGAGGCGGCCCAAGAACTTCGCGAGTTCCTACCGAATGCGACATTCGAGGTAATCGAGGGCGGCGGCCACTTCGTGCAGATCGATCGCGCGGAAGCCGTAGCCGCCGCGGTCCGAGGCGCGATCGCTCAGGCTTCAGGAAGCCCCGCGCCGTGAGACGAATCGCCCGAGCGTTGCTGTTCGCCGCGACGATGCTCGCGCTAACCCTCATGGTCGCGTGTACCAGCTACACCCAAACTCCGCTGGAAGGCCAGCCCTTTGAGCTCTCTAGATTCGATCGATACGCGATCGTTGCAGACTCGGCTGGGCGCCCGCGAGAAATCTGGGATCTTGCGATACCGCGAACCCCACGCACACACTAGGACGGCCACCGAGACCTCACACGCGAGTCTCCCATTCGGCTGGTGAGCTTCGAGAACGCGAACGAGTACGACCAGCTGCGTGCCGCAGAGGATGTCCAGCTCGGGGGCAACGGATGGCTCCTGTACTGGCCGACGCTCGGTATCGGCAAGTGGAGCATGACCGGCGAGCTCTTCGATCGGCGGGAGCTGCGTGCGGCGCTTCGTGGTCGGCTGCGTGAGCGGCTCCTCCATGATCCGGGCCTCCTACCCGAGCTGTCGGCAGAACTTCGTGCGACGGCGATAGAGATCCTCGGATCGCGGGGTGTTCGCCCCGAGCCCGCAACGGTGGATCGCAACCTTCTGCTACTGCATCTGGCCGATCCCGAGCCCGGGTTAGCGCCATTCGTCGATGGCGATGGAACACAGTCGATACGTGTGCTGGGACACTTCGGCGAACTCGGAAGATTCGTGGTCGCGGTGATCGATGGCAGTACGGGCCGCGAGGGTGTCTACGACCTCGCCCTGGACTCCGGGCCACAGTTGCTTGTCGCGACTCCCACCGACACACGCCACCACATCGAAAACGAGACCCGATCGCTGATCGCAAACGAGGCGCTGATCGCGGCGGGGGTTGCCGTCACGACGACGATCAGCCTGACGACCACGTTCCCGCCGATCCCAATCATTGCGCTCTTCGCGAATACCGCGACGTCCTTGCTGCCGTCTGTACCCTTCAAGTCCGTCGACGCGCTGGCGGGCAGCCGAGGGGCGCTTCTGGGCTATCTTGAGTCTGGTAACGCCAACCTGCCCCTGGTGCTGCAGCCCGCGCGAAATGAGTTGAAGGCGAGCCTGAACACCCAACTCGCCGAGCAAAACCGGTACTGGCCGAGGGCCATCCAAGAGCAACGCCTCGTCGAGCACAACTGGAGTTGGCTCGCCGAGCGGCGCGTCAGTCCAGGCGAAAGAGCCCACTCAAGGAGCGTGGGCACGCCCGTAGACCACAGCACACCGATGTGCACGGAAGCCACAACGGCCGCGCCAGCCGAGAATTTGCGTCGGGATGGATCGTCACCAATCGTGTCGCGGTAGTTCGCAACACCTCGTACAAAACCCAAATGAGCGCAACTGGACTCGAACCAGTGACCTCTGCCATGTGACGGCAGCGCTCTAGCCAACTGAGCTATGCGCCCCTCGGGCGGGCAAACCCACGCCCTGGAAAGCCGGGGAGTATATCCACGATCCCCACCGAACAAACCCGACCAATCGGGCTTTGGATCGGTCAGATTCCTGGTATATTGAGAGGAGTGCCGCAAGCCATCGGGGAGGGCCCAATGAAGACCGCCGCCATCATGATACTGGCCGCCACGGCCGCCGCAATCGCAGGCCCAGACACGGTGCGACTGACACACTCGGTCGACCCGATCACGATCGAGTTGGGGGCGGGCATCGCCTGCGCCGATTCCGATCCGCTCCAGACGTCCCTCTCGAACAGCTTCTGGCGCGCATTCAAACCGACCGACTTCGGGGTGACCAACGACTTCAGCGTTTTGCAGTTCGAGTTCGGTGTCGAGACACTGGAGTTGCCGACACTCGACGCCATCGAGATCACGGTGAATTTCTATGAGACGTTCTCGGGTACGGCCCCGGCAGTTGGCTTACCGCTCATCGGAACGACCAGCGTCGAACTTTCCGAGCGCTCACTCGAACTTGTCACGATCGATGCCTCCGCCAGCGTGACCGCCGGCGCCGCGCTCGTTGTCGAGATCAGCGTGCCGAGCCTGCGGGACCTTGCCGGAGGCACGCTGGGTGATCGGTTCATCCCTGGAGGAAACTTCGCCGGTCAGACGGCCCCCTGGTACGTGAGCTCTATCGATTGCGGCATCTTGGACCCCACGGATGTTGCGGACTTCGGATTTCCTGATTCGAATCAGGTCGTGACGGTGATCGGCGAGCAATCTGGAGCGTGCTGCTGCGTCGACATCGACCAAGACGGCCAACTCACCATCTTCGACTTCCTGGCCTTCCAGTCGGCCTTCGACGCCGGAGATCTGCTGGCCGACTTCGACGGCGATGGCGAGCTGACGATCTTGGATTTTCTGGCATTCCAGACACAGTTCGACGCCGGCTGCCCCTAGCCGCGCATCGGCGCAGCCCCCGGTCGCCTCTGCACGACAATCAGGGTGCGATCGTCATCTGGCGCGGCGTCCTCAGAGAACGTGCGGACCGACTCGAGCACGCCATCGATCACGGCTTGCGGCCCCTGTTCTGCGAGCCGTCTGAGCGATTCGATCACGCGCTCCACGCCAAACTGCTCACCCGTTGGGCCGGCGGCCTCGGCAATGCCGTCGGTTGCAACAAGCAGAATGTCGCCCTTCTGCAACATCACCGTTCGATGCTCGTACTCGGGCAGTTCGGCCATGATGCCAAGCGGCAGCGTGTCCGTCGAGAGGCGTTCAACCTGCCCGGTCTCGGCGCGATAGACCAACTGCGGGTCCTGCCCCGCGCTCACCATGCGTATCACGCCGCGAGCCGCGTCGAGCACGCCGAGCCACGCGGTAACGAAGCGACCGTCGGGCAGGCTCGCGTGCATGTGCTCATTGAGTACGGTGATGATGCGATGGGGGTCGCGCTCGTGCTGCCACGCCAGTTTGGCCATCGCCTGCAGCTGCGAAACCGCCAGCGCGGGCCCGATACCGTGCCCGGTTGCGTCGGCGATCGTAAGCGCCACATGCGTCCCGTCGTCCGATCGCGCAAGGTCGAAAGTGTCACCGCCGGTTTCTTCGGCTGGCAGGCTCACACCCGCGAAGCTGTACCCGTCCATCGTCGGGAGCGTGTCGGGCAGCGTCGCCTGCTGGATCCGCTGGGCAATGCGCAGGTTGTCTCGCATCTGGCGATTCAGGCGTTCTTGCGCCCCCTCGTACCGACGCATGAGCGCGTTCAAGCCGAGCCCCGAAATCGCGAGCACTCCCACCGCCGCGACGCCGGCGAACGCCAGCACCCACCGTGTGCTCGACCGGCCGGCATCAACAACCGCGCCCACAGGCTGGTGCACCAAGAGCCGCAGACCATCGTTGTTGATGGGCTGGGTTCCGACGAAGTGGGTATCGCCGGGAAAATCGATGGTGCCAGTGGTCGGCGCATCCATCGAGCCAGCATCGAGCAACGGCATGGATGAGCCGCTACCAGTCAGGCCCGCGGAGAGTTCCATGCCATCGAAGCTAAAATTCCGCAGCCCCGGATTGTCGCGGATCTCGGGATGGCACAGCAACCGGCCATCCGGCTCGACGAGGCAGATGAACCCGCCGGCCGGCAGTGCCTGGAGCGACTCGCCCTCGATGATCCGCTGCAGACGCTCCCACTCCTCGCTGCCAAACTCCACATCCCCCATCGTCTCGGGCAGCAGATCCGCGACGCGCCTGGCGATGTCGACGTTCTGCTCTTGCACGATGTCTTCGACAACGCCCGCGAACGAGCGTTGCACAATGCGGAACGTGGCGAACCAGCCCACGCCAAGCACGATCGCCTGGAGCAAGAGGGCCGATGCGAGCAACGCCCGACGGCTCTTCGGCCGAGCCAGCACATCCAGCATTCTGGGACTGCCGACGCCCGGCATGGCTCGCCTCCCGCTAGGCCTCCCGTTAGGAGATACAACCCATGAGCCAAGAACAAGACCCGCTCGGAATTGTTCCGACTCCCGCGGGTTGGTACACCAGCGACGAGCCCGACTCAGGCTCGCGGCCGCCTACGTGTGGCGCAGGTTCTCGCCCGTCTCGCGGAAGATCAGGTCCTTGCAGATGCTGGCCATCACGTCCGCGGTGCGCTCGAGTTCTCGGCCGACACGAAAGATGTACAGGCCGGCCAAGTCGCCACTGGGCTCGGTGCGCATCACCTCGAGCGTTTCGGCGAAAAGCGTCTTTTCGAGCTGATCGATCACTTCGTCCTCGGCGATGATCTCGCGGGCCGCGTCAACGTCCTCGTCGAGCACGGCACGCAGCGTGCGATGGCAGCACGCCGGCACGCGGTGGGCCATCTCGACCAACGAGGTCGGCCACCGTGGATCGAGTCCGGCCTTGGCCATGCGCGACGCGCACTTGGCGATGCTCGACGCGTGGTCGCCCACACGCTCGACCTGCGTGTTCACGCGGAGGACGAAGAACACGTTCTGGAAGTCGCTGGCAACGGGGTGCTGCATCAGCAGCAGGTCGAGGCACGCCTGCTCGATCTCGATCTCGTGGCGATCGATCACGTCGTCCTGCTTGCGGACGGCCTTGGCCTGGGGGCGATCCAGCCGCAGCAGCGCGTCGAGGGCCTGCTCGATCATGGCAACGGCATACGACGCCTCGCGGATGAGCTGCCGCTTCAGACCCACGATCTGCCGGGGCAATTCGCTCGAGCCGACCGGGCGACTAAATGTCGGCTTGGCATCCATTGGTGCGGCCAGTCCCCCTTCTTGAGCCCGCCAAATCAACGCCGAACGCGGCTTGGGACGGCGGGTTGAACAGGAATACTAGGCGATCTGTCGCGCATCGCGTACGCTCCTTCGATGTCCCAGAGCCCAGCACAACAGGAGACCGCCGTCGAGCCGTCGGTCGCGATCGAGTCCAAGCCCGCGTCCGGGGGCCCCGGGCCCAGCCCAGATGGCGGCGAACCCGCCGGCTTCACACACAAGCCCACACCCGGGCCGGTCCGTCCTGCGCCAACGGCCCGCATGCGCCGCCAGCGAAACCCTGTCTCGCACGCACTCGCCGTGTGCTGGAAGAAGGTGGTCCGCAAGGCGATCGGACCGGCGATCGCCCCGCTGGAAGACGCCATCGCCGGCGCGGGCGGCTGGCACTCATGGCGCGGCGGACTCGATGGCTCGATGTCCAGCGCCATCGGCGACGCGCACATCGAGCGACGACTCCGCGACGAACTCGCCTACTGGGTCCGCGCCGTCCACGTGCCGGGCGCGCACGAGTCCATCGATCCGTCGTATGGCACGTTCCACGAGGTCTTCGCCCGTTGGCAGCAGGATCGCTGCGCATCACTCATGGAATGGCTTGGCATCGACGACCCCCACGCGTGGCAAGCACGGACCTCGGTCGTCGAGAGCGGCGGCGGCCCACACCCGATGGTCGCGCAGGGCTCGTGGCGATTCGCCGCGGCGGCTGACCCCCTCAATGACGGCTACGCGTCGTGCGGCCTATTCCCGCCAGGACAGATGCGCTTCACGCCCATCACCGCTCCAGGAGAGCAGCTGCCCCTGGCCAGCGCCAGCTTCGACCTTGTCGTCTGCGACAACTGCCTCGATCACGTCGCCGACCCCGGCCGCGCCATCGCCGAGTTCGCCCGCGTGCTCAGGCCCGGCGGCCACGCCTGGATACTGGTCGACCTTCGCAGCACCATCGACGACATGCACCCCCACGCCTTCACGCCCGAGCTCCTCCGCGAGATGCTCATCAGCAAGGGCATGGAGATCGTCCGCGAACGCATCGATCGTCACGCCAGCCACCCTCTCGCTCATGGCGAGATGCGCGTGCTCGCCCGCAAGCGCGAAGATCGTCGCGGCTGACCGGAGGTGCGCATTGCCACGCCCACGAGACGAAATGCTCGCACGCATCGTCGAATGGGCACGCGGCTGTGCCGATGTCGATGCCCTAGTCCTGACCGGCTCGCTTGCTCGCGGCGATAGCACAGCCGACGCGTGGTCCGACATCGACATCGAGATCATCTCGCCGAGTCCCGAGCGGTTCCTCGCCAGCGACCGCTGGATCAACGACTTCGGAGAGGTCGCGATCGTGATGCGCCTCGACGGCGACGAGCACCATCCCTGGCCAACCCGGCTCGTGCTCTACGCCGATGGCGTCAGGGTCGACTTCACCCTCGCAGACGCACAGCGAGTGACCGGCATGATCGAGAATCGGCAGCTTGACGCCCTGTACGCACGGGGCTATGCCGTGCTGATCGATAAGCGGGGACAGTGCGAATCGCTGCCGCCGCCACTACCCATCCCCCAGAGCACCCCGCTCCCAACACAAGTTGAGCTTTCGGAAGCCATTGGTCGATTCTGGTTCGAGGCGACGCACGTGCCGAAGTATCTCGCCCGGGGAGAGCTGTGGCTGGCATCCTCAAGACACTGGGCCATGTTGTGTGCCCTTTTGCAAGTTGCTCAGTGGCATGCGCTAGCACACGGCAAGCCACCAGTCGATGTCTGGTATGGCGGACGAGGCGTAAGCGAGTGGCTCGCGCCCGAACACCGTAACGCGCTCGCGTCATGCTTCGGTGGATTTAACACAGACGACATACAGTGTGCGTTCGAAGCAACGATCGAGTTGTTCGTGACGCTTGGGAGAGAACTCGCAACAACTGCAGGCCTCTCTTTTCCGGAAGGCATCGAACGGAGCGTCCGTTCGCATCTCCACTCGACGGATCCCCGCCAACATAAAACCCCCGGGCCTGGTGGCGGGCCCGGGGGTTCTTGAGCGGTCGTCGGGATCGGGTGGTGGCAAGCCCGCCGGAGAGAGGGGGGACGGGCTAGATCCCAACGACCTTGGGGGAGAAGGAGGCTCAGGTATTGCGCATCAGCTGCATCCCATGCTGTTGCCGCAGTTCAGGCACTTGTAGCAGGTGCCATTGCGAACGGTGATCGTGCCGCAGACGTCGCAGGCGGGTGCGTCGGCCATGCTCTCGAGCATGCTGGAAAGCTGCGCCGACTCGCCGGTCTTGGTCGCCGGCTCGGCCGCTCGCGATCGACGGACGGTTGTCTCGGCGGCCTCGACCACAACGTGGCGCGTCGTGGCTACCACCGGCTCGGCCTTCGCGACCGCCGAAGCACCGCTCACGTTCTCCGAGGCATCGATGTCGCCATCGTGGCCGTTGGCCTCCCGCGTCATGCGGGCGGCCGCATCGACCCGATCGCCAGCCCCGTCCGTGGGGCCAGCGAGCGGACGCACGCGGTCGGACGAGACCGGCTCCGCCGAGTCACTACCGCCCTCTCCGCGTTCGTTCGTGCCGCCTTCGATATTGCGCCGCGGCGTGTTCGCCTCGCGATACCCCGGGATGAACTCGATGCCTAGCCAACGGAAGATGTAATCCACAAGGCTCTTGGCCAGCGGGATATCTCGGTTGGTGGTCATGCCCGCGGGCTCGAAGCGCTGGTGCGTGAACTTGCGCACCAGGCTCTCAAGCGGAACACCGTACTGCAGCGAGACGCTCACCGCGGTGCCAAGGCTGTCCATGAGGCCGCCGATGGTCGAGCCTTCCTTGGCCATCGTGATGAACAGCTCGCCGGGCATGCCGTCCTCGTACAGGCCAACGGTCAGGTAGCCCTCGTGGCCGGCGATATTGAACTTGTGCGTCAGCGAGCCGCGCGTGTCGGGCAGGCGGCGACGCATCGGACGGTGCACGATCCGCTCCACGGTCTCGACAACCGTGCGCGTGTCCTGCTCGCTCGCGGACTTCGCCGCCGCAACGGTCAACTCCTCGACCTCTTCGAGCGCCTCGGCCTCGCCGTCCGCGTCGACCTCGACCGTGTCTTCGAGGAGGTCTACCTCGATCGCCTTCACTTCCAAGGCGGCCTCGACCGGCTCCTCGGTTTCGTCCTCAGTGGCATCGCTCTTGGTGCTCAGCGGCTGGCTGAGCTTGCAACCGTCGCGGTACAGCGCGTTGGCCTTGATGCCAAGCTCCCAGCTAACCCGGTAGCACTCCTTGATGTCCTCAACGCTCGCCTCGTTGGGCAGGTTGATGGTCTTGCTGATCGCACCACTGATGAACGGCTGGGCGGCCGCCATCATGCGGATGTGGCCCTTAGGCTCGATGAACCGCGTGCTCAGCGGACCGCACGTGTTGGCACAATCGAACACCGGCAGGTGCTCGGCCTTCATGTGCGGCGCACCCTCAAGCGTCTGCGTGCCACAGATGGTGTAGTTCAGCTCGGTGATCTGCTTCGCGCTCAGCCCAAGCTCACGCAGCAGGTTGAAGGTCATGTTGCCCTTCGCGGCCTCGGCATCCACACCGGCGCGCTCCAGGGCCTCGTCACCAAGCGACCACGCGCTGAAGGCAAAGCCCAGCTCGAAGACACCCGGCAGCGCGTCGTTGATGCGCTTGATGTCGTCCTCGATCAGCCCCTTGCCGCGCAGCCACTGCGCCAGCGTCTGGCCTTCCATGGCCCCCTGCACACCCTCGGGCAGCGGCACCTCAAGGTGCAGCGTGCCCAAGAGGTAGCGGAGCATGTCCTGACGCTCCGACTCGGAATAGCCCATCGCCTCGAGCGCGGGCTTCACGCTGGCGTTCGCGATCTTGAAGTATCCGCCGCCGGCCAGCTTCTTGAACTTCACCAGCGCAAAGTCCGGCTCCACACCCGTGGTATCGCAGTCCATCAGCAGGCCGATGGTGCCCGTAGGCGCGATGACTGTGGTCTGGGCGTTGCGATAGCCGTGCTTCTCACCAAGCTGGATGGCCTGGTCCCACGCCATGCGAGCGCGATCGAGCAGCTCGGGCGTGTTGGCCACAGGTACCTTGCCGCCGCGGCAGCGCGACTGATCGATCGGCACCGGACGCGTGCTCGGGTGCAACCCCTCCCACTCGGCCGCCTCACGCTTTACGCCGTGCGCCGCGCGGCGGTGGTTGCGGATCACACGGAGCATGTTCTCGCTGTCGGCCTTGTACCCCGGGAACGGGCCGTGCTCCTTGGCCATCTTCGCCGACTGGCGGTACGAGCCGCCGGTCATGATCGCCGACAAGCAGCCGCAAATCGCCCGGCCGTCCTCGCTGTCGTACGCGATGCCCGCCTGCATGAGCATGGCGCCCAGGTTCGCGTAGCCAAGGCCCAGCGTGCGGTACTTCCAGCTCCGCTCGGCGACCTCCTTGCTCGGGTACGCCGCCATCAGCACGCTGATCTCGAGCACCATCGTCCACACATCGATCGCGTGCTCGTACGCCCGCACATCAAAGTGTCGCGTGGGGGCGTCGTAGAACTTCATGAGGTTCAGCGACGCCAGGTTGCACGCCGTGTTATCAAGGAACATGTACTCGCTGCACGGATTACTCGCGTTGATGCGTCCCGCGCTCGGGCACGTGTGCCACGCGTTGATGGTCGTGTCGTACTGCACGCCAGGGTCGGCACACCGCCACGCGGCGTACGCGATGTCGTCCCACAGCTTGCGGGCGTCCAGCGTCCGGGCCGCCTCGCTCGTGGTACGCCAGCGCGTCTGCCACTGGCTGCCGTTGTCGACCGCCTCGAAGAACTCGTCGGGCACGCGCACCGAGTTGTTGCTGTTCTGGCCGGCGACGCTCGCGTACGCCTCGCCGTTGAAGTCGTAGTCGAGCATCAGGCCCAGCCGCGCTGCCGTCTCGCCAACGGTCTCGGGGTCGTGCATGCTGGCGCGCTCGCCGGCGATCTTCTGCAGGCCCTCGACCATCGCCGCCACCTTGATCTCCTCGCGCACCTTCCAGTTCACGAAGCTCTCGATGTCGGGGTGGTCCATATCAAGGCAGACCATCTTGGCGGCGCGACGCGTGGTCCCGCCGCTCTTGATGGCGCTCGCCGCGCGGTCGCCGATCTTGAGCCAGCTCATCAGGCCGCTGCTCTTGCCGCCGCCGCTGAGCTGCTCGCCCTCGCCGCGGAGCTGGCTGAAGTTCGTGCCCGTGCCGCTGCCGTACTTAAAGAGACGCGCCTCGCGCACCCACAGGTCCATGATGCCGCCGTCGTTCACCAGGTCGTCCTCGACGCTCTGGATGAAGCACGCGTGCGGCTGGGGGTGCTTGTATGCGCCCTTGGCCAGCGACACCTTCCCCGTCTTGGGCTCGGGAACCCAGTGGCCCTGCGGCGGGCCGTCGATGCCGTACGCCCAGTTCAGGCCCGTGTTGAACCACTGCGGGCTGTTGGGGGCGGCCATCTGGTGGATGAGCATGTAGACCAGCTCGTCATAGAAAGCCTGGCCGTCCTCGGGCGTATCGAAGTAACGGTGCTGCTCGCCCCAGTGACGCCAGCAGCCGGCCAGCCGGTGCGCCAGCTGGCGCACACTGCGCTCGGGGCCCATCACGGGCTTGCCGTCCGCGTCCTTCTTCACGCCGGAGGGGAGGCCATCCGTGGCCCGCTTGGTGGCGGCCTGCCACCCCCCGGCAATGATCGCGTTCTGGTCTTCCATCTGCGGCACGCCCGCCTTGCGGAAGTACTTGCTCACCGCGATGTCGGTCGCCAGCTGGCTCCACGTCGCCGGCACCTCGGCGTCGCTCATCTCGAACACGATCGAGCCATCAGGATTGCTGATCTTGCTCGAACGCGTCGTCCACTTGACGGTATCGAAGGGGTTCTGGCCGGCGGTGGTGAACTTTCGGGTGATCTTCATTTAGCTACTTCCGATAGCGGTTCAAATACAGCGAGTCTGTTCGCTGCGTGATTCCAAAATGAGGGAACTGATACCCTGGACAACCTTCGCAGTGCGAATCTCTTGCAGCAGTCGCTCATGTTGTCCGCGACAAATCAAACCGAGAAATAAAGAAAAGGGGGCAACTAGAAGCCAGATACCCCCCTCACAGAGAAGGATCATGCGAGCAACTACGGCGATAGAGAAAACGATGAGAACTATTGAGAGGCAGGCAGCAAAGGTGGCAAGAGTTCCGAGCCGCGACAGATAGAGCGAGTCTACCACGCTGCGCTCCGCCAAGTCGCTTTCCACATCATTTACGACACGATCATCGCCAAGTTCACCCCAAACTGCGCCATCCCTCTTTCTAAGCATGGATGTGAAGCACGCCGCAGCTACTTCGAACTTCTGGGCCTCATTACGCATGTGGGGCATAAAGCTGAGATTGGCCCAGTCGCAAATTTTCTGGAAAGGAGCTCGAAACTCGGAGTCATGCTCATCATCAGTCTTTTTAGTGATAGCGGTTTCGATCCACTCGAGCATCGATCGGGTCACAAAACCCGCGACATAGCAAAGAGCAAGGAGCAAAACACCGACCGCCGGCGTAATCTCACTGGCTAACCGAACCACTTCCGAAACACTACCAGTCCAGACAACTGTGCCCAGCACGATCGCCATTACACCGATGACGATGTAGATCAGCAAATCGTTAAGCGCTAGTTGAACAGAACCTTGCAACATTCGCTACTTCTTTTTCTTTCCGCCACCCTTGGACACACGTTCTGCTGACGGGCGTTGAGTTAGGGCGCTTCCAGCTGCGGACTTTGCACTCGCGCTAGCCGACTTTGACCGAAGCGTCTTTGAAGCCGCTGATCCTGCGCTCTTCTTTGTGGTCTTCGAGTTGCCGGTTTGGCTGAGAGCGCTGCCAGCCGCACTCTTTGCCGATTTGCTTGCGCTCTTACTCTTGAGTGTCTTGCTCGCCGAGGAAGCAGCCTTTTTGCTGGTCTGCTCGCTTTTTGATCTAGAAGATGATTTTGCTGTCTTTTTCGCCACGAGTTCGTGTCTCCTAATCCACCTTCGGCAACGTCAACCCAGCCTGATCCTGATACTTCCCGGCCTTATCCGCGTAGCTCGTCGAGCACACCTGGTCGGCCTTCAAGAACACCAGCTGCGCGATGCCCTCGTTCGCGTACACGCGGGCCGGCAGCGGCGTGGTGTTGCTGATCTCAAGCGTGATCTTGCCGCGCCACTCGGGCTCGAGCGGCGTGACGTTCACGATCAGGCCGCAGCGGGCGTACGTGCTCTTGCCCACGCAGATGACCAAGCAGTCCCGCGGGATCTCGAAGAACTCGACCGTCTCGCACAGCGCGAAGCTGTTGGGCGGGATGATCACGTGGTCGTTGCCCTGCTCCTCGCAGTTCACCTCGACGAAGAGGTCGTCGCTGAAGTTCTTGGGGTCGACCACGGTGATGCCGCCGCCGCGGGGCGTAGGCGTGAAGATCTTGAAGGTCGGGCCCACGCGGACGTCGTAGCCGTAGCTGGAAACACCGTACGAAATCCGGCCGGGCCGGCGTTCGCCGCGCTCGAACGGCTCGATGGTGACCAGCTCCCTGATCTGTTCGTCGCACAGCACGGGCATGGTGGGTTCCTCTCGGTTGTCCGCTCGATTGCCCATCTGGGGGCGTCCGGGCCAACCAACCGGACGCGAATATCGGCATCACTATGCTACCCACAATACTTCGTGTCTCCACAGGTTTTTAGCCACAATATGAGGTATGGATAACCTGTCGGCTACAAGCCGTCCTTCGTAAACTGCGTTGAGCAGCCGAGTTACGAAACACCCCCCAGACAAGCGCCACCCCAAGCATCCGCAACCGACAAATTGTGTTTTCGGAAAACGCCTACACAATATAGTGGGTATCCTGAACCGTTCTGTACATCCATCCGACCGTCCACACCACCATGCACGAAGCCCCACAGCCCAGGAGGCCCGATTATCCAAACAAATACTAGACATCGGGTTGTGGTACGTTCGCCCTCGAACCAAATGCAGCACGTCCCGGCCTCGCCCGTACAGTGTGGGCCCCCAAGCCCCCGACCCCCTCCTCGGAGAGCGCCGAATGGTCCAACGCTTCGCAACCGCCCGTAAAGGCCAGCCCCAACCGCAGCACGGCGTGCAGACGCTGGGCGTGGCCAGCCTGATGCCCGGCTGCGGTGCCCGCGGCACCGTGGTAGACCCCGGCTCGGGCGTGCTGCCGATCTTCGACGGCCCAAGCGTCCTGCGCGGCACCGTGGGCGCGTCCGCCTCGATCATCGGGGTCGAGCCCGTGCTCGTCTCGGGCCTGGGCATCGTCGTGGGCACCAGCGGCGACGGCGGACCGCTGCCACCCGGTGTCGAGGCCACCGTCGTGCGCCAGCTCTCGCTCCGCAGCGGGACGCTGGGCATGGACATCTTCAATGAGACCCGCTTCGAGGGTGAGAGCCCCGAGAGCTTCTTGCGAAGGCCCGATGTCTCGGTCGTGGTCATCCTGGGCCTGATCGCGCCCGGCGCGCCCGAGGGGTCGAACTTCGACGTGCTCGCGTTCTCGCTCAACAACGAAGACCTGTCGGGCGGCAACCTCTGGCAGACCGACCTCAGGCTCGGCCGCCCCACCGTGCAGGGCGGCCCAACGACGCGGCTCGTCGGCTTCGCCCAGGGCCCCGTGTACACGAACCCATTCGCGAGCGGGCCGCGGGCCAACAACAGCCAGGGCCGGATCATCGGCGGCGGCACGATGACCAATCCGCTCGAGCTGGCCATCCGCCTCAACGTGCCCAGCCCCCGGCGCACCCGCGCGATCGCGAGCATGATCAACACCCGCTTCGGCGAAAGCCCGCTCGACCGGGGCGATATCGCCAGCGGCCGCCTGGCCGGTCAGTCCGATGCGGCGACCAGCCTGATCACCGTGAGCATCCCCTGGAGCTACAAGGACCGCTCCGAGGACTTCCTGCGGCTGGTCGCACACATCAACCCCGATGCCCAAGGGCGTGAGGAGTTGTTCGCCGGCCGCTACATCCGCGCCCTCCGCGAGGAACCCGGATCAGCCGACCGCATCGCTTGGGCGCTCGAGGCGCTGGGCCCGGTCGTCATCAACGGCTCGACAACGATCTCGACGCTCTACGACGCGCCCGAGGTTGCGCCCCGCATGGCGGCGCTGCGCGTGGGCGCGCGGCTCGGCGATCCCAACGCGGAGCGCCCGCTCATTGCGATGGCCCGAGACAGCTCCAACGTCGACCAGCAGCTCGAAGCGCTCAAGCTCCTCGGCGAGTTGGGCACCGGCGCGATGGTCGATGCGACCCTGCGAGACCTGGCCACCAGCGAGACCGTCTCGGTGCGCGTCGCGGCCTACGAGGCCATGGCCCGCCGCGAGGGCCTCCGCGAGTTACGTGCGGTGATCGAGAGCCAGCCCGTGCCCCCGGGCGTCGATCGGGTGGGCGTTTTGCGAGACTGGAACGAGATCGCAACCAAGGGCTTCAGGGGCAGCCTGGTGCAGGGGCTACGACGCGACGTCATGCCATCTGGTTTCATCGTGGATCGTGTGCCGCTCGGCGACCCGCTCATCTTCCTGCGTCAGCAGGGCCAAGCTGGGCTCGTGCTCTTCGGGCCCGAGCTCTCAATCGAGCCTGGGGCGGTGCTCCGATTGAGCGACGACCTGGTGCTGGCGCGGCCCGAGGTAGGCGACCCGATGCACGACCCCGAGGGGTTGGACGTTCGGGTTCGATACCGCCATCAGCCGGCCGACTTCGTGGTCACCGTGCCCAACGCGCCGTCGCGCTTGCACGAGTTCATCGAGTTCCTGGCCACACGCCCGACCCTGGAAGACCCGTTGTCGGGCCTGGGCATGGGCTTCGGCGACATCGTGTCGGTGGTCTCCGAGCTGCAGCAGTCCGGGGCGATCAAGGCCCAGTGGCAGGTCGAGCGGAACATCCTCCGCGAGGGCGTGAACCGACGGGCCCGCAGCGCGACGGCCGACCGCCCCGAGCTCGAGGGCGAGGACGACTCCCAGATCGATCCGCTGCAGACCTTCATCGAGCGCTCGATCCGCGGCGAGATCGAAGATTCCACAGAGGAAACCGGCTTGGCGACGCCCATTGAACCCGAGGGCTGATAACCACCGAACGCGGCGTGCCGAGGGGTCGAAGAATCCGGCGTCCTTGGGGCGACGAGGCCGATACTGTGCCCCGGACGGCAGGATGCCGCCGGGTGGCTCTCGATCGCTGATGGGACAGGAGGTCCGATGCGGCTCGCCAAGCTGACGCTCAATGGGTTCAAGTCCTTCGCCGATCGAACGGAGTTCCACTTCGACGATCCGGTGACGGGCATCGTGGGCCCCAACGGCTGCGGCAAGAGCAACGTCGTCGACGCCCTCAAGTGGGTCCTGGGCGAGCGGAGCAGCAAGAGCCTGCGCGGCAAGGAAATGCTCGACGTCATCTTCGCCGGCTCGGCCGCGCGCAAGCCGGCGGGCATGGCCAGCGTCACGCTCACCTTCGAGAACCCACTGCTCGAATCGAGCCCCATCGAAACTGAGGCCGACCAGCACCCCGTCGTCGACGAGCTGGACGAGGACGCCGATGTCGTCGACGCCATCGAGGATGCCGAGGACGCCGGCTCCGTGCTGGCCGACCGGCGGACCGTCGGGCGGGGGTTGCCCATCGATACCGATGTCGTCGAGGTCGAAAGGCGGCTGTACCGCGACGGCGGCAGCCAGTACCTGATCAACAACAAGCGGTGCCGGCTCAAGGACATCCGCGACCTGTTCCTCGACACCGGCGTGGGCGCCGACGCGTACTCGATCATCGAGCAGGGCCGAGTCGATGCGATGCTGCTGGCCAACCCGCAGGAACGCCGCACGATCTTCGAGGAGGCCGCCGGCATCGCGAGGTATCGCCAGCGGCGTGTGGAGTCTGTCCGCAAGCTCGACCGGGCCGAGCGCAACCTCGCGGTCACGCGCGAGCAGCTGGCCAACACCGAGCGACGGCTCAAGATCGTGCGCGGGCAGGCCGCGAAGGCGCGCCGATTCGTGGAACTCGACGCCGACCTCAAGGCCTGGCGAGCGGCCCGCGCGCTAGCGCAGCACGACGCGCTCAAGACCGCCGTCGAACGCATCCACGCGGATATGGAAGCCTCGCGGGAGCAGCGTGAGGCGGCCGAGGCCGAACTCGCCGAACTCGATGCCAAGCGGCAAGAGGCAGATCTTCGGCGTCACGAGGCAGCCCAAGCGTTGCGCGCGGATGAGGAGCAGCTGGCCGAGGCCAACCAAGCCGTGCAACGCGCGACGCACCAGCGAGAACTCGCCGAGCGATCGGCCGAGGACGCACTGAACCGGCTCGACGCGGATGGGCAGCGGCTGGCGACCGTCGAAGAGGCGGCCGAGCGCGCCGAGGTCCAGTCGCAGCGGGTGGCCGAACGCGTCGCGGCGGTGGCCGAACAGCTCGCCGACGCGGAGCGCGTCCTCGAGCAGGCTTCGCAGGCCCGGCAGCGCGCCCAGCAGGAGGTCGCCAGCCAGCGGCAGGCTCATGCCGAGAAGCGGATGGAGGTCGAGCGCATCGAGCGTGACCAACTCGCGGCGCGGGCGCGCATCGAAGAAGAACGCCGGCAGGCCAGCCAGCTCGACGCCAAGGCCGAGCAGGCCGAGAAGGAACTCGCGACGCTGGACGAGGACGCAAACCGCGCAAGTGCGCGCCGAGCGGAGGCCCTGAATCAGGCTCAGTCGCTCGAATCGAGCCGCAGCGCGAGCGCAGCCGACGCCGAGCGGCTGGAACAGGACGCGGCATCACTGGGCGAGGGCCGCTCGAACCAGGCCCAGCAGGTGAAGGAGCTCGAGCAGCGCCGCTTACGTCTCGAGACGCGACATCATGCGGTCTCCGAGGTCCTGGCCTCGCGAGAGGGTCTCGGCCAGCCAGCACGTGAGGTGCTGGACCAGGCCGCGCGCGGCGAGAGGTTCACGACGGTGATCGCCCCGCTAGCCGAGCTCGTGCGTGTGCCGATCGAGCACGCGCCGCAGGTCGAGGCGGCGCTCGGGCCGTTGCTCTCGGCGTTGGTCGTGCCTTCACTGGACGCGATGCCGTCGCGCGAGGATCTTGAGACGCTGACTGGACGCGTGAGTTTCGTGCCGCTCGGACTGGGCGTGCCCGCGGTGAACGAGCGGCCTGATCATGCCGCGTTCCCTGCGTTGCGCGCTTCGGGCCGCCTACTGCCGTTGCGTGAGGTCGCGGGCGTCGACGAATCCGCGTGCCGCGCGGCGGACGTGGACCCGACGTCGGTCTCCGGGCTGCTCGACGTGCTGCTGCACGACTGCTGGCGGACCAACGACCTGGAATCGGCGGCGTTGCTTGCGGGCGGTCCGCTCCGCGGAGCGACGATTGCCGACGAGAACGCGTGCGTGCTTCGGCACCCGGGCGTCGTGAGCGCAGGACCGCTCAACGGTGATGCCGACGGCAATGGCCAGGCGATGGGCGTGCTGCAGCGTCGGGCCGAACTCGAGCAATTGACTTCCGAGCTCCAGAACGCGACGCAAGAGCTCGATCGTGAGCAGGCGCGGCTGCGCGATCTCGATCAGCGGGCCGGAGACCTGGCCCAGCAGCAAACCGCCGTCCAACGCACGCTCAACGAGCTCGCGCAGTCGAAGCTCAAGGCCGAGAGCGAGGCCGAGCGGGCGGGCGATGAGTTCGACCGGCTGGATCGTCAGCGACAGCGGGCCATCGACGAGCGCGAGGCCGCGCGTTCGAGCAGTGCACAGGCTCGCGAAAAGGTCGCCGACCTGGAGAAGAAGCTCGAGTCGCTCGCCAGCATCTTGGGTGATGAGCGGCAGGCTCTCGAGACCATCGCCGAGGCCGCCGAGCGGGCCGAGCGCGACGCGGATTCGCTAGCCGAGGCGTTGACGGTGGCTCGTGTCTCGACGAGCACGTTGGGCGAGCAGATTACTGCGGCCCGGCGCGAGGCGGCAGCGGTGCGAGAGTCGGCCGAGTCGCACCGGGCCAGCCAGCGCGAGTTGGAAGCCCAGGTGCAGCGGGCACGCGAACAGGCGCAGGACCACCAGAAGGCGGCGCGCGAGGCGGCGGCGGAGATCGAATCGCTCCAGCAACGCGTCGAGGGTGTGCGCAGCGGCATCGATGGGAAGCGATCGGCGTTGCATGATGCGCAAGAGGCTTCGCTCGGATTGGAGCGATCTGTCGACACCTCGCGTCGGCGTGCGAGCGAGGTCGACAAGGCCTGGCACGACTTGGAGCTGCGCGGCCGCGAGGCGGAGATCCGCCTTGAGAATCTCGTGCAGCGCACGCACGACGAGGACGGCCTCGAGCTTGAGGCTGAGCTGCCCGGGTATCGCGAGGCGCTCGGCGAGGACGAAACCGGCACGATGCGCGCGGTTGGCGATCAGGAGTCGGGCGAGGCGATACAGACACTGAAGGCAGCCATCGACAAGCTCGGCAGCGTGAACCTCGGAGCAATGGATGAGGAGGGCCAGCTCGCCGACAAGAACGAGGAACTGGCAGCGCAGGTCGAGGACATCGACACAGCGCGGGCGCGCCTCGAGGTGCTCATCGAGCAGCTGAACGAGGCCAGCCGGCACCGCTTCGGAGACATGCTCGAGAAGCTGCAAGAGAGCTTCGCCGGCGACAACGGCTTGTTCCGCCAGCTATTCGGCGGCGGGCGGGCCGAGATCCGTCTCATGCCGCTGGTAAGAGAGGTCGATGGACAAAAGGTTGTCACCGACGAGATCGACCTGCTGGAGAGCGGCATCGAGATCGTCGCGCGGCCGCCCGGCAAGCAGCCGCGCTCGATCAGCCAGCTGTCCGGCGGCGAGAAGGCGATGACGGCCGTGGCGCTGCTGCTGGCGATCTTCCAGAGCAAGCCGAGCTGCTTCTGCGTGCTCGACGAGGTCGATGCGGCGCTCGATGACGCGAACGTTGATCGATTCAGCCGCGTCGTTTCCGAGTTCAGCACGCAGAGCAACTTCATCGTGATCACGCACCACAAGAAGACGATGGCCATGTGCGACCGCATGCATGGCGTGACCATGCAGGAGCGCGGCGTGTCGACCCGCGTGGGTGTCCGGTTCGATCAGGTGGGCGCCGATGGGCGCTTGCACGATGCCAAGGTGGACGGTTCGGCCGAGTCCAACGGCGAGCGACCCAAGCTGCGAGATGCGTTAGCGCACATGAAGCGCGGTGAGCCCAGCGAGGTCGAAACCGTACCCAACGAGCCGAGTGAGATGGTCGAGGCGAACTGACCCGTGATCGAGGCCTTCCAGAACGCGAAGCTGGCGCTCGAGGCCTTCATGGCCGACGACCGCAATGTCACGACGCTCGAGCGGGCGGCGGATCTCGCAGCCGCGTCCCTTCGCGAAGGTGGCAAAGTCTTGGCGTGCGGTAACGGGGGTTCGGCCTGCGACGCGATGCACTTCTGCGAGGAGCTGACCGGCCGCTTTCGCAAGGACCGACCCGCACTCGCGGCGGTCAGCCTGACCGATGTCGGGCACATCACGTGCGTCGCGAACGATTACGGGTACGACGAGGTGTTCGCCCGCGGGGTGCAGGCCCTCGGCAAGTCCGGCGATGTTCTCGTCGCGATGAGCACGAGCGGGAACTCACCGAACGTCATCCGAGCCGTGGAAGAAGCCGGCAAAATCGGCATGCGGACCATCGGTTTGCTCGGTCGAGACGGCGGCGCGCTCGCGGGCGTGTGCGACCTTGAGTGGATCATCCCGGGCGTCCCGATCGATGCGCCGACCGCCGATCGCATCCAGGAGGTGCACATGCTCATCCTGCACGCATTGGTCGAGGGCGTCGAGCGCCGGCTGTTCGGGCGTTCTTAGGAGCGTTGGTCGACCAGCATCCTTACATGCGAAATCGCTTTCGCGATGGCCGCGTCATCGAGTAGAGTGGACGCGGCGGCTGGGCGCATGTGCGCTGGGCCCACTTCTTGTGGACGGAAGGAGGCGTGTCATGCGTAGTGTGGCGGGTGTCAAGGTGGGTTGCATTGCGGCGGGGCTCGCGGCGTGCACGAGCGCATCGGCGCAGACGTGGCAGATCTTCTTCGAGGTCTCGAACCCCGAGCCAAGGGCGGGCGAGACGATCACCATCACGATGCTGGCCGGGTATGGACCGGGCGACTACGCGGTCGCCGGCGTCGAGACCAGCGTGGACTTCTCCAGCATCCAGGGCGAGCTGAGCAACTTGCGTTTGGTCGCTCCGATGGATGGCCCGGGCACGAGTCGCGGCACGCTCCTGGATGCGTCCGTGGAGCAGATCGTCGCCGGCCAGCTCAACTTTCCAGCGACGGCGGGCATCTACGCGGACGATACGAACCCGATCCCGTTCTGGGCCGTGGACCTCACGGTCGACCGGTTCCTGAGCTCCCCCGTGGTGTTCGAGGCGAGCACGCGAACGGTCCGGTACGACGTATATGTGGCGCGAGACTCCTCGCGTAGTGCCTCGCGACTCGACGAGTTCATCGAGGGGGCGGTACTCATCGAGGCGAGCAGCCTGTGCGTCGTCGATCTCGACGGCGACGGCCGGACCACCGTGTTCGACTTCCTCGCGTTCCAGAACCTCTTCGATCTCGGCGACCCGTTGGCGGACCTCGATGGCGACGGCGAGTTCACGCTGTTCGATTTCTTGGCCTTCCAGGACCTGTTTGCCGCTGGTTGCTGAAGGAGTTTGCATGGGACAGCACTCGGCCTCGATCGGTTTGCTGCTGGCTGTCGCGTCGACCGCGGTCGCGCAGGGTGGCTTTGAAGACATCACCGGCGCCGTGGGCCTCTCTGGCTATCGCGCGTCGATGGGCGACGACCATGGGCCCGGCGGCGTGTTCGCCGATCTCGACAACGATGGGTATCCCGACCTGTACCTGCTGCGCGCGCTGGTGCTCGCGCCTCCGGGCACGAACCAGCTGTTCCTCAACAGGCCGGGATCGGATGGCGGCAGGGTGTTTGTCGAGATACCGGAAGCGGCAGGCGCTGACAACTCGGGGCCGGCGACGGGCGCGATCGCCGCGGACTACGACAACGACGGCGATCTCGATCTCTACGTCACGAACTTCGACGGACCGAATGTCCTGTATCGCAACACGCTGATCGAGACTGGCACGCTCGGATTCGTTGACGCGACCGATGAGAGTGACCCGACGCCGGGCGTGGCCGACGATCAGCACGGCGTTGGAACGGCGTTCCACGACGGCGTCGAGCTCGACAACTCGCTGACGGCCGCGTGGGCCGATGTTGATCGCGACGGGTGGATCGACCTCTACGTTGGGAACCACAACGGGTATTACAAGGCGCCTGGTGTGTTTGAGGGACCGTTCGATGTTCCCGGCCGACGCGACGTGCTGTACCGCAACAACGGTGACGGCACGTTCACCGACATCACGATGGACGCGGGCGTGCCCGGCTGGGAAGGGCCGGCGGGCGAGCAGCAGACCGCGTTCCAGCGGTTCAGCTCGAGCAATGCGGTGATCTTCGCCGACCTGGATGAGGACGGGTGGATCGACCTGTGGGTCACCAACAAGATCGGCGGGCCCGACGATCGCGACATGCTGTACCGCAATCGTGGCGCCGATGCGGGCGGGCAATGGCTCGGCTTCGAGACGGCGACGTATGCGTTACCCGGAACGTTCGGCGCAGCCTCGCCCTTCGCGATGGGAATCGACATCGCAGATGTAGACAACGACGGCGACCTCGACGCGTACATCACGGACTGGTCCGACCCGGTCGAGCCGACGAGCCCGGGCCTGAACGACTTCTGGCTCGGGACGATGGCCGACTCGGCGAGCTTCGGATTCGAGCTCGCGATCGATGCGGCTCCGTCGTATGTCGCGCCCGCCAAGCTCTCCTGGGGCGCGCAGTTCCAGGACTTCGACAACGACGGCTGGCAGGACCTGCACGTGACGACCAGCTTCCCGTTCCGTGACTATTTGTACATGAACACGGGCGCCGGCTTCGACGAGCGAGCTATCGAGCTTGGCGTCGATCGCGATCGTCGTGAGGCTCGTGGAAGCATGTCGGCCGACTTCGATCGTGACGGCTGGGTCGACCTCTTCGTGGTCAATATCGATGGCCTCGCGAGTGCGCTGTTCCGCAATGAGCTGGCAGCGACCTCGAGTGATCATGGCTTTGCCACGCTCAGGCTCGTGGGTGATCCTGAAGGTCCTGGTGTACGGCGATCCTCGCTCGACGCCATCGGCGCAACCGTGGAACTCGTGGCCGACATCGATGGCGATGGCGTCATCGGTCCCCGTGAGACGCAGACCAAGATCGTTACCAGCGGCAGCAGCAACGCGGCGAGCACGAGCAGCCTGGATCTCGAGTTTGGCTTGGGCCTTGCCAGCACCGCGCAGGCGTTCGTTCGCTGGCCGAGTGGGCTCGAGAGTGCGCACACTATCCAGCGCGACTCGTTCGTGACCATAGACGAAGCCGTGGTTTGCGTCGCCGATATGGACGGCGACGGCAGGCTGACGCGCTTCGACTTCCTCGCGTTTGGCGGGCACTTCGATGCCGGCGACGGCAGGGCCGACATCGACCGTGACGGGAGGCTGACCGTCTTCGACTTCCTCCTGTTCCAGAACCTGTTCGACGCGGGCTGCGGCTGATCACGGTTCGGCCACTTCGTACACTGGCCCATGAGCGACCAGTCGCCGCCACCCTTGCCGACCCGCGCGCCGCCGACCGAACCCTGGACCAAGGGCGTCGACGGCAGCGGCGTGGTGATCGCGGGCAACGCGTGCATCGACTGCGGCTACGAGCTGGCGGGGCTCCCGGCAACTGGTCAGTGTCCGGAGTGCGGCGCGGACATCGAACGCTCGCTGAAGGGCGACCTGATGCTCCATGCGTCACCGGAGTATCTGGCGACGCTGCATCGTGGTGCGATGATCGTGCTCACGGCCATCTTGGTGCAGGTGCTCCTCACGTTCGTGGGCATCGCCGTTGGTGTCTGGTTTGCCGCGGTCGGCACCATCGGTGGGTTCACCAATGCGTGGCAGATGGAGGTTCTTCTCACCGGAGCCGAGTTCGTAGCCTCGGGCGCGCTGCTGTGGGGCTGGTGGCAGCTCAGCACACCGATGGCTTCCTTGGCCGAGAAGCCGTGGGTCGACAAGGCACGCCGATGGGTGCGGATCCTGCTCGTATGCAGCATGATCGTTCTCGCGGGCGAGGTGGCCTGGACCATCATGTACACGGCGGGCATCGCGTTCTCTGGCGTCGTTGTCGTGGGGGCCATGCTGCGTCTGGGCTCGCTGGTACTGTGGCTCGCGACGTACGTCGTTCACGGCACCTATCTCGCGTGGCTCGCATTGCGCATCCCCGATGCCGCGATGCACAAGCGTGCGAAGCTCACGCGCTGGCTCTGCCCGGTGCTCTCCACCGTGGGCATCGTGCTGATCGGCCTGGGCCCGCTGATCGCCCTGGTCATCTACTGGATCCTGATCGATAAGTTCCGCAAGGCGTTCAAGAGGCTCCGGCGGGAGCAAGACCTCCTCGTTCGGGCGGGGCAATAGACGAACCGATCCGCGATTGAGCTCGATGATCGGGTCTTGATCGGACTCTCAGAAGCCCTCAGCAGCACACGAGGCGGACCGGCCGGAATTCCTGGTGGAATCTCCATCTTGCGGTGCGCGGCGTGGGCTCGCTTCTCGCATCACGGGAGAGAACACCACAGGAGGTATCCCATGCCAAGTGATGCCAGACGGAAGAACGTGCGCGCTGGATTGGCCGTGCCCGCCTTGGCGGCCGCGACGCTCGCCCTTGTCGGCTGCAACACGCCCACATCAGTCACGTCTCACACGATCGCGCCCACCACGATGAACGCACCGGTCGAGGGCCGGGCGGCTCTCGAACGCCCCATCGAGCTTGAGGGCCACGACGTCGTGCTCATCCCGTTCGTGAAGGAGACCGGCAAGGGATGGTTCGAGCGTGAGGATCCGTTTGAGCACTCTCGCAGCCGCCGGCACTCGCTGATGAAGGACGGATGGCTCGATCAGGCCGCACCGGGTGTTCGAAATGGCGCGCGATACGCGGCCGTCGACGTGCGTTGGCACAACGCGTTCGGGCGAGACCTTTCATCTCGAGGCGAGCCCGAGCAGTGGATGCTGCTCGATCGCCGCGGCGTCATCAGCTCGATCGCCCTGCTCACGCCGCCGCGTTCCAACGACCAGAGCGTGTACCGCGTGCTTTACGTGGCGACGACCGAGGACACCAACGGTGATGGCACGCTGGACAGCCGCGATGCGCGGCGAGCGTGGATCGCCGACGGGGATGGTCGCAACCCACGCGTGGTGACGCCGGAAGGCCTCCACGTCGTGAGGGCGTGGATCGACTGGGAGCGTGACATGCTGTATGTCCGGCTGCTCGAGGACTCCGATGGAGATCGCAAGTTCACGGACGCCGACGAGAGCGCTCCGTGGATGCTCCACCTCGGGGGCGCGTCGCCGGCCCAACCGCTTGTCGACGAGCAGACAGTGGCGCGTGCGAGGGCCCTGCTCGGTGGATAACCGCGAGATGACCGAGGTCGTACGCTAGCCGCCGGCGCCTTCGAATCCCTCGGGCATCCAAACCGGTAGGTCGGAGAGTTCTCTCGCGGGCCGTTCGCTCAGCGGCACACCCCAGGCACGGAAATACGGCTCGAGGTTCCGCCCGACCGCACGGCTGATGGTGATGACGAATGTGTCGCGCTTTGCACCGTCTTCGGCGGGGCGCTGGTTCGCTGGTAGCGTGTCGTACGCGCGGAACACCCTGTGGAACGCCTCGAACCCGAACTCGTGCCAGAGCAGGGCGTAGGTCTGCAGCGCCAAGAACGGATCGGCTCGCCAGCGGTGGAACGGCGCTCCACGATCGGCGTGGGCCTGCATGGCCGAGAGCGCACGGTCTGGCTCGCTTCGCATAATCTCGCTGTCGAGCGGATAGCCGTTGATGGTGTGCAACGCGTACACCGTGAAGATGTTGACGGTCACCTCGCCGGTACCGGCGAAGGTCCACATCGGGTTCTGGTGGGCGTGCCCCATCTCGTGGTACTGGCCCCAGAGCCGGTTGGGACCCTCGGCGTCGAACTTGGCGATGTCGACCATCGGCCGGGCTTCGTTGAGGGGGATGACGATCGGTGCATCACTCGGGCAGTACATGTAGCCCCAGCTCAGCCGCTTCTCGGCGACGTAGCGGTACTGCCGGTCGGGCCAGTGCCGAGGCGAGCGAGGCTCAAGGCCTTGCATCGCCCGATGCACACGGTCCCAGTGCTGCATGACGAGGTCGGGTCGATCGAGATCACGGATCGCCGAAGCGGGGAGCGAGAACGCCAGTCCATCGGACTCGAGCTCGACCCAGGGCGCGGGCAGGTGGCGGATGCGCTCTTGCCACTCGGCGAGTTTGGTGTGGTCCAGACGGAATCGTGGCATCTCGATCGCGTTGGAGACTTCGATCGTCACGTCCGCCGGGGTGTCGCCGAGATCCAGGTAGATCGGCCCGCCGATCGGCGATGCGAGCGTTGCGGTGGCGTTCTTTAGGGGCGCCCGAAACACGGCCGTCGGCATGCGCACACGGTCGTCAAAGTTCTGCGGATCGAGCCAGCAGCCAATCTGGAGCACAGCGCCCGTGGCATCGCCGCCGGTTACGCGCAGCGAGATCGGCTCGCCCGGCGCGGCGTAAAGGCCGGTCGTGCGCCAGCCTGGGATGGCATCTTGGAGTGTGATCTGTCGTGTGATGCGCGGGGCGTCGTCAGCCACGGCTCCAGGAAACGCGACATGGCTTGGGTGGGCCTTGGCGTGGCCGGTCGGTGCCGCGATCGCCGCTCGGCGGGCTTCGAGATCGAGAAGCGCGCACGCGAGTGGCTCGTCCGAGAGTTTCAGGGGTCCGATCGACATCCTCTTGTACGCCTCACCGAGCGCCTCGGCGTGCTGTGCAGCGAGCGAATCCGCGCTCGCGACAAGCGCGCCGTCGAGCGGAACGATCGCCAGTGCTTGACGCACGACGCGAGCCGCGCGGGTGATGTTTCCGGTGGCATCACCCGCGAGCACTCCAAGCGCATCGCTGGCGTTCGCAGCGGCGCTGGCCTCTGCGCTGAGGGTGTAGGTGCCATCACGCCCCGGCGAGAGAGCGCGGTCTGTATAGAGGATGCCATACTCGGACAGCAGTTGGTTCGCGGCCAGGTCATCGACGCCGGTCGCGTGGCCGAGTTGGATCTGACCCCACGCCGTCTCGACGCTAAGCAAAGCCCCACCACCCTCGAGCCATCTCGCGAGTTCGTCGAGACGACCGACCCGCGCGAAGCCCTGGGGCGAACCGACGAGCACATCGACGCTCGACAAATCCACGGTACGTGCATCGCCCCCAACCAGCCGAAGCACAAGCCCATGCTCGCCGAGGCGCGCGAGGCGTGCTTCGGATACGCCCCAGGCACTGAGCGCACCGTCTTGTGCGAGCCAGCGGATCTGATCATCGATGAACGCTCGAGTATCCCCGCGTTCATCGTTCAGGAACCCGCCGTGACCGATTGCGACCACGCGCCCCTTGCCCACTCGGCCCGAGGCCGCCAGCACCGTGCCGTCGTCCAGCGTCGCGATGGCCTCGGCTTCGCCGTAGACCACAAGCGAGGCAGGGTTGCCGCCCGTGGCGATGGCGCGGGTGTGTTGCTGTCCGGGACCGGCATCTTGGCCATCGGTCACAGACGGCCCGATGCTCATCAACACGGCGCACGCGAACACGACTGCACGAGAGCGCCTTGCGATGGGCGAACGACGCGGCGTGGTCTCGATCATGCTGGAGCGTATCGAGGTACAAGTGCGATGGTTACGGCACCCCGGATCGATCGTTCGCACCGTCGGGCTTGGGCGCGGGCACGACACCGCCGCACTCGGGGCAGGTCGCCTCACCGGTGGCCGCATCGCGTGGCAGGCCGTGGGTGTCGTAGCCGCAGCCGGGGCACGGCTCGCGCGTCGACGGCCGCGTGACGGCCCACCAGATGAACCCCGCAGTGAGACCGAAGGACGCGCCCATCGACGTGCCCAGCAGCAGCCACGCGCCCATGTCACCCGTCACCGAGCCGGCCACGATGCCCAGCAGCACGCCCGCGGCCGAGCCGGCGAGCAGGCCCCACACGATGACCGTGGCGTCGGACGCGTGCCCCATGCCGGACAGTATCGTCCCGCGCGGTTGCTATGGGCAGCCGGCGTCGAAGTCGTTGAGGTAGGCCTGCAGGTCCATCGCGGTCCGCGAGCCATCACCGTCCCAGTCGGCGATGGGATCCCGGGCTTCGAAGAGACCGAGGAACGCCAGGACGTCGAACAGGTCGGCCTTTCGATCGCCATTCAGATCGATGGTGCACAGCCCGCCACCAAAGTGGACGAATGCCCGCCCGGCGTTTCGATCGAACAGGTTTGCACCGATGCCTATGTCGCCGACGCCGTCGGCATTGATGTCGCCGAAGCCACCAACCGAACCACCGAAAAACGACTGGGCTCCGGCAGACCACTCGATCGTGAAGCCGAGGCGGCCGTCGAGATCCTCGATCGCGAGCACCCCACCGGGAACCAATGGACCGCCGTCGGCGTGGCCGAATAGCACGTGCACGCTGTTGCGCTGCAGGAAGCTGAACTGCGTTGGATCGCCGATGAGGACATCCGGGATGCCATCACCATTGGGATCGCCAGACCCGATCGACCATCCGAGACTCGCATCTTCGGCGTCTGGACCGGTGCGGCCGGTGATGACTAACGCGTCATCCTCGGTGAACTCATCCGTGAGGTACTCCGCTTCGAACGAGCCGCGGCCATACAAGACGTAGACCTCACCCTGGAACTCTGGGCCACCCTCGGGCGCACCGATCGCGACATCGTCCCGCCCGTCTCCGTTCACATCACCAACGCCCCAAACGCCGTATCCGAGCGCAAAGTCCTCGTCGCGTTCGGGTCGGAGCGTGAAGCCGTTGGTTCCATCCAGCTCCCCGAGTGAGAGTTCTGCGGGCGGGCTGTCGGTGCCGAACACAACGTGGGCCTTCCCGGCCGTTGGGGTCCGCATCCCGATAATGGCGTTCCGGCCCGGACCACCGATCACGATGTCGCCCAGCCCGTCGCCATTGACGTCTCCTGCGCCGGCCATGCTGAGCCCAAAGAGGTCTTGCGCTTCTTCCGGGATCATGACGAAGCCATCGACGCCGTCGAGCTCTTCGAGGGTGATCGACTCGGGAAAGCCGTCGGCAGATCCATAGAGCACGTACGCCTTGCCCGTGTTCCCGTTGGGGATCGGGAGCGCGCCGGTCCCGATGGCGAGATCATCCACTCCATCGCCGTTGAAGTCTCCCAACCCAGCGCCATTGACCGACGCATCGCCTCGCATCCGGCTGCGATCCGGCGATACCTGCAAGAACAGGCCCTCTCCAGGCCCGAGTTCCTGTGGCTCGAGCAGCGCAGGGAAGCTGCCGTCGACGCGCCCGAAGACCACGAACCCCACGTCGGGCCACGAGCGCGCGATGCCACTGACGAAGAGGTCGTCGACGCCATCGTGGTTGATGTCACCGATCGTCCGCGCAAACCGTGCGAATCGCTCGAGCGCGGGCCCTTCTCGAATGCGGAATCCGTTGCTCCCATCGAGCGCCCAGACATCGAGCTCATCACCGAAGCCGCCGTCGGCACGACCGAAGATGACGTACACGGAGGCGTCACGGCCGTCGAACGCCGTGACCGCGAAGTCATCGATGCCGTCGTTGTTGATGTCGCCCGCCGCGGCGATGGAACGGCCGAGGCGAGAGTCTCGCGGCAGCGTCGTCATCGCGAATCCGCTCTCCCCACGGAGCAGCGAGGCGTCGGCGGGGAACTCTGGATAGCCCACCTGGGCCAACGCCGGCGATGCCGCGAGCCCAACAGCCATGCTTGCAGCCAATGCGGATGCCTGGTTAGTAAATAGACAACGCCCCACGGCGTCACGACGGATTCCCATCCCGTGCATGATGCTCCCCTTGCTGGCGTCGGCTTGTTGCGTGACGCCGGAGGTGGTACCGAGGGAACGTCTAGCCGGTTGCGGCTGGTTTGGCCGAGCTCGGATCTGCTCGAGCCGGGACGCTCTCTTGTCAGGGCGCGTCGCCGATCTCGCGTCGCAGGCCGAGGAGCGCCCCGTGCCTGCCGAGCTGCAGCTTGGCGCGGGCACGCTCGATGACGATCTCCGGCGCATGGTCGCGGCTGGCACGCCGCCGCGCGCGCCGCTCGCGGAGCGTCCACACCGCGAGTGCGGCGGCGCTCTTGCCGCGTGTGGCCAGCGCCTGCGCGCCGCGCGGGCGTTCCTCGGCCAGCCGTAGGCGGCCCATCGTGTGGCCCACCGTGATTGCGCGGTGCAGGAAGGCGTCCTCGTCGATCAGCGCCGGCTGCACGCGGTGGCCGCAGGTGATCCGGGGGATGAGCAGGCCGCGGTGGCCGCGGGCGCGGGCGGCCATGCAGAACCGGATCTCCGTGGTCCAGCCGGGCGAGAACGCGGGATTTGATTCGGGGATCGATTCCAGGATCGACCGGCGGAACCAGAAGTGGTTGCCGCTGGGGTGGGGGAAGATGCCGCCCATCTCGCGATCGGTCTCGCCCTCCCACGTCAGGATCGAGAAGCAGACGTTGAGTGCCAGGTAGTGCTCGGCCCACTCGGGCACCGGCACGCCCGGCGGCCACTGCACGTGCGACTTTCCGGCAAAGAGATCATGCTCGGGCCGGGTCCGGCCACTGTCGACGACCGCCGCGGCCCAGCCGGGCATGGGCGACATGTCGTCGTCGAGCACGGCGATGATCTCGCCGAGCCAGCCCTCGCGCCGGCCGCGCTCGATCGCCGTGTTCAGGCAGCGCCACTTGCCTCGCTTCGGCTCGTGCAGCAGCCGCACGCGACCCGCACCAACGTGCTCGATTTCCGCCGCGTCCAGCTCCGGCTCGGGCGTGTTCTCGACGACGACGACCTCGGCGCCCTCGGGCCACTCGGCCTCGAGCCCGGCCGGGTCGAGCGCGCGCAGCGTCTCGAGCAGCGAGTCCCGCCGCCTCACGGTCGCGATGACGATGGAGCAGTTGGGTGCCATGGTCGTTGCGTTCGGCGCGCCATTGTACAGGACACCCCGTGATACGCCAAGCGCAACGCGCGGCCCATAACGGGCCGATTGGTTGGCGCGTCAACTTAGGAAGGCGTGTGGTGCAGGCTGCACGTCGCCTCGGGCGCGCACGCGCATTGCGGGTACCCGTGGGCGGCGCGGCATCGCATTCCCACTTCGCCTAGCTCATCCAGTTTGACAGGCATGCCCATCCGACGACCGGGGCGTTGGGTCGACGTATCTCCCTCGGTCGCGGACGGTCGCTGCGAACACACAGCAGGACCAGGAAGGCACGGCCGGCTCGAACCGACCGCACGCTCCCTCTCTCCCATCGCGGGCGCCGGGGCCAGAACCCGGCTCTTCCGTCCGCTGCGAATGTCGGCAACGCGACACGATTCCGCCCACAAAACCAGCGAAAAAGCAAAATACGACAACCGATTCGCGAAAACCCGTACGCCCCATCGGGCCTCGACGCCCGCGGCCAAGACGAGCGCCAATGACCAATCTCTAAACGCGAGCACGGGCGCGGCCATCCCTTTCGTCGAGGGGGACCCGCCCGTGCGTCGCGCACCATGGCAACGGCTCTGAAACCGCGTCTCTTAGGCTCGGAAAGCCGGCCGCTCAGGCCGCCAGCTCCTCGCCGCCATCCTCGCCGGACACCACCGCCTGGTTGTTGGCGCCGAAGCGGACGGCGAAGCCGTTGGCCAGGCCGTCCTTGGTCGACGTCTGGGCCGTGACGCGGTAGGTCACCTGCGACGAGCCCGAGGGGATCGTCTCGTCGGTGAACTCGCGCGACTTGGCGTTGGTCAGGAAGGTGAACGCGCTCTGACCTCCACCAGAGGGCTGGTCCTGGCGCTCGACCTTGTAGGTCACGCCCTGCACGCGGCTGGGGTTGTCGCAGTCGAAGGTGACCTGCAGGCCACCGCCGAACAGCAGCTCGGTGCGGAAGTCGAACGGGCGGCCGGGCGCGGGCGTCGGGCCGGGCGTCGCCGGGGCGGGGATGCTCGCGGCGCTGTACACCGTCTGCGGGTCCTCGCTCGACTTGGCGAACGCGCGGATCGTCGCGACGGCCTGGCGGGCCTGGTCGATGAGCTGGTCGCCCCGGTCGTGGTACACGCCCGTGGCATCGCGAGAGTCGATCCGGGCCTGGAACGCCGAATCGCGGGCGCCCTGGGCGATGGCGAGCTGGGTCGCGATGGCCGTGGTGGTCGGCTCGTCCAGTCCGATGTTGCCGGGGTTGGCGGCCCACTCGGTGATGCGTTGGGCGACCCAGTCGATCGCCTCGTCGTACGACCGCGGGATGGTGGTCATGGTCGAGTCCTTTCTGAGGTTTCCCTTCAATTGGGCGGCGTATCCGTGCCTGTCCTGGGGCGCGTTCTTACGTCGCGTACCCCCACGCGCTCCCACGCGTGCCCGCGTCGAACATCCGGCGGGGGCCTCGACGCAGACCACCGTGGTCCGTGCCCGGCCACCGAGTGCATCGAGCGGCCGGGAACCGGACTTTGGTCCGATTTGCGAGTTCGATGAAAAAAGCCAGCCGCCCTCGCGTCGCGCCACGAGATCCGGGGCCAAACCCGCCTGGAAGCCCGTGGGGGCGGTTCGGGGTCGATCCGAATTCGCGCAAAGTTCAACTCAGCAGGTGCTGAGTTGAACTCTGCAGGGACTAAGTTGAGGTCAGCAGGGACTGAGTTCGAGTCTGCAGGGACTGAGTTGGGGTCAGCAGGGACTGAGTTCAAGTCTGCAGGGGGCGAGCCGGGATCAGCAGGGACAGAGACCAACTCTGCAGGGGCAGCGTCGCACTGTGGAGGCACCGAATTCGACGTTGCAGGGCAAAAACGAGGCCTCGCGCGGCCTCGCCCCTCGTCGCGGGCCATCGGGCAGATCCCGGAGCACGCTCGGTGGGCTCCCGATATGCTTTGGTGAAGAAGGAGATCTCATTATGCCCACCACCCGACTCGAGTTCCGACCGATCGTGGCCGCCCTGGCCGTCCCCGCCCTGATCCCCCTGCCGCTGCTCGCCCAGGACTGCGACCCAGCCGATCTCTTCGCGCCCGATGTGACCTACGGCGTGGTCGATTTTCCCACGTCCGTGGTGATCGGCGACCTGGACGGCGACGGCGATGCCGACCTCGCCGTGGCCAACCTTCCCGGCAGGGTCTCCGTGCTGCTGGACAACGGTGACGGTTGCGTCGAGCACGATGTGAACTACGGCGCGGGCTTCGGACCCTATTCCCTGGCCATCGGCGACCTGGACGGCGACGGCGATGCCGACCTCGCCGTGGCGAACTTCGGCGCCAACAACGTCTCAGTGCTGCTGAACAACGGCGACGGCACCTTCGCGCCCGATGTGCTCTACGACGTGGGCGACGGGCCGCGGTTCGTGGCCATCGGCGACCTGGACGGCGACGGCGCCCCGGATCTGGCCGTGGCGAACAACCGCTCCGACGGCTTCGGCGTGTTGCTGAACAACGGCGACGGGACCTTCGCGTCCCAGGTGGCCTACGACGCGGGCGACGGACCCCTTGGTGTGGCGATCGGCGATCTGGACGGCGACGGCGATGCCGATCTGGCCGTCGCCAACGTGTTCTCCGCAGACGTCAGCGTGCGGCTGAACAACGGGGATGGAACCTTCGAGCCCGAGGTGCTCTACGACGCGGGCGTCGACCCCTACTCCGCGGCGATCGGCGACCTGGACGGCGACGGCGACAACGACCTGGCCCTGATGGGCGGTTCCGAACGGGTCAGCGTGCTGCTCAACAATGGCGACGGGACGTTTGCGCCCCGTGTGCGATACCGCGCGGGTCCCAGCCCCCGGGGATTCTCGATCGGCGATCTGGATGGCGACGGCGATGTCGACCTCGCCGTGGCCACACAGGGCGGCGATGATGTCAGCGTGCTGCTGAACAACGGCGATGGCACCTTCGCCGAACGTGTGCTCTACGGCGCGGGCAGCTTTCCCTATTTCGCGGCCATCGGCGACCTGAACGGCGACCGCGCCCCCGATCTGGTTGTCGCGAACCGCAACACCGACAACATCAGCGTGCTGCTGAACCAGTGCGGCCCGTTCCTGCCGGTGATCACGGCCCAGCCCGGGAGCCTGGTCGCCGACCGCGGCGCGGACCCGGTGGACCTCTAGGTGGTCGCCGACCGTGCCGACACGTTCCAGTGGTTCTTCAAC
>ERZ1740058.322-NODE-322-length-39949-cov-6.012207_pt1 | contig 39949 bp, 30 predicted proteins | sample MGYA00581745_ERZ1740058 | MGnify/ENA primary metagenome ERZ1740058 (study PRJEB43018, sample SAMN04849742) | marine metagenome | isolation source: floating plastic debris | place: Pacific Ocean | collected 2008-08-30 | study: EMG produced TPA metagenomics assembly... | reverse complement strand
AACTCATCGGGGTCTTTGTAGGCTTTCTTGAAGTCATCCTCGTTTTCTACTAGCTTGCGTTGCACAAATTCATCCAGGTAGGTGATGTAGTAGTGCCAGTTGGTAGCCATTTCTCCTCGCTCAATCAGTAAATTTCCAATAGGAATCTCTACCTTAGAGATGGGAAAAATAGGAAAATTAGAGAAACCTCGGGAGCGTACTTGGTAGGATGCTTCCTTTAGGGTATCAGTTACTACGACAAAATCTTTAGAAATTGATCCTAAGTATTTGCCGTTTAGTTCAGGATTATTTTCCATACAATTGCCTTATTTCCGTCCCAAAGATACTAAAGTACCCAGGCTAGGGCCAAACTTCTTTTTTTTACGCAAGAGTAGAATTCATGTAGAACGTACGAAGACTAACAAAGTTAATTTTGAGATGGAGATTCTATTGTACATCTACACTTAATGAAATGAATGTAATTCATTGAAAACAAGTTTTTTATAATACTTTTTATAAAGTAATTATTCAACTGATAGCTTATAAGAAATAATATATTCTAACGACTAAACCATTGCAGTAATATTGGGTCTAAGGCTGGAAGACTCAATCCTTATTCATGAAATATTTTTTAGCTCTTACACTTGGCCTGGCAGCAAACTTCGCGTTTGGGCAGACCTATTCAATTAGTGGAATCGTGCTTGATAGTGCCAGTCAACAAAGTTTACCTGGCGCCACAGTTGTTTTATCTACGGCCGATGGCGTCCAAACTAAGGCGACAACCACTAACAGCGAAGGTGCTTTCCAAATCGACCAACTTTTGGCCGGGGGCTATAAAATCTCCCTATCATACGTAGGCTACAAACCGTGGAGTAAATGGGTAATGCTTCGGAATGCAGATCGAGATTTGGGAAATTTGATTTTAGCCTCTTCCGTATCGACGCTGGAAAATGTTGAGATAAAGGGACAAGCAGTTCCTACCGTACAGAACGGAGATACCACCGAGTATAATGCTAATGCTTACAAAACCAATCCTGATGCTGACGCGGCCGATCTGTTAAAGAAGATGCCTGGAGTGGTTATTCAGAACGGACAAGTGCAAGCTCAGGGGGAAGATGTGAAGCAGGTTTTTGTTGATGGTAAAGAGTTTTTTGGTAATGATCCTACGCTGGCGCTAAGAACCTTACCGGCCGAAGTCATTCAGAAAATTCAGGTATACGATCGGCAGAGTGATCAGGCGCAGTTCACCGGCTTTGACGATGGTGAAACTACCAAAGCCATTAATATTATTACTTGCCCGGAGAAGCGAAACGGGCAGTTTGGTAAAGTGTATGGTGGATACGGCTACGATGATAGGTACCGACTTGGAGGGAACGTTAACGTATTTGATGAAGACCGGCGAATATCCGTCATCGGCCAGGCTAACAACATAAATCAACAGAACTTTGCCACGGATGACCTGTTGGGTGGGGTGAATAGTAACGGTAACCGAAACCGGGGTGGCTTCCGAGGGGGAAGACCCGGAGGAGGTGGCGCAGCAGCCGGTGGTAGAGGAGGACGAAACTTGGGGGGAAGCAGTGTGAATGATTTTCTGGTGGGACAACAAGGCGGAATTTCCACTACCAATGCGTTCGGTTTGAATTATACGGATAGCTGGGGCGAACAATGGGACATAAACGGCAGCTATTTCTTCAACAATAGCGTGAATAATGCTTTGGAGTTAGCCAACCGCATTATCTACCGTGAACAAGGAATTCCTCAGCAGTATCAGGAGGAGAGTCAAAGCAATAACGATAACTTTAACCACCGACTGAATCTACGCTTAGTCAACCAGATTAATTCTCATAATTCACTAATTATTCAGCCTCGGGTGAGTTTTCAGAGTAATCGGACTACCTCATTGCAAAATGCGGAGACTACCGAGGGTGACCGCTTACTGAACGCTACTCAAAATAATATTACTTCGGATATTAGTGGCTATAATTTCGCCACTAACCTGTTATTTCGTCATCGGTTTGAGAAGCGAGGCCGTACGTTTTCAGCAAGAATAAACACCACAGTTAATCAGCAAGATGGACTGCGGTCGCTGCTGGCAGAAAACCGTTCGTTTGGGCAAAGTACTGCCTTTAGTGATACGATTGATCAGGAAGCAGACTTCATTAGAAATGGCTGGAACCTAGGTAGCAATTTAGTTTATACTGAGCCGTTGGGCCCCGGAATGATGCAGTTCACGTACGGAGCCAACTTCCAACGAGAGTTCTCCGATAAGAAAACCTTTAACTTTGACGAAACTGAACAAAGCTACTCTATTCTGGATACGTTGCTCACCAACGAGTTCTCTAGTCTGTACAGTACGCAATCACTAGGGACTGGTTACCGGGTTCGCTCGGGTGACCTTATGCTCATGGCCGGAGTGAAGTATCAATGGGCTGGGCTGAGTAGCGATCAGGTTTTTCCGCAAGAGTTTACCCTCCAACGTGACTTTGCCAATGTGTTACCATCAGCTATGCTGCGGTATAAAATCAGCGACTCGAAGAACTTACGACTGTTTTATCGGACTAATACTCAGGCGCCTTCAGTTACTCAGTTGCAGGAAGTAGTAGATAATAGCAACCCACTTCAACTAACGGTGGGTAATGCCGAACTTGATCAGCAGTATCGCCATAGTTTGTTTATTCGCTACTCTTCCGCCAATCCTGAAAAATCAAACACCTTCTTTGCGTTTTTAGGTGGGACGGTCACAGAGGATTATGTAGGCAATGCAACCTACATTGCCCAACAAGACACCCTAATTGGGGGAGATATTCTGCTAGCAGAAGGTGCACAACTAGTACAATCTGTGAATGTTGGTCAGCAACGGAGCGTCCGGTCGTTCATTACCTACGGTAAACCAGTTTCATTTCTGAAGAGCAATCTGAATATCAATTTATCGGGAAACTTAACGCAGACCCCGGGCTTGATTAACGATCAACGAAACGATGCCATCAATAGTAGTCTAGGGGTAGGGCTGGTGTTGAGCAGCAACATTAGCGAAAATGTAGACTTTACGCTTTCATCCAACTCAAGTTTCAACTGGGTGAATAACTCTATCCGAACGGAGTTAAATGATCAGTACTTTAATCAGAATTCTGCGGCGGAACTAACCTGGATATTTTGGAAAGGGTTAGTTTTTCGGAGCCAGATCAATCACCAGCTTTACTCTGGTCTCTCCGAAGGATTTAATCAAAATTTTGTGTTGTGGAACATGAGTCTAGGGAAGAAATTTCTCAAAGACCGCCGAGGCGAGCTAGAACTATCGGTGTTTGATTTGCTAAAACAAAATCAAAGTATTCAGCGAAACGTGACGGAGGCCTACCTGGAAGATATTCAAACCCAAGTACTGCAACAGTACTTTATGCTAACGTTCACCTATCAGATTCGCCATTTTAAAATTTGAGCACATTTTTTAAGCAAGATACTCTCTTTATACATCACCGCTTAATGAGTGTGGATTTATTAACTCATATTTACCTGAAAAGCTCTTTAAATCTCAACAGAGCAATTCTATGTCACACACTTACTGAAGAAGAGGAGGCTGAGCCCTTATGCTGAAAATTGCTATTTTCGGGCCATGAAGTATTCGTGTCGCTTATTTATTCATCTGTATTTGGGCTACTTGCTGGCTTCATGTGCCACGCGCCCAGGCGTTCGCAGTGAAGAGTTACAAGACCTGGTAGTCGATTCTCCGGTGTTTCAGCGAAGTTTTACCGGGTTTGCTCTGTACGATACTGACATTGATGAGATGGTCTACGAGTATCAATCGGATAAATATTTTACTCCAGCATCCAACACGAAGGTTTTTACCCTGTATGCGGGTCTTAAACTACTGGGTGATTCCATTCCTGCTCTCAACTATCAGATAAAAAATGACACACTCGTTTTTACCGGTACGGGCGACCCCACGTTTCTTCATCCGGACTTATCTAGTATTGATACTACCTACGAAAATCGGGTCTATAATTTCCTCCAAGAAAACAGTAGTACATTGATCTATTCCGAACGTCCTACTACCGACGATTACTTTGGTCCGGGGTGGGCGTGGGGAGATTATAACTATTATTACTCCTCTGAGAAGTCAACTTTCCCCATCTACGCCAATGTGGTGCGCTTTCAATTTCAGGAAAACCAGAAAAAGCCATTGACCTACCCTGCTTACTTTAATAGCTTTGTTCAGGGATTTCCGGATTCTACTCAGCGGCCATATCTCTTACGAGATCAGCACCAAAATAGCTTTAGTTATGGAATGAAGCCTGATTCATTAGCTTTTACCCGCGATGTGCCGTTCATTCAGTCTGCTCCCTTGCTGGTGGATTTACTGCAAGACACATTGAAACGGCGAGTTAGTCATCAGCCAGCATACTCCGGAACTCTTACAAAAACTGTCTATAGTTTGCCAGTGGATAGCGTCTACCAACGTATGATGCAACGCAGTGATAATTTCATTGCCGAACAATTACTATTGGTCTGTTCATCTACATTTCAGGATACCTTAAGCTCTGATACAGTGATCAGCTTAGTGACTAAAGAATATCTAGCCGACTTACCCGACAAGCCAGTTTGGGTAGATGGGTCCGGCTTGTCGCGCTATAACTTACAAACTCCTCGAGCGTTGGTGGCACTTTTAAGGAAAGTAGACGAAGAACTGAGTGATGAACGAATAAAGGCGGTATTTCCGGCGGGAGGAGTTTCCGGAACAATTAAAAAATCGTACGCTAATCCATACTGAGAACCCTACGTATTTGCCAAAACCGGAACACTCAGCAATAAACACGCTCTGAGTGGGTACCTCTTCACTAAATCCGGCAAAAAGCTAATATTCAGCTTTATGCACAATAATTATATTACTTCCTCATCAGTACTGAAGGTAGAGATGGAAACGATCTTGAAAAAGCTCTACGAAGAGTATTAAAAAAGCCATCCCCGTCAAGAGATGGCTTTAAAAAAAAATCTAATTAAATTTTACTCACTAGCACCCCAACCTGGGTTCTGCCCTAAGTTAGGATTCTGCGAAATAGCGTTAATCGGAATAGGCCACAGATAGTGCCTGCTTTCGTCAAATATCGGTTCCTCGTAGTCAGTTCCAGCGTAAACATCGAGATATGGAACTCCGTCTACTTCAATGACTCCTATGGTAGCTTCCCCACCTGGGTCAAAACGCGAACTGTTAGCCTCATCCCAACGCATACCCAAATCCTTGTCTTCTAACAATTGTCCCATTCTCCAACGGCGGATATCGTCGTAGCGAAAGCCTTCCATAAATAGCTCGATCCGACGCTCACGGCGAATTTCAGCCAATAGAGGTGAAATACCCAGATTGGCATAGCGAGGGTCTTCAACTGGGTTCATGGTCATTGGTGGCATAGCTACCCTAGCCCGTAGGAGGTTAATACTCATGTCCAGATCACCTTGAGTGATTGTTCCGAGTTCTGCTTTCGCTTCCGCATAGTTAAGCAAAGCCTCACCAAAACGTAGCGTGATAGCCGGAGTAGAAGACGTATTATACGTAGCATGAGCTGCATTTACTTCATATACTTTGATGATGTGATAACCAGTGGTAGATGCTAAGCCAGGTTTAGTTTGACCCTGAATTTTAGGGTAATCGGCTACGGCTGGGTCAATATTACCAAATTGGTAAAATTCCTGATCATCGGGGTGAAGAATTGTTTGACGTAAACGAGGATCACGATTTTCAAAAATATTCTCGAAAACTTCATCCCCTTGGTATAAAGGAGAAAGTGATATTGGCAAACCATCGGTACACAGATAATCTTCTACCATATCTTTAGTGGCACCTCCAATATAACTTTTGTGGTAAGATTGAACATGGTTGGTATAAATACCGAGTTCGTATCTTCTCCAGTACACCACTTCAGGATTACCCGAAAGATCAGTCATTCTATGGATGGCATTGTAATCCGTGGTAGGGTCACCAGTAGTATAGAGTGAGTAGGGACCGTTATTTATCAACTCAGCGGCAGCATCAGCGGCTATCTGGAACCAAGATTGAGAATCACCTAGATTGTGATATTTTCTCCAAGTTCCTTCATACAGAGCGACTCGGGATAGCACCAATAGTGCTGCCCATCGGTTCATACGTCCGGGAGCATTTCCATCACCCCAGTCATCAGGCATATTTTGCGCTGCAAATTGCAAATCCTCCAGCACCTTATCCATGACAAAGTTACGGTCATCTCGTTCACCTTCTAGTATGTCTAGATCATCAACACTAACAGTCTGTTCCACCCACTGAACATCACCATATTTATGGGCTTTTTCAGCGTAGAACCAACCTCGGAACAAACGAGCCTCGCCGATGTACTGATTACGCACTTCTTCAGAAACGTCTGCGTTACCGTAATTCTCTAGGCCAAAATTAATGGCTCGTACGAAATCCCATCCTCGGTAACCAAACCATTGGGGGTCATCCGGTACAGGATGACCCCCGGCACGTACTAGTTGAAAGAAATTGTGACGGGGGTGACGGGGGGCAGTGTTATCGGAGAAACCGGACACGTGCCAGATACTCCAACGCTGGCTGCTAAAACCATTATGGTGCCCCATCATGATGGGAACGTTGTTGTCATCTATAGCCAGACTATACAAGCTGTTGTTATATACGCGCATATCATTTTCTGTATTCCAGAAAACATCATTACTTATTGAATCGAGCGGTTGCCGATCCAAAAACTCATCGTTGCAGCCTAATAAAGAGACTATTAACACAAGTGATACTTTATAAATATGCTTTTTCATTTTATTCTCTTGTGAGGTGATTAAAAGGATACATTAATACCTACTGAGTACACACGTTGCTTGTAGTACTCTTGCGTTAGCGTGGGTCGTACTTCCGGATCTAGTGGGCGTCGCATTCGGGTAAACTCCCATATATTCTGACCAGCGACGTAGACTCTAGCATTGGTCATACCAATTTTACTCGCAATTGTCTCCGGAAGATTGTAGCCAAGAGTTAAGTTTTTCAAACGAACATAAGCCCCATCTTGTACGTAGCGGGTCTGAGGCTGTACATTTTGCTTAGTATTCGTTGAGATATGGGGGTGAGGGAAATAGGCATCCGGATTCGTTTCACTCCAAGTATCGGTTAGATAGTATTGCTCTACATGGCCCGCGTTGAACGGATAGAAGGCTACCCAGTTATTATTAGGCGGCCAGTATTGGTACCTCATAACGCCTTGGAAGAATACATTCAGGGTAAAGTTCTTCCAACCTAAGTTACCCATTACTCCAAAGTTGTAACGAGGGTTTTCGTAGGCGATGATTCGCTGATCACCTGGATCGTCCAAAGTATTTTCCCCACGGTTGATTACGCCATCACCGTTTAGATCAGCGTATTGGATATCACCCGGACGCCAGTTGGCTCCAAGCGCTGATTGATTGGGGGCATTGGCCACCTCATCTTCAGTTTGAAAAATACCAACGGTTTCAAATCCCCAACGCTCTCCTCGGCCTTCGTCAAAGACTACTTGCCCTTCGTAGTATTCATTCAATGAACCAGTCGGGTTGTTGTACTTGGTAATTCGAGAAACGTTATCGGATAGTGCTAAATTAACATCGTATCGCCAATTGCTGTTGATGCGGTTCTGCCAGGTTACCGAGAGCTCCCAACCTTCGGTACGTAAGTCAGCAGCATTTTGTCTGGGTTCGGGCGCTCCTAAGATAGCGGGAAGCTCTTCTCGGGTAAGCATATCCTTAGTATCCCGAGTGTATACATCAAAGGAAACATCCAAGCGGTTGCCAAACATGGTAAAGTCTAACCCTAAATTTTGGGTAATAACAGTCTCCCAAGTTAAAGTGGGGCTAACTAAGCCAGGGGCAGAAACAGCAGGAGTTCGAGCTCCCCCCGTTAGCATAAAAGGTGAATTAAACGACCCTAGTGTTGCAATGTATGGATAGTAAACGGGTATCGTACCTGCTGCATTAGCAAATATTAGCTGGTTACCAAGTTGACCGTAAGACGCCCGTATCTTTAAATTGTCTAACCAGGAAGACGTTCCGTTCATAAAGCCTTCTTCAGAAATTCTCCAAGCGGCCGAAAATGAAGGGAAGAAACCAAAGCGGTTGTCTTCAGGGAAACGGGAAGAACCGTCGTAGCGGCCATTAGCTTCAAATAAGTAGCGGTCATCGTAGATGTAGTTAACCCGGTAAAATACCCCACGAAGCGCGGTATGTTCTTTCTGACCAAAAGCCTCCTGATTTCCGGTAGTAGCGTTAATATCGGTAATAGCTGGAGTGATTAACTGGTAAGCACGGGTAGCAAAATCTTCAAAACGCCCCCATTCCTGGTTAAAACCTATCATTGGTTTGAAGAAATGCTTTCCCTTATCAATAGTATAATCTGCGTAAGTATTAATCACGTAGTATTGGTCAAAAGTAGATTCGTTTAAAATCCAATCATTACCGCTAAACCCATTGTCGATGATTAAGCCTCCCGCTAAATCTCGGTTAGCAATCACATCAATTTTGCTTTGAACATCTTGATCAGTTCGGTAAGTGAAGTTAGCCGAGAATTCACCACGGATATTTAGTCCTTTAATCGGACTTAAATTAGCTCCCTGGGTCATAATAATATCATTACGAGTCCAGGTGTCACGCCCACCGTTTTCCAGATAGGGGAAGAAGTTAGTACCTCCAAAATACATACCAATGTACTGCTCAAATTCTCCTCGGTCGCCGGGTTCCAGGTAAAAAGGAAGATCAGGAAACTGAATAGGATCTAGCGGATCCTGTCGAGCTGAAGTATTAATGTTAACGTCCCAATTGTAGAAGTGAGGTTTGTCACTGGTTTCGGTGGTAACCAACGCTCGGCTATCGAGTGTTAACCAATCGTTCACGTTAAAAGTACCTTTAAGTAAGGCATTGTAACGCTTGAACTTCTCATTCTTTTCATCATTTTTCAGATAGCCATCTCGGCTAAAGTATCCAAATGAAGCATAATAGGAAGCTTTCTCTGATGAACCGGAAACACTGATATCATATTTGCGCTGGGGAGCGAAATCAGCAATCAGCCGCTCAGCGTAATTATTGTTTCCGTAAAAACGTAACTGTCCATTAAATACACCCCACTCATTTTCTGGAGTAGGGTTCTGGCTGTAGCGAAGGGTTCCGTCTATGTAGTCTTGGTCATACTGAGGTTGTCCATTAGTACGGATGGTAGCCAAATTGCGGGCTAATACATGTTGATGGGGGTCCGTAACCGGATCAATAAAGAAAATAGGCGTGGCCATTGCCAACTCTGCTCCGAAGTTCACATTAATTTTGTCGCCTCGTCCTTTTTTGGTAGTTACCAGAATTACCCCGAATGCTGCTCTGGCTCCGTATACTGCTGCCGAGGAAGCATCCTTTAGTACAGTAACACTCTCAATATCGTTGGGGTTGATACGGTTAATGTCCATTGGTACGTTGTCCACCAGAATGAGGGGAGAACCACCGTTAATGGACTCAAAACCCCGAATGTTGAAATCGGCGGGCTGAGAAGGGTCACCGTTGCGTAGGTTTACGTTCAGGTTAGGGACAACGCCTTGCAGACCTTCACCCGCGTTAGCGATAGGGCGGTTTTCCAGAACTTCGCCGTCGGTTACCCCTACGGCACCGGTAAGGTTTACTTTTTCTTGGGTACCGTACCCAACTACCACTACTTCCTGTAAGGATTGGATATCCGGCATCATACTTAAATCAATGGTGGTGCGGCCATTGATCGCTATTTCTTCCGGTGTATATCCTATAGAAGAGAAGATAAGGGCTTCTGCATCGGACGGTACAGTTAAACGATAGTTGCCGTCTACATCGGTAATAGTACCCGTTGAAGAACCCTTGACAAGGATGTTAACCCCTGGTAAAGCTTCACTGTTCTCGCCATCGGTTACTGTTCCCGATATTTCGCTTTGGGCAAAGAGGGTGGCAGTGCTATACAGGCACAGTAGCCATACCCCCAGAGCTCTCATGAGATGAGGTAAAATTTTTCGCATTGTTAAATAGTTTAGGTTGAGAAATGATAAATAGAGGAAGATGGAGAAAGTAAAGCTAATCCATTGGGGGGAATTAGTAGAAGCGCAATACCGGCCGCCCAAGACCAGTACCGGCTAAGTCGTTGTGAATGTGTAAACATGTTGTAGTATTAGAAGTGAATAATAAAAAGAAATTGAGTAGTTGTTTTTGTCTAACTGCGGTTTGTGTGATATCTCATAGGCTTTGATTTAGGTTTCGGATTTAATTGGGTGAATGGAAAGTAACAATTAATGTATTTGAATAGTGTGATTCAAGAGTGTGATTAGGAACTGCCGTGACGGATAAGGGTGGATTAATAGCCAATTGTGGGTACAGACGCAGTAATAAGAGTCCAATCCTGAAGTGGAATAGAGGGAACCAGCCTGGAACTGGACAGTAGATGAATTGTCTCACAGCCAATATAGTAGCTATTAGGTTGTTGTGTACTAGTGCTGAATTTTACTACTTTTTTGAACAAAACCAAATAGATAGTGCAAAAAATGCAATCGCTTTAAATAATAAATGTACATCTGTTCATCATATTTCCAATGTCTACGTTTAACATGGATTACACTCGGTATCGGCGGATACTACCTCGGGAAATCTTTTGCCGACCCAATGAAATTGCTGGTCTAAAATTTTCAGCGTTTGGTCTTATTTCTTAGTGACTAACCTCAAAGCTACGTACATTAAACTATGAGCAACCTTGTGGCTGGATTGAGTAATCCATTTCGTAAAGAATTATTTTTTCATCTATTGGGTTGGCTGGTTTTTTTTGGTCTGCTAGTAGCGGTCTTTGCGTGGCCTTATCCGAACCCATTTCCGGTATTGCGCATCACCCTGGTTATGCTGGCCCTCATCGGATTCTACTATACCAATACCTTGCTGCTAATTCCCAAATTGCTGGCTAGTAAAAAGATTGCCCTATACATTGCTGCTGTGCTAGCCTGTATCTTCGTAGTCATCTCCTGGGATTTATGGATTCAACGCACCCTGAATACCGAGTTTTATCACAATAACGATTGGTACACAGGAGCCATTATTCAGCGTGCCACGCTTCTTAGCTTATTAGTACTGGCGGTTAGTGGTGGTTTAAAAATGACGAAGGAGTGGTTTAGAACCGAACGTCAGAAAAATCAGATGGAAAAAGAAAAGATGACCTCCGAGCTAGCCTTGCTGAAGTCGCAAATTAATCCTCACTCCCTCTTTAATAATCTAAATAGTATTTATTCCCTAGCAGTAAAAAAATCAGAAGATGCCCCCAAGGCGATCGTGAAGCTTTCGGAAATGATGCGGTATATTTTGTACGACTCTAGCGTAAGCCAGATTAGTCTGGAGCAGGAAATTGACCATTTGCAAAATTATCTGGACTTGCAAAAACTGAGGATGCACCGGGAAGCTAAAATTCAATTTGAAAAGAGTGGTGATTGGCAGACCAAAACAATTGCCCCTATGCTATTAGAACCCTTTGTAGAAAATGCCTTTAAGCACGGCAATATTCATCAACCCAATGCCGAAATACTACTGGATTTAGTCGTTGAGGATGATGATCTAAGATTTACGGTGCGTAATACCATAGATCAGAAATCAGTTCAGAAAGATTCGTATTCCGGCATTGGGCTAGCCAATATTCAAAAGCGTCTGAACCTGGTATATCCATTCCGGCATGCTATCCAGGTGAAACAAACCGAAGAGTACTATCAGGTAGAACTATCTATTGAACTCAGTATGCATGATTAACTGTATTGCCATTGATGACGAACCTCTGGCTCTCGACTTGGTAGAAGATTTTGCCAGTAAAGTGCCTTTCCTGAATTTGGTGGCTACCTACAATAGTGGTCTGGATGCCCTGGACTTATTGAATGACCAGCAGGTTGATCTCCTTTTTCTAGATATTCAGATGCCGGATATCAGCGGTATGCAGTTTATCAAGAGCCTGGAACATCCTCCCAAGGTGATTTTTACCACGGCTTACGCCCAACATGCGGTTGAAGGCTTCAATGTAGATGCTGTAGATTACTTACTAAAACCTTTTACTTTTGAGCGTTTTCTTAAGGCTGCTAACAAGGCCCGTCAACTTTTCCAAACCGGAACATCTTCTAACCTGACCGAAAACTACATGTTCGTAAAGTCGGGCTATGATATGGTGAAGGTGAACTATGATGACATCCAGTTTATTGAGGGGCTGAAGGACTACGTTAAGATTCATACTGAGGGTAAAACCGTAATTGCCCTACTCAGTATGAAGTCCCTGGAAGAATCGCTTCCGGCCTCTTTTTTTCGGGTACACCGTAGTTATATTATCAATTTCCGGTTTTTAGAGTCGGTCGGGCGCCGCAATGTCATTGTATCAAAAAAAGATATTCCGCTAGGAGATATGTATCGCGAGCAGTTTATGGCTAAATTGGGGCGCACCTAACGTAACCCTTATGAATTTTTTCATCAAAGGAATGACCGTGGTTTTACTGATCTGGTCGGTTCCTGCCCTCTCCCAATCTTCCACCGATGTACGAAGACTAACTCTTCCGGAGTGTATTGACATCGCCATTGCCAATAACATCTCCGTTCGACAATCGGAGCTGAGTGTCCGTCAAAATCAGGTTGCTTTAGAACAATCCAAAGCAGATTTGCTGCCTTCAGTCAACGGTAATACCAATTTTAGTTACAATGTGGGCCGAACGATAAATCAGTTCACGAATGAATACGTGAACCAACCGGTACGGCAGCAAAATATGAGCATTACGGCCGATGTGGTACTATTTAACAGCTTTCGGAAGCTAAACACCATAAAACGAAATCGCCGCGATCTGGCGAGTAGTGAGTACGGATTAGCCGCCCAGAAAAATGATATTACCCTGGATGTGCTACAAGCCTACACTCAGATTCTACTCAATCAGGAACTGCTGCGCAATGCTGAGTTTACCAACCGTACTACCCAGTCTCAATTAGAGCGTACCCAGCGGCTGGTAGATGCGGGGAGTTTGCCCATAGCTAATGTGCTACAATTAGAAGCCCAGCAAGCTACTGATGAGTTAACCATCATTAATGCGGAGAATAATCTGGAGTTAGCTCTGCTCAATCTGAAGCAAATCTTACAAATACCCGAAAGTGAACCGATAGAGATTGCTAACCTGGACGGTGAAGTACCAGAACTAGTGTCACTCCCAGAATCGGCTGACGATATTTATAATCAGGCCGTATCTACTCTCCCCCAAATAAATCAGGCTACCGAAGATATTGCCGCTCGCCGCTACGATATTTCAATTGCCAAAGCAGATTTCTTTCCGAGGATTACTGCGAGTGCTGGTATCTTTTCCCAGTACTCCAGCATTGCTCCCGATTCCATTCCCCGATCCGGTACCGACAATGTATTACGGGTATTGCCTACGGGTGATTTCCTGTTGGTACCCGATGGGTTACCAGGCTTGCCAGTAGGCAGCAGAGTGCCGGTTTTCACCGAGATTGAGTTTCCTTCGGAGCTAACGAACAACACCTATGTAAACCAACTGGATTTTAACTACCGACGATTTGCTCAAATTAGTTTGAATATTCCCATCTTCAATAATTGGCGAACTCGAACCAATGTTGCTAACGCTCAGATTGGGCTAGAAAATGCTCGTCTAAATGAATTGAATCAGAGAAATCTACTTCGTCAGACCATTGAGCAGGTTTTTTTAGATGTGAGATCAAATGCAAAACAATACCAGGCTGCTGAACGCCGAGTAGCTCAGTTATTGCGGGCATTTGAAGATACCGAACGTCGGTATCAGGCACAGGCAGTAGACATCTACGCCTATAATCAAGCCCAGAATAATCTCACTGCTGCTGAAGCTGATGTTCTTCAGGCTAAGTATAATTATCTACTCAGTCTTAAAGTGATGGATTTTTACCAGGGAAAACCACTAAGTTTCTAAAATATGGGGATGCTTGATCTACTGATGGCTCCCCTGCTGATGGGTTTGGTAATCGGACTAGGCTATTACCTGCGTCCCTGGTTTACCGACCCTACCATCAGGCCTTATTTTATCTGGGCTTTATTGGCCAAGATTGGTGGTGCATTGGCAGTAGGGTTTATCTATCAGTTTTACTACGGTGGTGGCCAACCTAGTGGTGATACTTTTAATTATCATCAGAATGCGGGCATTATTTATAAAGCCTTTGGCGATGATCCGGCAGTAGGCCTCCAACTACTACTGGCACGAGGTGAATACACACCCGAAATATTTATCTATGCTACTCGCATGTACTGGTTTCGGTCACCAACCGAGTATTTTATCATCCGAATAATCGCGGTGCTAGGTCTATTAACTTTTCACTCCTACACTGCCATAGCTATTTTGTTTGCTGCTCTGAGTTTTTCTGGAGTCTGGGCGATGTATAGAACTTTCTATAAGTTTTACCCCAAGCTGCATTTGCAGTTAGCTATTGCTATACTCTTTGTGCCGTCGGTGGTATTTTGGGGTTCAGGCATTCTGAAGGATACGATTACTTTGGGGGCATTGGGTTGGGCAACCTGGGCTATTGTAAGAGTTTTTTTTGAAAGAAAAAGTTTGCTTGCTAGCGGATTTATCTTGCTGTTTGCCTTGTATACCATCTACTCTATAAAGATATATATAGTACTATGCTTTCTGCCCCCAGCTCTTTTGTGGGTGTTTTTTAGTTTTTCCTCTCAGATTTCTTCACCTGCCATCCGGTGGATGATAACCCCCTTTGTACTTGCGGTAACTGCGGTTGTGGGTTATTACGCTATCGTAAAGGTGGGGGAAGATAATTCTCAATACTCTTTGGATAAAGTGTCCGAAACTGCTGAGATTACCGCTCGCTACCTAGCCTATATGGGAGAGAGCCAGGGTGGTTCAGTGTATACGCTCGGTGATTTTGACTTTAGCCCTACTGGAATGCTACGTAAGTTTCCTCTAGCGGTTAATGTTACATTGTTCAGACCCTATCTGTGGGAAGCTTACAATCCGGTAATGCTGCTTTCGGCGTTGGAAAGCTTTGGAACTTTGCTTCTGACACTATATGTAATTTATCGAGCGGGAATTGTTCGAGCCTTTCGGTTAGTTCTTGGTAATCCAATTATTCTTTTCTGCCTTTTATTTGCAATTGCGTTTAGCTTTGCGGTAGGAATATCTACGTATAACTTTGGGAGTTTAGTCCGGTACAAAATTCCCATGTTTCCATTTTATTTATCCGGACTATTCATACTTTGGTTCCACGCCAATGAACGTGAAAAAGTCATTTATCAACAAACCCGAAGTAATCATTCTACGATATCTAGTTAGCCTGCTATTGTTATTTCTTTGTATTAATGGGCATGGACAAGGTAGCCGAGTTTTTCTCGATCCCGACTACTACCATTTACTATCCCGTTACGAGATACTACAAGGTCAACAGGCAAGTGAGTTTGATTCCAATGTTAAAACCTATCAGCGTACCAAGGTTAGAACTTTTCTAGATAGTCTGTCGCTAAATCGTACGGTAGTTGATAAGTTTAACTTGCAGTACCTATTGAACGACAACTGGCCATTTGTTGATAGCCTTCAGAAAGAGACCAATACTGCTTTTCTTCGTTATTTTTATCGTCGCCCTAGTGATTTCTGGCACGTACAAACGAAAGGACTTCTTTTGCGAGTTAATCCCGTATTATACTTTGGGGTAGGAGCCGACGATAGGGAGGGTATTCCCTACGTTAACACAAGAGGTGTTCAAATAGATGGAGTGATTGATAAGAAGGTAGGCCTATATGCTTTCATCAGCGAAAACCAAATGGCGCTCCCAGGTTATTCATGGGATTACACTCAGCAAACGTTAACGGTACCCTACCAGGGATTTTGGAAGGGTTACGGCAGTAGAGGTATTGACTTTTTGAATACACGGGCTCACTTGAACTTTTCGGCTACCCAGCATATTCAGCTTGAGCTAGGCTACGGAAAGCACTTCATTGGAAACGGTTTCCGGTCACTGGTACTCTCCGACTTTAGTAACAATTATGCTTACTTTCGAGGAGATGTAGACGTATGGCGCATTCATTTTACGTACTTATTGGGGCAACTAACTGCTGATATTTTTGGTAATGAAACTGGGCTGTTTGGTACAACTCCATTTCCAATCAAGCAAATGGCTATGCACCGGGTCGGTATAGATGTTACCAAAAAACTCAATATTGGCTTGTTTGAGGCCATCGTTTACGGCGATGAGTCGGAGCGGTTCGATGCTCGCTACCTGAATCCGTTTGCTTTTTATCGTGTTATTGAGCAACAAAATGGGAGCAATGGAAATGCGTTGTTGGGAGTAGATGCAGACTGGATTATTGGCAAACATTGGAATGCCTATGCTCAGTTTGTGTTAGATGAACTTATTGTAAGTGAATTGCGGAATAATCAGGGCTGGTGGGGAAACAAATATGCTCTTCAAGTTGGTGGAAAGTATATTGATGCTTTCTCCATCCGAAATCTGGATTTACAGATAGAACATAATCGAGTACGTCCTTACACTTACGCTCACGAAGATTTATACCGAGCTTACACGCATTACCGGCAGCCACTAGCACATCCGCTGGGGGCTAACTTGAGCGAAACTGTGTTCCTGGCTCAGTACCAACCTTTTGGCCGACTAACACTTCGGGGAAGGGGAATATTAGCCCGGTTTGGTGCAGATACTCTCAACTCTAACTGGGGAAGCGATATTCTTTTGGACAATCGAACTCGAGAGCAAGAGTACGGTAACGAACTAGGGCAGGGTATAGCCACTGATCTAACCTCGTTAGAAGCTGTTGCTAGTTATCAAGTCTGGCATAATGTATTTGTCGATGTCAGTTATCTTCACCGATTGCAAACTGCGGCTGAACTAGATTTGGAACAGAAAACCAATTTTTTGTCGTTGAGCTTACGGGTGAATATTGAACGTATTCGGCACGACTACTAACGTTAGGGGAGTAACTGAAGAAAATTTGATGTATTTGACTTTACTGAATAGTGATCAATTACCCGTTGACGACCGGCTATTCCCATTTTTTCTCGTAGCGTGGTATCAGTTAGTAATTTTTCTAAACTAACGTACCATTCTAATTCAGTGGTCGCGTGAAACCCTTGTTTATTCGCTTCAACTATCTCAGCGTTTACCCCTACGGGTGATACTACAGCCGGAATTCCCAGGGATAAATACTGCAAAGCTTTAAAACCGCATTTACCCCTAGACCAGGGAGTATCGGTAAGCGGCATAATTCCGATTTGAATCTGCGCTAAATCCTGAATCTCGGTAGTCTGATTCCATTGGATGAATTCCAGATTTTTGATATTGAGGGTTGGAGATCGATCAGCAATTACCAAGAACTTAAAATCATAGGATTCTGATAGCCGAATTAATACCTTTTCTATTGATGACAAATACTTGAGAGTGGAGTGTGATCCGGTCCAACCAATGGTTACTGGCCGATATTGATGATTAGTTAAAATATTGTGGTGGTTCTCAGTGTCGATGGTAGTGGGGTTTATAATGGTATCAGGGTTGTACTTTCGGGCGAAGTCGGCAAGGTAATTATTACCAATACTTACCCGATAGCTCCATTGGCATACTGATTTTACTTTGCTGTGCCATTTTAATTTCGATACCCAACTATTCACCCCTGATTGGTCGGCCAGCCAGATCGCGTCATCGAAATCATAGATAATCTTCCCGTTAAGCACCTTTCCGATAAGCCATTCCACCCACGGCGGCCCTAAAGGGGTAGCTTCTCGGTGAATGAGTACTGCATCTGCTCGGTAAGACCGAAAAACGTGGTATACTCTTCGGAAATAACCGGTAAGAATACCCCATATTTTTTGAAGAATATACCCTGGCTGATAGAGAATTCGGTTAGTCTTTTCGTCAAGGAAAGAATAAGTGTTATAGTCGTAGCCTTTATTTTCTAAAGCTGATAAATACTGTTCGTAGCGAAAGCGCTGGCTAGGAGCTCCTCCCTGAGGGTAAGGGCACAGAATGATAATCAGTTTCTTTTTGCTATTTTTAGGCGTTGGCAATTTAAAAAAATGGTTAACCAGTTTATCCGGGAAGTACGTCGGCGTTTCCAACGTTTAGAAGGTAACATTTACCTTATTGAGACTGCAATGTTCGGCAATGAGCAGCAGTATATCAACCGCTGTTTGCAAACAGCTAAAGTTTCTACCATTGGGGAGGAAGTATCTCAACTGGAAAAAAGTGTGGCTAAACGGTTGAGAGTTAAATATGCGGTAGCTACCAGCAGTGGTACTGCTGCTTTGCATCTGAGCCTCATGGTTTGCGGTGTACGTATGGATGACTTAGTAATCACCCAACCATTTACATTTATCGCTACGGCCAACGCGATACAACACGCCGGAGCCCAGCCAGCTTTTGTAGACATAGACCGATCTACCCTCGGGTTGTGCCCGGATGCCCTTAGTAGGTTTTTGGATACTGAAACCAGGATGGTTCAGAGTTTCTGCTTTCACCGACAGAGTGGGAAGCGAATCTCAGCCTGTATGCCGGTACATACTTTCGGCCATCCGGGCCGGATGCTTGAAATTATAGATATTTGTCAACAATACAACATTAAGGTTGTGGAAGATGCCGCCGAAGGATTAGGAAGTAGGCTGAATAATGAATCGGATGGCTCATTGGGAGATTTTGGGGTAATCAGTTTTAACGGCAATAAAATTGTTACGTGAGGTGGTGGTGGGATGTTGGTGAAGAACGATGAACAAAGGTTTACTCAAGCTAGGGCTATTGCAACTCAGTCTAAAAATCAGATCAATGCGATCTCTACCCAGGTAGGCTACAATTATCGCATGCCCGCACTTAATGCTGCTTTGGGTTTAGCGCAGTGGAAGCATTTAGACCATAATATTCAGCAAAAGAGAGCACTTACCAATTGGTATCAAGAATTATTTTCTAACTCGGAAGTAACTATTTTCACTGAAAAACCAGACGTCTACTCCAATTACTGGCTGCAGACCGCACTTTTTCCAACCCGGGAACAACGAGATGATTTTGTTCGACAGACTAACGCGGCTCAAATTGAGACCCGGGCCGCTTGGTGTTCCTTGCATCGTCACCCTCGATTTAGGGATTGTTGCCGAGGTCCACTTCCTATTAGTGAGTGGGCTGAAGATTGTTTAGCCAACTTACCCTCTAGTATCATTCCTCATGCATAAACTGATTTTAGTAGGCGGTGGTGGACACGCCAAGTCAGTGATTGATGTAATTGAGACCCAAGCCCAATACCAGATTAATGGAATCGTAGATCGGCCGGAGAAGGTAAATAGTACGGTACTAAATTATCCAATCGTCGCTGCCGATTCTGAACTCGAGTCTTTGAATCGGGAAGATCAGTATTTTCTGCTGACGGTTGGGCAACTTACCTCAGCCCAATTAAGAGTACAGTTGTATAAGCGCATTACAGGTTTTGGAGGGAAATTAGCTACCATTATTTCTCCGTTAGCGCATGTTTCTGCTCATGCGCAGGTAGGACCGGGTACGGTGGTTATGCATCAGGCAATAGTAAACGCTGGAGCTACCGTTGGACGCAATGTAATTATCAACACCCGAGCGTTAGTAGAGCACGATGCAACAGTAGGCGATCATTGTCATATAGCTACCGGTGCCATCATAAATGGTGATGTATTCATTGGTGAGGGAGTACTGATTGGCAGTCATGCTACCATAAAGCAGGGCGTAAGCATTGCCAAAGGTAGTGTTATCGGAGCGCATACTTACGTTCATCAGAGTATCAGTAAACCCGGTGTATACGCTGGGGTACCCGCCCGATCTATTAAATGAACTACGAAGTAAATTTTGAAAAGTATAAGATTACATTCTCCGCCTCAGCGCATACTGATTGGTAAAGGTTTTTCGTTAGAAATATTGTTTCTACCTTAGTATTCTACTACCCTAACTTATTGGCTATGACTAAAGCAGAGCGTATTCGATTAATCAGAAATTATTTTGAGGAAATCGACAGTATTGAAGGTGAGATTCCATGCATTCTTTGGCGCCACACCAAACAACGAGATGTTTATCTGTACTCCAGGGAAGATGAGTCCTTAGCCAATCATGAGATAATTCTAGTCAAAAGTTCAACCCCAAAGGTGGACAAAGCATTGAAAAATGCTGTGAAGCACTACTTCCAAACGGCCGAAGAGCTAACAGTTTTATTGAATTCGTTAGTAATTTCTTATGGCAAGCCAAAAAACAAGACCCAGAAAATAACAAATATCCGGCTACCGGAAACTAATAATGAGTTTAAGAACGGTTGGCAAGAAGATTTAAGACTACCAGAGGATACTGGTCGTTTAAAAGACGAACCGGTAAAGACACAGAGGTTTAGTGCTAACTTTATTGATTCTGCCCTTCCTCAGCAGTCTGATTTCTCTGGCCACGAAACAGTAAACTTCTCGCATTATTACCAACCAAAACCGAAAGAAAAAAATATTTTACCAATTGTAGGACTTGTCTGTGTGTTTATATTTCTAGTTGCAGCATTGATAACTAATCCTAGTTTAGAAAAACACCGATTGGTAGTACAAAGACAAGTGCAATCTGTAATCAACAGCTCTTTTACATACGGTAGTAATTCTGAAAATAATATTCAAAATGTTTCTACTTCAGGTGGAATACAAACCGAGCTAAATGTAACATCAAGTATTGAACGGGCTAACTTCTTTCTCTTTTCTCTAACCAAACTAAGCTTACCTTCCGATTCGGAAATTATCGGATTTGGAATGTTCGGAAATGTGTTTGTTGACGAAGAAGAATTGAAGTTATTCTCCTCTCAAATTTCCGAAATGCCTATAGCGAATTTGGATAGACAGACTAATCAATCTACTTCAAGTTCTGATGTTGATGAGATGAAAAGTACCGTGATTGTAGCTGTCATGGAAAAGTTTTTTTCTGATCCGATAAGCAAAGATGAGCTAACTTATAAATTTGTTTTTCACAATCGCTCGGAGCGGGATCTTACATCTTTAAGAGGTGAGGTAGTCTTTTCAAATAGTTCAGGAGAAATATTGGAGGTGTTACCTTTAATTTACGATCGTGCATTGGGCAAAAATGAGAAGGCAATCTATCATGTGACGCAGCAAATATCCCCTACGAGTAATCGAGCTAAGAAATTAGTAGAAACTGAGCTTTCAGATTTAATTGTGGATTGGGAGCCTACTCAAATTCGCTATAGCGACGGCACCTCACTGAGTATGTAGCAGTTGAGCTGACAACTAGACCAAGTTTTTAACAGCATATTAGGTAAACTAAGGCAATATTTGCAATTTAAGCTGATATTTATTCGCTTAATTGCATTTTATGAAACGCCAAACCTACGTCTACACTATTACCTTTATCGCAGCCCTTGGGGGCTTTTTATTTGGTTTTGATACAGCCGTTATCTCCGGTGCCAACCCTTTCATTCAAAAGTATTTCAATCTTGACGAACTAGCGCTGGGTTGGGCCGTATCCAGTGTAATTGTTGGTTGTATTATAGGAGCATTCTCTGCGGGCTTTGTCAGCGATTTGTTCGGAAGGAAACGGGTACTGATTGTCACGGCTTTGCTGTTTACGCTCTCTGCCATTGGTACCGCACTGGCTACTGATTTTACTTTTTTTGTGTTAGCCCGAATTTTGGGGGGAATTGGGGTAGGAGCAGCCTCCGCACTTTCCCCCACGTATATCGCTGAAATTTCCCCGGCTGATCGGCGCGGACGATTAGTATCAATCAATCAGCTAACCATTGTGATTGGTATTTTGGTGGTGTACTTTACCAACTTGCTGTTTGCCTCGAGTTTCGGTGACGAAAGCTGGAGATATATGTTAGGTAGTGAAGCCTTACCTGCCCTTATGTTCTTTGGTTTGCTATTTATCATTCCAGAAAGCCCTCGCTGGTTGTTTAAAAATCATCAGGAAGCCAAGGCACGAGAGGTACTGAAGAAGCTAGAAGGTGAAAGCCACATTGCTGAAGAAATGAGCGAAATTGAAGAATCGCTACGCGGAGAACAAGAGAAAGTAGCATTTGCTGATTTGTTTAAAGGGGGAATGGCGAAAATTACCTTCATTGGGATCGTTTTAGCTATGCTGCAACAACTGGTAGGTATTAACGCCATCATCTATTACGCTCCTACTATTTTTGCCTCGGCGGGTGCGGGGCTGGAATCGGCTTTAGCTCAAACAGTTGCGATTGGAGGAGTTAATCTACTTTTCACCTTTGTGGCCATTAATCTGGTAGATCGGCTGGGACGTAAGCCACTACTCCTGGCTGGTTCGGTAGGTATGACAGTCTCGCTGACCTTTCTTTCAATTTCTTTCTTAAGTGATGGTGGAGCTGGTTACGGAGTACTGTTCTCCATTCTTGGTTACATTGCATCTTTTGCCGCTACGCACGCTGCCGTGATGTGGGTGATGGTATCGGAAATATTTCCTAATAAATACCGAGGTTCCGCTATGTCTGTAGCTCTGTTTATGCACTGGAGCTCTACCTACTTGGTGACCCAAACTTTCCCTTGGTTATTAGCCAATAAAGGGGGAGCCTTCTCATTTGGGATTTTCGCAGTGATTGCTGCCTTTAGCTTCGTATTTGTCTGGTTCTTTGTTCCCGAAACCAAGGGTAAATCACTGGAGCAGATCGAGAAAGAACTTCAAATCAGCTAGACGGAAGTCCTGATCGGTTACCAATCGGGACGGGTGAATGACATCCGAACTGGGAAACTTGAGACCTGAGAAGTTTGGAATTTAACCATTGAGTAATCGAACAATTTAACAATCGATTAGATGAAACCACTTTGGGGGATTGATCTGGGAGGTACTAAAATAGAAGGGGTAATTCTTGAAAATGCAGATAGTGCCAAATCGCTCTGCCGGATGCGGATTCCGACCGAACAGGAGCAGGGATATCAGCATATTCAAAATCAGATCCAGAAATTACTTCACCAAATGACTGATGAAACCGGTCTAAAGCCCGAAAAGGTGGGTTTTGGAACGCCGGGTACACTTGACCCCCTACTTCAAACCCTTAAGAATAGTAACACCACCTGTCTCAATGGGAAAGCTTTTGTGAAAGATATGGAAGCCAAGCTAGGTATTCCGATAGTAATTGCTAATGATGCAAATTGTTTTGCCTTGGCCGAAACCCGATTAGGAATTGTGAAGGAAAAAATGCCTGATGCCCGAGTTGTTTTTGGCGTGATCATGGGCACCGGAGTTGGGGGAGGAGTGGTGATTGACGGTAAAGTATGGAATGGCCGGCAGGGCATCGGTGGTGAATGGGGACATAACTTCCTAGATGAATCGGGAGGGGTAGCCTATACGGGGAGGAAAGGGGTGGTGGAGACTGTTTTGGCCGGTCCATCTTTGGAGGATTTTTACCAAAGGCACACTGGTACAAAGCGAACGCTTAAAGAAATTTATCAACGTTGCAAAACGGGAAATGATGAAACTGCTCAGCAAACTATTCAGCGGTTAACCGAATTCTTCGGATTAGCCATTTCGGTGGTCATCAACATTCTTGACCCAGACGCTATCGTGCTGGGAGGGGGAGTAGGCAATATTGATGAACTCTATATGGATGGGGTAGAAGTGGTAAAAAAATACATCTTCAATAACCGATTGGATACTCAGTTTTTTCGTCCGAAACTAGGAGATAGTGCGGGGGTATTTGGCGCCGCTATGCTGGTAAGTTAGTTACTGATTAACTACTGCCAGGTAGAGTAATCCCGCTAAAACTCCACCAACAACCGGTCCGATTACCGGAATCCAGGCGTATCCCCAGTCACTGGAACCCTTGTTAGATATTGGGAGTAGAGCATGCATAATTCGAGGCCCTAGATCACGAGCTGGATTTATGGCGTAGCCCGTAGTTCCTCCCAGAGACATACCGATGGCAAAAACCACCAAGCCAACGGGTAATGCGCCCAAGGCTCCTAATCCAAATTCTACGTCCGAGAATTCCGCAGCTTTCAGCTCCGGTGGGGCAATAGAGAGAGCAGCGAAAACCAGTACAAAAGTGCCTAACAGTTCAGAATAAAAGTTAGAAAAGGTTTTACGAATTTCAGGAGCAGTAGCAAAAATAGCTAGTTTAGCTCCGGCATCGGATGTTGCTTCCACGTGTGGCCGATACATCAGCCAAACTAAGGTAGTACCGGCGGCGGCACCCAGCATTTGGGCCAGGATGTAGACAGGAACATTAGCCCAATCGAATACTCCTGCAGCGGCTAATCCTAAGGTTACGGCCGGATTGAGGTGGGCACCACTATAAGGAGCTACAGTGAATACAGCAACAAACACAGCCATTCCCCATCCGGCGGTGATAACGATCCAACCAGAGTTATTTCCTTTGGTTTGATTGAGTACGACGTTGCATACCACCCCGTTGCCCAAAATTAAGAGTAGGGCGGTTCCGATAAATTCAGCCGTGAAATTGGTCATCAGTAGTAGGTTAGTTTAATATGTATCCCGAGGCTAATTCTTGGTAGTGTTGTATTTGTTGCTGTTGCCACTCTTCATCTTTTCTAAGTTTTTGCGCTAACAGTTCGGCAACTTTAGGTGCCATCTCTACGCTGGCACGAGCATTTAGTAATAAGGCTCGAGTACGGCGAGCAAGAAAATCTTCCACGGTGCGGGCCATCTCGTTCTTGGCAGCCCATACTACCTGGGCTTGAATAATCGGTAAATCAGGATGCAAGGGCTCACCCAGTTCGGGTTTTCTATCAACCATTTTACGGATGGCGATGGAATCGGAGCCGTAAAACCACAGCGGGTTGGCCGAATCAACATGGCGCAACCAACCTCGGATGCGAAATTCTTTGGTTATAGAATCCAGATCTTCCAACCCTTCAATCAGGGCTGCTTTATCCACCGCATCTTCTCCCATTTTACGGTACGTTGTCCATTTCCCCCCTGTAATCGTCAATAAACCGGAAACCGAAACGATGATGGAGTGACTTCGAGAAATTTGGGAGGTACTTTTATCATCTGAAGTTTTTACTAGCGGACGTAGGCCAGCGAAAACACTCTGAACATCATCTCTGTGTGGATCTTTGGTCAGATACTGAGCAGCATGATCTAAAATAAAATCAACCTCCTCTTCCAAAGCCCTAGGTTCTAACGAAACATTGTTAACCGGAGTATCGGTGGTACCGACGACTACTTTGTTATTCCAGGGAACCGCAAACAACACGCGCCCATCATCCGTTTTAGGAACCATAATGGCTGAATCACCCGGTAAAAACTCTTTATCTAACACTACGTGTACTCCCTGGCTAGGCTGCACTATATCACTGGCTTCGGGATCATCCATTTGGATCACATGGTCCACAAATACTCCGGTGGCATTGACCACTACCCGGCCATTGATCTGGTATTCTTTTCCGGTTTCCAAATCTTGGGCAATAACTCCCGATACCATACCGTTTGTTTTGAGTAGTCCGGTAACTTTCATGTAGTTGATCAGGCTGCCACCATTGTCAGCACAGGTTTGAGCCAGGTTAATGGCTAGCCGAGCATCATCAAACTGTCCGTCGTAGTAGATTACTCCACCTCTTAGGCCTTCTTGTTCTACCGTGGGGATCTTTTCAATAGTTTCTTCTTTACTTAAGCTTTTAGACGGACCCAGCCCTAGTTTACCCGCCAGCATGTCGTATACCTTCATACCCACCGTGTAGAAAGGACCACCCCACCAATCGTAGGTAGGAATTACAAAAGCCTGATTATGTACTAAATGCGGAGCGTTTTTCATCATGAGCCCCCGTTCGTGCAGAGCTTCAATGACTAGAGAGACATCTCCCTGCTGAAGGTAACGAACGCCTCCGTGAGCCAGCTTAGTGCTACGGCTGGAGGTGCCTTTAGCAAAATCGGCCTGCTCTAACAACAAAGTACTGTAGCCGCGGCTGGCTGCTTCCAAGGCAGTACCCAAACCAGTGGCTCCTCCCCCAATTACAATAACATCCCAGACACTCTCGAAGGAGTCCAGGTTTTCCAACATAATGTCGCGATCCAATCCATTCATAAAAAATTATTCTTCAGACTTAACCCAGTTTCTCGATCGGCCTACCGCTTCGTCCCAGCGGGAGAGCAGTTCTTCATGATTGAAATCGGCATTAGGATTAAAAGTTTGGTCAACATCCCACTGGCTTCTGAGTTCATCAATATTTTTCCAGAAACCTACCGACAGGCCCGCCAGGTAAGCGGCTCCTAATGCAGTGGTTTCCATCACTTTAGGCCTGACTACCGAAATACCCAGAATATCCGCCTGAAATTGCATGAGTAAGTTGTTGGCCGAAGCACCACCGTCTACTCTTAGTTCTTTAAAAGGAATTTGAGCGTCTTTGTTCATGGCCTGCATCACATCCGAAGTCTGGTAGGCGATGCTTTCCAATGCTGCCCGGGCAATATGACCGGCTTCACTGCCCCGCGTAAGCCCTACAATGGTTCCTCGGGCGTACTGATCCCAATGGGGGGCACCTAATCCAGTGAGGGCAGGAACGAGATAAACATCACCATTGTCGTATACCGAATTAGCTAGTTTCTCCACTTCCGAAGAGGACTGAATGATCTTCAAACCATCCCGTAACCACTGCACAATAGCACCTCCTACGAAAATACTTCCTTCCAACGCGTAGGTAGTTTTTCCATCAATTTGCCAAGCAATGGTAGTCAACAGGTTATTTTTGGAAGCAAAAGGTTTATCTCCAGTATTGAGCACTACAAAGCAACCGGTACCGTAGGTGTTCTTGAGCATCCCCGGTTCGGTGCAAAGTTGACCAAATAAAGCGGCCTGCTGATCACCGGCAATGCCGCTCAAAGGAATTGGTCCTCCAAATAGTTCTGGGTCAGTTTCGCCGTAGACCTGGCTACTGGGTACAACCTGAGGTAGCATACTCATAGGAACTCCGAGATGCTCAGTAATGGTAGTACTCCACCATAGTTTATGAATATCATAAAGAAGGGTACGGCTGGCATTGGTCACATCGCTAATGTGCAGATGACCCCCGCTAAGTTTCCAGATGAGCCAACTGTCGATGGTTCCAAACGCTAATTCTCCTTGTTGAGCCTTTTCTCTGGCACCTTCTACATTTTCCAGTATCCATCTAACCTTGGTTCCGCTGAAGTATGCATCTGCCAGTAAACCAGTTTTGCTTCTAATAGTGTCTTCAAAGCCTTCCTTTCGGAGTTGATCGCAATAATTGGCGGTTCGGCGATCTTGCCAGACAATGGCATTGTAAACAGGTTTACCTGTTTTTCGATCCCAAACCACTGTAGTTTCTCGCTGGTTAGTGATACCGATACCAGCGACATCCTGGGCAGAAATACCAGCTTTTTTTAGAACCTCTTGAGCTACGGCTAGTTGAGAACTCCATATTTCTTCCGGATTATGCTCAACCCAACCTGGTTTGGGAAAGTACTGCTTAAATTCTTGCTGAGCAGTGAAAGCGATAGAGCCTTGATGATCGAATAGGATGGCGCGGGAACTGGTAGTGCCTTGGTCTAAGGCCAAAATGTATTGGGACATAATGTTGGTTGTGTTGGGGGCACTAAAATAACGGAAAGCTGATTCAAGTCAAATTCAACGTACGAATAGAAGTAGTCTCTGGTGAACTATATTTCACAATATCGCTTATGAGAAGGAGGTAAGGATTAATTCCAAAATTCTGATTTAGTCCGTAATTTAGCGTATATCAGTAAAACACATTTTTTCGTAATCACTACTATGAGATTCTATTTTTTGATCTGCCTGCTGTTAGTTGCTTCCTTAAACGCAGTAGCTCAGATTCTTGAAGCCCAGGAACCTTTGATTACGGATCGTCCTGGGCAGGGTACGGATGCTCCCTATGTGCTAACTCCAGGCGAGGTGCAAGTTGAAATGGGTTTTTTGTACCAGGATGATTCTAATCTGGATCAAACGGTAATTTTATATCCCAACACTTTGGTTAGAATTGGGGTGCTAGAACGACTCGAGCTCAGAGCTAGCGCGACACTGTTTCAGCAAGGCCCCCGCGATGAAACGTACGTATCTCCGGTTACTCTCGGAGCCAAGATTGATGTGTCGGAAAACCGCGGACTTATTCCTAAATCGGCGGTTATCATTAATTTTACATTACCTCGGGAGGGACCTGAAGAGGTACTGAATCTGGCTGCCCAACCCGAGATACGGTTACTAATGAACCATGGAATCACTTCCAACTTTTCTATTACTACTAATTTGAGTGCTGCCTGGATTAATGTGGAAGATGTAGTAACATTTCCTCTGCATTCTTATGCCGCCTCTTTTGATCTGGGAGTTACCGAATACATCACTACCTTCGCTGAGTTCTACGGATTTTGGTCCCGTTCCGACACTTCGCACCTGTTCAATTTTGGCGGAACTATACTGCTACTTCCTGATTTACAACTGGATTTATCGGGTGGGCTTGGGCTGACGAAAAATGCACCCAACTATTTTGTGAGTGCCGGATTTTCGGTACGTTTTTAGTTAATAATATTTATTGTCAACAGAGGGTTTTTCTATTCAAATAATTTCTCTGATTTGGCCTGAACAGTAAAGTGAAACGATTAGATTGCTCTATTAGAATTCATTCAACATGTTTAAAAAAATAGCCATTGCATTAGCCTTTTCCCCTCGGTTTGAGGCCTTGCTGCACGAAACCAAGCGGTTTCAGGATATATTTGATGCTCAGTTAATTATCATACACGTTGGAAGTCCTGATGCTAAGAAGGAGCAGATACTCAAAGAAAAATTAACTGAAATCGGCTTTACAGAAAATCAGTATAAAATTATTTGGAAGCAGGGTGATCCGGCTCGACAAATTTTGTCGGTCTGCCGCAGAGAAAAAGTCGACCTTCTGATTGCCGGAGCTATGAAGAAGGAGAATATTATTCGCTACTATATTGGTTCAGTTGCTCGTAAGATCCTTCGCAAAGCTGACTGCTCCGTACTGATGCTGATCAATCCTTCTTCAAATCCCAAACCCTTCCACAAGATTGTGATCAACGGAGGAGAAAATGAGTATCTGCTATCAGCATTGCAGAAAGGCTGTTCTTTAGGAAAAATCGAGAATGCCGCTCAGTTACATATTCTGCGAGAAGTAAGAATGTACGGACTGGCAATGGCAGTCGCGGGTGAAGAGGGAAATGAAGATGAATATACCGAAACCCGACGACGACTGTTAGAGGATGAAAAACAAAAAGTGCGAAAATTGTTGGACGATATTGACACTGAATCGCTGCACATCAATATCAAGATTTTTGCTGGCAAACCGGAGTACGAAATTGCCAAGTATAGCAAACGGATTAAAGCTGATTTGCTCATCTTAGGCGCCCCTGATCATAAACTAAGCCTGATAGATCGGCTTTTTCCTCACGATTTGGAATACCTTTTGGCTGATCTGCCTAGCAACCTTCTCATTGTTCACAAAAAGTGACATGAGAATACTGGTAAAACATTATTCCAATTTTCTTTGTCTCAATGTAAACGTTCATTAACCCTCAATGGATAAATTAGCCCACCACGAAGTAATCAGTCTCTTGCTACAACTTAGCATTATGCTCGGGATGGGTAGACTTATGGCGGAGATTTTTCGCAGCTTGAATCAACCAGCGGTAGTGGGAGAAATCCTAGCGGGAATCATTTTGGGACCTACCTTACTCGGAATGGCCTTTCCTGAACTCTCAGCCAATCTGTTTCCGAATCAAGGACCTGCAGCCTTTGCACTAGATGGCTTTATTCAGATGGCGGTTATTTTGCTACTTTTTATTGCTGGCCTGGAGGTAGAACTTCATATTGTGTGGCAGCAAGGGAAACAAGCGCTACTCACTAGCTTGTTCGGTCTAGCTATTCCACTAGCGGTAGGGTTTGCTGCTACCTACTTTTTTCCGGAATTTTTCAACCTTAACAATATCGATCAGCGAATAGTATTTGCCCTGTTTATCGGTACTGTGTTAGCTATTACTGCTTTACCGGTCATTGCCAGGGTGCTGATGGATCTGGACTTGTTTAAGTCTCGCTTGGGTATGCTGATTATTGCTTCAGCAATGATCAACGATCTATTAGGCTGGCTAATTTTCACTATCATTTTATCCATGATGGGTACGGCAGCGGGTATGAGCGTTTGGCAAACCATGTTGCTAACCATTGGCTTTGCATTAGGAATGCTGACTATTGGTAGAGCACTCATTAATGCAGGTTTGCCCTGGGTTAACCGTAAGCTCTCTTGGCCGGGTGGAGTTCTGTCTATTTCTCTGGTAGTGTGTCTGCTAGCCGCGGCGTTTACCGAATCTATCGGGATACACGCTATTTTTGGAGCCTTTATCATTGGAGTGGTAGTGGGCGACTCCCAGTACTTTACCGAACGAGCCAAGGAAATTCTCCATCACTTTATTAATAATATTTTTGCTCCGCTCTTTTTTGTGTCCATTGGGCTGCATATTAATTTCGTAGATAGCTTTAGCTTAGGTTTAGTACTGGCGGTGATTGCACTAGCTTTCATAGGAAAAGTAAGCGGAGCCTACGTTGGTGCCCGAGTAGGAGGATTACCTCGTGCTCGGGCGTTAGCTGTAGGTTTTGGCATGAACACCCACGGTACGCTAGAAGTGATTCTGGGTTCAATAGCGTTGGAAGAAGGGTTAATCAATGATCAGGTATTTGTCGCTATTCTGGTAATGGTAGTCTTTACCATTATGACATCCGCCCCGTTAATGAAGTACTGTGTACGAATTGATAACACGGCAAAGCCCAAAACTAGTTCGGTGATAAAAACTAACGAACAGCCCATGGAGCTTCCCTAGTTTTTTAGCTACGGATGGCTACTACTGGATCGAGGCGGGAAGCTGAAATGGCAGGTATGAGTCCCGAAATGATGCCGATGCTGCTGGATACCACTAATCCCACCACAATATTCTTCACAGTGAGCTGCAAGTCTAGTGAGCCAAGTGAAATAAAAGTAGCGAAGTATACCAGAACCATCCCAACCAAGCCCCCGATTAAGCTCAAGAAAATAGCTTCAAACAAAAATTGTAGCAGAATAAAGTAGTTTTTCGCCCCTAGCGATTTTTGGATACCAATAATATGGGTTCGCTCTTTCACCGATACGAACATAATATTGGCAATACCGAAACCCCCGACCAGAATTGAAAAACTACCGATAATCCCACCGGCAATACTGATTACATTAAAGATATTGCTAACCACCTCAGCAAAGGCTTCCGGACGGTTTATAGCGAAGTTATTTTCCTCACGAGGCCTTAATCCGCGTCTTCCTCTCATGAGGCCAATTACCTCAAATTCAAGCTCTTTTAGCCCCTCGTCTTCCTCAAACCCTTTAAAAGCAATAGTAGAGCTTACCCCAAAGCGGCTGCGACTTGCGTAAATTTTTAGCAAGCCCTGGTAAGGAATATAGCAGGTTAGGTCAGCACTGGGGGCATCATCTACAATGTTTTTACCTTGCTCGGCCAGCACTCCAATGACAATAAATTTGTTTCCCTTCAGTTTGATCGTTTTTCCTAAAGGGTTGCTGGTTGGGAATAAAGTTTTAGCGATTTCAGAACCAATAATAGCTACGTCACGGGCTAACTCCACTTCCCTTAACGAAAAGTATCGCCCCTGATTGATTTCAACGTCAAACACCTGATTGTATTGGTAGGACGACCCAACCAAGTACACCTCGCCGATGCTGCTGTTACGGTATTCTAAGGTTAAGTTTTCGCGATCGGCAAAGATGGTTACAGCCGAAGCTTGAGTAACTCTCGACTGCAAAAAATCATACTCGTTTTGGGTGGGCTTGGGCCGAGTTATATACTTCCTCCTAGGATATTTATCCTGAAAGAGCCAGGGCCACTTTTCTACCCTAATCACTTGGTCGCCTAGGAAATCCAGACTATCTCGAATGCTTCGCTCGAGGGAATCGATGAGGGTGAAAACGGATATAATTGCAAATATGCCGATGGTAACACCTAACAGCGAAAGCGTAGTTCTAAGCACATTCGACCGCAGGGCTTCAATGGCTGAAGCCAGGCTTTCGCCAATAAGACGGATTAGTAAGATCATTTTATCGAAAAGTATCCTAAAAAAAATGGAACTCAATAGATTTTACCTAACGTTTCTCTCCCGTTACAGACAAATCTATATCTTTGCAAACTGCTATTGAGATACACTTCCAAATTACATTAATTAGCGCAACTGTCCATGAAGCATTCTGAGTTTAAGTACAAATTTGACGAAAAAGACCGCGAAAAACTTATTGCTCTACATCCTGAAGAGAACCGAGACGATTCCCGACTGATGGTGATACACCGGGATACGGGTGATATTGAGCATAAGGTTTTCAAAGATATTGTGGATTACTTTGAAGAAGGTGATGTGTTTGTGGTAAACGATACCAAAGTATTTCCTGCGCGTTTGTACGGAAACAAAGAAAAAACCGGAGCGAAGATTGAGGTCTTCCTGCTACGGGAGTTAAATCCGGAAATGAACCTTTGGGATGTTTTGGTTGATCCAGCCCGTAAAATCCGGGTAGGAAATAAACTGTATTTTGGCGAAGGCGAACTAGTAGCAGAAGTAATTGACAATACTACCTCCCGAGGCCGTACCATCCGCTTCCTTTACGAAGGTGATCGTGAGGCTTTTTACGAAATGATCAATACGCTGGGTGAAACTCCTTTGCCCGATCATTTTAAGGAGCGTCGTAAAGTAGAACCTCAGGACCGGGAGCGATTCCAGACTATTTACGCGGAAAACGTTGGGGCGGTAGCGGCACCTACAGCAGGTCTGCACTTTACAAAACAACTGCTTAAGCGCTTAGAAATTAAGGGTATTGATGTAAGCCCTATTACCTTGCACATTGGCTTGGGTACCTTTCGCGACGTTGAGGTTGAGGATCTGACCAAGCATAAGATGGATTCAGAGAACTACCGAATCACAGAAGAAACCGCAAATTTTGTTAATCGCGCCCTGGATAATAAGCAACGGGTATGTTCCATTGGGACCACTTCTATGCGGGCATTAGAGTCTTCGGTATCTGCTAGTGGCCGGTTAAAAGCTAACGAGGGCTGGACCGATAAATTTATTTTTCCTCCCTACGAGTTCAAGATTTGCAATGCCCTAGTGACTAACTTTCACCTACCACAATCAACCTTGCTGATGATGGCCGCCGCATTTGGTGGGTACGATCTGATTATGAAGGCCTACGAGATTGCGGTGAAAGAAAAATATCGCTTTTTCACCTACGGTGATGCAATGCTGATTATCTAGCCTGCTTGCTTCATTATCGGTATTCACTCCCGATTTTATGAAAAAACATGCAGTGATTGTAGCCGGTGGCCAGGGTAGCAGAATGCAATCCGACATTCCTAAGCAATTTCTTGAAGTTGCAGGGAAGCCCTTGCTGATGCATACTCTGGAGATATTTTTTTCCTTCGATGTTTCAATGCCTTTATGGTTAGTGCTGCCTCAAAGTGAGCATACCCGTTGGCAACAACTATGCGAACAGTACGATTTTCAAATCCCTCACTACGTAGTAGTTGGAGGGAGTTGCCGTCCGGAATCAGTGTATAAAGGGGTGAAATGTATTAATGATAAGAGTTGTCTGGTGGCCGTTCATGATGGAGTGCGTCCGTTGGTAGATGTACAACTGATTGAGCGTAGCTTTAGTGTTGCCGAGAAGCAGGGAAGTGCTATCGCAGCCGTTCCGCTGAAAGATTCAATACGCGAGGTAACGAAAATGGGAAGTGTAAGTCGAAATCGGGCTGATTACCGGTTGATGCAAACACCTCAGACCTTCCAACTGTCATGGCTACTGGACGCTTATGATAAACTAGATACGTTAAGTGATTTTAGTGATGAGGCCAGCTTGGTGGAAACGGCTGGTAGGCGGGTAACCCTGATTGAGGGTAATTATCAGAACATTAAAGTAACCACACCAGAAGATTTATGGGTAGCGGAAGCCTTTCTGAAACAAAAGGCTTCCCAAAAATAGGTTCAGGCTTAGGCGGTTAATATTCGTCTTCGTTAAAGAAAAAGTCTTCTTTTGTAGGATAATCCGGCCAAATTTCCTCAATGTTTTCGTAGGGCTGACCATCGTCTTCAAGTTCCTGTAGGTTCTCTACAACTTCTAACGGTGCACCTGAGCGAATCGAGAAATCTATTAGCTCATCTTTGGTGGCCGGCCAGGGGGCATCTTCTAAATAGGATGCTAATTCTAAAGTCCAGTACATACTTACCAAATTTTCTCGTGTAACGTTTACTTACTTTAATAGTCTAAAGGCGCTGAATAATAAAATTGTATCTATAATTCCAAAAGGATTTTGACAATTTTCTTACCAAAGGGAATTTTCCGGATGTGAGAAAACCCCAAATCAATTACGTGGGAAAGATATTCGCCGAAAAAAAAGTTTCAATAATAATCTACTTTTTAAGATAAGTACTTATCGAGATCATTTTGTAACTCATTCAGCATCTCTTTTTTCACCTGCACCTTTCTGATTTGAGAACGCAAACGGCCAGCGGCTCTTCGGTCTTCTTCCGAAGAATGCCTCCCGATCGTAGTGTTCAACAGGTGCTGATTTTCAGCTTTAAACCGGCTAAGCTCTTCTTCGTCTCGCTCTATCAAATTAGCCAACAACGCTATTTTTTGTTGCAATTGTTCGGGTGAGCTTAGATAGAAATAATCTTGATTACGATTTACGACCAGTCGTTCCAGAAAATTTGTTTCTAATGCCTTCTCACAGGCATGGTTAAATGTTTCGGTGAGCTCTATTGAGCGCTCTCGAGAGATACGACCCGAATTTTTCCAGGAAAGTCTTAATCGCTTCACCTCATCCATCATGTTTACTTGCTGGTTGCCAATCAACTCTTCGGCCTTGGCAATTAAACTTTTCTTCAAAGTCATCGCCTCTTCCGGACTCATATAGCTGGATTGGCCTCCGCCGTAGCGGTCACCGCCGCCTCGCTGGTCGCGGTAATTTCCCCGAGGTGGTCCGCCATAACCACCACTTTGCCGACCGTAACCACCTCGGCTGGAGCGGTCATAACCTTCAGACCGGCCATAGCCTCCCTGATTATAGCCCCGGGATTGATAATCCCCATAACCGCCCGAGCGGTAATCACCACTACGGAATAACTTGCCAGTCAGTGACTTATGATTTCTAAATAGCTTGGAGTAGTGCATTCCCGGAATTTTACCCACCTCGCGCCATTCACCTTGTAGCTCTTTCGCTCTTTCCCGGGCTTGCTGCCGATCGGGAGACTTGAGTAGATGGTAAAGTTCGTTGTTAATCTCGCGGTAACGCTTAATGCGGTTATACACCATTTGCTTACGCTCCTCAAAAAATTGCTTTCGGCGTTGGAAGAAGTTATCCAGAATTTCGTTGAAACGTCCTTCAATTTCTTCCTGTTTATCTTCGTCAACCGCTCCGGTCTTAATCCATTTACCTTTAATTTCTTTGAGCTGATCGGTAGCTTCTTGCCAATCGGAGCTAAATTCGAAGGGTTCTGCCTCGGCAATGAGTGCTCGCTTGATTTCGAGGTTTTTAATCCGGTTTTGGGCAATAATCTCTCGTAATTTTTCCTCAATCACATCTAGCCGCTCGTATAGACTAGGGTAATCGCCTAGCGCGTCAAACTTAGCCAAGCTTTCCCTCATGTGGATAAGTTTCATTAGGTATGAGCCCTTATTTTCCGATTCTTCTACTGCTTCTTCTAAATTGGCTACTTTATTTTTAGCCATTTCAAATCGGTCTTCAAAGTACTTTATGGTAGAAGCTTCACTTTCACGTACTTCGCCAATTTCGCGTTCAGAGTATTCAAGAAAGGCATTTCGGTAAATTTTACCGTCTTGAATGAATCCATAGTTTGTCGTTGCCTGATCCAATTTTTTAGGGTTTTAGAGTTGATAATTCGGTGAATCAATAAATAGTGGTCAATAATCAGGTTTTTAATCTTCTATTGTTCGCAATGATTATGATTTTTCAGAAATTACGCAAAAATATTATTTAATTACTGATAACCTGAAAATAGCACGTAGCTATATCTAATCTAAACGAAGAATTTGCAGATTGTTAAATTATGAGCGACGAAAAAATAATTTTTTCAATGGCGGGGGTATCTAAAATTTATCCGCCTCAAAAACAAGTATTAAAAAACATTTATCTATCCTTTTTCTACGGAGCAAAGATCGGAGTGTTGGGTTTAAATGGAGCTGGTAAGTCATCTTTGCTCCGAATTATAGCTGGAAAAGACCAGGAATACCAGGGTGAGGTAGTTTTTTCTCCTGGTTACTCGGTAGGAATGCTAGAACAGGAACCAGAACTCGATCCTGAGAAAACAGTGAAACAGGTCGTAGAAGAAGGAGTGGCTAAGACGGTCAGTCTGCTGAGGGAGTTTGAAGAAATTAACGAAAAATTTGCTGATCCAGCCGTTCTGGAAGACCCGGACGCCATGCAAAAGTTAATTGATCAGCAAGCTCAAGTACAGGAGAAACTGGATCATGTAAATGCCTGGGAATTGGATAATAAGTTAAACCAGGCTATGGATGCCCTTCGCACCCCACCAGAAGATGCTATCATCAAAAATCTCTCAGGAGGGGAAAAAAGAAGGGTAGCTTTATGCCGACTGCTGCTTCAACAGCCGGACGTGTTACTGTTAGACGAACCTACCAACCACCTGGATGCCGAATCAGTGCAGTGGTTGGAGCAACATCTGCGTCAGTACGCCGGAACCGTGATTGCCGTAACGCACGACCGCTATTTTCTCGATAATGTGGCCGGATGGATTTTAGAATTGGATAGGGGAGAAGGTATCCCCTGGAAGGGAAACTATTCATCTTGGTTAGAACAAAAGCAGAAAAGACTGGCTGAAGAAGAGAAATCAGCCTCCAAGCGGCAGAAGACTTTGGAACGAGAACTGGAATGGATTAGAATGACCCCTAAAGGACGGCACGCCAAAGCTAAAGCTCGCTTAAATGCCTATGATAAGCTTTTGGGAGAGGAAGGGAAGGAGAAGGAACAGCGACTAGAATTGTACATCCCCTCTGGTCCACGTTTAGGTGATAAGGTGCTTGAGGCTAGTAATCTCTCGAAAGCGTACGGTGATAAACTATTGTTTGAAAATCTAACGTTCTCGTTGCCGCCGGCTGGAATTGTGGGAGTAATTGGCCCGAATGGAGCGGGCAAAACCAGTCTGTTTAAGCTAATTACTCAACAAAGTGAGCCTGATAAGGGTGAAATTGAAGTCGGTTCTTCAGTGAAACTCGCCTACGTAGACCAAGAGCACGATCAGTTGGCTCCCGAAAAAACGGTTTGGCAGGTAATTTCCGAAGGCAATGAACTAATGGACTTGGGCGGACGACAAATGAATTCACGGGCTTACGTAAGCCGCTTTAACTTTAGTGGGGGCGATCAAGAGAAAAAAGTCGGTAATCTTTCGGGCGGGGAGCGTAACCGGGTTCATTTAGCCATGATGCTAAAGGAGGGAGCTAACGTTTTACTACTGGATGAGCCTACTAATGATCTGGATGTAAATACGCTGAGAGCTTTAGAAGAAGGGCTGGAAAATTTTGCGGGCTGTGCCGTAATCATTTCTCACGACCGCTGGTTCCTGGACCGAATTGCTACACATATCTTAGCCTTTGAGGGAGATTCTCAGGTATACTGGTTTGAAGGTAACTACACCGATTACGAAGAAAACAAACGGCAACGGATGGGTGAAGTAGAGCCAAAAAGAATCCGTTACAAAAATATTATTGGAGGATGAATTTGAGTTCAGAGTTCACAGTTCTGAGTTCAAAGTCTCTAAAAATACTATTCGCACAACACTCAAAACTCTCTGACACCAAAACACTTTAACACCAAGCGTGTAAGATTCGGGCTAACTTTCGTTTAGGGGAAAGAAGAAGTTTGATCAATTTTACCTTGAGAAAACTGAGATGCAATGAAGAAGATAATAGCACTACTGATATTTGGGTGGGTACAGTTTACTTACTCTAATCTCTTAGCGGTTAGTACCGATTACTCCAAGATTGACCAGCATGCGCGACAAGCCCCAGCAAAGCTAAAGAACAACCTGCCGAAATTAACGAGCTATCTGATTAAGCCAGCGAAAAATGATTCTGAGCGGGTGCGAAGCTTTTATGTATGGATCAGCGAGAATATTGCCTATGATGTTCAGCTATTCCGAAACTACAACCCTTCCCGATACCAGCCGATTTCTTCGGAAGAAGTTGTAAAGCGGGGTAAAGCTGTTTGTCAGGGCTACGCTGAGCTATTTCAGGAGATGTGCCGACTGACTGATATAAGTTGCCACGTTGTTCCGGGCTATAGCAAAGGATTTAATTACACTCCTAAAAGCAAGTTTACCAATGCCGATCATGCCTGGAACGTAGTGAAAATAGATGGTAAATGGCATTTGATTGATGTAACCTGGGGAAGTGGTGGGTTAGATAACAAGATGAAGTATATCAAGCAGTTTAAAGAAGAGTATTTTTTAACCTCACCAAAAGTATTTGTGCTAAATCATTTGCCAATGGCTCCGATGTGGCAACTTCTTGATTGCCCTGTTCCTATGAAAGCGTATCTCCAAGGAAACGAACAGGTAAAACAGCATCTTAAGTCAAAAGCAGGGGAGAAGTGCCTGGATTATCAGCAGCAAATTGCCCGGTTTGAGGCTGAACCAGAAATTGACAGTAAACTTTTTGCTGCAACCCAAGCCTTTCAATTCAATCCAGATAACCCGGTGGTAATGGCGAGAGCCTACATGGATTACGCGAATCATCTGATGGGTGGGATTCCCCGGCAGTTAACATCCAAACAAGCCATACAAGCGGCTATTGTAACCCAGGAAGAAGCGTTAGATTATCTAACAAAGGCTGATGATTTGCTAGCTAAAACGAATGATGGCACTGCTGACAACGAAAAAAGACTGATTGCCGCGAATATGAAAACGAGCCAACAAAATCTGAAGGGTTTAAAAAATGCGATAAAGTAAAAGATTATTCTATTATCTCTTCTAAGATCTGATTAAACTCTGATTCTGTTTCCTGGTTGGTCTTCTTCTCAGCTATAATTTCCTGTCTAGTATTTTACAACTCTTATTGTGCTTGTGATTATGATTGCCACTGCCTGCTTTCCATATTTTCTTCAAGCTGATTCTAGCATCTCTCGGCAAAAAAGTGCCCTTAGGGAAATGATGGTAATGGCAAAAATCTGGTAAAAGGTCGTAAAGAATCTATATTTCATATTGTTAAGTGATAGAAAAATTAATCCATCAGTTGGCTTTAGTATAAATTACCATCAGTGATTGTGGTAATTAGGCTCAAACGCCCCTATCTCATAGACCGCCCTACTGATAGACACTTGCTAGTACTGAAAGAATCAATCCAGAATCTGCTACATTGTCTAAAGCAAGTATTGTAAAGTGTAAATATCTGATTTTCAAATGCTTAACATGGATTATTCATCTGTTGTGTTATCGGATTAAGGTTGCAGATGAGTAAAAAACTCCTCGAACTTTAGTGCTGACTATCCACTAATTCGACAAGTAAAGTTTCGACTCACCCAGTGGAAGTAGATATGTTATTGCAATGGTCATATCCATTGTAAGAATAATTATAAAATTCTTGCTGCTATTCTAATTTATTTGTACTTTTAAAAACCAATAAAAACTTACATTAGTACTTTTTATTAGAACATCTACAATTATGGAAGCAACACTATGGCAACGGCCCAAGCAGGAGGATAGATTTAGGATTAAGTTTCGTTGTAGCCGTAAACCCGATGAGCAGTCTGGTCTTTCTGACTTTGAAGAAAATCAATCGTACGAAGGACGGACTTATAACGGACTATTTGAAATCGCACCTGATTGGGGAAGGGGCAAACCTTCAATTATACTGAGAAAGCGGCTATTTGAACGTTATTTTGAATTTGTAACTAAACCACTAAACTAAGT
>ERZ1740058.321-NODE-321-length-40075-cov-8.080510_pt1 | contig 40075 bp, 36 predicted proteins | sample MGYA00581745_ERZ1740058 | MGnify/ENA primary metagenome ERZ1740058 (study PRJEB43018, sample SAMN04849742) | marine metagenome | isolation source: floating plastic debris | place: Pacific Ocean | collected 2008-08-30 | study: EMG produced TPA metagenomics assembly... | reverse complement strand
CAATCGATATCATAATGACGTTTGATAGCCAATGGCTATTTCATTCATGCCACCGAGCCGGAACTAGACCATCGCCTGCGTCAACGCCGATTCGAACTCGGCGGCAGCGGGCGAGAGGCTGCGATCACGACGCCGGACCAGGGCCAGCGCCCGGACCAAGCGGCCATCGCGGCACGCAAGCCCCGCGCCAAAGGGCTGCGAGGTGTCTTCCAGGGCCGACCGGCTCACGAACCCGACGCCAACCCCTGCCTGCACCATCCGAGCGATGCCCTCGATCGAACGCAGCTCGACCACGACCTCGAGCGACACGCCGTGGGTCATGGCTGCTTGGTCGATCACGTTGCGCACGCTGCTGCCGGCCTCGAAGCCGACGACCGGCTCTCCGGCGAGCTCGCTCCAGGCGAAATCGGACCCGCCGGCGAGCGTGTGCCCGTCGGGGCAGATGAGCCTCAGCTCGTCCTGCGCGCGTGCGACGGTCATGAGCTCGGACCCGCCCGGCACGTTCACCGGCAAAGTCACGACGCCGAGATCGAGGTCGCCGGTAAGCAACGCCTCGGCCACCTGGATGCTGCCGGCCTCGCGAACGCTCACGCGCAGATCGGGATGCGCACGCCGGAAGCGCTCGACGACGCCCGGCAGCAGGTACGTCACCACGGTTGCGCCGGCACCGATGCGCACCGTGCCCGCCTCGAGACCTGCTAAAGCGCGTACGGCGCGCACGCCCGCGTCCACGCTGCGCACGGCTTGATCGCTGTGTTCGAGCAACACCAAGCACGCCTCGGTCGGCGTCAGCCCGCGCCCAGTCCGGCTGAACAGATCGACGCCCAGCTCCTCCTCCATCTTGCGCACCGCCGCCGAGAGCGTCGGCTGGCTGAGCCCAAGCCGCTGCGCCGCGACGGTCATCGTGCCGGCGTCGGCGATAGCGCGGAGGTAGCGGAGGGGGGTGAGTTCCATGGAAGCATCCTTGCGAGCCCGACGCTCAATGGGATAGCGACTCCATCAGCGACCGAAGCACCCCGCGGGCGCATGTGCATCGTCGCGCGAGGGTCGCAGCGGCGATCGCCACGCCCAACAAGCCAACGGCAGCGATCCACCACCAATCGAGGACTCCGAACACCGTGAAGGGAAAACCGATGAGCCCAACAAAGGGCAATAGCCAAGAGAGATCTGTGAGAGTTGACCGTCGACGAGTATCGCCCGCGCGCTCGAGCGTGAACGCGGCGTACAGCATGCCGTTCAGGTGGATCAGACCCAGCCCGGCGAAGACCAGCACCGCTCCGATCAGGATGACGGCGGAACCAACCTGGCTGGCATACACGAACGCGAGCAAGCCAAGCACGAACGCCACGACCTCGCCCACACCAATGACGATCACACCCAATTTCATGCAACGTCGCAGGCTGCTGCCATACGTCCAGTTGGAATTGGCATGCTTGTACAGATGCTTGATGAGCTGGAAGAGCTGGCCGAGCGCGATTCCCGACAAGATGCAGGCCGAGGCGATCCCACCGGCGAGAACGTACATCCGTGGATCACCGCTGACGGTGACCGAAAGCACGGTCGTGCCCACACCGACCAATGCCGCAAGACCAACGATCGAGGCGACACCGTGCAACGCGCCGAGCTCGTCAAACAGATGCCTGATGTAAGCACCATGGCACTCACGCAGTTCCCACTGCGGCCACGACGCGAGGATACCTAACCCGCACTCTGGGCAGACACCATCGGGGCGCAGGCCCACGATCGCGTACCCGCACCGCACGCAGCGAGCCCATTCTGGCGGTACGCCTTCGACATGCTCTGCTCCTGAGTGCATCGCCGGATCGTTGGTCGATCCGCGTGGCGTCATCCGCTCGGGCCATGTCCGTGGCAGGGCATGGATCGACTCCGAAGTTTGTCCTAGTCTTGTTTGGTATGCACACGGTCTTGACCACCACAACCCAGGACTCGCCCGTCGGCACGCTCACTCTCGCCAGCATCACCGATGCCGATGCGCCCCGAATCGCTCTGATCGAGTTTGGCCACCGGGCACCAGCGGCCATGGACGATCTGGCCAGAATGTTCCACGCGACCGTGGAGCCCAGCGTCGACCCGCCCCAATGCCCGGCCCTGTCCCTGCTCGTTCAAGAACTCGCCGCGTACTTCGCCGGCGACCTGCGAGCCTTCACCGTGCCACTCGAGCTTGCCGGCACGCCGTTCCAGACCGACGTCTGGCGTGGGCTGCTGGACATCCCGTTTGGTGAGACGCTGAGCTATGGGCAGCTTGCGACCCGGGTCGGGCGAGACGCGGGCGCCTCCCGAGCCGTCGGGGCGGCGAACGGTGCGAATCGGCTGGCGATCGTGGTGCCGTGCCATCGCGTCGTGGCCGCCGACGGCACGCTGCACGGCTATGGCGGCGGGCTGGATCGGAAGCGGTGGCTGCTCGATCACGAGCGCACCGTCGTCGGAGGACTATTCGCCAGAGCACTGCGAGCGTGAATTCTCCAGATTCAGGCGCGATTCGGCCGTTCTGACTGAGAGATGCGCGTCACGGCGATCATCCCAACCCGAGAGGGCGACGGCGGCCCGGTGCCCAGGCTCGTCGCGGCGCTGCTTGCCCTACGCGACGCCAGGCTGCGCATCGTCGTCGGCATCGACGGACATGCCGTGCCACGAGCGCTCGAGCCACTCATCGATGATCCGGCACTGACCGTGACGACCGGCGAACACGGCGGCCCCGGGGCTGCGCGCAATCGCGCGATCCAGCACGCTGACGGCGATCTCGTGCTGTTCCTGAACGATGATGTCACGCCCGCTCCGGACCTCATCGATCGCCACCGCGCTGCGCACGCCGATGGCGCGACCCGGCTCGTACTCGGCGGTGCGCCGTTCGCGATATCCGAGCCGGACCGGGTGCTCGATCGCATGACCCGCGAAACGAGCCTGCTGTTCTTCTACGACACCATGGACACACGTGACCCCGATCATGACTGGGGCTTCCGGCACGCATGGACACTGAATCTCTCGCTGCCGAGGGCCGCGTGCGAGCCGTTCGATGCAGGCCTCACGTACCCCATGTTCGACGACCTCGAGTGGGCGTACCGGGTGACGCGATCGCACGACGCACCGGTCGTGTACCGGCCCGGCGCACGCGTAACCCACCACCACCGCTACGAACCGCAACAGATCCTCCAACGCGAGGCCCTGCTCGGCCACCAGGCACTGGCGCTCCATGGCGTCAACCCCGAGTGCGCGCGAACGGTGTTCGGCGCGCGTTTCGACGGCTCGCCAGCTTCCGCCGAGGAGGCTCGCGCACTCGTCGCAGCCGAGGCCTCCGAGACATACACGCACTTCGAGACGGTTGCCGTTCGCCCCGCCATGCAAGCGAACGTGCACGAACTCTTCGCAGCCGCCCGGCCGTGGCGCATGGCTGCGCGGGCCGCGGGCTACCTTGCCGCACTCGATGGTGAAGCGCCGCCGTCCGCGAACGCAATCTTCCCGAACACGGTGCGTGCCTGAATGCGCATCACGCTCTTCGGCAGCCGCCGCCCGCTCGATCAGTTTGCCGGCGTACCAGAGCAACTCTCCAATAGCGGGCACGAGGTCCGCTACGAGCGATTGTGGGACCGCGAGATGCGCTTCGGCCACCATGCGCAGCCCGGCGTGATCGAAGATGCCCATGCGCTCGCGTTCGCCGATCTCTCGTACAACGCGCACCTCGCCCCAGCCCGGTTCGCGCGCGAACGCGGCATCCCGACCGTGCTGCTGGTCGACGGTGTCGTCGAGCACGCCAACACGTACTCCAACCCTTGGCTTGGTCCGACCCATCTGCAGAACACGCCGCACGATCTCGTCCTCGCGATGGGGCGCTGGCAAGGCGAACTCCTCGAACGCCTGGGCAATCGCGTCATTGTGACGGGGCTCCCCCGGCTCGACGGCTTCGAGTCGCGTGTCGCCGAAGCCAGACGCCACACGGAACCAGGCCAATGGCTGCTCGTCTCGACAGCGCTTACACCGGCACTCGATGAAGCCGCAAGAGGCCGCGTGCTAGAAATGCTGGCTCAGATTCGCACCTCGGCACGGTTGCGCAACCTTCCCGTACGATGGCGTACCGACTCGACACTGGCCTCCCAGCTCGGAGTGCAGCGCGATGAATCACCGCTCGCCGAGAGCCTCGCCGGTGCGCGCGCAACGCTGAGCACGGCAAGCACCCTCGTCGTCGAGAGCATGATCGCCGGGGTCCCGACCGCCGTGGCGCATCCCCATTGCTGGCCACTGTGGGTTCCGGCAGCCTGGACGTGGCGGGCACGCGAGGACGATGGAACGCTGCACAAGCTCCCTATCCATAGCTCACCTTCACTGGACAACACACTCGACGCGTTGCTCGAAGAACGCGATCTGAGCACACAAGAGAGCGTTCTCGAGTTGCTCCACACACCGGACGCGGCCGATCGGGTCGCGAATGCGATCACGAACACACGACTCTCGAACAACCAGAACCCGATCCCGAGTATGGGGTCGGTTCGCGTCTTACCCACTCGGTGTTCAACGCTGTACATCGCAGTCTGTGACCACCAGGACCCTCGACCACGAATGGTCGACACGGCACTTACCGCCATGCGTGCGGACCCAGACTCACACCTGTTGTGCATTGGCACCAGCCCTTTGAACTTCGAGCAGACCAACACCCCGTCGCTCGACCATCCGCATGCACACGCCATCGTGCTCGATCCACTCGACAGCACGCATGAGCGCGCCAACGCTGAGCTCGACGCGGCGTTGGCTCTCAAGCCGTCGCGTATTGAGTTTGACGATGATCGGGCTCTTGCCCTCGCCGCCCGGCTGGTGAATCGTGGCGTCGTGAGCGATGACCGTCGGCTTGCGCGGCGCAACGACTTCGCCGTTCGACAAGTTGACCTTTGGCCATGGGGTGTCCGCTGGCCGGCGAATGAATCGAGTGCCGACGCGTGGCTCGAGCACGAGCTGAGGCTCGCGGGCTATGAGAGCATCGAGCTTGATGAACCGAGCGACGACTGCGACGCCGTCCTGGTGCGCGCGGCCACTGAGCGGCCGTCTTGGTCAGAAGTCAAACGCTGGCGTGACATGGGGCTTGGCGTCGCGATCTCTCCAAACATGGTCGTTGATGTGGGTGTGTACGCGGCCGAGCGCGCCGTCGCACGGCTCATGCACTCGGGCTGCCGTCGCATCGCGGTCGCCCATACTCCCGGACGCTCGCCCGTGCTCGCGCCGGTGATCCGCCATGGAGCACCCATCATCGGCTGGCTCGACGATGATGCGACCGAGCCGACGACGCACATGGGGCTGCCAGCGTACCCATTCACGTCAGGCCTCATCCGACTCCGTGTAGACGGCCTGCTCACCCTGCATGAGCGAGACCTCGAGCGCTACCACGGCACGGGGCTACCCACCGAGTTAGTCGATCTACGCAAAGCTGCGGCGCACGAGATCGACCATGTCGCTCGCAAAGCGGTCCATCGAGAAGCGATCGCGCATCCGCGCATCGATCGCGGCTGACCACGCCGAGCGCCAGCGTTCGTCCATCGAACGCCGCATGACAGACTCCAGCTCTGCCTCCGTCTCGAACCCAACCTCGCCGACATCAACGAGCGCCAGGCCGGGGTCCTGGTGTGGGAGTCTGGGCTTACCGAGCGGGCAGTTCTTCAGGATGCCCATCTCGTACGGCGTGGGCGACACGCGGCCACCTTCGCCGAGTTGGCGACCGCAACGCCCCCAGAGCGAAGCGACTCGCATGAGCTCGGGATGGTCGGCGATCGCGAACTCGGGCCGCCCATCCTCGGTGTGGCCAACAGGTTCTACGCCACCGACCATCGCGTTGAGTTGGAACCACCGGGCCCGATCGATGTCCTCGAAGTTGCGCCGCACGATGGGCAGTCCGCCGGACATCGCGATTTCGGCCACACGCTGGTGCAGAAGCCCGCGAACCGACGCGTGGATCGTGATGCCCGCGAGCTGGTAGGCCGCGCGCAGCTCCTCCCCGTGTTCGAGCTCTCCCCTCGCATGCCGCGCAAGGTCGGGGTGATCCTCCCAGCCGCGGCCGTAGAGGTGCAGCCGCCACCCGTTGCGCTCGCACGCCGAGGCCGCCCAGCGCACCGCCTGTTGGCGGTGGTACAGATCGACAAGCGGCAAGGCGATCTGTTGCAGCAAACCCTCCACCATTGGTTGTGTGGCTGATCTGCCGTACCCGTCGCGGAGCGCGTCGGAACAAGACTCACGCAGGGCATGGACAAGCCACAGACGCTCGCGCCGCGCACGCTCGAGCGCTGCCGGCATGCGCAATGCCAGGGACTCGATCGATCGCGCAACCTGTGGCTGCGCTTTGTTCTGCTCGATCTGTCGCTCGGCGTAGGCCTGCGGTGCCTCACTGTGCCGCGTGACGAACGCCACGTCGCAGCGCAGGTGCTCGTAACCACCGCCCACCGGCGCACGGTGGAACTTCGCGGGCGAGACCGGGATCGGCCACGGCAGCATGCGAGACTCGGGGATACCCAAGCGATCGCGCTGCTCGGGGTACAAAAGCCCGGCGACGAAGTCCTGCGGGGTTGCACGTGGGGGCTCTGCTCCAACGAAGAAGTGGCTCATCGCGTCCTGCGACCACGTGATGACCGGCACGTACGGCGGCAAAACGGGACCAATCTGCGGGCGAAGGTAGTTGACGAGTACGACGCCGTCGGGCTCGAAGTCTCGCACGGCGCGCAGGTAGTGCAGCTGCGTCATGCCCGTGTGGTCGTCGGGCTCGACCAGGAGTGCGGCCTCGTGCCCGAGCTGCTGCAAGACGGCGACCAGGTCGGCCGCGGCGTGCCTCATGTACGTGGAGTACCGGCAGGTATACACCGACAGGCGTAGGGCCTCACCCGAGCGCCAGCGGTTGCGCACGGCATCCCGTTTCGTTCTATCGCTCGCGGTCCGTCGCAACGCCTGCATGAGCTCGCGTAGCTCCGCCTGCTGGCGCGTCTGTGCGTCGGCCATGATCGTGCCGATACCCGAGGCGACCTCGGGCGGAGCTCCGCTATCGAAAACGGACTTGGGTCGCGGATCGTCGACGTGCTGCGCGAGCCATCGCTGCAGGTCGCCAAGCGCGGTCGGGCCCATGAACCACTCGACGCCGGACGCGTGCAGCAACTCGCGGACACCGGCTTCGCCCTCGCTCGCCGCCAGGCGTGCCAGCGACGCCAGGGCAACCTCGGCCCGCGGCTCGACGACGAGCACGCGCGGGAGGTATTGCATCGCGCCCGTACGCTCGCGGATCGCCCGGGCCAGCGGCCGCGCACACGCGAGGCCGGCGATCACGACCGGGGCGGCATAGTCCGCTCTTTCCGGCCAGATCGGCCGGTCGCCCGACATCATGGGCTCGGCGGGCAGGTGGCTCCGCACGCCCTCGAGCACGCCACCGGCGAGCCCCCAGGCCTTCAAGGCATCTGGCCACAACACGCGAGCAAGGTCGATCAGCGGCGAGGATTCGGCAGGCGCACGGACGGCGGGGATCGCGGACATGCTCGATCCATCGGCCCGGCGTTCGTGCCACCGATAGAAGATGGCCGATACCCCCACCGTGAGCACGATCGACGCGCAGCATCCGCAGGTGGATACGCCCGAATCGAGTGCGTGGCGCCCCGCGGCCCCGCGGCTGCCGCTCGTGCCACAGCTCCGAGAGCGCCTGCTCGATCGCACCGCAGCTTGGCTGGCCGCCCACGGCGTAACACGGATCGCGCTCTACCCCGGCGGACGGCACACGCGGGCGATCATCCGCCAGCCCTGGCTGACCTACGGCATCGAGGTCTCGGCCGTCCTCGATGACACGCCCGTTCGGGGCAACATCGCAGGCGTCTCGGTGCGCACGCCGGCCGAGGCCGCCGCGCGACCGGGCTTCCAAGCCGTGGTCCTGAGCACGACCGAGCACGAGGATGCGCGCGGCCAGCGCGCGCATGCGGCCTTTGCGGGGACCGGCGTGCGGGTCGTCTCGCTCTACCAGCCGGACGACTCTCTCTGGGACGATGAAGCCACCGTCGAGCGTTTGATCGCTCGGGGCGTGTCGTTACAGGACGCGCGGTGGCTCGTTGCAAACCGGGGCGAGCGGCACGACGCGCTGCTGCCGATTATCCCCGCCGCTCGCACGGAGCTGCACGCGCGACGATACGAGCTCGCTGGAGAGATCGCGCGCACGCAGGACGCAGACCGAATCGCCGACCTCGCCTGCGGCACCGGATATGGTTCGCGCTTGATGGCCACGATCTCGGACGCCAAGACCGAGGGGGTTGACCTCGACCCAAAGGCCGTCGACTACGCGCAGCGTCGCCACGCGTGCGAGGGCCGGTGCGCGTTCTACGTCGCCGACGCGTGCCGCACGCCGCTGGCGTCCGGCGCGTTCGACGTGGCGGCCAGTTTCGAGACCATCGAGCACATCCAGGATGCGACGGGCCTGCTGAGCGAACTCCACCGCGTGCTCAAGCCCGGCGGCTCTCTCATCATCAGCACGCCAAACCGCATCGGCCCCACGCCCTATCACGTGCACGACTTCGGCCTGCCGGAGTTTTCCGCCATCATCGAGAGCAGTTTCGTGATCGAGCGGTGGATCGGCCAGAACCCGACCGACGAGGTGTACGCGCCCGATCTGCCGCCGGGCATGTGGGCGATCGACACCGCCGCCGCGCGCGAGGAGCGCTGGCCCGCGGGAGGTGGCAAGCCGCAGTTCCTCATCGCCGTGGCGCGCAAGCCCGAGGCCAGCTCGAAGGCGAGCACGCCGGGGCACGTGAACGCCATCGTGTCGTGGCTGCGCGATCCGCCGTCGGCCGGCTAACCCCGATCGAAGCCGAACGCAACGTCCGATCTTGTCACGATCCGGCTCCGAACGCCCTGCGCGGAGGGACAAAACCCCTATGCGCACCGGCCTATGCACGCGGATGCACTCCCTCGGGAACTACCGTCGTTTGGGGGTAGTAGCCACAGCCGCACGAGAGAGGAGCCTTGCCATGTCGACGAAGCAGACCCGGATCATCGCCACGCTGGCCGTCGCCGGCCTCGCCGCCACCGCCCACGCGCAGTACACCACAGGTATTACCAAGCCGGTGTTCGGCGTAAACCAGCCCGAGGCGTTCTTCAACGAGGGCGACGACAACACCTTCCTCTTCGACATCGAGACCGATCTGGGCATTCCTGCGACGGCGCCGGGCTTCACCGGGCTGGCGGGCGACGACGCCAACCGCCGCTTCTTCGCGACCGTGCGCAACGGGCCGAACGACGACGTCTACGAGTTCTCGTACGACGACCTGCTGAACCCCGTGAAGCTCGTGGAGACGCAGGACGCCATGGGCGGCGACGTCTCGATCGATGGCCTCGCGTTTGACAGCTCGACCGGAGTCCTTTATGGAACGCGCACGCTGGGCAGCGCCGGTCAGCCCGAGGGGTTGTTTGCTATCGATCTAACCACCGGCGTGCTCACCCTCGTGCTCGACTACCAGGACACGGCGTTCTCGATCACCATCGGCGGCATCGACTACAACGCCGACGACGGGCTGATCTACTTGGTCGATGACGACGCCGACGGCGGCCGCTTCATCTATAGCGTCGATCCGACCAACCCGACCGGCCTGACGGAGGTCGTGCGGCTCCCTTCGAACATCACCGACGTCGACGGCGTCGCGGCCGGCGCCGGCAAGGTGTTCCTGCTCACCGACAACGCGAACGCCAACGACGGCGTGCACCACATCTACGACCTCGCCACCGGCGACTTCACCACGGCCGACTCGCCCTACCCCGCGCCCGCGGGCAGCCCCATCGCGCCCAACCCAAGCGGCGGTGCCGCGTTCACGCCCGGCTTGCTCGGCGGCAGCGACTGCCGCGCTGACATCGACGGCGATGGCGAGCTGACTATCTTCGACTTCCTCGAGTTCCAAAACCTGTTCGACAGCGGCGACCTCACGGCAGACTTCGACGGCGACGGCAGCCTCACGCTCTTCGACTTCTTGGAATTCCAGAACGGGTTCGACGCCGGGTGCCCGTAGGCACCGATTTCTCTGGGGCTCCGAAAACGGCGCAGGGTTCTCTTGAGTACCTGCGTCGGTTCTGCCTTGCTATCGAAAGCATGCGGAACCCATACGGAGATCCAGATGAAAGAGAACGTCCAGAGTCGTGCGTCCATCCTTGCGCTCGCCGCAGCCGCGGGTGCCGCGATCGCGCAGAGCGCACCAGAGCCGATCATCTTCACCGACGATGAGGCCCCCATCCCGGTCTTTGGTCCGGGAACGTTCTCGGGCGGGACGTTCGGTTCCGACTACGCCGTCAATGCAGCGGGCGACCTCGCGATCAACGCCGGCATCCGGTGGGACATGCCGCCGTTCTTCTACTACGTCCTCATCCTAAACAACGGGCTGTACATCGAACGCGACGGCACACTCGAGCCGGTCGCCGTGGGTGGAGAACCTCACCCATTCGCCGGTCCCGACGAGGTGTTCTCTGTCGCGAACTCTCAGACCCTCAATGATGACGGCCAAGTGGTCATCACGACCGTCTCGGTGCGTGCCACTGGCCCTCTGAGCTTCGAGGGCGTCGAGCGCTTCCTTCTGGCGGGCGACGAGACCGGCCTGCGTGTGCTCGCCCGCTCGAGCCAGCCCGACATCAGCCCCGAGCTGCCCCCGGGCACGAGCTACGGCGGCTTCGGCGTGCCCGGCCTCCTGCTAGAAGGCGCGGCCCGGATAAACAACAACAACCGCATCGTCCACGCGGGGATCATCCTCGGGCCGGGCATCGACCCGACGAATCAGGAAGTCGTGGTCGATCGTGATGGCGACCAAGCAACCATCATCTACCGCAAGGGCGAGGCAGCTCCCGGCCTTCCCGATGGCGTCGTGTTTGGATGCCCCTCGTGCGGCGCATCCACGGCCCTCACCGAGCCGCGGCTGAACGACCTCGATCAGACCATCCTTCTGGCTCGCATCACCGGAGCAGGCGTGACCGCGCCCAACGATCGCGCGCTGTACGTTTACGAGGATGGAGTCCCGTCGCTGATCGCGAGCACCACGGTCCAAGGCCCAACGGAAGACCGCGTCCGCGAGCTGCGCGAGGCCGAGACGAACGAACTCGGTGAGGTTATCTACCGAGGCCTCTTCGGCACGCTCGCAAGCCCGGCGCAAACACTCTTTGTTGGTCCCACCGACGCCCCGGTGCCCGTCCTCGCCAGCGGTGATGACGCACCGGGCCTGCCCGGCTTCACGATCGATGCGCTCGTTTTCGATGGTGTCTCGGACTTTGTGCTCCCCATCGATCGCCCGGTGCTCAGCGGGACGGGCAACATCTTGGTCGCAGCCGACCTTGCAGGCCCGGACATCACACCGTTCAGCCTGAACAAGCGTGCACTCTTCACCGGTGCGCCCGACGATCTCCAGCTCGTCGTGCGTGCGGGCTCGGATGCGCCCGGCGTCACCAACGCGACCTTCACGAGCGTCGGCAACTTCGCGACCAATGCCCGCGGTGATGTCGTGTTCCTCGCCATCATCGAGCAATCGGGAATCCCGCTCTCGTCCGTATGGTCGTGGACGGCCGACGACGGGCTCCAGCTCATCGCCCGAGCCGGCGGAGAACTTCCGGGCCGCGGCACGTCGCCTCAGATCGAGACCGTGTTCTTCCGCGGCGGTACGGGCCAGCAATCCGGATTTGGCTCGAAGCTCAACGACGACGGCGTCGCGATCTTCGACGCTAACTTTGTCGGCGGCGATGGAGGCATCTATACCGTTCGGGTTGGCGCCGAAGGCGACTGCCGGGCCGATCTCGACGGCGACGGCGAGCTCACGCTGTTCGACTTCCTCGAATTCCAGAACCTGTTCGACGCGGGCGACCTCACCGCTGACTTCGATGACGACGGCCGACTGACGCTCTTCGACTTCCTCGAGTTCCAGAACGAGTTCGACGCCGGCTGCCCATAAGCACCCAACGCCAGCAGCGCCGCTCTCGGCCGTACACTGCGTCCGATGGCCAAGCGGGCGCTCCGACCACTGAATCCTGCCGCCGCCGAGCGGCGCCGGAAGGCGATGCACGCCGTCCGCCAACACATGGCGGACGGCGACCTTGCTTCAGCGGAGGCCGCGCTGCGGACTCTCCCGGCCCCGCTGCGCGGTGATCCCGAGGCCGAGTTCCTGCGCGGCATACTCGCCGAGAAGCGGCACCGCCCAGCCGAGGCTATCGAGCACGCCCGCGCCTCGCTCACGGCACACGAGCACCCCGACGCGGTAGCGCTGCTCGCCCGTGCGTGCCGCCGCGCCGGGCACACCGAAGAGGCGCTCGCCGCCTGCGACCGGCTCGATGCGCTCAAGCCCGACGCGGCCACCGTGCTCCGTGCGGGCACACTGGAAGAAGCGGGCCGATTCGATGAGGCAAAGGCGGTGCTGGCTCCGATCGTCGACAAGCACGCCGCCGAAGGCACACCGCTACCGATGCCAGTCCAGGTCGAGTGGAGCAAGCTGCTCGTGCAGTCCAAGGCGTACGACGAGGCCATTGCGCTGATCGACGAGACCCTCGATGGGCTGGAGCCGAAGGCCGACGACCTCCGCCGCGCGCAGCTGCACCTGAAGGCCAAGGCCGCCGACCGCGCGAAGCGGTACGACCTCGCGTTTGAGTCTGCCTCGGCGGCCAACGACATCGGCCGCCTCGAGTTCGATCCCGAGCTGTATACAACGCAGGTCTCGGCGTTGATCGAGAACTGGTCAAAGGAAGCGATGGCCGGCTTCCCGATCAGTTCGTGCGACAGCGAGCTGCCCGTGTTCATCGCCGGCATGCCGCGCTCGGGTACGAGCCTCATCGACCAAATCATCGACGCGCACCCCCAGGCCGCCGGCGTCGGCGAGCTGTCAAGCATCGAGAAGTTTGCCTACGAGCTCAGCGCCGCGTGGGACCCCGGTCGCGGCGAGGGGAAGCAGTTCGGTAAGTATGACGCGTGGCGTTGGACGCGCCAGGCCAGGGATTATGTCCGCGAAATCGAGGGCCTGGCACCCGATGGTGCCCAGCGTGTCGTGAACAAGGCCCTGGGCAACAACAAGCTCGTCGGCCTCCTCGCGCGGCTGTTTCCCAAAACGCGCATCATCCACGCCATCCGCGACCCGCGCGACGTCGCCATCAGCTGCTTCATGGGCGGCTTCAACAACCGCCTGCACCCCTGGACCACGCGGCTCGATTGGGCGTCGCACGCGTGGCAGCAGTCCCGCCGCATGATGGACCACTGGAAGGATTCGCTCGACGTACAGATTCTCGACGTCCACTACGAGCGGCTCGTCGCCCAGCCCGAGGTCGAGATGCCGCGCATCATCGACTTCCTCGGCTTGCCCTGGGACAGCCGATGCGAGCGCTTCTACGAGAGCAAACGCACGGTGCGCACGCTGAGCTACGACCAGGTCAACAGGCCGCTGTACAGCAGCAGCTCCGGACGGCACGCGAACTACGCGTCGCATATCAGGGGCATCGAGTTTCCGCCGTACGACCCGTGGGCCGGCGACTGAACACGGGGACACAGGTCGCCGTACGCGCGATAACCCGGCTCCCTCGAACATCTCTGGGTTTGTTCGGGTTGCAACGATGGCTGCTTTGCATTACCGTGCAAGAAGGCCGCAGTGCGCTTGCGGCGGTCCACACCAATCCCATCTTGAGGAGATTCGAGATGCCCGTTTCGACCACACGCGCCTGCCTGTTCGGCGGCACACTGCTCGCGGCCGGCCTTGGCCACACTGCATCGGCCCAAGAGTTCATCCCAACGGTGCCCGGCGGGAGCGACTATCTCGGCTACTACTCGGTCAGCGTCAGCGAGGGATACGACTACCAGTACAGCTACGGCTACGCCTACTCGGCCTCCGAAGCGTTTGATTGGGACTTCGACTTCTCGACGGCCAGCGGCTGGCGTGCGACGGCCTCGTTCTCGCCCACCGTGGCACGCGTGAGCGCCACGACCACGACGAGCACGGACACCTTCCCCTACGCGTACGCCACCATCAACGCGTACTTCGAGGTCTCACAAGAGTCGACATTGCGCGCAACGTGGGACATCCCACTCGGCTCGGGCGATGACGACGCCGAGGGACGCGTCCAGCTCTTGGAAGCCAGCGGGGGCGCCCTGCTCAGCGAGTTCATCTTCGATCCCGATGATCCGAGAACGGGTGATGAGTCGTTCACGCTGTTCCCCGACACGCTATACGTCATGACGATCGATGCGACCGCGTTCGGCGCGCGGGAAGTCGATGCGTTCATCCAGTTCGAGCTGCTCCCACTGGGCGATTGCCGCGCCGACCTCGACGGAGACGGAGAACTCACGCTCTTCGACTTCCTTGCGTTCCAGAACCTCTTTGACAGCGGAGATCTCGCCGCAGACTTTGATGGCGACGGCAGCCTCACCCTGTTCGACTTCCTGGCGTTCCAGAACGAGTTTGACGCCGGCTGCTGACGCTTCCCAGGGGAAGAAGAAGCTCGCATCCGTGCTGCAACGCATGGTGAGGCGGTCGACCTCGTGTGGTGACCGGGAAGAACCCCCGGCACCACACCACCCCAGGTTTACCGCAGGAGAAGCACCATGCGTGCAGCGCTTTTGATCGCGTGCGCCGGTTTGGCATTGCCCGCCGCCGCCCAGGCCCAGCTCATCACCGCCTACACGGGCGACGAGCCCCCGCCGAAGAACTGGATCATCGACGTCACGACCGGCGACGACGTCGCGGGGCCGCTCGGCAAGAGCCGGGCACTGGCCAGCGATCCGGCGACCAACCGCATCTTCGAGATCGAGGATCGCGGCCTCGGCCGCACCAGCGTCTCGCTGCGAATTTCGACGGTGAGCCCAGACGGCACGATTACCCAGGGGAGTTCGCGCGAGATCGTCGACAGCGACGGCTTCGACATCCGCTTCATCCGATCGCTCGCCTTCGGCAACGGCACGCTGTACGCCGCCAGCAGCGGCAACGTGCGTGACGGCATCCCGGCGAGCGTCGGCACCATCGACGTTGAGACCGCCATCTACACGCCGCTGCCCACGTCGGACCTCGTGCCCGGGACCAGCGGCTTTACCTTCGACCACGACCGCAACCAGCTGCTCGTCGGCAGGAGCGTCAGCGGTGCGCCCCCCGAGGAGAACGCCATCTACGCGTTCGACCCCGTAACCGGCGAGAGCGAGATCGTGGCCACGGGCATGTCGGACTTCGACGGGCTGGCCTACGGCTACGGGCGGATCTACGCCGACTGCGGCGCCCCGTGCGGCCCGATCAGCGTGTTCAACCGCGTCACCGGGCAGTTCGAGGACCAACTGCCATTGCCGCGTCGCTTTGGCAACGGTTCCGGTGGCGCCACGTTCCTGCAAACGCTGGCCGTCGCTCCGCCGCTTCGGACTTCTTTCGAGCGCCAGGTACAAATCACCAGCATCGACTTTGATCGCGGCGTGCTCTCGGTCACCAACCTCTCGACCGACGCGTTCGACCTCTCGGGCTGGCGATTCTGCTCGCACGACTTCGACCAAGCCCGGCGATACTCGGGCACGAACGGCCTCGACGGCATCACGCTCGAGCCCGGCGACGTCCTGCGTGTGTACTACAACGACGACGCACCCGCCGGCGATCCGCTCCGCGTGAACCGAAGCCAACTGGAAGGCAGCTTTGCGCTGCCGCTCGATCAGGACGCGTACGCCGTGCAGCTGTTCTTCCCCGGTCCCGATGGCAGCGTCAGCTTCGGCGATAGCACCGACATCGCCGACCACATCCAGTGGAACATCGACGGCCAGGGCGCCGGCTCGGCCGAGACGCGCACGGGTCAGGCAGTGAGCGAGGGACTCTGGACCGCCGAGGGCGACTTCATCGCTACCGAAGCCGACTCGGCAAGCATCCGCCTCATCGATCTGTCGGGCGACGTGCCCGGCGGGCCGGACGAGTACGAGGTGCTGGGCGCCGATTGCCCGGCTGACCTCGACGGCGATGGCGTGCTCACCGTCTTTGACTTCCTCGAGTTCCAGAACCTCTTCTCCACCGGCGAACTCGCCGCCGACTTCGACGGCGATGGTGCGCTCAGCCTGTTCGACTTCCTCGCATTCCAGAACGAGTTCGACGCCGGCTGCTAACGCGTCGGAACGTCAAACAACCGATGGCGCAACGCTGCAACGCACGCGGCAACCGCGGACCTCTTGGAGCGGCCGGGCAACGAGCTCGAGCCGCTCCTTTCCTTGGTCATCAATGGAGTTCCGAATGCGTGCAGCCTTACCACTCGCTCTCGCCGGCCTCGCGATCCCCGCCGCCGCCCACGCCCAGCTCTTGTCGGGCTGGAGCGCACCGGCCTTCGACGACGGGCGGCCGATTCCCGACTTCGTCGACTCGTGGCTGACCGACGTCAGCACCGGCGCGTTCGAAGACGTGACGACACGCACGGGCGCGCAAGCACTCGCCGCCGACAACACGCGTGGCCTGGTTTACGCGTCAACCGGCCGCAGCCTTTCGACCTACACAGTCGACGGCGGCGAACTCGTCCAGGTGGGCGCGAGCCGCCGCATCTTCGATGCCAGCGGTACCGGGGCGGAGCCAGATCAGATCACGTCGATGGGCTTCGCACGAGGCGTCATCTATGCGTTCGCCGACCGAAAGCTGGGAGACGAGCAGCGCGGCCGCGGTATCGAGCGGGGTTTCTACACCATCGACCCATCAACCGCCGTCGCGACCTTCGTCGCCCCTTCGCTCGATGGGCAGGCCTTCCCGGGCATCGACTACAACCCCGTGGACGGCCTGATGTACGCCATCACCGGTACGTCGCCGCAAACGATCGTGAGCTTCGATCTCGATGCGTTCGTCGTGACACCAGTGGCCGTCGTGCCTGACTCGATCTACGACGGCATCGCGTTCCGCTTCGATGGCGTGGCCGTGGGCGACTGCAAGGTGTACCTGACCAACGGCCTCAACAGCCGCTACGGCGACGCACCGATCGCGGTGTTCAACCTGGAGACGGCCGAGTTCGAGCCGAGCCTGCCGAGCCCGCCGCGTACTGCCGAGAACCGAGCCTACGCCAGCGGCGCCACGTTCGTGCCCAGGCTGGGCTTTCCCGCCGCGCCCGGGAGCGGATGCGGCGAGAGCTGCCCGGCCGACCTCGACGGCGACGGCGTGCTCACCGTCTTTGACTTCCTCGAGTTCCAGAATCTGTTCTCGACCGGCGACCTCGCCGCCGACTTCGACGGCGATGGTGCGCTCAGCCTGTTCGACTTCCTCGCATTCCAGAACGAGTTCGACGCCGGCTGCTGATCCCGAACCCAACTCCCGACCCGTTCCGTTCCGAGCGCCCCGACCTGCGATCGCAGGTCGGGGCGTCTCGTTTGAAGCTCCGTTGCGGGGCGAGTGCCAACGCGCTCTTCCCTAACCCATCCCCGGGAAACCAGTGAGAACAGGAAGCTCGAGGCCCGAGAATCCCGGTCTTTCGCGGCAGAACGCAACAGCGGAGACACCGGCACACCTCGCCGCTAGACACATGAGCACCGCCACCAATAGCCTGACGCTGGCCTCACCGCCGCTGTGGAGGCCTGGAGGAACCCGAGCGATCGAGCCTCTCCAGGAACAACGCGAGACGCCGGCAACACCCGCGACCCCATCGCTGGATCGCGAGGCATTCGCACGCCTCTTCGACGAAGCCGCGCCCACGCTCCGGCTCATCGCCGCCGCCGAGGTCGGCCGGACGCACGCCGAGGACGCGCTCCAGCAGGCGGCAATCGCCGCCCTGGCCGCCCTCGACCGCTTCACCCCCGGCACCGATTTTCGGGCGTGGATGGCCGCGTTCACGCGCAACGCCGCGCGCAACATGCGACGCAGCGAGCACTCCCGCACCCGGCGAGAGCGCACACTGCGCCTCATCCCCCGGCGACACAACCACGCGTACGCAAGCTTGGCGTCAGAGCTGCCGAAGGACATGACCGAAGCCCTCGACACCCTTTCCACCACGCAACGCGAGTGCTTGCTACTCCGCGTGGTGGGCGAGCTCTCATACGAAGAAATTGCCGCCACGATCGACATGCCCGTGGCCACCGCCCGCAGCCACGTCTTCCGCGCCCGCGCCGCGATGCTGCAGAAACTCAACCAGGGGAGCAACACCCCATGACCACGAAACCGTACAACACACCACTCGAACCCACACCCGAAGACATCGATCGTGTCATCCGTTACGCCGAGGGCGATCTCAACCCCGACGAACGCGCCGCCTTCGAAGCGGAGATGGCCGACCGTCCCGAGCTCGCCGCGATGCTCGAACGCATGGAGAGTATCGATGAATCCCTTCGGGCGCACTTCGGTGCTCCGAGCGATACCACCATCGCCGGATCCATCCGTCCAAGCGTTTCTATGCCACGGCGAATCATCGGCATCGCCGCGCTCATCGCGATCGTCGGCGCGCTCTCCTTTGTCTACCTCCACTCACCGACGCCCACGGTCCAGCTTGCCCACGCACGTGGCGTGCTCGAGGGACCGTTCCAGCCCTTCGTGGTCTGCGACACGTACGACAAGTTCCGCCAGTACGGCATCGACACCTTCGACGTGCCACTCGCCGCCAACTTCGACGCGGCCGCCACCGCGAACATCACCCTCGTCGGCTGGCGCTCTTATCAGGGTCGCTACGGCGACGAGTCGATTTCCGGCGACAAGCCCGTCCGCGTGCTGCTCGCCCTTGGCCCTAATGACGAGCGCGTCATCGTCGTGTTCCGAGCGAAGGACACCCTGCGATTCGACACCAAGGACACCCTCGGCTACACCAAGCACTCGACCACCATCGGCGGCCTCGTCGTCGACGAGATCTCGACGCTGCCCGAGCCGATTGTGCTGCCGCTGCTGGGTGTCGAGGGCTAACGAGGTCTACGGGCAGCCGGCGTCGAACGCGTTCTGGAATGCCAAGAAGTCGAATAACGTCAGAGCGCCATCACCATCGAAGTCGGCCAGAGGATCGCCGGCATCGAACAGGTTCTGGAACTCCAGAAAGTCGAACACCGTGAGCGCACCGTCGCCATCCAGGTCGGCTACGCAAGCACCAGCTTCGAAGAGCATGGCCTCGAAGAAGTAGCTCGCCGCCGCGAGGCTGTCTTGGACCTCTTCGAACCCGTCAGTCTGATCGCTCGCCTCGGCCATGACCCGCAGCTCGTACGCGCCGGGATCGAGATCGATCTCGATCGGCGAGACGGGCCGCAGCAGGAGCCGCGTGCCGATGTCATCCAGCTCAGCCTCGATCTCGAACTCGACCTCAAACGTGTCGGTGTTCACCAGCCGGATCGATGCCGACGCGTCACCCGGGCGGTCGCGCGAGACCTCGCCGTCGAAGGACCGATCGACCAGCAACTCGAAGTCCTCGATCAGGAGCATCGCGGGCCCGGTGGCAACAAACTCGAGGCGGTACACACTCGTCGATGAAGCATCGCCGAGCCCCTGTATAAACAGCTGCGCCACCGCCGAGCCAGAGGCCTCGATTACATCGCCTCCCACGCTCGGCTCGAAGATGCTGTCCTGTTCGGCGCGAGACCGGTTCGATGCAAAAGGCGGGATCGCAGCCTGGGCAGAGACTGACTCGGCAAAGCCGCCCGTCTCGACGGACGACTCGGAATCGCGATCACGCACCGGATCGTCGAATACCAGCGACAGCGCTTCGGCGGAGACCTCCCGTTCGATCGCCCGATCCTGGGCGATCGCTGGTGTCCCGATCAGAACGCCCAAAAGAACTGCCGCGCTCGCATGCGTCCGCATGGCTCACCTCCGTATGGCATGATATCAGAACGCGGTCAGACGAACCCCTTGGTTCTGGCAAAAGACGTATGAAAGAAGCGTGTGGGCTTCACCAACGAGCAATAACTCCGGAGGGGGCGTGCCAAACACCCATCACAAGGGGCTCATCCAATGCTCGATTCACCGAACACTGAACTTCTTCGACCGTCGACTCTTGTGTTGGGCACCGCGATGGCGCTCGCCGCGGCCGCCGCTCTCTCCGGGTGCGCATCGGTCACACCGGCGCCAGCGCCCCCCACCATCGCGTTTCTCGAAGGCAACTGGGTTGGTGAGCTCGAGTACCTCGACTACCAGGACAACACGAGCACGGTCACGCTGCCGATGACCGTGTCGTTCGTCTCCGATGGGCCCGAGTCGGTGATGGGCTCGTACGTGTACACCGAGCCGGACGGCTCGACCGTGCCGAGCGAGGGACCGATCGCGATCGCCGACGGCTCGCTCGTCATCGGCGACGCCGGGCTCCCGATCGTGGACTTCACGCTTACGGGCGACCCCGCCGCGCACGAGATCACCAGCGAGGGCTCGGGCGAAGATGCGGGCAAGGCCGCCACGGTGCGGGTCGAGTTGCTGCACGCGTTCGGCGACGCCGGCGAGACCGTCACGCTCACCAAGTGGATCCAGCCCGGCGACGGCGGCGAGCGGTACTGGCGAAACCGCTACAGCCTCCGGCGACGCTGACGAGGCGAGGGCTTCGGGTTTACCGTCCGGCAAGCCGATGCGCCACCGCATCCGCGGCTCTACCCTGTCACCCCATGACGACCTCCAAGCCCCGAATCCTCACCGGCGACACCCCCACCGGCCAGCTCCACCTGGGCCACCTCGTGGGCAGCCTCGAGAGCCGCGTCGCGCTCCAGGACGAGTACGACTGCTACTTCCTCATCGCCAACATGCACGCCTACACCACCCGGGCCGACAAGCCCGAGGGCATCCGCCAGAGCACGATGGACATCGTCAAGGACTGGCTCGCCGTCGGCATGGACCCAGAGCGCAGCGTGTTCGTCCTGCAGACGGAAGTCCCCGCCATCGCCGAGCTCACGTGGTTCTTCGCGATGCTCCTGCCCTTCAACCGCGTGATGAAGAACCCAACGCTCAAGACCGAGATCAAGGACAAGGACCTCGGCGATACCTACAGCTTCGGCTTCCCGATGTACGCCGTCGGCCAGTGCGCGGACATCCTGTCATTCCGCCCGCAGCTCGTGCCTGTGGGCGAGGACCAGGTCGCCCACATCGAGATGTGCCGCGAGGCCGCGCGCCGCTTCAACCAGGTCTACTGCGGCGTCGACCCGCACGCCGAGGACCACGAGCACGAATCCCTCGGGGGCGTGTTCCCCATCCCCGAGGCCAAGGTCGGCCGCGTCGGGCGCCTCGTCGGCACCGACGGCAAACAGAAGATGAGTAAGAGCCTCAACAACGCCATCTTCCTCACCGACACCTTCAAGCAGATCAAGAAGAAGATGGGCCAGCTCTACACCGGCCGCCAATCACTCGACGAGCCGGGCGACATCGACAACGCGCTGTTCGACTACGTCCGCGCCTTCATCCGCGACGAGGCACGCGTCAAGGAACTGGAAACCAAGTACGCCGCCGGCGACAACATCGGCGACGGCCACATCAAGGTCGAGGTGGCCGAGGCCATCGACCAGCTGCTCGAGCCCGTCCGTGCCAAGCGCGCCGAGCTCGACGGCGACAAGGGCGACGCCATCGTCCTCGACATCCTCCGCGACCACGCGAACAAGGCGAACGCCGTTGCGGAGGAGACGCTTGCCCGAGCGAAGGCCGCGATGAAGCTCGACCTGATCCAGCGCGAACTCTCGTTCCCGCGCTAGAGAATCCTGAATGCTATGGGTTCTGCCAGCCCACACTCGGGACAGACTTCCACGTCTCTTCCCAACTCGTACCCGCACGCCACACATAGTCCGTGCTTGATCCGCCGCCGCGTGCGCCGCCAACGCAGCAGCACTACCGGCGTCAGTGCGAGCGTGGTGTAGAAGAGGATGTTGGCCAGCAGGCCGGGCCAGAGTGGAAGTCGAGGGATCACCCAACGTCTGCCGAAGGCCTGCACGATCACGAAGCCCCTATCGGACACGACGTTGGTACCTTGGCTCCTAAGACTCACGCAGTACGCCGACTCCAGCGGCCAACCCACGCGGTAGAGGGTCGCGTCCGTCCAGGTATCATCGGGCTCAAGGCGGATGATCTGCGGTCGAGGATCATCCTTGCTGGCTTTCGTCGAAATCAGTTCGGCAGCCCGGCGAAGGCTGAGCGCTGGTTCCGGTTCCGCGGAGGTATCCCAGATCGTGCCCGTGGGCCCCACGTCGCAAAGGATGACGATGAAGTGGCCGTCCTGAACGCGATGGAGGGCAAGCGTCCGCTTGGGGCCCGACCGCGCGTGAAGGTCGACGATCACCGCCGCCACCGGCACGCTCACGACCGCCAGCACCACCCCCACCAGCAACGCCGCCACCACCATCCGCCAGGTCAGGATGCGATACCGCGCCTTGGCCATCGTGGACGATAGCCCTCCCCTTCCTGTTCCCAACTCAGTGCACTTCGTGCCTCCATGGTACGCATCCTCTATCTTTCTGCGTGCCAGCCAAGCCCTTCATCCCCGTCATCGCCGGCCCAACCGCCGGTGGCAAGACCGAGCTGGCCATCGCATGCGCCAAGCTCGCCGAGGAGCGCGGCCTTGTGCCTCAGGGCAAGTCCGAGGTCATCTCCGCGGACGCCTTCCAGATCTACCGCGGCCTTGACATCGCCAGCGGTAAGCCCTCTATGGCCGAACGCCAGGGCGTGCCGCACCACGCGATCGACATCGTCGAGCCGAGCGAGCCATTCACCGTCGCGCAATGGCTCGAGCTCGCCACGAACGCAATCGACGACATCGAAGCCCGCGGCGGCTGGCCCATCATCGCCGGCGGCACACACCTCTACATCAAGGCGCTCATCGACGGCCTTTTCGAGGGCCCGCCCGCCGACGAAACGCTCCGCGAACAACTCCGCGCAGTACCGCCCGCCGAGCTGCGCACCGAGCTCGAGCGCATCGATCCCAAGGCCGCCGAGCGCATCCATCCCGCCGACCAACGCCGGACCATCCGCGCCATCGAGGTCTACCGCCTCACCGGCACGCCGATCAGCGACCACCAGAGCCAGTGGGACCGCGACACGAACCCGCTGGCCGATCGCCTCTTGCTCGTGACACTCCAATGGGAGACCGAGGCCATCAACCGCCGCATCAACGCCCGCGTGCGATCCATGGTCGAGGCCGGCTTGGTCGAGGAAACCCGGCGGCTGCTGGAGTCGGGGAACCTGGGTGTCCAAGCCGCCCAAGCCCTGGGCACGAAGCAGATCCTGGAGCACATTCGGCCGCCCGAAACATCAGGGCTTTCCCTTGATGACGCGATCGAACGCGTGAAGATCGAGACCCGCCGATTCGCCAAGAACCAACGCACGTGGCTCCGCAGGCTGGCGTCCGGACCCGCCGATCGGCCCCACCGGCTTGTCGTCTATCCCGATCGAGATGACATTCAGGAATCGATGCAAATCATTGTCGACACTTGTTTTATGGCAAGTTAGTCGCCATGATGCAACACACTATCCACATCTCTGGATGACGTGATGTGTGAATACCGCAGGCCGTGGACCCGATTGACAGCCGATGGAAGGTGGCTCGGGAGTGGCCCACCCGGCCGGCGCTTGACATCGCCTCGCCGACCCGCTTTCCTGTCGTTTCCGTCCGCCGACCGATGGTCCTTTGGGAGCCCGCACGCGCCACATGGCCAAGAAGACCACCAAGAAGACGACCAAGAAGGTCGGGAAGAAGACCACCAAGAAGGTGGGCAAGAAGACCGCCAGCCGGTCAGGCGCCGCGCGGAGTGGCGGTGGTCCGCGCGCCAGCCGGACGAGCCGCGGCACGGGCTACAAGTCGGGCGACGCCAAGGGCCGCGACCTGGTCATCGTGGAGAGCCCCTCCAAGGCCAAGACTATTAATAAGTACCTCGGCGACGGCTACGTGGTGCTCGCCAGCGTCGGCCACGTCCGCGACCTGCCCGAGAAGGCCGACAAGGGCGACAAGAGCCCCGTCCCCGGCGTCGCCGTCGAGAAACGCTTCACCCCGACCTACCGCATCCTCAGCGGCAAAGAAACCGTCATGCGCGAGCTCAAGCGCGCCGCCAAGGACGCGACCGGCGACGGCGGCCAGGTCTGGTTCGCGACCGATCTCGATCGCGAGGGCGAGGCCATCGCCTGGCACCTCGCGCAAGAGATGGGCATCGAGGCCGACGACGCCAAGCGTGTGGTGTTCGCGGCCATCACCAAGAACGAGATCGACCGCGCCTTCCAGAACCCACACCCGATCGATGTCGACAAGGTCAACGCCCAGCAGGCGCGGCGCATCCTCGACCGCATCGTCGGGTACCAGGTCTCGCCGCTGTTGTGGAAGAAGGTCACGCGAGGCCTGAGCGCCGGACGCGTCCAGAGCGTCGCCGTTCGATTGGTCGTCGAGCGCGAGCGTGAGATCCGCGCGTTCGTTCCCGATGAGCAGTGGAGCATCTCCGCGTGCTTCACGGGCGAGCAAGCCGCCGCCGCTAAGCTCGCGCCGCAATGGACCGAATTGCTGGCCGAGCGTGACGACAAGGGCAACCCACCCTCGCTCAAGTCGCAGAACGCCTGGCTCGCCAAGAACGACGGCTTCCGCGCCGAACTCGTCGAGATCAACGGCTCCAAGTTCGACATCAGCCAGCCGGGCTTCAGTGAAGAGGAAGCGGTCGAACCCGAGGACCTGTCTTCGAAGGTCGAAGCGGTGCTCAAGTCCGCGGGCCTGAGCAACATCCAGTCGGCGGTCGAAGAGATCGCCGACGCCCGCGGCCCGGCACGCTTCCAGCGCAGCATCTCGGGCACGCCCGACCCGTCGCTGCCCTGGAACGTGCGCTCCATCGAGACCAAACGCACCAGCAGCCGCCCGCCACCGCCCTTCATCACCTCCACCTTGCAGCAGGCCGCCAGCACGCGCCTCGGCTTCGGCGCCCGCCGCACGATGAGCGCCGCCCAGGGCCTCTACGAGGGCGTCAACATCCCAGGTGAGGGCCCCGTGGGCCTCATCACCTACATGCGTACCGACTCGACGCACATCGCCGGCGAAGCGCTCAACATGGCGCGCACCCACATCGCCCAGACCTACGGCGACAAGTACCTCCCCGAGAAGCCCAACTTCTTCGGCAGCTCCAACAAGAGCGCGCAGGAAGCACACGAGGCCATTCGCCCCACGAACGTCGCCTACACGCCCGACCGTGTGCGCAAGAGCCTCAAGCCCGACCAGGCCAAGCTCTACGAGATCATCTGGCAGCGTTTCGTCGCCTGCCAGATGGCATCGGCCCAATGGGACGCGACGACCGTCCTTATAGACGGGGGCAACACCGACACGCTGACCTTCAAGGCCAGCGGCCGGGTGCTCGTGTTCGACGGCTTCTACAAGGTCGCCGGCGTACCCACCGCCAGCGATGAGGCCACGCTGCCCGCCGTCAAGGAGCAGGACGGCCTGCACGCCTTCGCGATCGACCCACGCCAGCGCTTCACCAACCCGCCCGCGCGATACACCGAGGCGAGCCTCATCAAGACCCTCGAGAGCGAGGGCATCGGCCGACCCAGCACCTACGCCAGCATCGTGCAGACCATCCAGGATCGCAAGTACGTCGAGCAGCGCGAGCGCCGCTTCTACGCCAGCGATCTGGGCGAGGTCGTCACCGACAAGCTCATCGAAGCCTTCCCGCGCATCATGGACCTGGGCTACACGCGCGAGATGGAAGCCGAGCTCGACAAGATCGAGGAAGAGCACCTCGACTGGATCGATATGCTCGAGCGCTTCTACGGCCCGTTCCGCGACAGCCTCGAGCACGCGATGGAGAACCTCCAGCACGCCAAGGCCGAGGTGCAGCCCAGCGATTACCTCTGCCCGCGCGACGGCGCCGAGCTCGTCTACCGCTTCGGCAAGAACGGCCGCTTCCTCAGTTGCAGCAACTACCCCGACTGCAACTACGCGTGCCCGGTCGATAGCCAGGGCCGACCGCGCCCTGTCGAGTACGTCGACGTGCGCTGCCCCAAGACCGGCCGACCCATGGTGTTCCGCACCGGTCGCTTCGGCCCGTTCATCGCGACCGACCTGGCCGAGGGCGAACGCCCCGAAGACGGCCTCATCCTCAACATGGACAAGAAGGGCTTCGTCGTCGCGCCCAGCGTGCCGCCGCTACAGACCGACCTGCCGTGCCCGATCTGCGAATCTCCGCTGAACCTGCGCAACGGCCTGCGCGGCCCGTGGCTCGGCTGCTCGCGCTTCCCCAAGTGTCGCGGCCGCGGCAAGTGGGCCGAGATCGAGGACAAGAAGAAGGCCGCCCTCGAGAAGCAGCTCGAAGCCCACGAGAAGGCCAACCCAACGCCGGTCATCACCCGCCTCGACGGCACGCCGCTGACCGACGCGAAGGGCAAGCCCCTCGAGAACGCGCCCAAGATCGAGCAGCTCATCCTCGACGAGATCCCCGCCGAGGCAGTGAGCACGCACGAGCGGCCCGTGCCCAAGGACCACGCCAAGTCGGCGTAAGCCAACGCACGTCACTTAGTCGCCGACGACCTTCTTGCGACGCAAGATATGGTGGTAATGCTGCGCAAAACGGTGCGCCTCATCGCGCACCTGCTGGCAGAGTCGTAATCCGAAGTTCTCCCGCCCCAGCCGGATCGGCGCCTCGCGCTCCTGCACGTGGATCAGTTCTTCCTTCTTGGCCAGCGAGATCACCATCGGCGCCGGTACGTCCATCTCGCGGAGCGCTTCCATCGCCGAATGAAGCTGCCCGAGCCCGCCGTCGATGAGGATCACATCGGGGTAAAGCTCCTGCCCCGCGCCGGCATCGCGATACCGCCGCGACACCACCTCGCGGATGGCCGCGTAGTCGTCGTTGCCCACGCTCGTGATCTTGAAGCGCCGGTACTCGCTCTTGAACGGCCGGCCGTCCACGAAGCACACCTTGCTCGCCACCGTCTCGTTGCCGCCAAGGTGCGCAATGTCGAAGCCCTCGACCACCCGCGGCGGCTCGTCCAATCCCAGCGTCTTCTGTAGGCTCCGCATCCCCTTCTCGGGGTCGACGTAGCCGATCTCGGTCTCGGGCTGCCAGCCGTCACGCCGGCTCGAGCGTTCTTCGAGCTTCTCGATCGCCGCGATCTGATCGCGCAGCTCGGCCGCGCGCTCGAACTCGAGCGCCTTGCTCGCCTCGTCCATCTCCGTGCGCAGTTCGCGCAACATCTGGCTGCGCTTGCTGCCCATGAAGCGCACGAAGCGATCGACCTGCTCGCCGTATGCCGTCAGCGACACGCGATTCGCGCACGGCGCCGTGCACTGCCCAATGCTGTACAAGAGACAAGGCCTGAAGAACTTGTTCTTTGGGTGGTTCTGCACGATGTCCAGCTTGCAATCGCGGAACTTGAATACCCGCTGCGCAACCTGCACCGCCTCACGCAGCGCCCCCGCGTTCACGAACGGCCCGAACACCTTCGCGCCCTTCATGTACTCGGGCGTCGTGCCATCGGGCTTCATGCCCGCGGGGTTCCGCGTCACGAACACACGCGGGAAGTCCTCGCGCTGCGTGACCACCAGATACGGGAACGTCTTGTCGTCGGTCAGCCGGACGTTGAAGCGCGGCCGGATGTCCTTGATCAGCCGGTTCTCGGTCAGCAGCGCCTCGAACTCCGTCTCGCACTCGAGCGTCTCGAAATCCGTCACCACGTCGAGCATCGGTGCCTTGGCCGGCCCGAGATCGGCGCTGGGCACGAAGTAGCTGGAAACACGATCCGGCAGCTTGCGCGCCTTGCCGACGTACACGACGCGGTCCTTCTCGTCCTTCATGAGGTACACGCCCGGCTCGGGCGGCAGCGCCCGCGCCTGCTTCAACAGCCGAGCGAGCCGCTCCTCGCGAGTTTCACCCCCACCTTCGTTCTGCATGTCAGTTTCAGGCGCGTCAGCCACAGCCGGATTCTACGAAGCCCGCACCGCTTAACCGCCGCCGGACGCTTGCTTGCTAGGAGTCACCCCACCCCTCGCGGGAGGACGCCCATCCGAACCACGTCGCGCCGACTCGCCCTCCGCCCGAGCCGCCGCGTCTTGCTGCTGACGCTGCATCATCGCCGCCGGGTTGAGCGCGCCCTCTCGCTCGGCTTGGGCCCGGTCGGCCGCCTGCCGCAACCTCGCGTCGCGCTCCAGGTCCGCCTCGGTCACACCAGTGCCACGGAACAGCCCGAAGCCGAACACCAGCACCAGCACGACCACCGCCACGAGCGCCGCTCCGGCTCCAAAGGCACCGAGCACCATCGATGTACCCGCCTGGCTGTCCTCGAGCTTCTCCTTCGCGTCGGCCACACGCTCGGCCAGCTTCTCCTTGGTATTCGGACCAGAAGCCGTCCGCTCGAATCGCTCGAACAGCCCGCCGGTGGCGATCCAATTGCGCAAGCGTCGGAAGGCCTCGCCGATGCCACCAAAGAAGGCATCGATCCTGCGACCGATCTCTGCAAAGCTTTCCTCGAACTCGCGCTTGGACATCGAGCCTCCGACGGTACCTCTCCCACCATTCTATCGAACACGCCGGCTTCGCCCAAGCCGTTCTACACACTTCTACGCTCGACATACCCTCTGGGATGCCCTCGGTTCCGCCACCAGAGCCCACCGAGCCCGAACTGCTCGACACCGCGCCGCGAGGCGCCATGTGCCTTGGCTGCCGCTATGACGTCTCGGGCATGGACATCCGCGCGAAGTGTCCCGAGTGTGGCGATCGCGTCGCGCCTTCGGTCAACAACATCGCTCTTGAGAGCGCCGATCACAAGCTTCTGGCCACACTCAACGGCTCGACCAGAGCCATCACCAAGGCGGGCGTGCTGGCGCTCATTGGCCTTGCCCTCCTTTGCCTCGGGTACGGCTTCCGCGGCGGCGGGGTGGGCAGCCAAGCCCCAATGTTCGGCACGCTGTTTGGCAGCTCGACGCTCCTCGTCACGACGTTTCTGGCCGCGCAGCAGATGCGGGTGCTCGGTTCGCACCGCATCCCCGGCGAAGACCCGAAAGCCAAGTCATTCCGAGCGGTGCTCCGTGGTGCCGCGATCTTCGTCGTGGCGTACGCGTTGCTTTCCGCAGCCGTGCTCGTCCTCTTGGTCTCGGGCCGGATCTCGCTGTCGCAGCATCGCGCCATCGAGTACGTGTTCACGATGTGGATTCTCTTCCTCTTCGTACCGATCTACGTGTGCTTCTACCTGCACAGCCTCGCGCAGCGCAGCCGATCCCTCAAGCCGAAGCTGCTCATGAGCCTTGCTATCGCGGGCATGTTCGTCATGATCCCGCTGCCGGCGGCAACCGGTCCGGCCGACGAGAGCATTTTGCTGCTCCTCGGCCTGTCCGGCTCGCAGCCATCCTCGTTTCCACGGTTGCTGCCCATCAACCCTCCATATGTGTGGCCGATCGCGATGGCTTGGTGCATCATCGTGATGCTCGTCGCGATCGCCTACTTCCGCCGCGGCCTGGGCTTTGCCGAACCGATCGACTCGGATGTCGATCCCAAGATGAGCGGCGCGTAGGCCATGCCTCACGAAGGCGACATCAAACCCGACACCATGCCTCCGGGCTTTGTCTGCGTCGTGTGCCGTTATGACCTTTCGGGCCTTCGGTGGGGCGCTCGCTGCCCCGAGTGCGGCTATCTCGCGCCCGCCGGCTGGCCGACGGACAAGTTGAGCGAAGCCCACCCCGCGTTCGTTCGAGCCACGTACCGCCACATCCGAGGCATCGTCGCCGCGAACGCCATCGTGCTCTTGGCCCTGGTCGCCTTGGCTGGGGCCTGCTTCGCCGCGGTCCTTAGCCAAAGCGGTCCCGATCGATGGGAGACCGCCTGGTGGCTGATGATGGCGGGATTCATCACGCTCGCGGCGGGCCTTGTGGTCGGGCTCGTATTCGCGGGCCTCATCGGCCGGCGTCACCGCAACGCACGCAAGCGCCACGATCAGCCGAAGCGCAAGTCCGTCTCGCTGCCCTTCTGGTGGTGCGTCGGCCCACCCTCGGCGACGCTCGCCCTGGCGATCGTCACCGGCGGGTTCGGCGGACTCTTGTTCCTGATCACGATCCCGATCGCGGTCGCGAGCGCCGGCGTGTTGTACTACACGCTTTGCGAGCATGCCGAATCACTGATCAGGCGATGCGAGCGCGACGCGAGGTGGACGTGGCGCGAGCGCACGATCGGCTGGGGCTCGCTGCTTGCCTTCGTGCTGTCTCCCGTCTCGATGCCGTTCGTGATTGAGGCGACGCTGCCCTTCCTCATCCTGGGATTCGCGATGCTCGTGACGGCACACCTGCTGCGCATGCTCAAGGCTGCACGTTGCGTGAGAGCCGTGCTCGACCGGATCGAAGGCCTCACCGCGGAAGATCAACCCCCCGAATCCCATCGTTCGTAGCCCAGAAGAACAGCGGATACTCGCCATCGCTCCCAGACGTGCCGCCGAGCGGCAGCAGCCTCTCGGGCCGCCAGCTCGGGTACAAGGGCATGAGATCACTCGGCTGGATGCGCCCACCCGGCAGGTACTCATCGTTGTCGGCCGCCAGATCGCTGAGTCGCCCGATGTCCACCTGCCGAACGCTGCCATCGCCCGTCGCCACGTGCGGCCTGGCTTCGGGGTTGCACCAGCTCGGGGGCAGCTGCTCGCGCGTGGCGCTGCCGCTGTTGATCGTGATGCGGTTGTTCTTCGCGAAGTCCGCGCGCTCCCAGAGCAACACCTTGTACGCCGGCTGACCGACGCTGCTGATCGACATGGGTGAGAGCGTCTCGGCGGACATCGCACCACGCGCGCCGGCCGAGTACCGGCTCGGCGAGCTCCACAGTGTCGGCGACATGTAGTAGCTGCCGGGCCACAGGTATCGCCCATTGCGGACCTCGACGCGCGATCGATACTGGTTCAGCTGATCGAGCGCGAGCCGGTCGGCCGGAGAGAACTGCACCTCGCTGTCTCGCGCGCCCTGCTGGTGCCAATCGCTCAGCCACGAGTACCAGTACACCGAGAAGAACTCGGTCGACCATTGTGGCTGGGCCGGGCCCTCGAAGTCCCCGACGGGTTCGTCCTCGCTTGGGTGCAACGCGTCGGCCCACCGCGTGCCTCGCACACGCCTCGCACGGTCGTCCGGCTTGGGGTCGAACGGATTTGGAAAGAATTGCTGCTCCTGCTCGTACAGCATGAGCATCTGCGACAGGCTCCGGAGGTTGACAACGCCCACCGTCGAGCGGGCCGTCAGCCGGGCCCCGGCCAGGGCCGGGATCAGGATGCCCAGGAGCACGCCGATGATCGAGATGACCACCAGCAGCTCGATCAGCGTGAAACCGCGACCGCGACCGACTGTGACACGCACGCCCATAGGGCAACCCCTTGCTTCCTGTCTTGGGATACCGGTACCGCCCACGCCCCCCGAGTACGCCTACGTCTGACGGGCCAAGATGTTGCACCGGAGCCTGGGCCGGTACCAATCATTGAGACTCTGTCTCAACACGATATGATCTGGGCCCAGACCCAACCACCGTTGAGAGAGCCGAATGCCCATCTTCCGACACCGCCTCCGACTGACTTGTCTCGTCGCCGCTCTGGCCCCCACTGTGGCCCTCCTGCCCGCCTGCGAAGAGTCCGCCCCCTCGACGCCGACTCAGACCGTCAGCGTCAGCACGGACACGCCACGGGTCGCCGCGCTGCTCCCCTTCGCGGCCGACCAGCTCATCGCGCTGGGCGTGAAGCCCGTGCTGGTGCCCGCGCTGCGAAGTGGCCAGCCCGAGGCTTGGCAGGGCATCACGGCCGGCGGCCTTGACCACGCGGCTGGCCCGAACATCGAACAGCTCATCGCCGCCGACCCTGATCTCGTCATCGTCAGCGCGGTTGAGAGTCGGCACATCCCGCAGATCGAGAAGACCACGGGCGCACGTGTTATCGCGATGGATGCGGACACGCTGGAGGACGTTCGGACGCACACCCGGACACTCGGTGAGCTCATCGGAAAGCAAGCCGAAGCCGAAGAGTGGATCCAGGATTTCAATACCGACCTTTCCGGAGAGAGCACCCCGAGTTCTGCGGACGAGCCCTTCAGCGTGCTCGCGATCTTCGGCACACCGAATGGGTTCTATGCGTTCATGCCCCATAGCTATCTCGGCAATCTCGTCGAGCACGCCGGCGGACAACTCATCACCGAAGACATGACCGAGCACCGGAGGTTTCGCGGCCTGGCCACCCTGAGCATGGAAGTGGTCATCGATCGCGATCCGGACGTGCTGCTGGTCATCTTCCATGGACCGGAAGAGTCCGCCAAGGCCATGCTCGACGCCGATCCACTCTGGGGCCAGCTCTCCGCGACGAAGGGTGACCACGTCGCATTCCTGTCTGATGACCTCTACGCCATGCGTTCAGGTTCGCAGGCGACCGTCGCGCTCGAGGAGCTGCGAGCGGCGCTCGAGAGCGCCCGCTAGGCGAGCATGTCTGCTGTCGCCGCGTCACAGCCAGCGCCCACGACAAACGCGACGGCCCGACCGACGCGGCGTTTCGTCACACCCGTCGTGATCGCGCTGGTGCTCGTGGTCGGCCTCGCGCTCTCGCTCGCGCTCGGTGCGGTACGCATCCCCATCGCCGAGCTCTGGCCGATTCTCGCCGGCTCGGGAGAGGGCTCAGCCGAACGCATCGTGCTGCACGCACGCCTGCCCAGAGCCATCGTCGCGCTGATCGCGGGAGCCAACCTCGCCGTCGCCGGCGTCCTGCTCCAGGGCGTCACGCGAAACCCCTTGGCCGACCCGGGCATCATCGGCGTCACCGCGGGCGCGGGTATGGCCGCCACGGTTGTTCTCGCAGCCTTCCCCGAGGCGGCCCACGCCCTGCCGCTCGCCGCGTTCTTGGGAGCGATGGCCTCGGCCGTCTTCGTGTACGCCGTCAGCTGGACGCCCGGCGGCTCGGGCAGCGGCGGGACAAGCCCCGTCCGCATGGTGCTCGCCGGCGTCGCCGTCAACGCCATCCTGGGCGCTGTCATCGGCGTGCTCATCACCGCCTACGCCGACCGCATCCCTGCCGTCATGTTCTGGACCGCCGGCTCCTTCAATGGCCGCGGCTGGAGCCACTTCTGGCAGATCCTGCCCTACTCGATCATCGGACTCGCGCTGGCGTTCGCCCTGCGATCGCGCGTCCGCATCCTCGAGCTCGGAGACGACTCCGCCTCAACCATGGGCATCTCCGTCGAGCGCACGCGCCTGCTCGCCTTCGCGGCCGCCGCCCTACTCGCCGGCTCGGCCGCGAGCGTCGCCGGCCTCGTTGGCTTCGTCGGCCTCGTTGTTCCACACCTCGTCCGTCTCACGATGGGCTCCAACCGCCTCATCGTCCCCGTCAGCGCCTTCGCCGGCGGCGCGCTCCTGCTCTGGGCCGACCTCGCCGCCCGCACCGCGCTCGCGCCGAGCGAGCTACCCGTTGGTGTCGTGACAGGCCTCGTCGGCGGCCCCTACTTCATCTTCCTCTTGTACAAGAGCGGGTGGCTGCGATGACCCTCGCCGCCCACGAACTCGTGGTTGATCTCGGCTCGAACCGGGTACTCAACGGCGTCGACCTGAGCATCACGCCCGGCGAGATGGTCGCGATCGTCGGCCCCAACGGCTCGGGCAAGTCCACGCTGCTGCGCGCCCTCGCGGGCCTGCTCAGGCCGGCCGCCGGAGGCACCACTCTCGACGCCAAGCCGTTGCATCGCTTCGCAAAGCGCTCGCTCGCGCGCCGAAGAGGCTTGCTCGCACAGACCGCCGACCTCCCCCAACTTACGACCGTGCGCGAGCACGTCGCCATGGGACGCCACGCCCACACAAGTCCGCTGGCAACGCTCTTCCGCAGCGTCGACCAAGCCACCCACAACGCCGCCATTAACGCCGCCATGGACCGCTGCGGCGTGGCCCACCTCGCCGAGCGCCGCATGGAGGCGCTCTCGGGCGGCGAACGCCAGCGCGTCCGCCTCGCAACCACCCTCGCGCAGCAGCCCGACATCCTCCTGCTCGACGAGCCGCTCACCGGCCTGGACATCGAGCACCAGCTTGGCCTACTCGACCTGCTCAGTGATCTCAACACCGCCACGGGCACCACCGTCGTCTGCGTCATCCACGACCTCGGCCTCGCCCTGCGCCACTTCCCGCGCATCGTCGCGGTCCACGAGGGCCGGATCGCCGCCGACGGACCGGGCGATCGGGTCCTTGATGCCAAGACACTCCGCACCGTCTTCGGCGTCGAAGGCTGCGCCTGCTTCGATCTACCGGGACATCCGGTCGTGGTTTGCCGAAGCCATTCGTGCGGCGAGCGAGACACAAAGCCCGAGGTCGTCACACCCAGCCTCGATCGCCAGCCGATCCCGAGGTAGCGCCGCACTGCCACCGCTCGCATGAGGCGGGGGTGTACCGTTCGCCATGCCCCGCGTGCCCGAGCGCACCATCAAGGACGACCGCGGCCGAACACACCCAATGACGCGCTGGGTCTACCGCGGCTCATACCCGGGGCCGTGGCATGACATTTATCCAATGACACCGCCAACATGGCGGCGCTTTCAGAGCTTTGGATATTTCGTGCTTCTGCCCTTCGCACTCCTGGTCTTCGGCGGCGCGATCTTGCTTCCATCAGGACCGTACAAGGACATCGCGCGAATGTTGGCAGATGCGTATCCGTACTACATGTTCCCGTGGATTGTGATCTATATCTACCTGCACGTCCGTCAGTTCCGACCCTGGCTCAAGAACCACAAGCTGGCAACCGGGCGCTGCCGCGCCTGCGACTACGACCTCGCCAACCTTTCCCCCGAAGCCGATGGCTGCACCGTGTGCCCCGAGTGCAGCGCCGCGTGGAGGCTCTAGGACACCACCGCGACTCACGGATGGGTCTCAATGCGTTAACAACTTGACCCACCAACACTTCATCGCTTGCCAAGTCGCTCACCGGCCTCGACAACGAGCACCAGCTCTCGCTGCTGGGCGTTCTCGGCGAGTTCAACTCCGCCAACGGCTCCACCATCGCCTGCGTCATCCACGACCTCGGCCTCATCGGGGCAGGATCGCCGACGGCCCTATGGAAGAATTCGCCGATTTCCGCAACTAGGACTGGAAGACGCCCCTCACGACGCTCGATAAATCCCGCGCGGGCGGCAGCAGTCCATAACCAGCGGCCACCCCCAAATCCCAATCTTCTCGAGGAGGCGGCTCCTTCTGAAGAGCCCGGTGCCCCTAGCCTGGGCCTTTGCATGCGCTGATACAGTGCCGTCGGTGAAGGTGCAAAACCCAAAGAGCGTGGCCGACGATCGCAGCACCGTCCACCGGGTGACCCACGCTCGCCGTCGCGCGATCATGCCAATGCCGTGGGATCCGAGCTACGGACGCACGCCGCTTGTCTGGCGGGTCTGCCACCTCGGTTTTCTGGCGGCGACTTTACTCATGATGGCCACGGTAGTGATGCCTGGCAACCTCAAGGCGGCCCTCCAAGGCATCCTCCCTTGCTTTGTCATGCCCACTCTGGCCATCGCATTCATCGTCGCACTCGAGAAGGTCTTGAAGCCCTGGTCCTACAAGCAATCGAGTAATCCGACCCGCTGTCGCGTCTGCAACTACGAACTGACCAACCTCTCCCCCGAAGCCGATGGCTGCACGGTGTGCCCCGAGTGCAGCGCCGCGTGGAGGCTCGACAAGCCCAGCACCTAAGCCCAGCTACGCACCCACCCGTCGCGTCACGCTCACCGCCGGATACAGCCCCGCCACCAACTCCCGCGGCTCGATGCGCGCCGGGTACTTCGGATTCAGCGGTTGCAGCCGGATGACCTCCCCCCCATCCGACCCGCGCTCCAGGTACACCCGCTTGAACGTCAGCTCGCTATCGGGCTCGAGCCGCGCGAAGCAGTCCATGCCGCTCTGAACATCTCGCGCCGGGCTGAAGATCACCACGTCGCCCTCGCGATACTCCGGCTCCATGCTGTCGCCCGTCACGCGCGCCGCGAACGCGTCGGGGTCGGCCAGGTCGGGCGCGGCCACGTAGCTATCCGCTACGCGAGCCGGGTATCCGAGATCGGTGAACTCCGCGGCCCGGCCCGCCGGCACGAGGTTGATGAGCGGCACCGCGCGCGGCAGCAACGCCCCCACCGGCTCGCCCAATCCGGCACCGTCGCCATCCGTCGGCGCGATGCGCTGCACAAGCTTCTGCAAGGCGCCCGACTCAAACGCTCGATCGAGCCCGCCGGGACCGGCCCCACGCAGCAGCGCCGCGAGCTGCCGCGCCGCCTCGGCCTGCTCGCGCCGCTCGGCCAACTCGTCGCGCACACGCTTGGGCGTCGCCTCGAGTTCTACGACTTCAGAGAGCCCGCCGGGTTGCATATCGAGCGCAGCCTCAAGCCGGGCGAGCATCTCGCCCGTCGGCACGCCGCGCTTCCCGCGCTCCAGAAGCGAGAGGTATCCCTTGGTGCATTGCGCACGTTCTGCCGTCTCGCGCAAACTCAATCCGAGCCGCAGTCGACGGTCTCGCAACGTGGTACCAAAAGCCACGCGTGACCGATCAGTACCCTTGGCTGCCTCGGACATGGCCTCGTCCTTCGTATCCCTCGAACAGGGTGCCGTTTAAGAGCGCCAAGATGGAATTTAGGCTCCATGTCCTCGCTGGCGCGCCATCTCGTGGCGATACCATACAATACCCTTGCAATTGTTTTCAATCTAGTCGACAATGTATCCGTTGGTTGATTTGTTTTGTAAACCTTTCCCGCCAGCGGAGGACACCCATGCAGACCAGACTGGACGACACCGCCCTCGACATGCGACGCAAGCGACGCCGGGCCCTCGTGACCCGGATCGTCGACGCCGCCGACCACCTGCCCCCCGACGAGCGACAGCTCCTGCTGGCCGTCTATGGCCGCGGCATGGCCGTCCGTGAGGCCGCCGCCATGCTCGGCACGCCCGAGCGCCAGCTCCGCCGCCGGGTGAAGGCCCTCGTCCGCCGCGTCTGCGACCCCTCGTTCGACGCCGCCGTCCGCCTGGAGCCCGAACTGCCACGCCAGCTGCGCCAGGTCGCCCGGCTCTCGGCGATCGAGGGCATACCCATGCGGCAGATCGCCCAGCGGCTGGGCATCAGCTATCACAACGTCCGCAAGCACCGCGACGCCTTCAAGGCCATGGCCAACACCGCGGGCGTCATGGCCAGGAAGCGCCTCCATGCGGAGGCCGCGGTGTGAACGAGCGCGCCGCCACCGATCGCGTGTCCCACGCCCGAGCCCTCTTTGCGCTGCCCGCCGGCGACGCGGATCCGGCGCGACGGACCGCACTGCGCGCCGCCCGCGATGCCGCACGGGCCCTCGCGACGCTCGAACCGGGTGGCGTCGGCCTGCTCACCGGCCCCAGCGGTTGCGGCAAGTCCACCGCGCTACGCATGCTCCGCCGAAGGCTCGCACGACTCGATCGCATCGTCGTTCACCCGCCGGCCCATCTATCACGGCGACGCGCCGCGATCGATCAGATCGGCGAAGACCTGCCCTCTGCACTGCGCTTGCTCGGCGCCGCCGGCCTCGCTGAAGCATCGCTGCTCCCGCGCGCAGCCGGCGCACTCAGCACCGGCCAGCGCGCACGTCTGACTATCGCGGCGGCCATGGACCGCTGCACGCCCGGCTGCGTGCTCATCATCGATGAGTTCGCCGCCGTGCTCGACCGCGTCGCCGCGCGATCGCTTGCGAGCGCCCTTGCCAAGTGGTGCCGAACCAATGACGTCTCTCTCGTTGTCGCCGCCGCCCAGGACGACACGCTCGAAGCCCTGCGACCGGACCTCTTGGTCGCGATGCCCCTACCCGGCGATCGCCCATCGCCGCCCACCATCCTCGCCCGCGCCCCCCGCGGAGCCGCTCCGTGGCCGACACCCTGCTACGCCGATTCACCGAACTGACACCCGCACTAGAACCCACGATCAAGCCTGGAACGCTCGACGACCTCAAGCCGCTCGCACGTTTCCATTACGCCGCCGGAAGGCCCGGCCCGGTTTCACGCATCCTGCGCGCCATTGATGATGGCGTGACCATCGCCGTCCTCGTCGCGTCGATGCCGACGCTCAACGGGCGATGGCGCGCGATTGCGTGGCCCGGGGAGTACGACTCGCCCGACAAGCGCGCCAACGCTCGTCGCCTGAACAGCGAGGTCCGCGTCATCTCGCGTGTGATCGTCGACCCGCGGTATCGCGGCCTCGGCATCGCCGTCCAACTCGTGCGCGCATACCTGGATGATCCTCCCACACCGCGCACCGAGGCTCTCGCCGCGATGGCGCACGCGTGCCCCTTCTTCGAGCGCGCCGGCATGCGGCGCGTCACTCTGCCGCCGAGCAAGGCCGACGCCAAGCTCGCGCGCATATTGGAGGCACACTCGCTCACGGCAGGAGATCTGCTGCACGGCGTCCCCAGCGGGCTTGGGCCCGCCTTGCGCACTTGGGCTTCGGCCCGGAAGCTGAAGGGCACCGACATCGCCGCCCGTGCCTTCGCGGCACTCACGCATCCGCCGGTTGCGTTGGTGCACGATCGGGGTGCCTCATGACGCCGCCGCCCAAACGGCCCGCGAGCGTCGAGGAGCTCTCGCACTGCGTCCGTGATGCATTGGAGGTCCAGCTCAGCGCGATGCCGCGGCGGTACCTCGCGCACGCGTTCTTCGCCGACCACATGCCCGAGGTGCTGGGCAATACGCAGGACGACCCGATCGACGCGGTGGTCTGGGCCAATCGCGGCGGCGGCAAGACCTTCCTTGGAGCGGTGGCGACGCTGCTGGACATGGTGTACAAGCCCGGGATCGAGGTGCGCATCCTGGGCGGCTCGCTCGAGCAAGCCCAGCGCATGCACGCGCACCTACGACACTTGTTCTCGATGCCCGCATTTCGTGATCTGATCGATGGGCGCGTGACGGATCGGAAGCTCTCGCTTACCAATGGCTCTCATTTGGAACTGCTCGCTCAGAGCCAGGCGTCGGTCCGTGGCACGCGCATCCAGAAGCTGCGGTGCGACGAAGTCGAGCTGTTCGACCCGGCCGTGTGGGACGCGGCGCAGCTGACGACGCGCAGCAAGACCATCGAGTACGACGGCGAGGAATTCACGATCCGTGGATCGATCGAGGCGTTGAGCACCATGCACCGTGCGCACGGGCTCATGCGTGATGTCGTCGAGCAGTGCGAGGATGGGGCGCGCCGGTTATACAAGTGGGGCGTAGTCGATGTCTTGGAGCACTGCGACGATCGGTATGACTGCGAGACCTGCCCGCTGTTCAAGGAGTGCCAGGGGTCGGCAAAGCAATCTGATAGGCCTTCGGGGCATCTGTCCATTGCCGATGCGGTGTCGCTGAAGGGGCGGGTTTCGCTGAGCACGTGGGACGCCGAGATGCGCTGCGAGCGGCCCAAGAGCGATGATGCGGTGCTGCCCGAGTTCGATCGTGACGTGCACGTGCGCGAGTTGCCGGATATCGAGGAGGGGCATCGGTGGGTGCTGGGCATGGACTTTGGGTATCGCTCGCCGACGGTGATCGTGTGGGGCGCGCTGTCGGCCGAGGGCGTGCTGCACATCGTGCGAGAGCGGGTGGCGAGCCGGTGCTTGCTTGGGGAGCACATCGACGCGATTTTGGGTGATGGGCTCGGCGACGAGGACTCGAAGCCCGAGTGGATCGGCATCGATCCCGCCGGCTGGCAGGGCAACGCGCAGACGGGGCTCAGCGACGCGCAGCAGATCCAGCGGGCCGGGCTGAGCGTGCGCGCACGGCGAACGACTGTGCGCGCGGGGCTGGACTTGCTCCGCGCTCGGCTACGACCCGCCGACGGCGAGCCGACGCTGTTCATCTCGCCGGCGTGCGAGCACCTGATCGAGAGCCTGGAGCGGTATCACTACGACATGCAGCGGCCGATGAGCGAGGAGCCGGCCAAGGACGGGCCGGATCACGCGGTGGATGCGCTGCGGTATCTGGTGACGAATCTGGATCGGCCGGGATCACTGAAAGCAGGGAGTTACTTGTGATTTGGCTCAGTGCCTGAACAGGCGGTAGACCATGAGCAAGCCGCCGCTCAGGAGTGCGCCGGCGATGAGGCCGACGATGCCACCCATGACGGCGCCCCAAGCGGGACCGATTTCTTGTGGTGCGACGAACGCGCCGATGCCGGCGGCAATGGCGATGCTGACGAGGATGAAGGCGGCTTGGAAGACGTTGTCCTTCACACACAGATTTGGGCCGATGGCGACGTCGGCGATGATCTCGTGTGCCTCGGCCGGCTTGCGC
>ERZ1740058.320-NODE-320-length-40158-cov-6.597063_pt1 | contig 40158 bp, 39 predicted proteins | sample MGYA00581745_ERZ1740058 | MGnify/ENA primary metagenome ERZ1740058 (study PRJEB43018, sample SAMN04849742) | marine metagenome | isolation source: floating plastic debris | place: Pacific Ocean | collected 2008-08-30 | study: EMG produced TPA metagenomics assembly... | reverse complement strand
GGCAGATACAGACACAACACGAGCAATCGCAATGGGGTCAAGGAGCGTCAGGATCATTTGAGCTCGCAAAGATAGCCCTATAAATATGTCACATACTACCAGCAGATGGCCTCTAAAAAATAAGTAAGTGGTTTATGTTACCTTCATTACTTCCTGCGCTGAGAAAGCTTCTGGCTTATCTTGAAAAAGAAGCTTGGTTTTTCCCCACACTTCTTTAAAAAGAGAAGACTGTCGGTACTTTTCTAAGTAGGATGCTGCCTCCCAATGGCTGTAAGTATAGAAAATATGCGCACTATTGGCATCCTGTAATAGTGCCAGATGTAAACACCCTTCTGAATGACGAATACGTGTTTTGTAATGATTAAAAACACTCAGAAACTGATCGATCTCATCTGGTTGAAAAGTCATTTTAACTATACGTGTAAGCATTTGTAAAAGAATTAAGGTTTAATTGATGAACTAATGCAAAAATATTATAACTTTATAAGCATAAAAGTATAAACGACATGTTAAATCTTCTAATTTCTACTGTCTCAGTACTACCTGACGCTCATTTATGATCGTTCAAAATACGCTTCATCAACCATTATCCGTTACCCAATCTTTACTAGCTTTATTATTACTTGATGGAAAAGAGACTTCTCTTCTACTAGCGCAGCCTATTTCCTCATTGTATATTTATTGATTTAAAAATTAAAAGCATTGATAGAAAAAGTAATTACCTTAGAAAACGTTTCATTAGTAGATTTTTTAGGCACAGAAAATATCAACATCAAAGAAGTCGCCTCTGCTTTTCCAGCGAGTAAAATCATCTCTCGAGGCAATGAAATCCGTATTCAAGGACAAACGCCCGAGATCGTTAAAATTAATGAAATCATTAACTCTTTGTTGGCTCATTATAATAAGTATGGGAAAGTTACTCATGAGAATGTGATCAACTATTTGGAGAAAGAATCCAATAGCGAGACCGTCCCGCAAGAGATACTCGACGATGCGCTAGTATACGGAACGAAAGGAACGGCCATCAAACCGAAAACATTCAACCAAGCGCAGCTAGTACAGAGCGCCTACGAAAATGACTTAGTCTTTGCCTTAGGACCAGCGGGTACTGGGAAAACCTATATCTCGGTAGCGCTAGCGGTAAGGGCATTGAAAAATAAACAAGTCAAAAAGATTGTCATTACACGCCCTGCGGTAGAAGCAGGAGAGCATCTTGGCTTTTTACCGGGTGATCTTAAAGAAAAGATTGATCCTTACTTACGGCCTATTTATGATGCCCTAGACGATATGATACCTGCGGAAAAACTCAAGTATTACCAAGACAATCGCATTATAGAAATAGCCCCTTTGGCTTATATGCGTGGGAGAACCCTCAATAAGGCGTTCATTCTACTTGACGAGGCGCAGAATACAACGGCCATGCAGATGAAGATGTTCTTGACCCGTATGGGACTCAACTCGAAGATCATCGTAACGGGTGATCAGTCGCAGCTTGACTTACCTAAAAATCAGAAGTCGGGCTTGCAGGAAGTCATTCGCATTCTCAAAGGCGTAGAAGGGATTGGTTTTGTAAACTTAGACGCCAAAGATGTAGTACGTCATAAACTGGTGAAAGCGATCATCAATGCTTACGACAAGCACGATAAAAAAATAACGCCTTGACCAAGCCGCTTAGACTCTTTCAAGTAGACGCTTTCACCGATCAAATTTTTGGAGGGAATCCAGCCGCCGTTTGTATTTTAGAGCATTGGCTAGAAGGAGCGACTATGCAAGCCATTGCGGCAGAGAATAATCTTTCTGAAACGGCTTTTGCTGTAAAAAAAAGTACAGATCAATACGAAATTAGGTGGTTTACACCTACTACAGAGGTGGCGCTTTGCGGGCATGCCACTTTGGCTACGGCACACATTCTCTTTCAGCACTATGAAACAAATACGCAGCAAATCCATTTTGTTACTCAAAAAGCAGGAGGCCTATCTGTAAAGCGTGAGGAAGCCTATCTATGGCTGGATTTTCCTACTGATACATTACAATTAACTACGTTACCAGACGTACTAAAAGAAGCTTTCTTTACGCCACCGCTAGAGGTTTACAAGGGAAAAGATGATTACCTACTTATACTCGCCAATCAGGCAGCAGTAGAAGCTTTTCAGCCTGATTTTAGCCAGCTAGTACAAGTAGTAGCCAGAGGCATTATCATTACAGCCCTAGGAGAAAGCGTTGATTTCGTCTCACGCTTTTTTGCTCCGCAGGTAGGTGTTAATGAAGATCCCGTCACGGGTTCTGCGCATACCTTACTCATCCCTTATTGGGCCAAGCGACTGGAGGAAAACTCCCTGCAAGCCAAGCAACTTTCGGCACGTGGGGGCGATTTACAGTGCATTTATGCAGAAGAACGGGTAAAAATAGGTGGGCAAGCTGTTACGTATTTGGAAGGTACTATTCACATTTAGGCGTTTAGAGTATGTTTAAGTTTTTTTACTATTTGTTTTTAAGATCGGTATAAGTGTGTCGGCCTGAAAATCCAGCGGGGAGGCGGGCTGGATTATGGGCAGAAGCTTTGGATTTAGCTGCGCTGAGCTCACAAGCTCGGTTTTTGGTTCGTTTTAGGCTACGCCGAGCTCGCCAGAGGCTCGGTTCATCAAGAACCGGAACGAAGTGGAGTTCAGCGAAGCTAACCGACGAAGGAGCTCGACGCAGTCAAAAAATGAACGAAGGGTAGATCAAAGAATGAATGGTGAAAATTTCGTAAAATATTAATTATACAGAATTTAATTCTTAACAATTCTCTTATTATCCACCTTTATGAAACAAGAAACCTACTTTAAATCCTAGGGCAAAGGCGGGTAAAAAGTAGTTGCCCGTATGCATATGGTCTAGTTCTATGATCCAACTCTCATCGTCGAGCAGGCCGCTGCCTTCCTCTGTATTGACCATAAGGTACTTGAAACCAATTCCTACGTAGTAATCAATTAAAAATCGTCCGCTCATTTGCTGTTTTCCTAGAAGAAGGCGGCAAGTAAGGTCTTGCTTCACAGTAGAGAAATCTCTAGGTTCCCTAATAAACGACGATACACCTTGTACGAGTACTTCCTCTCCTACACCAGCAGCTAAGAGCGTACTATGTCGATAACCAAGCGCTAGCCCTAAGTAAGTTCCTTTCATTTTTTCTGGCCCTAGGTACACTTTCCAGTTAGTATTCAATCGAAAATTTTTGATACGCCTCAAGTCTGTAGCAGGCGCTGTGTCGAGGGTGTCTTCTCTTGGATACGTTCGGGTACCATATCCTATTTCGTGTTCAAGTGTAGAGCGATAGGAAAGGCGATATTCTATACCCAGTTGATATGTATTATAAGGTTCTAAAGCCCTTAAAGGGGTAATTTTGATAGTAAAGTTGGGGTTCCATACTTTTTTGAGAGGAACAGTACTTGAATCTATCTGACACCAGAGAGGGTGTACTATTACAAGCAAAATAAAAGTAAAAAAATGACGATCAAAAAACATTTTTTAAATAGTATTGAGGTGCTATCAAAAAACTACCCCAAAAACAATACACTTCTTATTAAATTACATAAAAAATGCTTTGAATTATTGATTTTAAAGCATAAGATAGTCTTGAGTCTAGTGTCTTATTTCTAGTTAGCCTACTGAAGTCATTACTTACGCTTATGAAAAAGTACGCCTAGCTTAAAGCCCAAAGCAATAGCAGGTAAAAAGTAATCACCTGTTTCTATAACATCTACTCTGAAGATATCATTTTCATTAAGTGCGCTACCTTCCTCCGTATCTGCCCACATATATTTGAAGCCTACCCCTAGGTAAAAATCGAATAAAAGACGGTCCCACCAAATTTTTTGCTTTCCAATGAGCAGGCGAAAGGTAAGGTCTTGTTTCACTGTCAAAAAACCTCTTCCTATTTCTTCAATAGTGAAGCCTGTTCTACGGGTAAGTGGAAAGTATTGTGCAGCGCCATCAGAATCTGTAAATGAACTGTACCGATACCCTAACGTAGGGCCTAAGTAAAAGCCTTTCATTTTCCGACGACCAAGGTATATTTTCCAAGAAGTATTCAGACGAAAGTTTTCAGTACCTTCACGGGTGTCGTAGGCGTCTTCAAAAAGTAAATTGGTCTGTTGTGTTCCGTAACCGATATCGAGTGCTAGAGCAGAGCGCTCGGAAAGACGGTAATCTACCCCCACTTGAAAAGTATTGTAAAGGTCTAATATCCGCAAAGGGGTTACTGTAATAGCAAAGTTGGGAGTGAGGTTCTTAGTTACAACCGTACTTGAATCTGTTTGACCCCAAAGTGGATGTACTATTGACAATATCAAAAGGATTAATAAGTAGCGATGAATGAACATGTATTGTAAGGTGTTTATTTTCTACGCCAGAAATGTACTCAAAAATAATACACACTTCACCCACATGTAACCATTATACAAGATTCTGCAACCTCCGTGCAACCGTTCCTGAAATTACTCACGTTTGTGGAATAAAATACCTACTTTAAAGCCTAAGGCAAGTGCAGGTAAAAAGTAGTTACCTGTGATTGTATGATCTATTTCTATAGTACTTTGGCTACAAGCTAAGGTACTTCCTTCCTCTGTATCTACTACCAAGTATTTAAAGCCAATACCTGCATAGTAGTCCAACAGAAAGCGTTGTTCAAAGATACATTGTTTCCCTAGAAGGAAGCGGCAAGTGAGGTCTTGCTTGGTAGTATAATAATCTAGCGTAGGATCACCCATAACGGTACTTGTTTCGCAAGTGGTGGCACCGCCTGGTACTGAAAAAGAGCTGTTGCGATAGCCAACCGTTAAGCCTGCATAAAGCCCTTTCATTTTCATTTTATGTAAAAAGATTTTTGCTGTAGTACTCAAACGAAAGTTACGCAGGTTGTTGCGTTCCTTGTCTCTATCACTCAGAACGCTCGGATTAATGAGATTAAAAGCGGACGTGCCATATCCTATTTCGTGTTCGAGGGTAGTTTGGTAAGCCAAACGATACGCTACCCCTACTTGAAACGTATGGTAAGGCTCAAATATTCTCAAAGGAGCTACCTTCACCGCAAAATTGGGGTTCCATACCTTTTTGAACACAACCGTACTTGAATCTGTTTGACCCCAGAGGGGATGTGCTACCAAAAGTAATATGATAATAAAGAAGTAACGGTAAATCATCATTTTTTGTATAGCGTTTGTAATACTATTGATAAACTACCCCAAGAATAATGCGCTTTTGATAAGCACTTGATCTTTATACTTGACAATACAACCATTCTATGATAGTACGTAGTGTTTCTTTAGGAGTAATTTTCTGGCTTGGCTTACTCTGCTACACACAGGCCCAAAATATCCAAGCGGCTTCTTGGAAGCTAGAAAAAGAGAAAAGCGATATTAAAGTCTACAAGCGCCCCTTTGACGGAGGCGATGGTAAGGAGAGTAAAGCTGTTATGGAAATAGAAAGCTCTTTAAATGCGCTTGTAGCGCTCATCAAAGACTCAGAAGCAGGCACGAAGTGGCTTAGTAAAATCAAGATATTCGAAACAGTCGAAACGGTTGATGAGAAAGAATGGTATACCTACGCCGAAGCTGAACTTCCTTTTCCTTTTTCTAATCGAGACCTTGTTACGCGTAATTATATCAGGCAGTTTAGCAACAAAACGGTTCGGGTGTACTTAGAAAGTGCTACAGAAAAAGTAGCAGAAAAAAAAGGACTTAAACGTATTAAAGAGGCAGAGGGCTTTTGGCAATTTAGACCACTCAGTAACGGAAAAGTAGAAGTGATCTATCAGTTTTACTCAGAACCTCACCTCGATTTACCCGCTTGGATAAAGGATCCTATCATAGCCAATGGGCTTATTACTACCATGAAAAACCTCCGCGATGAAGTAAAAAAGGAAGAATACCAAGATCAGAAGCTCTCTTATATTAAAGAATGACGAAGGAAAGGTTGTAGCAAATACGAATAAACTGTATTTTTGTTTTTTTATTTTAAATCCTTCAATCAGAAATGTCCATCGCTGTACAATGGAATGTAGCAGATAAGGAAATCTTACTTGCTATTGCTAGCCTTACGCTCGGTTTTATCGCTTACTGGTTTATTGCTCAGTCGCCTCGTATAGCAAACTTTTTCCAAAAACATTATTCTACACAGAAAGCTGGGCTTTACCGCGTCCTGTTTCAGCGTTATACAGGTTTTGTTTGTTTGGGAATCCTGCCTACCTTAGCCATTTTTACCTTATTGCCTACCAGTTGGGCGCAATACGGCGTATCCTTAAACACCTCACTGGCTACTTGGTACTGGCTGCTTATTTTGACTCCCCTCGTCTTTATTATAAGTCAAGTGAATGCTAAAAAGGCTGATAATCTGGCCATGTATCCACAAATACGTTTAAAGAATTGGACCAAGCATACCTTTCTACACGAATACACAAGCTGGATGGCGTATCTCATCGCTTACGAACTGTTGTTTAGAGGCTTTTTCTTGTTTGCTTGTGCACGGGTAATGAGTGCCTGGGTAGCCATGGCGTTTAATGCCAGTGTATATGCCCTGTCACATTTACCAAAAGGACGTAAAGAGACCATTGGCGCTGTACCCATAGGTATCTTATTCTCTTATATCACCCTTACTACTGGAACCATCTGGGTGGCTGTAATCATACATATTCTGATGGCGTTGAGTAACTCTTACTTTTCGTTTAAATACCAGCCTGATATGCACTATGTCACTACCCGACAAACTGCCTAAATCTGTATACCATATGCTCAAATATTTACTAAGTTTTATCTTGCTTATTACTGCCATACCTACCTTTGCACAGCAAAATACTGTACCAATAGAGATAGATGTACCCCCTGCTTTTGAAGGAGGTAGCCAGGCGCTTGCAAAGTACCTCCAAAGGAACATTCGCTACCCGATAAAGGCCAAAATATTTGACGTTCAAGGGCAGGTATTTCTACAGTTTTTTGTTGAGAAAACAGGAGAGGTGAAGGAGGTAAAGGTGATTAGAGGTATTGGCTACGGTTGTGACGAAGAAGCGGTACGTGTACTCACCGCAAGCCCAAAGTGGCAGCCGGCTCTGAAGGATGACCAACCTGTGAAAACGAGCGTCACCTTACCCATTAAGTTTACACTTGCTAGCTCAGGTACCAATAGCATTGTATATAACATAGATGATACTTACTATCTCAATACAGAAGGAGCGCAAGTAGCAGCAACGTTAGAAGAAAAGATGATTCAAGTGGATACACTCAACCCGCAGCAAGCCTTGGAGCAACATCACTTAAAAGTGAGAAAACACCTCATCATTGTTAAAACAAAAGAATAAGATACTTCTAGAAGCTCATGAAAATCTTCATCACAGGCGCTACGGGTTACTTAGGGGAACAGCTTACCAAAAAACTCCTTACACAAGGACATACCATTTGTGCACTTATTCGCTCTCCTAAAAAGGCGGCGCAACTGGCGCAACATCCTAACGTTGAACTATACGAAGGGGATTTGCTACAACCTGATAAGATCAGAAAGGCGATGCAAGGTTGTGAGCAAGCCTATCACTTAGCTGCCTATGCAAAAGTATGGAGTAAAGACCCACATACTTTTTATAAAATTAATGTAGAAGGAACCAGAAACGTTTTAGAAGCTGCCAAAGCCCAAGAAGTAAAGAAAATAGTAGTTACGTCTACGGCAGGTGTACTAGGACCTGCTGTAAATGGTGTGGTACACGAAGAAAGCCCGTTGGCAATTCCTCTTTCTACCGACTATGAGAAGACAAAGCTAACCTCCGAGAAAGAGATTCAAAAGTATGTAGCAGCAGGGCTCAATGCTGTCATTGTTAATCCTACGCGTGTGTATGGACCAGGGCAGCTCAGCGAGAGTAATGCTACTACTAAGCTTATTCATCAGTATACGACGGGGAAAAGGCGTTTTTTAACAGGTGATGGCCAAAGTGTAGGGAATTAAGTCTACATAGAAGATGTCGTGGCAGGCCATAGCTTAGCGATGGAGAAGGGAAAAGCAGGAGAACGCTACATCCTAGGCGGAGAGAATGCTTCTTTCCAGAAGTTCTTTCAGACAATTCGTGAGGTGACAAGTGTTTCTTATCAACTGTATCAACTACCCATATGGCTTATGATGGCTTTTGCAAAAATACAGCGCTGGAGAGCGAATACTTTTGGCAAACCTCCACTCATTACACCTCCCTTTGTCAGAAGATACCTGTACAACTGGGTACTCAGCACCGAAAAAGCAGAGCGTACACTAGGCTACCAGCCCACTGCACTCAAAACAGGTATACGAAAAACAGTTGATTGGCTGGAGGAAAATAAAAACTTAGTATCTTTGGAACACTAATATATGAATCAGTTTGCTCTCATCACTGGCGCTAGCCAAGGCATAGGAAAATACATGGCCATAGAATTGGCCAAAAAAGGTATTTCGTTAGTACTAGTGGCGCTGCCTACAGCCGTTCTAGAAGAAACGGCTCAAGTAATCCAGACTCAATATCCAGCTATAAAAGTCTACACGATTGGCGTTGACCTTACAGATGACTATGCCGCACAAAAAGTGTATGATAGGTGCCAAGAAAAAAAAATAGCCATTCAGTACCTTATCAATAATGCGGGTATGGGCTACACTGGCGCTTTTGATAGCTTCCCAATCGACTTTTTAGATAATTTGATGAAGCTCAATATGTTGGCTACAACAAGGCTGATCCGGCTGTTCATTGACGATCTCAAGCAACAACCCAAAGCCTACATACTCAATGTAGCGAGTATTGCAGGTTTGTATGATATACCTTACAAGGTGGTCTACTCTGCTTCTAAGTCTTTTGTATATACTTTTTCTAGGGCCTTACGAGAAGAGTTGAAAGGTACAAGTGTAAGCGTAACTGTATTGTGTCCTGGAGGCGTGGCAACCAATCCAGATGCATTGGCTGCAGTAGCAAGAATGGGCAGAGCGGCAAGAATGCTAACTACCATGCCAGGAGAGGTAGCCAAAGTAGGGATCAAAGCGATGTTTAAAGGGAAAGCGGTCGTAATTCCAAAGTTTACGATCCGACTATACGCTTCTATGCGGCACGTGATTCCCTATCCACTACAACTTAAAATTCTTGGCTACTTTCTACGCAGAAAATATAAAAATGTTTAATACTATTCTATGATGCACCTTATCAAAAAATCACAGTTGGTTATTCAGTTATGGCTAGGTATAATATTCCTCACTTATTGCACTACCCAAGAGAAGAGAGAAAAAGTAGATTTACTGGTCATTAATGGAAATATCTATACGGTAGATGACAGCCTGCCACAAGTAGAAGCGATGGCAATTAAAGCAGGAAAAATCATAGCTTTAGGCACTACAAAGGAAATGCAAGCCCTATACGAAGCCCAAGAAACTGTAAATGCACAAAAAAAAGCCATCTATCCAGGTTTTATTGACGCACACTGTCATTTCTATGGCTTGGGCTTAAATCAGCAGCGAGTCAATTTGATCGGTACACAAAGCTATGAAGAAGTAATCGCAAAAGTGGTCGCCTTTCAAAAAGAAAAGCAAACAACATTTATACTAGGAAGAGGATGGGATCAGAATGATTGGGAGGTAAAAGTATTTCCCACCAAGGCACGCCTAGATAGCCTTTTCCCCGATATACCTGTCGTACTAGAACGAGTAGATGGACACGCTTATTTAGTAAATCAAAAAGCCCTAACATTAGCAGGTATTACCGCAGCGACCAAAGTAACAGGTGGGAAAATTGAACTAAAAGCAGGTGTACCTACTGGTATACTGATCGACGAACCCATGCAACTAATTGATGCGATTATCCCAGCCCCTTCAACGGCTACCCAAATAACTGCCCTAAAAGAAGCGGAAGCCATCTGCCTAGCCAATGGCCTCACTACCGTGAATGACGCTGGACTAAGCAGAGCTACCATTGAACTGATCGATAGCCTTCAACAAGCAGATCAACTTCGTATACGCATGTATGCAATGGTAAGTAATACGCCCGAGGAGGTTGACTACTTCCTCAAAAAAGGGATTATCAAAACAGATCGCCTTCATGTACGCTCGGTAAAAGTTTACGCTGATGGCGCACTAGGTTCAAGAGGTGCTACCCTAAAAGCACCATACAGCGATAAAAAAGGTCATTTTGGCGCCATGATCACTGCACCTGAAGCCATTGAGCAACTGGCAGAAAAAATTGCTCGCTCTGATTACCAAATGAATACCCACGCCATTGGCGATTCGGCCAATAGTGTTGTTTTACGTACTTACGCGAAAGTACTCAAGAACCAACCCGATCGGCGTTGGAAAATAGAACATGCCCAAGTAGTAGATCCTAAAGACCTATCTTATTTTTCTAATAACATTCTTCCTTCTGTGCAGCCTACTCATGCAACAAGCGATATGCATTGGGTAGAAGAGCGGGTAGGAGAAAAGCGGCTGGTAGGTGCTTATGCCTATAAAAGCTTGCTAAAAGAAGCAGGACTGGTAGCATTAGGAACTGACTTCCCCGTGGAAGAGGTGAGTCCGTTACTTACTTTTTACGCTGCCGTAGCCCGTAAGAATCTCGATAATTATCCTGAGGATGGTTTTCGAGCAGAAGAAGCCTTAAGCCGCGCAGAAGCCCTGAAAGGGATGACCCTCTGGGCTGCCTACAGCAACTTTGAGGAAGCTGAAAAAGGAAGCCTTGCCATAGGTAAAAAAGCCGATTTTGTTATCTTAGGTAAAGACATTATGACCATTCCTTTAGAGGAAATTCCTACTGTAAAAGTACTGAAGACCTACCTTGATGGGCAAGTGCTGTACGGTGACTAATAAGCCTTCTTACGTATTTTTAACTTCTATCATATACTAATGGTGCTGTTGCTACGTTTCAATACAAATGCGCGATTTTGTGTAAAACTTTATAACAGTGTGCAACCTTCTACCGCGAAGCCTTGTCTAAGCATAAAACGTTCAACAGAAGAAATTACAAGACGAGCCTGTAACCGTAAACCATTACGCTATGATTTCTATCGCTAATTTGCATAAGTATTACCCCATTGGTAAAAATAATCGCTTGCATGTCTTGAAAGGCATCGATGTACGCATCAAAGAGGGCGAGCTAGTTTCTATTATGGGTTCTTCTGGCTCAGGAAAGTCTACCTTATTGAACATTTTGGGGATTCTAGACGACTACGATGAAGGAAGTTATGAACTTGGTGGAACGCTTATCAAAAATCTTTCGGCTACGCAGGCTGCTAACTATCGGAATGAGCTCATTGGTTTTGTCTTTCAATCATTCAATCTTATCTCCTTTAAAACTGCTGCTGAAAATGTAGCATTGCCCCTCTACTATCAGAAAATGGGTAGGAGAAAGCGTAATAAAATGGCGGAAGAATACCTAGAAAAAGTAGGTTTAGGCGACCGGGCACACCACCTTCCCAACGAGCTTTCAGGAGGTCAAAAGCAACGTGTCGCCATTGCTAGAGCGCTTATTGCTAATCCTAAAATCATTCTAGCTGATGAGCCTACAGGAGCGCTTGATTCACAGACTACCCAAGAGATTATGAATATCTTTAAGGAGGTACACGGCCGTGGCATGACCATCCTTATTGTAACCCACGAACAGGAAATTGCTGACCAAACCCAGCGGGTGATTCGCCTGAAAGATGGTTTGATAGAAAAACCAGCAGATGATTTGGTAGAAAATATACAAAACTAGGAAATACGATGTTCGATTTAGACAAATGGCAAGAGATATTTGCTACCATTCAAAAAAATAAACTCCGTACTTTTCTTACCGCACTTGGTGTGGGTTGGGGTATTTTTATGCTGGTAGTATTATTAGGTGTAGGGAAGGGAATGGAGAATGGTGTGAGGCGCGAATTTGGTAACCAAGCCATTAATAGTATTTGGATTTGGGGTGGAAAAACCTCTATGCCTTATAAAGGGCTCAATGCTGGACGAACCATCCAAATGACGGAACAAGACTTTGAAGTTGTTCAACGTGAGGCAGAGGGAATCGAGTTTATGACCAAACGAAACAGTCTTTCGGGTGCTTTTACGGTGAATTACAAAGATAAAAATGGTGCTTTTCGTGTATTAGCCTCTGATCGTAACTATTTCAGAATCAATGGAGAAATACTCCGAGAGGGTCGCTTTATCAACGACTTAGATAATATCGAGAAGCGTAAAGTAGCTTTTATAGGGGAGCGGGTAAAAAATGTACTCTTCGGAGACTCTACAGCCATAGCAGATGCCATTGGAAAGTACATTGATATTAAGGGTGTGTACTTTCAAGTAGTGGGGGTATTTAATTTAGAGGGAGGCAATGGTAGGAGAGAAGAGCGTCTCTATATTCCCTATACTACTTATCAAGTGGTATATGAGCCCACCCAAAAATTAGACTTGGTAGGAATGACCACGCAGAAAGATGTTTCAGCTAGTGAGCTCGAAGCACAGTTGAGAGAAATTCTGGCAAGAGAACTCAAGTTCGACCCAGCAGATAATCAAGCCATTGACTTAGAAAATAACGAAGAAGACTACAAACAATTTCAAGGACTTTTTACAGGGATTGCAGCCATTGTATGGTTTGTGGGGCTAGGTACCTTAGCCGCAGGTATTGTGGGGGTAAGTAGTATTATGCTCATTATTGTAAAAGAACGTACCAAAGAAATAGGGGTGAGAAAAGCACTGGGTGCGACACCCTTCTCTATTGTCAGCCTCATTTTACAAGAGTCGATCTTTATTACCAGCTTTGCGGGCTATATAGGGATGCTCTTCGGGATAGGCGTACTAGAGATTTTACGAACGCTAGTAGAACAAATCGAAGCTTCTGGTGGCGAAGCTCCTTATTTCAGTCGTCCAGAGATGAACCTCGGTGCGGCTGTCGCAGCCATCATTGTATTAGTGGTAGCAGGCGCTTTAGCAGGATTTTTCCCTGCTATGCGAGCGGCCAATGTAAAACCCATCGAAGCCTTACGTGCTGACTAAGCGAAGTATTACAGTAAGCTGATAAAAATATATTATTATGTTTGACATAGATAAATGGCAAGAAATATTCTTCACAATTCGTAAAAATAAATTACGAACTATTATCACCATGCTGGGTGTATCTTGGGGTATTTTTATGCTGGTTATTTTACTAGGAGCAGGAAAAGCCTTCGAGAATGGCGTGCAAAAGCAGTTTGATATTGCTAAGAATGCCGTTTTCGTATGGTCACAACGCACTAGTATGGAGTATAAGGGTTTTGAACCAGGGCGTTCTGTTCGTTTCACCAACGACGACGTAGGAGCTATTCGCCGAGGTATTCCTGAGGTAGACGTGATTGCACCGAGAAATCAATTACCTGGCGATTTTATAGTGAATAGAGGGATTAATAATGCTTCCTTTACGGTAAATGGTGAATATCCTGATTACGTACGCGTACGCCCAACGGTAATAGAAGCAGGGCGTTTTGTCAATGATCTTGATATTCAAGAAAGAAGAAAAATATGCATCATTGGCACAAGAGTACAAGAGCTACTCTTTGAAGAAGATGAAAATCCTTTAGGTGAATATATCAAGATCAAAGGCGTCTCTTTTAAAGTAGTAGGTATTTTTAGTGGTAAGAGCACAGGTGATGAGGCTCGTGAGGAAGCAGAAACAATTTTTATCCCTAGTACTACCTTACAGTATACCTTCAATCAGGTCAATCGCGTCAATTATTTTGCTTTTACTCCAGATGATGGTATACCAGCGCGTGTTATAGAAGAGAAAGTAAAAATACTACTTGCCAAACGCCATTATGTACATCCAGACGACATCAAAGCCTTTGGCTCAGCTAACGTTGAGGAAGAGTACCAACGCGTACAAGGTCTCTTTATGATTATTGGAGCGTTTAGCTGGTTTGTAGGCATCCTTACCATCGTAGCGGGCGTAGTAGGGGTAAGTAACATTATGCTTATTGTTGTAAAAGAGCGTACCAAAGAGATTGGGATTCGTAAGGCCTTAGGCGCTACTCCTGGCTCTATTGTGGCGCTCATCCTACAAGAGGCTATTTTTATTACAAGTGCAGCAGGCTACATTGGTCTATTGGGTGGTGTATTGGTACTAGAACTCATCAACCAAGCAGGGGTAGAAGGTGACTTTTTTAGTAATCCTCAAGTAGATGTGAAAGTGGCTATTGCCGCTACCCTAACGCTCATTGTAGCTGGTACATTGGCTGGCTTAATTCCTGCGCGAAGAGCTGCCCGTGTAAACCCTGTCGTCGCCTTAAGCGATGAATAAAACAGAAAATTTTGAACCCAAGCAATACATTATCATTCAAAACCGATCGTTAACCCATGAGAAAAATTATTTTTGGTATATCAGGTGTTTTATTCTTACTGATCACTGGCTGGTTAATCAATTACTTTATTCAACAGTCTACTAAAGATCCTACTGTGTATAATGTAGAAACACCTTTCGATACGATTATCGTCAAAAAAACGGTAGCAACAGGCTCTATTTTGCCTCGTAAAGAAGTACAAATCAAACCGCCCGTCTCAGGCGTTATTCAGGCATTGTATGTGGAAGCAGGCCAACCCGTGAAAGAAGGAGAGCTAATTGCTAAAATTCAATTGGTACAAACCCTAGATGGCCTCAATCGAGATCAACTCTCTATCACATCATCTCAAAATAGTCTTGAGACTGCTCGTATCAACTATAAGAATGCCCAGCAAGAATATGATCGCAACAAGCAGCTTTATAAGCAGAAAGTGATCTCTACACAAGAGTTTCAAAGAGTAGAAGCAGATTTAAAAGTACAAAAAGAAGCTTTTATAGCAGCACAAAACACCTTGTCACTTACTAGGCAGGGAGCTGTACAGCGCTCTGGAGGCATTTCAAATAATGTGTACTCCACCGTAGATGGAATCGTGCTAGATGTACCACTCAAAGCAGGTGCTTCTGTGATCGAAAGAAGTAACTTCAATGAAGGTACCTCTATCGCCACGATCGCTGATATGAATAGCCTGGTGTTTGAAGGGAAAATAGACGAATCTGAGGTAGCGAAACTAGAGGAAGGGATGCGCCTTAATTTAACGATTGGTGCCATTCCAGATAAAGTTTTTAGAGCAGAGTTAGAACATATTGCACCTAAGGGAGTCGATGAGGAAGGCGCTATCAAGTTTAATATTCGTGCTAAAATTCTACTAGGGCCAGACGACTTTATTCGTGCAGGTTACAGTGCTAATGCGGATATTGTGCTAGACAAAAAAGAGGGAGTGATGGCCATTAAAGAAAGCTGGATTGAGTTTGAGGGAGAGAAGGCCTATATATACATTGAAAAAGAGCCGCAACAGTTTGTAAAAAAGCGTATTAAAACGGGTATCTCCGATGGGATTAACATAGAGGTAGTGGATGGACTCACTAGAAAGAGCAAGGTAAGGGGTACAGAAAAGAAAGAAAGACCTAATGAAAACCCGAAAGAGAGTTAGTGGAGTGTTAGTTAGGATGCAAATACTCTAAGTAGCGAATAAGTTTGTGAAACGATTCTTTTACCGAGGTGGGTACGCCGTACGCTTGTAAAACTTTCTGATAATTAGTAGCCAAAGCGGCCCACTGAGGGGACTCAATCAAACGTGCAATTGTAATACCGCGAAAACAGCGATGGGTGGTATTGTAGGCCAACAGACAGTTCTGAGTAGGATGCGTATTGTAAGCTTCGTGAAGGTTGTGAAGATTGGTATAGTGTGTTAAGAAGGTAAATCCTTGCTCGTGCATAAAAGTTTCTATGCGTGTGCAAGCTGCCTCAAAAGCTTGCGGGGTCTTTACAACAAATCGCTCATAGGGACGTCCCAACAATTTACCCATCGAGGCAATGGCAGTGTGGCTATCAGCTAAAAAGCTAGGAGAATAGTTGAGAAACTGTCCTACCAGACTTTCCACCAGATTTGAACGCGTACCTAAGCTGACTTCCATTACAAAGTCGTCAGTATACTGGCTGATCGAGATGGATACGTTTTGGAAACCCGTTTCTGTAGTTTTTCTAAATTGCTTTTTCTCCCACAACAACTCAAAACCATCTGCTGTCATTACTTTCCTCAATCGGCTAAATACTTGTACCTCTGTTTCTTCCAACATACCTGAAAAACGCTTTGTAGGGTATTTTGTTTGAAGGAGTGCCCTTTACGAGACCTAATGGCAGTACCCCAATACGTGCCTTCCGAACAAGACCACCATTGTGTCAGTTATGAGGTACGAATAACAATGACAACATTATAACCAGAAAAATAAAAAGAATGACACTCAATTTTGCCGTGATTTATGGTTCTGTTCGACAAGCCCGTAAGGGTATCAGAGTAGCCAAGTTTATAATGAATCAGCTTGCTAAAACCGCTCATCAAGCTACTTTAATTGATCCTATGGAATATCCTTTACCATTACTCGACAAAATGTACAAGGAGTACGACGCTGGCCAAGCACCCGAGAATATGGAAAAAGTAGCGCGTATTATTGAGGCAGCCGATGCACTCATCATTGTAAGTGCCGAATACAATCATGGTGTACCTGCCCCCCTAAAGAATTTACTCGATCATTTTCAAAAAGAGTATTTGTACAAACCAAGTGGTATCGTGACCTACTCGGCAGGTATATTCGGCGGTACACGGGTGGGGGTGCATTTGAGAGAGCTGATGGGAGAATACGGTGCTGCAAGCATTCCCAGAATGGTTCCTATGCCCAGTATCAACAAAAACTTTGACGAGGAAGGAAACACAGACAATGAGCGACTACATAAATCCTTTAATAATTTTTTCAAAGAATTGGTTTGGTATGCAGAAGCCCTAAAGCAAAAGCGAAAAGAAGGGGTGCCTGAGTTTTAATTTAAGATACAAGACTTCAGATACAAGAGACAAGACTTTAGACAAACTTCTTACTTCTTGTATCTAATGTTTTACTTCTATGCTACAAAGAATAGTTTAGTAAATTACTAGTTTTTTGTATGATAGCTTTCATATCGCCATCATTCACAATGGTTGTTGTCAAGTAAGGACAAATTTTTCGTGTTTAACTTCTTACATCTTGTCTCTCATGTCTTGCTTCTATGCTACAAAGAGCGGCTTAGTAAATCGTTAATTTCTTGTACAGTAGCTTTCATATTGCCATCATGCAAAATGATTGTTGTCAAATAAGGACAAATTTTCGTGTTTAACTTCTTGCTTCTTGTCTCTCATGTCTTGCTTCTATGCTACAAAGAACAGTAAACTACCGATTACCTTTTAGTAAATCGCTAATTTCTTGTACAGTAGCCTTCATATCGCCATCATTTTCTCGTAAGTCGCTGATATTCTGAATGGCGTGAATAACGGTGCTGTGGTCGCGACCACCAAAGTGATAGCCAATAGACTTGAGAGAAAAGTTTGTATACTCTTTACAAAAATACATGGCAATTTGGCGCGCCATAGCAATCTCTTTTTTACGAGATTTTGATTTTAGGATTTCTGGAGATATACTAAAGTAATCACAGACCACTTTTTGGATCAAGTCAATCCCTACATCTACATCGGGGTGTTTTTCACTTGCTTGCGTGATTTGCTGTACTACTTGCTTACAAAGCGGAAGATCAATAGCAAGCTTATTTAAAGAGGACTGCGCCATTAAAGAAACAATAACTCCTTCTAGCTCACGAATATTACTGTCAATACTATGCGCAAGGTACTCGATGATCTCATCGTTGAGTTCAATTCCCTCACTTTGTAATTTTCGATGAATGATCGCCATACGGGTTTCAAAATCAGGCTGCTGTAAGTCAGCAGTCAAGCCCCACTTAAAGCGCGAGAGTAAGCGATCTTGTAAACCTTGTAGTTCTTTTGGCGGGCGATCACTCGTCATCACGATCTGCTTACCTTGCTGATGCAGATGATTAAAGATATGGAAAAACATCTCCTGCGTTTTTTCCTTACCAGAAAGGAACTGTACATCATCAATAATGAGTACATCCATTTGTAGGTAGAAGTTGGTCAGCTTCTGAAGGTTGTTATTCTTAAGCTCTTCGATAAACTGATTGGTAAACTTTTCTGAAGAAACGTATACCACTACCTTCTCTTGCTGATTATTGCGGATATGATTGCCGATGGCCTGTACTAAGTGTGTTTTCCCTAAGCCCACACCACCGTAAAGCATCAACGGATTAAAAGCAGTGACGCCTGGCTTCTTTGCTACCGCATAGCCTGCTGAACGCGCAAGGCGGTTACAGTCGCCTTCTACAAAATTATCGAAGGTATAATTGAAATTAAACTTAATACCCCTAAAGAAGCTTTCGTACTCTTTCAGAATATCTTGCTTCTTCTTGGCAGAAGTGTTGATCTTATTACTCTTCTGAGCATTTTTATCAAACTCTACCTTAGCTGTTTGTATATTGACAGTATAGGGGCGACTCTGATCGTTTCCTTTGTCAATAATAATCGAATATTCCAGGCGACCTGTAGTACCAAGCTCCTTGTCGATGGCTTTTCGAAGTAAATGGATGTAATGCTCTTCAATCCATTCGTAAAAGAATTGACTGGGTACTTGTATGGTGAGTACCGTGCCCTCTAGTTTTAGCGGAACGATCGGTTCGAACCAAGTTTTAAAACTTTGTTCAGGAATGTTCTCTTTAATCACATTCAGGCAATTATTCCATACAGTAATGCAGTCTTTTGGCATGGGTAGCTCTATCATTCTCAACTTATATAAACCAGTCTTTTTACCCTATTTTAGCATTGGGGGAGACAAAAATCATAAAAAAAAAGCAAACAAAAAAATCATTTTTCGCTTGACTCGTTTCCAATTACCAGCGAGCGGGCTTGGGTAAGTTCTTTTCTTTTACCTTTGTGAAAAATGAACTCCAAACGCCCTAAACGAAGCCCTGCCCATCCTACCTGATGAATAAAAACGGGGTCGCCTGATGGAGACAACAGTTGTGTTGGGCGTTCTAAAAAAGTATGGGTATGTCCTCCTAAAATCAGGTCGATCCCTTCTACCTGTTGTGCAATAGTATGATCAGATACCTTATCACTCTTATAAAAGTAGCCCAGATGTGACAAACAAATAATCATATCACAATCCTTTGCTTTGAGCGTTTGCACCATCTCTTTTGCCACCGCTACAGGGTCTTGGTAGATCGTACCCTTAAAAAGAGGCGATGGTACAAGCCCTTCAAGTTCAATACCTAAGCCAAAAACACCAATTTTGAGCCCTCCTCTTTCAAAAAGTTTGTAAGGAAGGAAGGTATTGTGTAATGCGCTGTCTTGCGAAAAGGTATAATTAGAGACAAGAAAAGGAAAGCGTGCAAAAGGCAGCATTTTCTTTAAACCCATTACACCATTGTCGAAATCGTGATTACCCAAAGTAGCCGCATCATATCGCATTTCACTCATCAGCTTAAATTCCAACTCGCCGCCAAAAAAATTAAAGTAGGGCGTACCTTGAAAAATATCACCAGCGTCTAGCAGCAATACGTGAGCTTCCTCTTGCCGAACCTTCTTAATAAGTGCAGCTCTGCGCGCCATGCCACCTAGGCCTGCATTTCTACGGCCATCTTCAGGAAAAGGCTCAATACGCGAATGCATATCGTTGGTATGTAAAATGACCAACTTAATAGGAGGCTTGTTAGCCCAAATTAATTGAGGCGCGATTGTAACAGCCGTCGCCCCTACAAGCGATTGCTTAAGAAAGACTCTGCGTGACGGCATAAGTAAATACTGATAAGTAGAGATGATACATATAGATATGGTATGACGTTTATGGGGTATATGATGTACTAGTAAATTTAAGCATAATTTTGAAAATCCAATCAAGTTATAGATTGAAATTCTTCTCAATCAGAAGCCTTGTATAATATATTGCTTAAAAAGTTTTTATTTACTGATAATAAAATTCTACTGATAAAATATTTTACAAGTAGAATTTTACATAATTCAAAAAATACTAGTGCAGGTAAGTGCGTAAAATTGGTAAACCTGCATTCTTTTTTCTTCTATTAATGCTTGTGTTCTTTACAAAAAATAGCTACTTTAAATTTCCATTACCAACTAATCATATTTCCAACGCTATTCAAAAACACTACCCTTTTTTATATTAAGTAAATTATAACAGGTGTAATTATGAACTTATCTAGAAAACTCTGGACGGGCCTAGGGCTTTGTCTATGCTTGGGTGCGTGTAAGACAAGTACTTCCCTTACCCAAATTCGCTTATCACTCTCTAAGGGCTATTTGTATCACCCAGATAGTGTAGAAGTACGCTGGCAAGTGGAGGGTGCACAAGAAATAAGCATTGAAGGTGTAGCCACAGGCTTACCTCCTACAGGAAGTAAGCGTTTGTACTTTGACGAGACAAGTAACTACAAGGTGGTAGCAAAAAATGAAAAAGAAAGCACTTCTAGAAATATCAATGTACCCATACGGATATTTGCCCTTCAAGTAAAAGCAGATACACTTCTTAAAAAGGGAGATATGAGTACACTAAGCTGGAAAGCCCCTTATGCACAACGCGTAAGTATTAGAGAAGTTGATGAACAGTTACCTGCCTCAGGAAAAATGTATATTGAACCTACCACCGATACTACTTTTCACTTTGAAGCGTTTACAGCAGATGGTCATATAACTGAAAAAGAAGTAACCATCAGAGTAATCGCAAAAGATCGCTTTTGGGTTAGTAAGCCCTATTTACATACTGGTGAGCAATCAGTTATTCACTGGAATTTTCCAGACGCCATGCAAATTAAAATCACCTCTGAGGCAGACGATACACTGATGACTAAAGAGCCATCAGGAAGCTTTATGAGCGTACCGCTTGGAGAACAAGAAGCTGAGAGAAAATACCTGCTGAATGTTGAAAAAAAGAACGGAGAGGTTGTTACACAAAAACTTGCACTTAAGAAAATTATCCCTTACCTCAAGCTACAGGCAAGACCTGAAAAAGTAAGTAAAGGAGATGAGATAAAGCTGCGTTGGAATACAAGATTTATAAAGGACATAAGCCTCAATGGAGTTGCGTACAATTTACCATCAAAAGGTGAGATCAAAGTAACGCCTCTCAAAAAAACAATCTATCAACTAAGCGGTATAGACGATCAAGGAGAAAGACATTCAACCCAAGTGACAGTAGGCGTACATTACCGTAAATATATCAAGGGGCTTGTAGATATTAATCAATTATTACCACAAACCATTCTCTTCGAAATCACACAAGTAAACCTCAATGAATACCCTAAAAGAGTAACATTACGCGTCATTGCTGTCGATACGGCTGGTAATTTCGTATCGGGCTTGGCAGATTCGCCTGCTTTACAACAGCGGTACTTTAGTAGACTCGTAGAGACAGCCGGTAAACAGCGAAAAATACAGGATTTTAGCGTTAAAGAAGTAAATGAAATGACTTCCAAGCCCTATGCCATCAATCTTACGCTAGATTATAGTGGCTCTATGTCTGGAGCAATTGGCTACGTTGAGCAAGCTACCCAAGCACTGATTGTAAAGAAGCATAAGCAAGATGTAATGAGCATAGTGAAGTTTGACGACCAGCTCAAAACAATTACGCCCTTAGTACAAGAGGAACAAAAACTGCTACAAAGCTACCCATTAAGAGGAATGAGAGGGTTTGGGGGTGGAACAGCCCTGTATGCTAGTATTGATGAAGGGCTTCGTTCTTTGGATATGACCAATTATAATCGTACGATGATTTTGCTAACAGATGGCCAAGAGAATAGTTCTTTCGTACACCAAGCTACGCACGCTTTCAGGGCGAGTGACGTGGTAAGGAAAGCCAGGGCAGCCCATGCGCCTATTCAGATTATTGCTTTGGGTAGTGCTCCTAATCAAAATATTATTGATGCGCTGGCCTATTTGACAGGTGGATACGCTTACTTTGCACAGAGTGAACAAGAAGTAGAGCAAATCTACCAAGAAATGAGTCGGCTGTTTTATAATTACTATGAGGTTTCCTATACCCCTGTTGCAAGTGATGGGGAGCACTTTGTAGCGTTACAACACTATAATCATAACGGTAAAGTAACCACTTCCGAAAGAGCCTTTCTAGTGGGAGACCAAATCGCTTACATTGATCAGTTCGATAGGGTTCCGAGTAGCTACGGTCCCGTATTCTTCAAAAGAAAAAAGCCAGTAGCACCCTTACAGGCGCTTGCTAACTTTCAGTTTAACGAACATCAACTAGAAGAACAATATAAGGTAAAGCTTCAATCTTACGTGACATATCTAAAAGAAAATCCTGACGCCGTATTGGAAATTTTTGGCCATACTGATAGTGTGGGAGAAGATGTAGCACAGATAGTACTCTCTGAAAAAAGAGCAGCAGCGGTGAAAAGATATTTTGAAAAACAAGGCATTGCATCAACACGCCTTGCCATCAAAGGCTTCGGGAAGCGCCGTCCGCTTTGGGAACCTGAAAATACCCCTTGGAAAGCCCGCGAGAATAGGCGGGTTGAGTTATTACTATTAAAATAACGATGAGCTAAAAGGGAGGAATTTGTTGTAAAAACTTTTGAATCCATCAATTTCTCCCTTAACATTGTTCTACTGAAAACAAAACGCCCTTACTATCTATGAAGATTATTTGTATTGGTAAAAACTATGCGGATCACATCGCAGAGATGGAAAGCAAGTATGATAAGGTAACGAGCGATCCTATTATCTTTCTCAAGCCTGATACTGCCCTGCTAAAAGACAACGCGCCTTTTTATCTGCCAGACTTTAGCCAAGAGGTACACCACGAGCTAGAGATGACGATTAAGATAAGCCGTGAGGGAAAGTTCATTGAAGAGACTTTCGCGCACAAATACTACGATGAGGTAGGGCTTGGCGTCGATTTTACCGCCCGGGATTTACAAGCTAAACTAAAGCAAAATAGTCACCCTTGGGATTTGGCTAAAGGCTTTAATGGGGCGGCACCAGTGTCACATTTTCTTCCAAAAACGAATTTTTCTGATCTTCAACAGCTTAATTTTCGTTTAGAAGTAAATGAAACAGTACGCCAACAAGGTAATACCCAACTGATGATTCATAAAATAGATGCTATTATTGCCTACGTGTCTCGTTTCTTTACCCTAAAAAAAGGAGACATCCTTTTTACAGGAACGCCCGCAGGGGTAGCTGCTGTGAAGGCAGGAGACAGGCTAGTAGCGTACTTAGAAGAAGAAAAAATGCTGGACTTCGAGGTAAAATAATGCCTCTAAGCCATTTATTTGATCGTGTAAAGCCGTTAAGTAATAACGACCATGACTGTCTTATCAAAAATTAAAAAGCGACTCATCGCCAATGGCTTATTGGTAGTAATCACCTTACTAAGCTATGGCGCGGTATATGTGTCTCCACAAACCTACTGGTTGGCAGGCTTTATGGCGTTACTCATACCGCTCTGGTTAGTGCTCAATGGCTTGTTTGTCTTCTATTGGCTTACGCGTAGATCAGCTTACCTATTTTTGTCATTAAGCATGTTGATGTTAGGTGCTACCTTCTTGCAAAGTACACTTGCCTTCGATTTAGGTACCTCTACCAAAGATTCTACTCATTTTAGCGTGCTGAGCTATAACGTACGTGTTTTCAACGTGTACGACCATCTACAAGATGAAGATAGTGCCTCTTCGAAAGAAATGATCAACTGGGTAATTGAGCATAAGGCAGAAATCAAGTGCCTACAGGAAATGTACAATGAAGATAGCTCTCGTTTATTCAACACGGTAGATCGTATTGCTCGTAGTGGCGACTATAATTACTACCTTACCCCCGTTCCCAACGACAACCAGTACAAGGGAGGCTTTTTTGGACTGGCGATTTTTTCTAAATATCCTATCTTAAACAGTGGCGAACTTCCCTTGAGCGAAAACCGGGGTAACCGCTGCCTTTTCGTTGACGTATTGATCAGAAAAGATACCTTACGTATATATAACGTACATTTACAGTCGATGAGCATCGATGAAAAAAGCCTACTAGAAAATGAGTCAGCGGCAGCAAGCCCCTACCAAGATCTCATTAAGAGGCTCAAGCGCGGCTTCGAAGCACGTGCCAAGCAAATCGAAATTGTAGAAGAGCACCTTCGGGCGTGTCCCTATCCCGTCATTGTCAGTGGTGATTTTAACGAGACCCCCTACGGATATGTCTATCATTACTTAAAAGGAAGCCTCCACAATGCTTTCGAAAAAGCGGGGAATGGTTTGGGCTTTTCTTATAATGGTCGGCTTTTTTTCTTACGCATCGACCATCAGTTCTTTGATCAACGCCTAGCGATTAACAGTTTCAAGACCCATAGAAATATTTCTTATTCAGATCATTTTCCGATAGTAGGTACCTATGCCTTTAGAGATTAATCCCCGAACTTTAGAACTTTCTACCGAGATTTATTAGCTTTGAAGCACCATATTTAATATTTTTCTACATGGATCACCCACTCGTTTTATACAATACACTGAGTAAACAAAAAGAGCCTTTTCAACCCATCAACGCCCCCTATGTGGGTATCTATCAGTGTGGTCCTACCGTCTATAGTGATCCACACATAGGCAATGCTCGCCCAGCCGTCGTATTCGATGTACTGAGGCGCTATCTTACTTATTTAGCGTATCGCGTTCGTTACGTGAGAAATATCACTGATGTGGGGCACTTAACAGGCGATGACGACCAAGGAGAAGATAAGATTTCTAAAAAAGCGAGACTTGAGCAGAAAGAGCCTATGGAAATTGTACAGCATTACACTGTGAAGTACCACGAGCTGATGCGTCATCTTAATGTACTTCCACCAGATGTAGAGCCTACCGCCACAGGACATATTGTAGAACAGATTGCGATTACCCAAAAAATTATCGAAGCAGACTTGGCTTATGTAGCCAATGGCTCCGTATATTTTGATGTAATGGCTTACCGCAAGAAAGCAAACTATGGCGAACTTTCTGGAAAAAACATTGACGAGCTAGAAGCGGGCGCTGGCAATGACGAAGCACGACAACGTGTACTAGAAGGACAAGAAGAAAAAAAACATCCTGCTGACTTCGCGCTATGGAAAAAAGCCCAACCTAACCATCTTATGCGCTGGCAGGCACCTTGGAGTGAAGGTTTTCCTGGGTGGCATTTAGAGTGTACCGTGATGAGTACCAAATATTTAGGGGAGACTTTCGACATTCACGTGGGAGGAATGGATTTGATCTTTCCTCACCATGAGTGTGAAATAGCCCAAGCAAAAGCGGCTCACGATGGTAAAGCCCCTGTAAAGTACTGGCTACATAACAATATGGTGTTACGGGATGGGAAGAAAATGAGCAAAAGCCTTCAAAACGGAATCACTTTGGAAGAACTTTTTGAAGGAAAAGTAACTTTTGCTTACAGTAAAAAAGAGAAAGATGGTACACTTACTGAAACGCATTCGGCTAGGGTATACACCCCAATGCATTTACGTATGTTGCTGCTACTCTCTCATTACAGAAGTGTTACTGATATTACAGGAAATGCCCTAGAAGATGCACGTAAAACTTATACAAAACTGCTGAATGGCTGGTACATTCTGCAAGAAATGCACTACCCAGCAGAAGCATTACAACCTGATGAGAAAATCAATCAGCAACTGTTGCAAAACATAGCGGCTATTTACAATGCACTGAATGATGACCTCAATACAGCCCTTGCTATTACTCATTTGCTGGCGCTTCTAAAAAAGGTGAATACCTACTATAATCATCCTGAGAAGTTGCAAGCAGTTTCGAAAGCAAACTTTGAAAAAATGAAGGTGACGTATCAAACTGTGTTTGTGGATATCCTTGGCTTTTTGGTAGAGAAACCAGAGAGCTTCGAGCACTTACTACAAAGCTTACTTAAGCATTACAAGGAGGCCAAACAGCAAAAGGCCTACGACAAAGTAGATGAGATTCGGGCTGACTTAAAAACAATCGGAGTGGTAGTAAAAGATATGAAAACAGGCGTAAGCTGGGCTTTCGATGAAATTTAATGGATGGATTAAAGAATAAAAGACTTCATGAAAAATAATATTTGGATATACCTACTAATAGGCTGTATACTCTGGAACTGCAAAGAAAACGAAAGTAATGAGCAGCCTGACGAAAAAGAAAGCACCCAACCCTTAGTAAAAACACCTGCTTTTAATGAAGATACAGCCTACTACTACATAGAAAAGCAGTTGAGTTTCGGTCCGAGGGTACCCAATTCTGAGGCGCATCAAGCCTGTGCTACCTATTTGTTAGAAACCCTCGATCAAATGGGCGCTGCTATAGAAGTACAGAACTTTACCGTTACTTCTTACGACCAGCTTGAGCTACAGGGTAAAAATATCATCGCGAGTATTAATCCCGAGGCAGAAAAAAGAATCCTGCTCGCCGCCCATTGGGATACTCGTCGGATAGCAGACAAAGAGAAAGACGAAGCGAAAAGAGAACAGCCGATTGATGGCGCCAATGATGGGGCCAGTGGGGTAGCAGTCATTCTTGAGATTATCCGTACCATCCAGATGGCTGCCAATAAACCACAAGTAGGGATAGACGTCATTCTTTTTGACCTAGAAGATGATGGTGTACCTGAAGGGATGGAGTACGAGGGAGATAATTCAGAGACTTGGTGCCATGGATCGAGGCATTGGTCAAATAATAAACACCGTCCCAATTATACCGCCTATTACGGTATTTTACTCGATATGGTAGGGGGCAAAGGCGCTAAGTTTAAGAAAGAGCCTTACTCAATGGCTTATGCGCGAGGAGTAGTAGAGAAAGTATGGGGGATTGCGCAGCGCCTCGGTTATGGCAATTACTTCCTCAACCAGACCATTCAAATGCCTAGTGGCTACGGTATTTTAGATGACCACTACTTCGTAAATGTGGATGCTAAAATTCCTATGATCGATATCATCGACTATGATGAAGACTTTGGTGATTTCCATCATACGCAAGAAGATAATATTACCATCATAGATAAAAAAACTTTAAAAGCCGTCGGGCAAACGGTGTTACAAGTAATTTATCAGGAATCGGCTGGTTTTGAGTAACTGTCTCTATACGCTATATATGTGTTGGGGATAGTTTTTAGCTTACCATAAGCTCATTTAACCAGCGTTTGGCATAAAACTGCATCACGTGTTTTTGCTCTTTTGGCAACAGTTTACCTAGCTCGATTGGAGCAAAGTAGGTACAGCCAGCACACATAGTAATTAAGTCAGTCGATTGGTAGGCGTCTGCTATTAGTACCTTATCTGTTGCAGTTAGCTGGTACTTACCCAATGCCGACAGGCGTTCTGCTATAATGACTGCCAAGTACCTTTTCGCTGGGTTTTTCGATTTCAGCTTCCTTAGAATCTTTTTGTAATTTTGCTCTTGAAGGTCAAGCGTTATCTTAGTCACTATATCCGAGGGAGTTCCGCTAAAAAAACAGGCAAATCCAATTAGTTTTTTTGGATTGGTATCGTCTTGTGAAAACCCAACACTTGATAGCCCTAGGGTCAAAGCTAAAATTAGGGTGCACATTTTAGCTGAATGCATAAGCTAGCTGCAATTACACGTTTAACATATGCGCTTTATCTTGCCAAAAATACTTGTGCAATACCATCAGGGTGCACCAACAGTACCTGATTCATCCCTACTTCTTTATCCCTTTGCCAGTCAAGCGTGTAGAGCTGAGCCTTGTTAGGAAAGCGTACTTTGTACTTCTTCAAACGATCATTTTTAGAGACAATCGCCACCTGCATCTTTGACTTGGAGGTAGAGGAGGAGTATAAAATACCTTCAATATGATGCTGTGTATCAGAGGTAAGTAACAGAAGTCTTTCAGAAGAACCATCTTTATTTTTACTCACATATTCAAGCGGTTTTCCATCACTCAGCACAAAGGTTTGTAAAGTACCATCTGGATTACGGCACTGCATATTGGCATTGCTCATTAAACTAAACTTATACGTTTCATCCTTCAGGGCGTTGGGAAAACTCACTGTGTAAGTGCGGGTGCGTGCATCATAGCCTAAAACATTGAGCTTTACACGTGTAGGGTTTTTAGAAGACATATAGTATACGTGCATGGCCACACTGGTATTCCCTACAAAGTATACCACCTCTGAGGTACCATTCTTATTATGGCAAATGTAAGCGCGTTCTTTTTGCTTTTCTTGTGTTTGTGCCAGAAGTAGTACAGGTACAGTAAAGTAGAAAAAAAGTACAATAAGTAGTTTCTTCGTTATCATCGTATTCATTTTTATAGAAAGATAGGAGCAGAAGGCTCATATACTACAAATTAATAAATAAATATTAATTCTCTAAAATATCTAATTCTATCACCAAGTCACCTTGCTCTACAAGCGTACCCGCTTTCAGGTGTACTTTCTTTACTTTACCAGTACAAGAAGCGGTGATGATAGATTCCATTTTCATGGCCTCTATTACAAATAAAGGCAAGTTGGGGGTCACTTCTTGCCCCTCTTCTACTTTAATCTCTGAAATTTTTCCTTGTAGTGGTGAGCCTATTTCTTCGTCCGTTTCAGCTTTACGATGGGCTGCTTGCTGAGGTTGTAGCTGTTGATCCTGTATACGAATACGCCTAAACTGGCCATTCAATTCGAAGGTGACACTCACCAACCCCTGTTCGTCGGCTTGAGAGGTGCTTCTTTTCTTGATGAGTAAAGTTTTCCCTTGGTCGATGGTGACTTGGATTTCTTCTCCAAACCGCATGCCATACAGAAAGGCCAAAGTAGGAATATAACTTACCTCGCCAAATTCCTGCTGGTGCGCATGATAGTCTTCGAAAACTTTTGGATACAACTGGTAAGAAAGAAAATCTAGAAAGGTAACGTCTCCCTCAAACTTTTCTTGGAAAGCTTGGAAAGCCTCCTCAAAGTTAATGGGTGTAAGGTAAGCATTGGGGCGATCCTCATAGGGTTTCTCTTCCTTTAAGACAATCTTTTGAAGTTTTTCGGGAAAACCACCGTGGGGTTGTCCAAGCTCACCGCGAAAGAAGTCTTTAACCGAAAGTGGAAAAGCCAAAGTGTCTCCCTTTTCTAAAATATCCTGCTCGCTCAGGTCATTAGAAGTCATAAACAAGGCCAAATCGCCTACTACCTTCGAGCTAGGCGTTACTTTAGGAATATTACCAAACAAACGATTAGCGGCTTGGTAGTTGGCAATCACTTGATCGAAGCGATCAGCCACTCCTAACGAATGGGCTTGTGCTTTAAGGTTAGAATACTGACCGCCAGGCATCTCGTGTAAATAGACACTGGCTGTGCCAGCCTGCAAACCTGCTTCAAAAGGGTAGTAGTAGGCGCGTACAACCTCCCAGTAATCAGAAAGCTGATTCAGCGTAGGGAGGTCATAGGGCTGTACTCTCTCGTGGCTTTGCATCATTGCTACGATCGAATTGAAATTAGGCTGAGAGGTAGTACCAGACATAGAAGCCATCGCTACGTCAATGATGTCTACACCTGCATCAATGGCCCTTGCATAGGTAGCAGGTTGTATCGAAGAGGTATCGTGGGTATGTAAATGAATCGGTAAGCTTATCTGTTCTTTTAAATGCCCAATCAGTTCCTCAGCAGCATAGGGTTTGAGTAGCCCTGCCATATCTTTAATCGCTAAGATGTGTGCGCCTGCATCTTCCAACCGTTTTGCTAAGTCAAGATAGTATTGTAGTGTATATTTAGTTTCTTCAGGGTTAAGAAGATCGCCTGTATAGCAAATAGCTGCTTCGGCAAGGCTATCGGTATACTGATTCACTGCCTTGATGCTGGTCTTGAGGTTCTCAATCCAGTTAAGTGAGTCGAAGATGCGGAAAATATCAATGCCATTCTCCGCTGACTTCTCAATGAACTTTTCAATCAGGTTATCAGGATAAGCCTTATAACCTACGCCATTCGCCCCACGCAAAAGCATTTGAAGCAAAATATTGGGAACTGCTTCTCTAATTTTTTGGAGTCGTTGCCAAGGGCATTCCTTCAAGAAGCGCAAGGCTACGTCGAAGGTAGCACCGCCCCATACTTCCATCGAGAAGGTTTGTGAACAAAGGTGTGCAAAGGCCTCCGCATAAGGAAGCATATCGATGGTACGTGCGCGCGTAGCAATCAATGACTGATGGGCATCACGAAGGGTCGTGTCGGTGTACTGAATGCGTTTTTCTTGCTTCAGCCACCGTAAGAAACCTTCTTTCCCTAGCTCAGTAAGGCGATTTTTGGAGCCAGCCGGTACTTGTTGAAACTTATTGTAGAGAGGGAGTTGTGGGGTAAGAAAAGTCTTATTCTCTTCTTTCAGTTTTACATCAGGATTACCATTGACGATGACATTAGCAATAAACCGAAGTGCTCTTGTCCCTCGGTCGTAACGACGAGGAATGTCAAGCAGCTCAGGATGGGCTTGGATAAAGCCAACCGTTGCTTTCCCTTTTTGAAAAGTAGGGTGGGCAATCACATTCTCTAAAAAGCCAATGTTAGTTTTAACACCACGAATACGAAACTCCCGTAAAGCGCGGCTCAGTCGTTGACAAGCACCCTTCAGCGTTCTTCCTGAAGAAGATACCTTTACCAGCATAGAGTCGAAAAAGGGAGAAATCGTTACCCCAGCGTAAGAGCTGCCTTCATCGAGGCGAATCCCGAAGCCCGCCGCGTTTCTGTAGGCGATGATGGTGCCAAAATCTGGACGAAAGTCTTTTTTAGGGTCTTCGGTGGTGATACGGCATTGTATGGCAAAGCCACGCAGCTTTACGTCTGCTTGCTCTTTTATAAAAATTTGAGGATCAGAGAGTTGATGTCCTTTTGCAATCAAGATTTGCGAGCGAACAATGTCGATACGGGTGACTTCTTCGGTAATGGTATGCTCCACTTGGATACGTGGATTGACCTCAATAAAGTAAGCGTTTTCATCAGCATCCACTAGAAATTCCACCGTACCTACATTATTGTAATTGACCGCCTTACAAATTTGTAGTGCATATTGGTAAAGCTTCTCTTTGGTAGATTGCGCCAAATTAGGGGCTGGCGCTACTTCTACTACCTTCTGGAAACGTCGTTGTACCGAACAATCTCTTTCATATAAGTGAACAATATTGCCATAATTATCCCCCATAATCTGCACTTCAATATGCTTGGGGTTTTCAATGTATTTTTCTATAAAGATGGTATTATTTCCAAAGGCTCTTCCTGCTTCGCGCTGTGCTTCATTAAAGGCCTTTTCTAAGGCTTCAACCGTATGTACTACCCGCATACCTCTACCACCACCACCTGCAGAAGCCTTCAAAATAATAGGGAAGCCAATCCGCTTGGCTTCTTGAAGCGCTACATCAAAGGAGAGTAGCGGTTGTTGATTGTCTTCTATGACAGGTACTTGCGCTTCCTGCGCAATCCGCTTGGAAGCGATTTTATCGCCTAAGCTCTCCATTACACTAGCGCGAGGCCCTACAAAGATGATCCCTTCTTCTTCACAACGGCGGGCGAACTGTACGTTTTCTGATAAGAAGCCATAACCAGGATGGATCGCCTCAGCTTGTACTTTTTTAGCGAGCTGAATGACTTCCTCAATGTCTAAATAAGGCTTCAGTGGTGCGTCATCAGGGCCTATTTGGTAGGCCTCATCTGCTTTAAATCGGTGAAGAGAGTAGCGGTCTTCGTAGGTGTAGACGGCCACCGTACGAATTCTGAGCTCGGAGGCGGCGCGGAGAATACGGATAGAAATTTCGCCCCGATTAGCTACCAGTATTTTTTGTATGGATTGCAACATAAGCCGAAACTAAGGCAAAAAAGCCTTTTACGCAAGCAAGTCGCTTTTTAAGATGAGCGCGTATTGGTATTATTCTTGGATTAGCCTCAATAGGTCTATGAACAAGAAACAATTACTTTTTTCGATTATATTTTGGTTATTCGTGTCAGTAGGACAAATACTTGCACAAGTAAAATCTTGTACCTACACTTATTTTACTAATAATAAGCGTAAAGTAGCCACCGCTGTGTGTATAGATAAACTTACCAACGCAGGTGAAGCCGTTGCTTACGACTTAGAAGGTAAGCGTATAGGAAGTTGGAGCATCGTAGGAGGAGGGCTATACGCTCGTGTACGTTTTACTTTTCATGCTAATGGGATGGTGAAGAAAGCTCACTACAGTAGTCAGCCAGACGGAGGGATTCAGTGGTACAATAGTACTCATACTTATGATGATCAGGGGAAACTGATTGGCTTTCGAGAGGACTCACACGATCGTTTACAGTACATAAAGGCTGAAAAACAATAGCCTAGCGCTCAATAATAATCTTCGGAAATTCTACATAAAAAGTAGCGCCTTTTCCTCGGTTGGTCTCTGCCCACACTTTCCCGTTCAGTTCTTCCACGAGGGTTTTTACAATAGAAAGCCCTAACCCTGCCGAACTTTCACCACCAGTAGGTTTATTGGTAAAGTTTTGGTGCTTTAGAAATAGCTTCTCTTGGTCTTCTTCTGGGATGCCGTAGCCCTCATCTCTCACTTCGATATGCACCTTCTCACGTTCATCTTTTAAATTAACGTATACTTTCCTTTCAGGAGGCGAAAACTTAATGGCGTTAGAGAGGAGATTGTCCATGATGCGATTCAAGAAAAAAGCATCTGTACGGAACTCTAATTCAGGTACATTCGATTTAAAGATAATTTGAATGCGTTTGGAACTTGCATAAGGTTGGTAGCGCTTCACTACTTCTAAAATGTTCTCTTTTACGTCTAAACGCTCAATATTAATATCTTTCTTATAATCTTCTATCACACGGCTATCGAGCAGATTTTGAATCACAGCAAGGCCATCCTGTACCACCTGTTTCATACGTGCTAAGTACTCCTGTTGATTGGGGTTGAGGGTTTCTCCGCCATCTAATTGTACTAGCTCTGCCAAGGAAATGATACGATTGAAAGGCATTTTAAGATCGTGTGTAATGATACCTACAATGCTATTTTTTTCGTGCAAGATCGTTTCTAAGCGGAGATTTTGCTTTAAGAATTCTTGATTGGCTTTAGAAAGCTCACGGGTTTGCGATTTAATGACCTCGTTTTGATCTTCCAACTTCTGGGAGGTTTTTCTCTTTTGCAGAAAAGCCATCAAGGTGAGAAACACCAACACAAAAAGGACGGCGATCCCAATATTGAGTACAATATTCTCTACCTCAGAGCGACTATCAACCTCTTGGGCATACAAAATAGTCGGCCAAAATAGTAAGAGGATAATGGGTGAAAGTTTCTTAATGAAGGACAATTTGAAGGTATTTTTTGAAGGCTTTATGATACTAAAGGTAGACATTTTCTTTTAGTTTTTGGGACTTCTCTTCAAAAATTTATCGAGGTGGACAATTTCAAATATCAGTAACGCTATATTTAAGACGATATTAATAAAGGTAAAGATAAATAGAAAAGCCATCGCTCGATAGTCTCCTTTACGCCACACAAACAAGCCAATACATACCAACCAACTGGTGAGTAGTACAATCGTCCATCGCCGTGACAGGTGAAACTGAAAACGCTGCCTATAGTTCCACCACCCGTGGATCAAATGACTGGCTAATTGCCATACTACGATAATAAGAAGTGGTAGCCAGAGGCTGAAGAATATCTGGCGGTCGTCTAGCCAAAAGACGCGGTACATTCTTTCTAGTAATATAAAGAGGAAAGGGATTTGCACGAGTAAATCAAATTTCTTAAATACGCGCATAAGGCTTTAAAAACATAAAAAGTAATAAGTCGACGGGTTGATATGGCTGTAAAACATACATGCCATCGTATCGACTGTAAAATTAGCCTGTTTTTTGTATTAAAAATAGTACCTTTTAATAATTTTTGATTATGCGAAAGATCATATTGTACTTTTTGTGCTTGCTCGTATCACAAGCAGCATTGGCACAAACCTTTAAAAAAGTAGATACGCGAAGTATCCAATACGAAGGAGACGAGAGCTTCTCATTTAGTAGTAGTTTTGAAAGACCCAACGAAATAGGAAAAATAGAAATTGATGTAGCAGATTTAGCACAGGTCGTTGATTATGATTTGGCTAAACTTACCGCGCTAGAAGTACTTGAAATCAAAATGACGGAAGATCCAGAAGCAGAAGATAGTTGGAAAGCAGCAGTAATTGAAGAAGCGAAAAAAAATATCGAACATCTAGCCGCTTTTAAAAAAGCGCCGAAGCTCAAGTGGGTTATTTTTGCAGTAGGAGAGCAACTCTTTTTTAAAGCCAATGAGCAACCCACCCCTAGCGGCAACTTACAACGCGCCTACAGTAGTTTTGGCAAACAAGCAGAAGGCCTATTACCTAATGCTACCATTACCGCCTATCACTGGGAGTGGTAAGACCTTAGGAGGAAGTAGAAGACGCTTGTTCTATAAACTGAAATACCAAACTGGCCGCTAGTTGGGCCGTAAGCCCTGCCTTATCTGCTTTGGGATTGAGTGATGATACATCAAAACAAACGACTTTACCTGATCGCGCAATCTTGCCAATGAGGTGTAAAACGATATCAGGGGTAACGCCTGCACCATTCACCATACCAACACCTGGCGCAAACGCAAACGAAAATACGTCTAAGCTTACCGACAAATAAATGGCCTCTTTGCCAGTAATGAAGTACTCAATTTTCTCTTCAAGGAAATCTACAGTGTGAAAATGTAGTTTCTTCGCAAGAATAGGATTTACTTTATAATGTTGAGCTGTTTGAAAGGCCTTGGCCGTATTACTTTGCATTTGTACGCCGATAGGCAGGTAATGGAAAGGAAGGTTATGTTTTTCACAGGTATGGGCTATTTGTAAGAAAGAAGTATTGGCATTGCCCACCTCTTCATAATGCTGTAGCCCCAAGTGGGTACTAAAGCTAATAATACCCAGCTCTTGCTCTAGTTTTCTCCTGTGGCGGTGTATGCCTTGGTAAGCACCGTACGCTAATTCCCGACCTCCTCCCAAAGCAATGGCGCAGTAATCTCTATCAAGTAAATAAGCAATATTATCCCCTAAATCGGTTTGGGCATACTCCAGAAACTTCCCGAGACAAAACACATCTCCTGCATCCAACAAGATTTGCTCTTTGGCTAAATGATAAGGATATTCTGCCAAGACTTTTCTAATGGCTGTTGGTCCTTCAGTGGCGCCTACTTGTCCTTGGTATCTTCTTACTCCCTCATCAGAGCGAAATCCTATAAGTGCAAAGCTGGTGTGTGAGTCTTGTGGGCGAGCAAGTTTGCGCTCTGCTAAGTTAGCGAAGCGTACTTTCTGATGCCATCTCGCCTCCGCTGGGTCTTGTGATTTATGAAGTTTTCCTTTCCAAAGTTTCTTCTCAGGAGGTCTGTACATACGTTCTAGTAATGCGTGGTCTGAATCAAATGTAATGAAATGTATTACTCTAAAAGTAGCTATAAGATAGTACAAATGTATCTCTGAGGCAAGCCTTCTTTTACTTTTTACGAGGCTTCTGTGTGAAGTTTAAAACCGATTCCGTGGATGTTTTCGATGCAGATGTTTTGATCTTTTGCTAGGTACTTGCGAAGGCGTGAAATGAAAACATCAAGGCTTCTTCCAAGAAAGTAATCGTTTTCGCCCCAAATTCCTTCAAGGAGTTCTTCGCGTTTAATAAGTTGATTCTTTCTGGTTAAGAAGAAATGTAGAAGCTCTCCTTCTCGGTAGGTAAGTTTTTGTTTTTCATCTTCAGGAAGGTAGTGAAGTTGTAAGGTGTTAAAATGAAAAATGAAGTCGCCCAGCGTATGTACATCAGTAGTAGGTGATGCTTGCAGATAGCATCTCCGTAAGAAAACCTCTATCCTGAGAATAAGCTCTTCTATACTAAAGGGCTTCGTAAGGTAGTCGTCAGCACCCAGCTTGAGCCCTTTTATTTTATCTTCTTGCAGCGACTTAGCCGTTAGAAAGAGAATGGGAACGGCTTGGTCTTGCGTTCTAATTTTCTTAGCCAATGTAAAACCATCCAGCGAAGGAAGCATAACGTCTAAAATACACAGATCAAAAGCGCCCTGCTGGTAAAGCTCCCAAGTGGCTAAGCCATCAGTGGTATGTACAATTTCGTAGCCAGCCAAGCTGAGATTATCCTTAGTGACAAAGCCTAAGTTAAGATCGTCTTCTGCGAATAGAATTTTTGCTTTAGTCATAAGGCACTAGCTTTTTACAAAGGGAATGGTAATATGAAAAGTGCTTCCTTGCCCTAGCTCACTTTCTAAGCGTAACGACCACCGATGAAGGCGTGAGACGAGTTGTACATAACTGAGCCCAAGCCCAAAGCCTTTTACATTGTGTACATTACCAGTAGGGATACGATAAAAACGCTTGAAGACTCTTTTCTGGTGTGTTTTGGCTATGCCTAAACCATGATCTTTGATGCGTAAAATTACTTGGTTTTCAGTCAAGGCAGTCTCGATAATAATGTGTGGCTCATCTACACAATATTTAATGGCGTTGTCGAGTAAATTGAGAATGAGATTAGCGAGGTGTACTTTATCAGCATAAATAGTAACAGGCGTTGCTGCAAGACGGTACTCGATGAAATGCTGCAACTGTAGGGCTTGGGTGATTTCTTCAATGAATGGATGCAGGGCTACTGCTTCTTTTTGTAACTGAAGGTTTTTCTTTTCTAAGCGCGCCATCTGTAATACTCTTTCCACCTGTTTCTTGAGCCGATTATTTTCGGTAGCGATGATGGAAGCGTATTGTTGAAGGCGCTTTGGGGTGGCTTGAATATTTTCTCCTTGCAATACCTTAGCGGCAATGGCCATCGTAGAAATAGGTGTCTTGAACTCGTGTGTCATGTTATTGACAAACTCTTTTTGTATTTCAGAGAAGCGTTTTTGCCGCAGGATGATAAAGAGGGCGTACCCGAAGAAAATAACCACAAGCAAGAGTAGGATAGAACTAGCGATCCAAACATCCATGGAAGAGAGAATGTGTGCTTGTTTTGTAGGAAAGCGCACGCCGAAGTAATAAGTATACTTGGTGCATTCAGGAAAAATGAGCGGGGTTTTTTGAAGCGTATCGTCCATGGCAATGTAGCGCCCTCCTATAATTTGATCGCTGTGGCAGTCATAAATACCATATTCAAAATCTGTATTGAGTTGCCGTGCTCTGAAGGCTGTTTTGAGGTAATGCTCTAGTACGCTAGGTTCTATATGGCTGTTTACGTTGACTACATAATAATTAGAGGAAACACGGTCTACTACGTTGATGCGGGGAGAAGTCCCTTTGAGGTGTGCTACCTGCGTAGCTACCTCGTGTAGGGCGCTGAACACAGCCTGATGAAACTGGGAGGCTTGAATAGCATAGGCTTTCCGTACCCAGTAAGCTTGTGTAAGTAAAATACCTACAATCGAAAGGACACCCAACCAGGTGATAAGTCGGATAGAGGGATTCTTCATAGAAATAACCTACCATAGTAATCTGATACGAAGATAACAGGAATTTAAGACTTTTTTGAGGTGGGTGTAGTCGTTAACACTTCATTAACATTCATTGGCGATTCATTAACACCTGCTTTGGAAATAAACGATTAGGTTTGTCTTGATCACTACTTTGATAGGATCTTATATATTAGTTTATTTTAACCTTTAAATTTTTAATAAAATGAGAAAAATACTTTTATTTTCACTATTAATGTTAGTTATTTCTGGTTCAGTATTAATGGCACAGCGCGATCAGCTCGCTTTTGTTGGTTTTTCCTCGGAGTTAGAGGAAGCAATTACTTGGGAACAAACCCACTATGACTTTGGAAAAATTGTGCAAAATAAGCCAGTAGTAGCCAAGTTTACTTTCAGAAATACAGGTAACGCCCCCGTGATTATCACCGAAGCAAAGGGCTCTTGTGGTTGTACAGGCGTAGACTATCCAAAAGCTGCCATCGCACCTGGTGAAGAAGGCCTTATTAAGGCAACTTTTAATGCTAAAAAAGTGGGACAGTTTAATAAAAACGTTACCGTGACGGCCAATACGGGTACGAAAGTACTTTACATCAAAGGTGAGGTAGTGGCAGAATAACTTACCTGCGCCTTCCTGAAAAAGGAGCGTACCCCACAAGGTACGCTCCTTCAATATTTATCAAAAAGTATACTTATTGCTTAATAAGCTGTATGTTCATCACGAGCTTTACCTCCTCACTTACCACCACGTTACCTGCTTCAGTCACAGCACTCCAAGTGAGGCCAAAATCTTTGCGATTAATTTTTCCACTAATCTCAAAGCCTGCTTTGGTTTGCCCGTAGGGGTCAACTGCAGTGCCATTGTACACCACTGTCAGGGTAACGGGTTTTGTTTTATCACGAATCGTCAGGTTACCTGTAAGCTGGTAGTTCTCTTCTGATTGTTTAGTGAAAGTAGAAGAAACAAAGGTAAGCTGAGGAAATCGCGAAGCATCAAAAAAATCCTTTGAACGCAAATGCTCGTCTCTCTGCGTATTGTTAGTGCTAATACTGTCAACTTGTGCTGTGAATTGAATGCGCGCCTCAGTAAAATCTTCTGTTTCGCTCTCGAGCGATCCCTCAAAAGTATTGAAAGCACCTGTTACATTGGATACCATCATATGTCTTACCCTAAAAAGAATCTCTGAATGGGTAGGATCTATGTTCCATTGGGTGGCTGTTTGAGTTGTCATGGTTTCTTATCGTTTAAAAAAGTAATACAATTTATTTGATGTTTTTACATTAAATGTTGTAACATTTAATTATTGAAACAAAACTATTACATTCTACTTATATAAACAATGTACATATCCAGAAAAAAAGTGTAAAAATCAGAGAAAGGGATAACGATATATACTGAAATGTAAAGAGGGTAGAAGCCAAGCGTTATAAATAAAAATTATAGCCGATAGCAGTTCAGTGAAGATGGCCTTAAGGAAATAGAAACTTCCACGTCCATGATGTATTCGTTTAAGCGACGATATCAATGCCTAAGCGAAAGTAGAGATGTGCGGCTGGATTGGCTTTATCTACACTCAAGGAAAGCTGCTTAATGCCTATGGTCGTATAAGCAGTAGCGATGGCTTTTAGCAAAGCAGTACCCATCCCTTTATTGCGATAAGCCGACTTTACGGCCATACTAATTTCTGGCGTATGGTGATCTACAAATCCAAAGCCTTTGTTGGCTTCATCAAAAAGTCTTCCCCAAACAGCCCCTACAAGTTCATCATCAAGTTCACTTACGAGAGCCAGATCAAAAGCGTCTTTACCCCAATGTACCACGTATTTTGCCAAGGAAGGTTCCTGAATAATCTCTTTCGGCAGTGGAGTTTGTTCTTTAGGTACAAAGAGTGCCTCATAGAGCATATCAGATAGAAAACCGATTTCTTCTTTTTTGATTTTTCTAATGACCATCTCTTGTTATTTAGACTACAGCGCCGCTAAACTCTCTTCCAGCGCCTTAATCTTTGCCTCAGCGTCTTCTTTTTTCTTTTTCTCTAAGGCTACTACTTTTTCTGGTGCATTACTGACGAAGCGTTCGTTACTCAATTTCTTCTCTACTGACTGTAAGAAGCCTTTTTGGTAATCAAGCTCCTTGATGAGTTTCTGCTTTTCTACTTCTACATCAATTGTCTGTGTAACTGGTATAAAAAACTCTTCACTGCCTACTATAAAACCTACTGTTTCGCTAGGCTTGGCAGTCGTAAGTGTAATATTACCTACCCCAGCAAGCTTTTGTATGGTCAGGGCAAACTTAACGGTATAAAGCTGTGCGTAGGATTCATCCGTAAAATATACCTCTATTACCTCGCTTTTCTTGAGCTGTTGTTGTTGGCGAATATTGTTAATGTTCTGTACTATTTCAAATATGCGGGTGGCTTCCTCAATAATGGTCTGATCAAAAGCGTATGCGGTGGGATAACTCGCTACACAAATACTTTCTCCTTCGGTGCGGGGTTGCAGGTACTGCCATACTTCTTCCGTAATAAAAGGCATAAAAGGATGAAGTAGGCGCATTAGGGTATCAAAGTACTGAACGGTGATACGGTAAGTGTCGTGGTCAATGGGTAACGATTGCTGCGCTGCTTGGTCATACGCTGGTTTAATTATCTCCAAATAGCGCGCACAGAACTCATCCCAAACTAAACGATACACAGTTGTCAGAGCTTCCGATAGGCGGAAAGTCTCATATAGTTGGGTTACCTTTGCGAGCGTATCATTAAGTTTTGCCTCAAACCTGTCGATGGCTACCTTGTTAGGATTGGGTAGGGTATCGTCTACGGTCCAGCCTTT
>ERZ1740058.318-NODE-318-length-40192-cov-7.582754_pt1 | contig 40192 bp, 33 predicted proteins | sample MGYA00581745_ERZ1740058 | MGnify/ENA primary metagenome ERZ1740058 (study PRJEB43018, sample SAMN04849742) | marine metagenome | isolation source: floating plastic debris | place: Pacific Ocean | collected 2008-08-30 | study: EMG produced TPA metagenomics assembly... | reverse complement strand
CAACGATGGGCGCTTCTTCGATCCCATCGCCAGCCCGGGGTCGTGGAACGACAGCTCGCTGTTCCGCTTCCTGCACACGCAGGACCCGGTGACATCGATGGACGACCGCTTCGACCTCATCCTGGTCAACGACGACCTCTTCGATGGCGACGGGTTCGAGTACGTGGGCGACGTGTCCCGTTCCTTCTCACGCTCGACGTTCGACGACCCGAACCACAGCTACAGAACGTGGGGCAACGACGGCCGATCATTCGATGATCCGCTACGAACCAGTAATCTGATGGTGGGGCCGACGATCGCCGAAGCGCTCAAGGACGCGCCCGGCGGCACGCTGGGCCACCTGCCGGTGTTCGTTGACCTCCTCGTTCCCGCAAAGATCGGCACGCTTGCCTCGCTGAACTTCGGCGATGTCGAGGTCGGCGAGGAGGTTGTTCTGAACCTGCCCGTGGGTAACCTCGGCAGCACGGCCCTATGGACGGCCGATGGCATCCAGCCGCTGCGATTCGAGATCGACGCGCCCGCGCCGTTCGAGGCGCCGGCCGGTGAGTTCGTCGTACCCGCAGGCTCGCCCACCGAGTTTGTGCCCATCACGCTGACGCCGACGGCCGCCGGCGACCTTGATCTCGAGCTTCGGATCCTGAACAACGACCCCGATCGAGCCGAGGCCATCGTCCGGCTGACGGCGAGCGTCACCGGCGGCTGCCTGGCCGACCTCGACGGTGACGGCGATCTCTCGATCTTCGACTTCTTGGTGTTCCAGAACCTATTCGCCACCGGCGACCCGGCCGCCGACTTCGACGGCGATGGCGAACTGACGCTGTTCGACTTCCTGGCGTTCCAGAACGCGTTCGACGCCGGCTGCTAATACACGCCTCTCGCTGCAGGTAAACAAACAACCCTGCGAACCCATCTTGGGCTCGCAGGGTTGGAGTGCTTCGTTTACAAGGCGACGGCTAGGCGTTCGCCGGCTTCGTGTTGCCCGAGATCACGTCCAGCAGGTCGCGGTTGATGTCTCGCACGCCCGCGAACGTGCGTCGCGCGGCCGCGATGACGCGCTGCTTGGCGTCGTCGTCCATGGGCAGCGCATCGAGGCGGCCCTTGAACCGCTTCCACGTCTCGCGCTGGTTCGGCCCGTAGCTGACGAGGTACCGCAGGCCATCCTCTTCGAGGCCGAGCGAGGGCCCGACCTTCTTGGCGATGTAGCCGTTGCCGTTGGTCGAGCCCTCGAGCACGTACTGCACGCCGATGAGGGCCGTGGGATCGGTCTTGGCGGTGTCCTCGATCCAGCTGGTGAAGCTGCTCGTCGCGGCAACGGGCTCAACGCCCTCGGGCTGCGTGCCCAAGTGGGTCAGGTCGGCCTCGAGATTGGGCACGTGCCGCAGGTCGTCGGCGTTGAGCGCCTTCACGTGCGGGCACGTGTGGCACGCCTCGTCGAGCTAGGCCTCGAGCGTCTTGTGCACGAGGTAGAGCTGGCCGAGGTGGGCGGCGTACTCGTGCTTGCCGAGCTCGCCCTTCACCAGGCGTTTCTGGAGGTCGCCGTTCTCGGCCTGCTCGTGCAGGTCCCAGGTGCTGTCCTTGAGCGCGGCGCCGAAGCCGGTGGCCGTGGTATCTGTAGCGGTCATTTGGGTCTCCCTTGGGTCGAGGAGATGGTAGCGGGATCGATCTCGGCCAGAATCAGCCGCCGTCGAAGGCGTTCTGGAACTCCAGGAAGTCGAAGATATCCAGGCGGCAGTTGCCGTCGAAGTCGGCCAGCGGCTCACCCGCATCGAAGGCGTTCTGGAAGGCCAGGAAGTCGAAGAGGTCCAGCGAGCCATCACCGGTCAGGTCGGCGTCGCCGACGGCGATGACCGTGATCTCCAGCTGCGGTGCGTAGCCCAGGATCGGGCTGATGGCGTTCTCCTTGGTGAAGAAGCTGGGGAACTCGGTCGAGCCCATAAGGGCGCTATGCAGGCTGGTGATGGTCAGGTTCACTCGGCCGGCATCGAACGAGGCATCGAAGAACGCCGAAGCACCGGTCGCGCACGTGTTGATGTCGAATGTGAACACCGTCTCGGCCGGCACCAGCTCACCCGCGGCGACGCCATCGGTCTGGCCGATGGCAAGCGGGGTGACCTCGGTCCGCTCGGCCACGTTGTTCGACAGGTCGACCACGTCGTCTACGTCGTTGTACAACGCGGCGTACGCGGTGCGGTTGCCCTGGGCCGGCGGGATTACCGGAGGGCCGCCAAAGAAGGTCGTCTCTTGCCACGACAGGATGGTGAAGCCGCTGCGGTAACCGGTGGCGTAGATCTCCAGCGGGCGACCGGGCGTCGCATCTTCGACGTACTCCGGGTCGGCGGTGTCGAAGAAGCTCTCGACCGGATCTTGCGTGTCGTCATAGACGAACTGCAGGTTGTTGTCGATGACCGCGGTTACGCGCGCCGAAACCACGCGATATGCGCCTGCACCCTGGCCTGCAGGGATGTCTCCGGCAGTATCGAAGCCCACGATGAACTGTGCGTCGCGATCATCGAAACCGTCGATCCCGAGCGCGCCAAACGTGCTCGCATTGACACGCGTGCCGGGCGTTCCGCTGAACGGGTACATCCAACGATCGAGAACCGGCTCGTCGAAGCTCAGGCTGATCGGGCCGGACTGGGCGAGAGCACCACACGTGACGGCGAGCACGGCGGCGGCGGGCAAGATCGCTCGGTTCATCGGACATCTCCTCTCAACCCAGAGTCAAAGTCTGGGCGATAACTAGTTGCGATTGAGTCTCAGTTGCGTAGTATTGGCCCGCAGTGCCTTGTGAGTCAAGAATGGTTCTGGTTTGACAGGAATCCCGGACCGACCTTCGGAGGCCGACATGGACGATCGCCGGACCGACAATCGCACGCGACCCTGCCCAGCAACCGCGGGCTTCACGCTCATCGAATTGCTCGTGGTGATCGCGATCATCGCGGTGCTGATTTCGATCCTGCTTCCCAGCCTGGGCGCTGCCCGGGGAGTCGCGAAGGCGACGCGCGAGCTCGCTGCGGCCCAGCAGACCATGATCGCCCTCCAGCTTTACGCGCAGGACAACGGCGGCCGATATCTGCCGGGCATGCCCGATCGCCGAGAGGTCAGCGGCCGCAGTGCCCCATTGGACGGCCAGGGCGACGCGATCGATGACCCGCTCACCGCCCAGCGGTACCCCTGGCGGCTGGCGCCGTACTTCGATTACAACTTCCGTGGCCTCTATGGCGACGACAAGGCGTTGGCCGCCCTGCAAGAGCGATATGCCGACTTTGTCTACACGGTCAGCCTCTTCCCAAGCTTGGGTATGAACGTGGCCTACGTCGGCGGCAGCGTGAACCACCTGGGCGACACCACCAGCCAACGCATCTTCGGCAAGGTCTTCCTCGAACGGGACGACCAGGCGAATCGGCCTACCGAGGTGATCGCCTTTGCTTCAGCACGGTTTCGGGGGTCGCTGACGCTGGCCGAGCTGCCAGATCCCGAGGGCTTCTTCCGCGTCGAGCCTCCAACCTTCGGCGTCGGATGGCAGGAGAGCTACGACCCGGATGCCGAAGCGCCCGGCGTGAACAGCGGCTTTGTCAGCCTGCGCCACGGCAACAAGGCCGTCACCGCCATGCTCGACGGGCACGCCGAGATCCTGGGCTGGGACGATCTGCGGGATATGCGGCGGTGGGCCGACCAGGCGACCAGCGAGGATTGGGTGCCCGAGCCACGCTGATCAGCGGATCCGATACAATCTGGGCTTATGTCTCAGTCGTCCGCCAAAATCGCATCAAGGATCGACCTGCTCGACGAACTCCGCTGGCGTGGTTTGCTCCACCAGTGCACCGATGAGGCTGGGCTGGCCGAGCATCTCGCCGGTGGCCGCCGGCGGATCTACTGCGGCTTCGACCCGACCGCCGACTCGCTGACCATTGGCAACCTGGTCCCGATCATGACGCTGGTACACGTCGCCCGGGCGGGCCACGAGCCGGTCGTCGTGATGGGCGGTGGCACCGGGCTCATCGGGGACCCTTCGGGCAAGAGCGCCGAGCGGAGCCTCATCCGACGCGAGCAGATCGAGGCCAATGTCAACGCCCAGCGTCCGATCTTCGGCGGCGTCTTCCAGGGTGCCTGCGTGGGCGAGCCGACCATCCTGAACAATCTCGATTGGCTGAGCAAGATCAGCTTCCTCGACGCGCTGCGCGACGTTGGCAAGCACTTCAGCGTCAATCAGATGATGCAGCGCGACTCGGTGCGCGACCGGCTGCACAGCCGAGAGCAGGGCATCAGCTTCACTGAGTTCAGCTACATGATCCTCCAGGCCCTGGACTTTGCGCAGCTGCATCTGGTGAACAAGGTCACCGTGCAGTGCGGCGGCAGCGATCAATGGGGCAACATCGTCTCGGGCATCGACCTCATCCGACGCCTGCACCTCGAGCTTCCCATGAAGCGACAGCGCCCGGCATGGCTAACGACGGAAGCCGGCGATGCGGCGGTGCGCGAGGAGCTCGAGCGCCGCTCGGCCGCGTTCGGCTTTACGGCGCCGCTTGTCACCAAGGCCGACGGTGGTAAGTTCGGCAAGAGTGAGGCCGGCGCGGTCTGGTTGACCGCCGCCCGGACGAGCCCGTACGACTACTACCAGTTCTGGCTCAACACGGCCGACGCCGACGTGGGCCGGTTCCTCAAGACCTTCACGCTCCTCGATGAGGCGACCATCGCGGACCTGATGCGTCGACATGACGCGCAGCCCGGCCAGCGCCTCGCGCAGAAGACGCTTGCTGAGCAGGCGACGTCGATCTTGCACGGTGAGGGCGAGTGCAGGGGCGCGATCGATGCCGCACGCGCGCTCTTTTCCGGAGATCTCGCGTCGCTCCCACTGGATGCGCTCGAGGCGGCTGTCGCCGATGCACCGAGCATCGACCGCCCGAGAGCCGACCTGCAGGCCGGTGTGCCCCTGCTCGATCTCGTCATCGCGGCGGGTCTCGCTAGCAGCAAGCGCGAGGCCCGCGAGTTTCTGGCTGCGGGTGCCGTTCGCGTCAACGGCCACCAGCGAGATGGTGCCGAGCCCGTGACGGCCGCCGACCTGCTCCACGATCGCCTGACCGTGCTCAAGCGCGGCAAGAAGAAGCAGGCCGTCGTCCGCTGGGTCGACTGACCGGCCGGTCCTTGCAGGCACGCGACTCGTCCGAAAATATCGCCTCCCGCATGCTTGCCCTTACCGGGTGCGGCGGGGTATCCTGCGGCTGCTTTAGAATCATTCTAAATCACTGCCACAAGGAAGGACCCACATGAGCACGATCGACGCCCCGAAGCCTGCCGCCCAATGCCCGTTCCGTGGAGCCCGAGTGGGCGGTGCGCTTGGTTCGGCGCCACAGATCAGCGACTGGTGGCCCAACCGCTTGCCCGTCGAACTGCTGCACCAGAACCCGCCGATGTCCAACCCGCTCCGCGACGTCGACTACGAGAAGGCCTTCAAGGGCTTGGACTACAACGAGCTCAAGGCCGACATCGCCAAAATGCTCACGGACAGCAAGTCGTGGTGGCCGGCGGACTACGGCAACTACGGGCCGCAGATGGTCCGCATGGCGTGGCACGCGGCGGGCACGTACCGCATTGCCGACGGGCGCGGCGGCGCGGGCACGGGCATGCAGCGCTTCGCCCCGACCAACTCCTGGGACGACAACGGCAACATCGATAAGTCCCGCCGCCTCATGTGGCCCATCAAGCAGAAGTACGGCGCGGCCCTGAGCTGGGGCGATCTGATGATCCTTACCGGCAACGTGGCTCTGGAGATCATGGGCTTCAAGACGTTCGGCTTCGGCGGCGGCCGCATCGACACCTGGGAGCCCGATCGCGGCATCTATTTCGGCAGCGAGTTCTGGAACGGCCAGGGCGTCAGCGAATTCGCCGGTGCCGCGACCCAAGGCGGTGACCACCCCGGCGAGATGGTGACTCGCACCAAGCGATGGACCGGCAAGCCCGGCGACGCCGACTACGACCTCGAAGCGCCGCTCGGCGCGAGCTTCCAGGGCCTGATCTACGTGCACCCCGAGGGCCCAAATCGCGACGGCGATCCGTACACGGCGGCGGGTGACATCCGCGAGACGTTCGCCCGCATGGCGATGAATGACGAAGAAACCGTCGCGCTCATCGCCGGCGGCCACGCCTTCGGCAAGAGCCACGGCGCCGTGCCGGGCGAGAAGGTCGGTCCCGCGCCCGAGGGTGCGCCCATCAGCGCCATGGGCATGGGCTGGCAGAACACCGAGGGCACGGGCTATGCGCAGTACGCGATGACCAGCGGCATCGAAGGAGCTTGGACGCCCGAGCCGACCAAGTGGGACAACGCGTATCTCGAGAACCTATTCAAGTACGAGTGGGACCTGACCAACAGCCCCGCAGGTGGCATCCAGTACAAGCCCGTGAGCGCCGACGCGCCGAAGACTCCCGATGCGCACGTCGAGGGCCAGCAGAACGAGCTGATGATGCTCGCGACCGACCTCGCCCTCAAGGTCGATCCCTCGTACAACGCGATCTGCCAGAAGTTCCTTGAGGACTTCGATTACTTCTCCGACTGCTTCGCCCGCGCGTGGTTCAAGCTGACCCACCGCGACATGGGGCCCAAGAGCCGATACCTCGGCCCCGAGGTTCCCGCCGAGGATTTGATCTGGCAGGACCCGATTCCCGCTGTAGATCACGAGCTGATTGACAGCAACGACATCGCCAACCTGAAGACCAAGATCCTGGCCAGCGGTACGAGCGTGCCCGCGCTGGTCTCGGCGGCATGGGCGGCGGCCTCGAGCTATCGCGACTCGGACAAGCGCGGCGGCGCGAACGGTGCCCGTGTCGCGCTCGATCCGCAGAGCGGTTGGGCCGTGAACCGACCCGAAGAGCTCGCGGCCACGCTGGACACGCTCCGTGGTATCCAGGCGCAGTTCAACGGAGCGCAGTCGGGCAACAGGAAGGTCTCGCTCGCGGACCTGATCGTGCTCGGTGGATCTGCCGCCGTCGAGAAGGCCGCCAAGGACGCGGGCGTCGACGCGACCGTGCCGTTCACGCCCGGCCGCACCGATTGCTCAGCAGAGCACACCGACGCCGAGAGCTTCGACTGGCTCCAGCCGGTCGCCGACGGCTTCCGCAACTACGTGAACATGGGCGTGCAGATCGATGTGCCGTTCGAGCGTCTGTTCCTCGACAAGGCCCACCTCATGACGCTGAGCGCCCCCGAGTGGACGGTCCTGGTCGGCGGCCTCCGTGTGCTCGACCAGAACTTCGACCACTCCAAGCACGGCGTCTTCACCGATCGACCGGGCGTCCTGAGCAACGACTTCTTCACCACGCTGTGCAGCATGGACTACGAGTGGGTGCCCGCCGACCCGGGCGAGCAGGGCTTCTTCATCAAGGACCGCCAGACGGGCGAGACCAAGTACACGGCGACCCGCTGTGACCTGATCTTCGGCTCCAACGCCGCGCTCCGCAACGTCGCCGAGGTCTACGCCGCGGACGACGGCCACGAGCGCATGGTGCGCGACTTCATCGCGGCGTGGACGAAGGTGATGGAGCTGGACCGGTTCGATCTCGCGACGGCCTGACCACGGCCGTCCACGGCCCCGTTCACGGCCCGGCAACGTCTTGCGCGAACGCCGGCGTCCGCCGGGCCGGGCCCAAGTGGCCTCGTGACGGTGCGTTGAGGGCCCAAAGGGTGGCGTGCAGGGCCCGCAGTCGAGCGCGTGGCGTCCGCGACGTCGTTGGTGTCGTTCGCCGGAGAGCGTGTCTCGCCGGCAATGCCTTGTGTGCCGTCCGCAGCGGCGGGCGCATCATCCGCAACGAAGCATTGCGGCCGCGCAACGGAGCGTGTTTCGCTCGCCACAGAGCGCTGCGCGGCGCGCATCGGCCGTGCCGGGCCGTGAGGGCGGTTTCGTGATCGGACGGGGGTTGGGGAAGAGACAGAGTCACGAAGAGACGGAGAGACGAAGTGGCAAGAGCGCTACCGGACTTTTACGCGTCTCGGCCCGCTCTTCACCTCGTCTCTTCGTCTCTCGATCTCTGCGTCTCTTCCCTCTACCCACACCCCGCATCGAACGCGTCCTGGAAGGCCAGGAAGTCGAACAGCGTGAACGCGCCGTCGCCGTCGAGGTCGGCGATGGGGTCGGCGGTGTCGAAGGCGTTGCCGAAGGCCAGGAAGTCGAACAGGGTCAATCGTCCGTCGAAGTCCAGGTCGGCCTCGCAGATCGCGCAGTCGAGGTCGAAGCTGTACGCGGCGCCGTATATGCCGAAGTTTACGAATTCGTCTGTGGCGCTCAGCACGGCGTAGCGGCCATCGGTGGCCGTTGACCAAGCGGTGTAGCGGCTGGGGAAGGTGGGCGTGGCCGGACGGGTGTCGAGAAGGCCGACCTGCCGCCAGAGACCGTCGGCTCGGCGTCGGAACACGTAGCCGACGCGATCTGGTTGCGAGGTGCTCCCGGATCCGCACACCATCGTGTCGCCGCGTACGCTGATTGCGAATCCGAACCCTAAGCCAGGCTCGCCCCCGCGTACCGTGACGTCTTGCCGAAGCTCCAGGCCGGCGGCGGTGAGCTCGTACACAAATACTGAGGCAGCCGGATCGGGACCACCACCGTATACGGCGAGCGTTGTTCCGTCGAGCGACAAGGACGGACCGAACGCGCCGGGGTCGTAGGGCGGCAGCACCTTCTCGTGAAACTCCAGCATCCCCTGAGCGTCTCGTCGATACACGTACAACGCGCCATGCTCGTAGCCACGGGTGCGGTCATCCAGCGCCGCGATGATGGCCCAGTCGTCCGTGAGCGCCAAGCGATAGCCGAACTGGACAAAGTCGGTGGTGTCTGGCGCGGTGATGGTCTGCACGTGCTGCCATCCCTCGGCGAATTCTTGGTAGAGCAATACGTGCTCGCCCCGACCGATCATAACAGAGTCGCCACGCAACGCGATGTCGACGCCGAAGCCTGTGGTTGGTCGTGTCGGCCAGTCGGGTGCCGGCTCCTCGGCCACCAGGACCCACTGCGCCGATGCATCATCGAACTCGTAGACAAAGAGCGAGCCCAGGCGCGGGTCAAGATCTCGGTTGCCACGTGTCGAAACCAACCGATCGCCCTCGACATCGAAGTTGCCAAAGCCCTGGTTGAACCCGATGTCTGGAGGGAAAATAAACTGGCGGTTACTCCACATGCCGTCTACAAGCGTGTACGAGTGGATGGCGCCTCCCTTGCAGCCGAACGGGTCGCCGCCACCCGGGCAAGCCGTGGTCGCACCTATCTCAGAGATGATCAGCCGGCCAGAATCGATCTTCATCACTCGTCCGAAGTCCGACGCCGAGTAGATCGTGTCGGACGTCAGCCTTTGGATGGGACACGGGTCGTCGGCCAACACCGCGGTCGCCCCGAGGCACAGGGCCAAACACGCAAGCGGCTTGCATCGAGTGGTTGTGTTCATACTGGTTATTGTGCGCGGGCGCGGTCGGGGTTGCAAGAGTGGGCGCACCGAACGAACTAGTACGCCAGCTCGATCGACGCCCCGGGATAGAAATTCTTCAGGATGTCGTCGGCGGTCCAGCCTCGCTTGGAAAGGGCCTGGGCGCTGAACTGGCACATGCCCACGCCGTGGCCGAAGCCGCGGCCGCGGATCACCAGCCGCGTGCCCGCGGCGGTGACCTCGAAGTCACCGCTTCGTACGCGGCGGTCACCGGTCGCGTCGGGAAGGCCCTGCACATCCTGATTGAGGGCGATGCGCAGCTGCTCGGCGCTGAGCGTGTGCGACACGCCGTTGCGCTCACCGACACGATACGTCGAGGGCCGATCGGCACGATTGAGCCGGTGCACCGAGATGTTGGTGACCGCACGAGCGTTCTTGAGCGAGTGGCCCGCCCGCTCGCCCCAGGCCCGGAGCCGCTTGGTCACATCGTCCGTCGTGCGCACCACCTCCCAGCGGTGGAAGCGCGACGCCTCGCTCGCGTGGATGACGTTGTGGGCTTGGATCGGAGCGAGGAGGTTGTACTCAAAGCCCGGCCCCGTTGGCCACGTGTCGGCGGCCGAGCCGCTCCGTCCGCCGCTCGTGCTGCTGTAGTACGTCCGCAGTATCTTGCCTCGGTACGCCACCACTCGGCCGCGCGTGTTGATGACCGCCTGGATCGAGCGCTGGTGGTTCGTGTGGCCGGGGTAGGCCTGGTCGACGGTGCTCGATTCGACGTCCCACGCTCGATCGCGGAATTTCGGCAGCGACATCGACTGGAGCGCATACGACCGCGCCGCGATGGTCTGCGCCTCGTATGCGGCGAGCGACCACGAGGGATACAGCTCGCGCGAGGCGACCGCGGCGACGTACGGCTCGAGATCGATGTAGTTGATCGCCTGCACGCCGTCGGCTTCCGTGGTGATGCGCACTGCGCCCGCATACTCGACGCCCTGGACCGCGATGGTCGGCGCATCGGCGTAGGCCTCCAGGGTGCCCGGCCGCGGCCGCGTCGATGGTCGAGGATCACCGGATTCCAGTTCCACGTGACCGGCAATCGTTACCGGCTCGCCACCGGTTTCGGTGAGGACCACGCTGCCCGCCGATGCGCCGATCAGCACCGGCGTACGGAAGATTCGGACGCGGCCCGACGCCTCGCGTGCGAGCACGAGCCGTGGTCCCCCGACCACCAATTCCTTCGTCGGCTTGGCGATGCGCACGCGGATCTCGGGCTCGGCACCCATCCACACGCCCGAGGCTTCCCACGTGCTCGGCGATGGGCCGATCATCGAGCGCGTGCGGTTTGGCAGCTGGCAACTCGCGACGACCAGGCTGACGATCAGCCCGAGCGCAAGAAGGACGGCCATGGTGTGGGAGCCGGGGTGCTCGAAGTGGCTCCCCGCGAGCGCGGTCGCGCCCCGTGCCATCTTCTTGAGGTTGGTCTTCCCGGGCCGGAACATCCGTGCTCCCCGCCGAAAGGTCGGCGCCGGGGATCGCCCCCGACTTCGAAAGCGTAGTGCCCTACCGGCCGCAAAGCCGTGTGAGGGGCCTGTCCGGGCCCGAATTGCCTGGGCTACCATCGGAGCGGGAGGGGGTCCGAGGATGGCATCGCCCGAGCTTTCCCAAGCACTCGTCAGACCATCGGCACGCGCGGTCCTCGCGCTCACGCTTGTCCCCGAGCTTGGCCCGAGGCGGATACGGCGCCTCGTCTCGATCATGGGCGGACCGGACGCGGCCCTCGACGCTTCGATCGCGCAGCTGGAGGGCGTGCCATCGATCGGCAGCCGCCTGGCTCAGACCCTCTCTCGCGGACTCGCGAAGGCCAGGAACGAGGTCGACCATCGGCTCGAGCACACGCTCGATTCGGGGGTGACGCTCCTGCCGTTTGATGATCCCGACTTCCCGCCGCAGCTCTCGGGGGACGAACACGCGCCGGCTCTGCTCTACGTCCGAGGTTCCATCGATGCGCTGGCCCTCGAGGGCGTCGGTTTGGTCGGAGCGCGTAAGTGCACCGCGTATGGCATCGATCAGGCCGGGAGATTTGCGGGCGTGCTCGCCCAAGCCGGCTGGTCGATCGTCTCCGGGGGCGCTCGCGGAATCGACACGGCCGCCCATCATGCGGCGCTCCGATCCGCCGGCAGGACCGTCGCGGTGCTTGGGTGCGGCCTCGACCACTGCTACCCGGCCGAGAACGCCGACCTCTTCGATCAGATTGTCGGCAGCGGCGGCGCGGTGATCAGCGAGCTGCCCATGCATTGCCGGCCGGAGGCCAAGAACTTCCCCGCCCGCAATCGGATCATCGCGGGGCTCTCGCGAGGCGTGGTCGTGATTGAGGCGGGCGAGAAGAGCGGTGCCTTGATCACGGCACGAGTTGCCGGAGAACTGGGACGAGAAGTCCTGGCCATCCCCGGTCGAGTCGACGTTGCTACGAGCCGGGGTTGCCACGCGCTCATCCGCGACGGAGCAACCCTCGTTGCGAGCCCAGGTGATGTTGAGGAAGCCTTGTCTTCTCTCTCATCACTGGCCGAGCGACGGGTCCACACCGAGCCATCTCTCGATCCTGTTGGGGTTGACCACCGTAAAACCGATGGAACCGATGGCGATCGGATGCCGAACAGCACCGAGCAGAAGGTGCTCGATGCACTCGGGGAGGCGTTGACGCTCGATCAGCTCTGCGAGCGGCTCTCGTTGCCCCCAGAGCAGGTTCGAGCGACGGTGACGCTGCTGGAGATCCGCCGCAGGATCCGGCGGGAAGGGATGCGGCTAGTTCGAGCCCGATAGCGTGTGAATCTTGATTGCAAGCCCCGACTCCACCGGAGAGGCTCGTTTGATATCAGGAAAATGCTCTGCTATAGTCTTCCGAACAAACATCCGAAAAAATGTCGAACAACCATCGGCCTCTTACCGATGACACCACCATGATCGCCTCCCACACGAATACCGAGTATCCGAGCAAAGCACGCGTACCTGCGATCCAAGATCGCGGGTTTCCGGCAGTCGCGGTCCTCGGTCCGGGTGGTGATTTTCTGGCAGCCATCGGGATGGCCGAGGCATCCGACGAAGTCGCCTCATTCGACCCGACAGCACCGTACCAGGATTGGAGGGAGACTCTGGTGGAGCTTACCGGCTTGGCTCTCGGCGCGCTTCGGCTCCGGCGATTGTCAATCTGGTGTCTCGCGACGACTCGGTCGAATCAGATCGCAAATAGCGTTGCCCCAGGAGGGGCACAGACCGCCACGCTCCATCCAGAGCGCGGTATCCAGGGAGCCGGACAGGCCGCAAAGCCAGTTGCCGGCGTGGAGAGGACCGAACACACACGGGCTACGGACACGCCGAGCGTGGTCGTGGTCCACCGATCGCTGGCGATGGCGTCGCTCTGCGGGCCCCCAACGGGCGCGTTGCGCGATTCCATCCCGCGTGCAGACGAGGAACCCAACCATGAATCTGACGCCCAAGCAGCTTCGCATCCTCCGGCTCATCCGCGATTGGCGGATCCGCCGAGGCTTTTCGCCAACGATGCAGGAACTCGCCGACGAGATCGGCGTCAGCAAGGTAACCGTGTTCGAGCACGTCGAAGCCCTCATCAAGAAGGGCGCGTTGGTACGCGAGCCGAACAGGGCACGCTCTTTGTCGATCGCTGAGGGCGTCTCGGTTCCCGATGAGTCGCGACCCTTCAGGTACCCGCTGGTTGGCAAGATCGCCGCGGGCTACCCGATCGAGAAGGTTGCCGATACCGACGAGATCGACCTTCAGCAGCTCGTCGGCAACTCCGATGATGGCGGACGCTCGATGTTCGCGCTGAAGGTCGACGGCGATTCGATGCGAGACGAGGGCATCCTCGATGGCGATTATGTCCTCATCGAGCGCAGCCCGACGGCGCACAACGGCGATCGCGTTGTGGCGCTGTTGCCTGACGGCGCGACGACCCTGAAGACGTTCTTTCGCGAGTCGGACCACATTCGGCTGCAGCCCGCGAACCCCGACTTCGAGCCCATCCGCGTGAAGCACTGCGAGGTGCAGGGCGTCGTGCGTGGCGTGATTCGCCGGTACTAGTCGCGCTCTCCTACGCGGACAGCGTGGGCCAGACGGCTCTGGCGATGTCGAGGTCGTGCGGCCGGGTGATCTTGAGGTTCCGAGGATCGCCTGCCACGAGAACCACTGGCTCGCCGAGGCGCTCGAAGAGCTGCGCGTCGTCCGTGCTGACAAGGTTCGATTGCATGTAGGCCCGCTCGAGTAGGTCGGTGCGAAAGCCCTGGGGTGTCTGGCACGAGAAGAGCCCTCGGCGATCGACAGTCTCGACCACGGCTCGGGGATCTGAGCCGGCTTCCGCGCGCTTGAGCGTGTCGGCAACGGGCACCGCTGGCACTACCGCCGCGTGATTCCCCAGACCATTGATCACAGCGGAGACCACGGCATCCGAGGTGCAAGGCCGCGCCGCATCGTGAATGAGCACTGCATCGGGGCGTTCATAGTGCTCTAGCGTGAACCTCAGCGCGGCTTGGACGGTTTCATATCGCTCGGTCGGTCCGCCTGCACAGGTTACCGCCCCAAGTATATCGAGCTGCGCTTCGTGTCGACGGCGGAACTCGGCCAGGGCTTCGGCATCGGCGGGGCCCGCCACGGTCGTCGTCACAACCTCCGGCCTTGATGACAATGCCCGGGTCGCACGGTAGAGCACGGGTTCGCCGTGGAGATCGGCGTCGAGCTTGCTGCCGTGGTCGCTGCCAAAGCGGATACCCGAACCAGCGGCGCAGATGATCGCGGCGATTCGTAATTGGCTCGGGTTTGTGGCTGGCATGCTGCCAGTGTATGGAGATGTCACGCCGGGATGACGATGCGAGTTCGTTGCCGCCTCGCGTGATGGCTGCAGCGACGCGTACTATGTACGGCTCGGGTGACCCCGGGCGCCGGCCGGGCATTGCGCTCGGCATTGACAATCTGGGGCCGATATGGATTCGACCGGACGTGTGAGGCATGGTGTGGCGCGTCGAGAGGTGTGCTCTTCTCGTAACCGGCACACAAAATCAACAACTGCCGAACCGCAGTACGCTCTGGCTGCTTGACGTAGCCCGTCCCCTCCCTGACGCCCGATGGGGGAGGGGACGACGACATCGGGCTGGTCGGTGCGCGGTGCTCCCGGGCGCGCAGGCGAGGAGGTTCACCGGTGGCTGGGCCGAAGGCAAGGGTGTCGGCGCCCGTGCACAGGCCGAGATCAAACCGTCGACTACACGCGTAGAGGCGCCATGGCTGCCGATCCGGCACGGGGGTTCGATTCCCCCCGGCTCCACTCATCTCTCAAGACCGGACCTGAGGTGCGTTCGCCATAGGCAGCGTACAGATGCAGGCCGGCATTTCTCGCTTGAATGTGCTCGTTGCGTTCTTGGAATAGCCTTGTGTTGGGAGTTTCGCCCAGGTGCGACATGGCTTGTACTTGCCGTTGCCTCTGCGGCATGAACCGACTCTGAATCGATAATCACCTGTGCCATCGCCTCAAATCTCTTGGGTAGTCAGTGGCAAGGCTCTGCTCGTTTTGAAAATCGGTGTAGGCAGCGCAGGGTGCTGGAGTGGAGTTCGTAATGGGAGACTGGAGTCTGACGTTTCAGGTATTAATCGCGTTCTCGGTGCCGATACTTACCTTGGCGTGCGCTGTTGTATACAGAATAGCGCGTCGCAAGAAGTGCCCATTGCCGAGTTTTGCTGAGCCTCGAAAGGGGACTCAGGCAGGAAGCGAGCATGCCACGATCATCCGGGGCATGATCCAGCACGAGAACCAACTCATGGATCACCGTGTGACGTGGTTGCTTGCCGTCGAGAGTTTTTTGTTTGCCGGGCTTGCGTTTGCTTGGGAAAAGGACGAGTCGCTGGCCGTCGTGATCTGCTTTGGTGGCTCGATCTTCGCACTCTTGATGCTGCCTGTATTGGTCGCCGCACATTCATCCATCGAGAGCATGACCAAATGGTGGCATGACAATCGAGACAAATCGCAGCAACAAGAACCCGATGTGATCGGATTCCGGCAGAACGTATGGATTCTCAAGAACGTTCCGGCGTGGTACACACTCCCGGTCGCAATCATGATCGCGTGGTCGACGATCCTCCTTGTACAATTCCAGCGGCCACCTCTCGATCCTGCTAAGGGAAAGCCGGATCCTGTCGTTGTCGAGCTTGTGATTCCGGAGGATGATGGTGCATCGCGTCGCACAATTCTCCCGCGCACGGACAGCGTACCGCAAGGTCCCGAGAGCTAGTGCGGTTCAGTGATGCATCCTGAGCACTCGATGGCGATCCCAGAAGTCTGTCGGGCTCTGGGACGGCCTGAAGAGCGTGCTGGTGCAGCCCGAGTTAGGCTAAGAGACTTATGAATCGTCGTCTCCATGCGGGTCGTACGCCGCGACGACTTCGGCCTGCACATTCGGCGGCGTGCGCTCGTCGTGGCTGTAGTCCATGACGTAGCTGCCCGCGCCGTGGGTCATGCTCTTGAGCTCATTGGCGTAATTCTGGAGCATGCCGAGCGGCGCGACTGCCCGCACGGTGCACACGGCACCCTCGACCATCGAGTCCTGCACGCGGCCGCGCTTGGTTGAGAGGTCTCCGGTGATGTCACCCATGTAATCGGAAGGCGCGGTAACCTCGACCTCGACGAAGGGCTCGAGCAGGGCGGGCTTGGCGTTGCGGCAGGCCTCAATAAATGCCCGCTTGCCGGCCTTGATGAACGCGACTTCCTTGGAGTCGACGGCGTGGTACTTGCCGTCATAGACCTCGACCTTCACGCCCTCCATCGGGTAGCCGGCGATCGCGCCCTCGTTCAAAGCCTGGCGGATGCCCTTCTCGATGGCTGGCATGAACTGGCGGGGGATCGATCCGCCGACGGTTGCGTTGACGAACTCGAAGGTTTCGCCGTCGGCTTCCTCAGCATTCAGAGGTGCAACGCGGAGGTAGACCTCGCCGAACTCGCCGGAACCACCGGACTGCTTCTTGTGGCGGTGGTGGCCTTCCGCGTTGGCGGTGACGGTTTCCTTGTACGCGATCTTGGGCTGGTGCGTGTTGACCTCGATGCCGTACTGATCCTTCATGCGTTCGAGGATGATGCGCAGGTGCATCTCGCCCAGGCCGCGCAGCACCGTCTCCTTGGTTGCCGCGACGCGATCCATGATAAAGCACGGGTCTTCGGCTTGCAGCTTGGCGATCGCAGGGCCGAACTTCGACTCATCTTTGTGGTTCACGAGCTCGACGGCCAGGCCGTACATGGGCTTGGGTAGCGGCAGCGGCTTGAGGCGGAGGTGTTCGTTCGCGTGGGCGTGGATGACAAGGTTGAATCCGATCTCGTCGATCTTGCTGACGGCGACGATGTCGCCCGGCCCGGCCTCGGTGACGTCAACGTGGTCCTTGCCCTGGAGGCGGAACAGCGTGTTCACGCGGACGGGCTTGCGGCCGTCGCCGATGTAGACCTCGTCCTTGGGCTTGAGCGTGCCGCGATGGATCTTCATGATGCCGAGCTTGCCGACGAATGGGTCGCTTGAGACCTTGAAGAGGTGTGCGAGCAGCGGGCCACTGGCATCGGGCTCGGCTTCGAAAGACTCGACCAGGGCACCGTCGTCGTCGAGCTTCTCGAACGTCCGGGGGTTGGTTTCGAGCGGGCTCGGACATTGGGACTCGATCAGGTCGAGCATGGCTGAAGCACCGGCGCCGGTCTTCGCGCTGACGAAGCAGATCGGCACGAGATGGGCCTCCCGCAGGGCTTGCTCGAATGCGTTGTGAACAGCTCCCCGGTCGAGCGAGGCCGCGCCACCCTCGAGGTACTGCGTCATCAGGTCATCTTGAACCTCGACGACCTGCTCGACGATCTGCGTATGCGCGGTTTCGACATCGTTGAACAGGGGGTCGCCGCTCGTGTTTTCACCGATGACATCGATCACACCATCGCGGTCGGCGTTCGGAAGGTTCACGGGAACGCAGATGTTGCCGAAGTCCTCGCGGATCTTGTCGACGAGCGCCTCGAGGTCGGCTTGGGTGTCGTCGATCTTGTTGATGACGATCATGCGGGGCAGGCGACGCTGATCGGCCGTCGCCATGATGCGGCGCGTATTCGTCTCGATGCCCTTTGTCGCGTCGATGACGACCGCGACCATGCCCGCTGCCGGTAGCGCCGCAATGGCTTGACCGAAGAAGTCGGAGAGGCCGGGGGTGTCGATCAGGTTGACGAGGTTGCCATTGCGCTCGTAGTGCGCGAGGCTGCTCGCGAGGCTGTGGCCGTGCTTCTTTGCGTCCTCGGACCAATCGCACACGGTGTTGCCGTCTTCGATCGAGCCCATGCGTGACGAAGCGCCCGATTCGTTGAGGAGCCGCTCGGCGAGAAGCGTCTTGCCGGCACCGGCGTGGCCAGCGAAGAGGAGGTTGCGAAGGTTAGAGGGATTGCGTACAGCCATAGGGTGCTCCTCCATCGAGAAAGCCGAGACCGCTCGGGAAGGTCACCGGATTGCGTGTTTTCGTGGCCCAGCCAAGAGGGCTGCCAACGAGCGGCCACGTCCCATCATACAGGGGACGCCCGTGAGCCGTTAACCGATTGCGAATCGGTGTCGCGCTGTCGGCATCTGGGGGATGTGTAACGGCGAAACGCCTATTGAGTATCCCTTGCGGGGGTCGCGGCACGGGCCATCGATTCATGCCGTGGTATTGTGCAAGCCGGGAGCGGTCGGCGTGATCGCGGCTCGGTGGGGACGATTCACCAGACACACTGCCTTGTGTTAGGAGTTTGATATGGTCTTGAAGCAGCTTTCCGCCGGTGCGGCTCTGATCGCGGTCTCCGGTCTTGCTACGGGCGTCGCCCTGGGCAATGAGGGCATCTCGCCGATGGATGACGTGCTGATCGAGTTCCAGACGAACCCCACGCCCGCCGACGTGGCCATGATCGAGGCCCTGGGAGGGGAGGTGCACCAGGTCTGGACGGTGGTGCCGGGGATGCATGCGAGCCTGCCCGATGGCATGGATGCGCAGCTCGCCGCGATTAACGGCCGCGTTGTCGGCGTTGAGCCCAACCTTCGCGGCCAGTGGACCACCGAGTATGACCAGGTGTGGGGCGTGCGGCGTATCAACTGCGAGCCGACTCACGCGGCCGGCCAGCGCGGAACGGGCGTGGCCGTCGGTGTGATGGACTCCGGTCTTCGCCACACGCACGAGGACATCTTCGACAACTTCGTGTTCGGCTTCGACTTCGAGACCGGAAGCTCGGACTTCAGCGATCCATTCAGCCACGGCACGCACGTGAGCGGCACTGTTGCCGCGGTTGCGAACGGTGATGACATCATCGGCGTCGCGCCCGAGGCAGATCTGTACATGCTGAAGATCGGCACGTTCTTCCCGACATCCTCGGGCACGATCAACGCGCTGCAGTGGTCGCTGGACAATGGTATCCAGGTCACGAACAGCAGCTTCTCGCTGGGCAGCTCGTCCCTATTGCAGCAGGCGTACGACAACACGTGGGATGCGGGCATCATCCACTTCGCCGCGTCGGGCAACGGCGGCGGCGGATCGGTCGGCATCCCGGCTCGGTACGACAGCGTGATCGCCGTTGGTGCGACCGATGATCGTGATCGCCGTGCTAGCTTCTCGCAGGGTGGTCCAGACCTCGAGCTGGTCGCGCCGGGCGTTGATGTGTATTCGACCACCAGCAACTCGGATCGGTCGTACGACTTCTTCAGCGGCACGTCGATGGCTAGCCCGCATGCGGCCGGCGTGGCGGCATTGGTGATCGCGGCGGGGATTGAGGACACGAACGGCAACGGCCGCGTCAACGATGAGGTCCGCCAGCGGATGATCGATACGGCGATCGATCTGGGTAGCCCGGGCTTTGACACCAGCTTCGGTCACGGCCTAGTGAACGCCGAGGCAGCACTCGGGCTCGAGCCTTCGTGCACGGCCGATTTCGACGGCGATGGTGAGCTGACGATCTTTGACTTCCTGGCGTTCCAGACCGCGTTCGGCGCCGGTGATCTGGCTGCCGACCTGACTGGCGATGGCGTGCTGGACATCTTCGACTTCCTCGAGTTCCAGAACCTGTTCGTCGCGGGTTGCTGAACACCTGCCGCCGGAGAGTTGGCGGCTCCTCAAAGATCGCGTTTGCGGCTCGTTTCCGTCCTCGAGTGTCGAGGGCCGACGGGCCGGTTTTCTTTTTGGATGCAACGGCTCTCGCATTCGGTAGAGCATTGGTTCTGCTAGAACTGGCCGCAATCGTGGAAGCGATCGGCATCTGGATCGTGATCAGGAGCGAATTCTCCGAGAGATCATCGAAGCACTCATTGAGCTTCGTCACAGCCGGATTGGCCCCGGGCGGTCAACCTACTGCGATTCCATGGCCCGACTGTCACTAATGTCAGCAGCCGGACTCATTTGATAAGGAAGTCAACATGCCTCCCAGTTTCCGTCGCGCAGCCATGCCTATCGCATCTCTTCTCGGCACCGTCGGCGGGGCCATGGCGAATGACGAACTCGTAGTGCCGGCCGAGGTGCTGATCGAGTTCGCGTCGCAACCGACAGCGGCCGATGTCGCGATGATCGAGTCGCTGGGCGGTGTGGTACATGAAGTTTGGACAGTTGTTCCCGGGATGCACGCGACCATGCCGGTGGACGTCGCGGACGGACTGGCTGCGACGAACGGCCGCGTGGTGGGCGTCGGCCCGAACGCTCCAGGTGTGTGGGCCTCCGAATATGACCAGGTCTGGGGTATCCGCCGCATCAACTGCGAGCCGGTACACATCGGCGGCCAGCGTGGCGGTGGGGTTGCGGTGGGCGTGCTTGACTCGGGGGCACGCGCAACACACGTGGAGCTCGCTGACAACTATGTGTTCGGCTTCAACTTCGAGGAGGGCATCCCCGATACGTCCGATCCGATTGGCCACGGCACCCACGTAAGCGGCACGATCGTCGCGGTAGCCAATGGTTCAGACATCATCGGTGTGGCGCCCAACGCCGAGCTCCATGCACTCAAGGTTGGGACGACGATTCCCGTGGCGTCGGCTGTCATCGGTGCATTGCAGTACGCGGCGGACAACGGCATCCAGGTCACGAACAACAGCATCCTGTTCTTTGGTGACATCCCACTCATGGAGCAGGCGTACGACAACACGTTCGATGCGGGCATCATCCACATCGCGGCTTCGGGCAACCTGTTCGGCCGGCCGCTCGAATCGCCGGCGAAGTACGGCAGCGTGATGGCGGTTGGCGCGACCGACGAATTCGATCAGAAGGCCCGCTTCTCGCAGGGCGGCGCCGGGCTCGAGCTTGTCGCGCCAGGCGTTGACATTCTCTCGACCTCCGGGGCCTCGGATACCACCTTTGACGTCTTCAGTGGGACATCGATGGCCAGCCCGCACGTGGCGGGCGTGGCGGCCCTGATTATCGGGGCGGGCATCGAAGACTCCAATGGCAACGGCCGGATCAACGACGAGGTCCGCCAGCGGCTGATCGATACCGCGATCGATCTGGGGGAGCCGGGGTTCGATTTCGACTTCGGGCACGGATTGGTCAATGCTCAGGCGGCGGTCGGTCTTGAACCGGTCTGTCCGGCAGATCTTGATGGCGATGGCGCGTTGACGATCTTCGACTTCCTCGCGTTCCAAACCGCGTTCGATGACGGCGACCCGAAAGCCGATCTCACGGGGGACGGGTCCTTGGATCTCTTCGATTTTCTCGAGTTTCAGAATCTGTTCAGCGCGGGCTGCTGAACGAGCCTCGTATTGCCTCGCTAGCATCGCCGATCATGAACGACGATGCCGGTTCGACGCCCACTGATGGGCACCTGTTCACGCGGTTCGCACCCTCGCCCACGGGCCACCTGCACGTGGGGGGAGCGCGGACCGCGTTGTTCTGTTGGGCGTTCGCCAAGGGGCGCGGCGGCAGCTTCGTGCTCCGCGTCGAGGATACCGATCAGAAACGTTCGAGCGAAGCAGCGGTCGTGGGCATCCTGGGCGACCTCGCCTGGCTTGGCATCGAGTGGGACGAGGGCCCGCAGCACGCCGAGCTGGGCGGGGATCCGCGTGGTGTTGGCCCGTTCTTCCAGGCCAAGCGGATCGACGGGTACAACATGGCGCTCGCCACGCTGATCGAGTCGGGGCGTGCGTACCCGGCGTTTGAGACTGCCGACGAGCTCAACGCCAAGCGCCAAGCAGCCCAGGACGCGAACGAGACCTACCGCTACGACCGAGCGGCGCTCGAGATCCCCGAAGAGGAGCGCATGAGCCGGATGATGGCGGGGGAGCCGCACGTGGTCCGGTTCAAGGCCCCGGACCACGACGTGGTCGTGGGCGACGCGGTGTTGGGCGAGGTGCGATTCGCAGCCGGAGAGCTCGACGACTTCGTGATCCGCAAGGCCGACGGGTTTCCTACGTACCACTTCGCGGTGGTCGTCGATGACGAGGCGATGGGGGTGACGCACGTGCTGCGTGGGCAGGAGCACCTGCAGAACACGCCCAGGCACGTGGCGCTGCAGCAGGCGCTGGGGTATCGCACGCCGACGTACGCGCACCTGCCGCTGATCTTCAACCCGGACAACTCGAAGATGAGCAAGCGGGACAAGGACAAGGCGGTCCGGGCGCAGTGCAAGGCCGAGAAGATCGAGAGCGCGCCCGAGGGCACGGTGGGCGAGGCGGCGTTCGCGTCGTGGCTGAAGGACAAGCGGAGCCAGCTGCCCACGGGCGAGCTGATGTCGCTCGCCTCGGCGATTGGTTTTGAGCCGCCCGAGATCGATGTTGAGGACTTCCGGCGGAGCGGGTATCTGCCGCACGTGCTGTGCAACTACCTCGCGCTCCTGGGCTGGAACCCCGGCGAGAAGAACGAGGACGGGACCGATCGTGAGCGGTTCTCGATGGCGTACCTCGCCGAGAAGTTCGACCTGCCGCGCATCGGCAAGAGCGCGAGCAAGTTCGATCGCGAGAAGCTCATGGCGTTCAATGCCGACGAGATCCAGAATCGGATGACGGATGGCGACTTCGCGGGCGTGTGGCGCGCCTGGCTCGAGCGATACGACCCCGACACGCTTGCCGCGTTCGGCGATCGATTTGACGGGGCGGCGGCCGCTGCGCGACCTCGGACCCGCATCCTTCGAGAGGCGGCGGGCGTTGTGCGATTCGCGCTCGTCGACGAGGTTGCGTTCGACGAGAAGGCCGTGAAGAAGGTGCTGCTCAAGAACGATAGCGAGGGGCTCAACGCGTTGCGCGCGTTGGCGCCGGTGCTCGAGGGCGTCGAGCCGTTTGGGGCCGAGGCGATCGAGGCGGCGATCAAGGATTGGTGTGAGGCGAATGGACTGGGCATGGGCAAGGCCGCCCAGCCGCTGCGCGTAGCGGCGACGGGTGGCACGGTGAGCCCGGGGCTGGGGCAGACGCTCGAACTCGTCGGCAAGGCGGGGATGCTCGGACGCATCGAGCGATGCCTGCACGCCCACAGCGTGGGGAGCTAGGTAGGCAGGCGTGGAATGAGATGACAGCGAACGCCGACGATCGATGGACACCTAGGCTTGGTTGGAGCCGTCCGCTAGAGCCACCTATCCATCGCGCGGCGCGTCTCGGCGATCTCTACATGCTCGCTGAACTCATGGCCGATGGGGCGGATATCGATGAACGTGCGGATACGGAGCATGATCATGGCGCTTTTCTGTATGCCCTGACACCGCTGATGATCGCGGCCGGATCAGCCGACGGAGCCGACGCGGATACGCTCCGCTGGTTGGTCGAACACGGCGCCGACATCCACGCAACATCTCGGGCTGGGGTGACGGCGGCGTTCTACGCCGCGGGTGATGGGCGGCAGTGGATGTTCGAGCGACCTGACCTCGATGACAACGAATACGAACGGCTGCGCTATCTGCTGGACGTGGGGCTTGATCCCAATGAGTCGGCGAACAACGGAGGCACGCTGCTGCTCGAGGCATGCAATGCCGGCAATGCGCCGCGTGTGCGACTCCTGCTGGATCGTGGACTCGACGCATCACCGCCTCCGTCGGCGAATCAGCTTCGTGTGATGGGGCGGCTCAAGTTGCTTCGCGACGGGGATGCGACGAAGGAGTCGGATGCCCCGGGTCTCGCGATGACGACGGACATCCCACTATTTTGTGCAGCCCGCTCGGGATCGGCCGAGTGCGTCCGCGTGCTCGTCTCGGCTGGCGCGGACGTCAATGCCACGGATTGCTTCGGTTCGAGTCCACTCGCCATTGCTGGTTCGCGTGCGGTCGCCGGGGTACTCCTCGATTATGGAGTCGATGTCAGCGCAGCGGACGGCCTTGGTCATGATCCGCTGCACAGCATCGTGTTTGGGGACTCGCCTTCACGTGTGAGGCGCACCCCGATCGATGAGCGCCGAGCGATCGCAAAGATGCTGGTTCGTGCGGGTGCGGACCTCGAAAAGAATGACAAGGCCAGTCCCAGCAGGCTCTATTCGGCCGTGTTCGGCGTCGAAGCCGAGGCGGTCGACATCCTCCTGGAGTTGGGAGCCCGGGTCGATGTGAGGGATGCCGAGGGCTCGACGCTCCTGCACGCTGCCGGCTGGAGCACAGACTGGGATCTCGACAATTGCCCAGACGAGAACAGGGAGACTGCCGAGACACACAACTCGGAGATCGAGCGGATCATCCGATCGGTGTGCGATGCTGGTGTTGCCGTGGATGCGACAGACGACTTCGGGCAGCAGCCGCTGCACGAAGCAGCGGGTGGCGACGGTGGCAACGCAACTGCGGTCAGCCTGCTTCTCGATCTCGGTGCGACGCCCAACGCCACGGACAAGGACGGGCAGACGGCGCTCATGTTCGCGGCTCAGGATGGGAATCCTGCCTGTACGGACCTGTTGCTGAGGGCCGGAGCGGACACAGAGCTCGTGGACCGAGCCGGGCACACTGCGCTGGAGTATGCGAAGGAAACGCTCGCCGCCTGCGAAGCCCAGGATCGACAAGGGCCCGAAGAGGTCAGCAACGTGCTCAGAGACTCCTACATGGAGATTGTCCGAGAGTTGGGTGTAGAGGATTCCAAGAACTTCGAGCCGCCCGACTACGCCGAGCAGATGAAAAGACACTCACGCGAGCGGCTTGTGGCCGCGCGGCGAGTGGTTGCGTTGCTGCAGAATGAACGTTCGGGCTCGTGACCGATTCGAGGAATCAGGTGTTCATCACGGCTTGGTCAGGCCCTTGCTGTCCAGGAAGCTGAGCACCTCCTGCACGCACTCGTCGATCGAGCGGCCTTCGGTCTTGAGGATGAGCTCGGCCTTTTCGGGGGCCTCGTAGGGGTCGTCGATGCCGGTGAAGCCCTTGATCTCGCCCGCGCGGGCCTTCTTGTAGAGGCCCTTGGGGTCGCGCTTCTCGCACTCTTCGAGCGGGGTGTCGACGAAGACCTCGATGAAGGTCAGGCCCGACTCGTCGTGCATGGTGCGGCACAGGTCGCGGTCGCTCTTGTAGGGGCTGATGAAGCTGGTCAGGCTCAGGACGCCGGCGTCGGCGAAGAGCTTGGCGACCTCGCCGATGCGGCGGATGTTCTCGGCGCGGTCTTCGGCGGAGAAGCCCAGGTTCTTGTTGAGGCCGTGGCGGACGTTGTCGCCGTCGAGGCGGTAGGCGTTCACGCCCTTGTTGACGAGCACCTGCTCGACCGCGCTGGCGATGGTGCTCTTGCCCGAGCCGCTGAGGCCGGTGAACCAGACCGTGGCGCCCGAGGCCTTGAGTGCGCCCCAGCGCTCGTCGCGGCTGAGATCGCCCTCGTGCCAGTGGATGTTCGTCGCCTTCACCTGATCGGTCGCGCTCATTCCGCCTCCTGTTTGGTTATTGGGCGGAGTTTGGCGAACGCGCCTCCCGCCCTGAACTACATCGTAGACGGCTCGGGCCGGGTGAACCGATAGGCTGTGCGTGCATGGGTGACTCTCCGCACCAATCCAGGCCTGACCAAGCCGCACCGTCGGCCTCGACCATCCGGGTCTGCATCCAGCAGCCCGCGCTGCCGGCGTATCGCGTGCCGGTGTTCGCGGAGTTGGCGGCTCGGCCTGGCCTTGAGGTCGAGGTGCTGTTCAGTGACGCTGCCAAGGTGCCGAACGTCGAGGCTCAGGGCTTCTCTGCGTCAACCATGGCCGAGCGGCGTTTGCTGGGGCGCCCGAAGCCCGTCCGCTGGGTGCCGGCACAGCTCGAAGCGGTGGATCCGGCTCGATCCGACGTGGCGGTGCTGGAGTTCAACGCGAACGTGCCCAGCCTGCTGCCGGCGATCCGTCGTGCGAAGCGGCGAGGTGTGGGCGTCGTCGTGTGGGGGCATGGGTACTCGGTGAGCGAGCGGCCGATCACGCGACGCATCCGCAACTGGATCGCATCTCAGGCCGACGCGGTGGTGCTGTACCACCACGAGGCGCGGGAGCGCATGATCGACGAGGGCTTCGACCCCGAGCGTGTGTTCGTGGCGCTGAACTGCCTGGACCAGTCACCGATCCAGGAGGCGCGTGACGCGTGGCTGGGTGAGCCGGATCGGCTGGCGGCGTTCCAGGCCGAGCATGGTCTCGATCGTGGGCCGGTGGTGCTGTTCGTGTCGCGCTTCGATCCTCGCAACCGGCTGGACCTGTTGGTGCACGCGGCGTCTCGGCTCAGCGAGAGCCATCCCGACTTGGTCTTGGCGATCGTCGGCGACGGCGAGCAGCGCGAGCACCTGCGCGACCTGGCCCGCAAGTGGGGCATCGCCGATCGGGTGGTCATGCCCGGGGCGATCTATGGCGAGGAGGCGCTGGCGCCGTGGTTCCTTTCGGCGACGGCGTTCTGCTATCCGAACTTCATGGGGCTGAGCGCGCTGCACGCGCTGGGGTACGGCGTGCCGGTCGTGACGAGCCGCGACATGTCCACGCATGGGCCCGAGGCGCGAGCGCTCACGCACGGCAAGACGGCGCAGCTGGTCGACCTGGGCGAGCCGGGCTCGCTGGCCGACGCGCTGGCAGAACTGCTGGATGACCCGGCGCGGGCCCAATACATGGGCGAGACCGGGCGGGCGTTGATGCTGGAGCGGTACACGATCGCGAACATGGTCGACGGGCACGAGGCGGCGATCCGGTACGCCTTCGCGTGCGCTCAGAATCGGTGAGTTTGGGCGTCGAAACCGGCCCAAAAGCCCCTGGGAATGCCGCTGAAACCCCTGATTGGGTTGCCCCCAATCGAGTTTGTCCATAACATCTCGCTTCCCCCGGCTGAGCCCCCCGAGCGTCTTCGGTGGCGGCCCCGGGTAGAGGAGGATGCGATGGCGACGATGACGGCAGAACCGACCGCAACCAAGGGCCTAATCGAGCCGCACGGCGGCACCCTGGTGGACCAGGTGGCCACCGGCGCCCGCCGCGACGAGCTGATCGCCGAGGCCGCGGGCCTGCCCCGCATCGACCTCTCGCTGAAGCAGTCGTGCGACGTCGAGATGATCGGCACGGGAGCGTTCAGCCCGCTCACGGGCTTCATGGGCTCGGCCGACGTCAAGGGCGTCATCGAGGACATGCGTCTCTCGAACGGCAGCCGCTGGCCCATCCCGATCACGCTGAGCGTTGATGGCGCTTCGGCCCCGGCGCAAGGCAGCCGCGTGGCGCTGTACGCGCCCAATGGCCAGTTGCAGGCCGTCATGACCGTCGAGGAGGTCTTCGCGCACGATCGCGACGCCGAGTCGACCATCTTCTTCAACAGCGCGGGTGACGACGATGGGCAGCACCCCGGCGCCGAGGCCGTGAAGGCCGAGGGTGACACGTGCCTGGCCGGCCCGATCGAGGTCGTCACGGTGTGCGTCGATCCCGATGGCCCCGAGGCGTTCCTGGACAAGCGGCTGACCCCGGCGCAGACGCGCGAGGCGTTTGCGGCCAAGGGCTGGAGCACGGTCAGCGCGTTCCAGACGCGCAACCCCATCCACCGTGCTCACGAGTACCTGTGCAAGTGTGCCCAGGAGATCACCGACGGCCTGCTCATCCACCCGCTGGTGGGTGAGACCAAGCCCGGCGATATCCCCGCCGACGTGCGCATGGACTGCTACGAGGTGCTGGTCGACAACTACTTCAACACCGAGCGCACGATGGTGACGGTCATGCCCGCCGCCATGCGGTACGCCGGCCCGCGTGAGGCCATCCTGCACGCGATCGTCCGCCAGAACTACGGCTGCTCGCACTTCATCGTCGGCCGCGATCACGCCGGCGTGGGCAGCTACTACGGCACGTACGACGCGCAGACGCTCGTCGACGAGGTGACGACGGGCGCCGAGGGCGACCTGAAGATCACGCCGCTGAAGTTTGAGCACGCCGCATGGAGCCACAAGGCCCAGGGCATGGTCAGCGGCAAGACGTTCCCCAAGATCGACGGCGACCAGGTGTTCCTCAGCGGCACCAAGGTCCGCGAGATGCTGGCCAAGGGCGAGCGTCCCCCCGGCGAGTTCACGCGCTCGGAGGTTGCCGACGTGCTGATCAAGTGGGCGACGAGCTGAGGCTTGTGAAAGTTTGAATGAACGAAGCCCGGGCGAGAGTCCGGGCTTTTGTTTTCATGATGCATCGCGTTGGAACCCGTGCGGATGATGTACGAAGCGTCACGGGATTGTTCGATCACGGGTGCTCGCGATGATCATTCTCTTGACCGTGGTGTCGCTGGTCTGTGCGGTGCTTTCGCTGATGGCGATCGTGCCGGGTTGGTGGCTCATCATCGAACACTGCGTACGTCCAGAGCGGACCGGATCGCTTGTTCCGTTGTTCGGCGGCGTGTTCGGCGCTCTCGCTCTCTGCCTTTGGCCCCATAACGGGCTATGTGGGTGGTGGTGGCTGGCCTTCGTCATCGACCCCGGCTCGGGGCTGCTCCTGGCCACGAGTGCGTGGTTCTATCTCGGGCGGAACAGGCTCTAGGGAGTGGGGGAGCGTTCTGGGGATTCGTTTCTACTCTCGCCCGGGGGGTTGGGCCGTGCACGAAACGAATCCGGATACCCGTGACGGTTCTCGCACTCATCTGCTTGGCGGAGGCGTTGTCAGCACGCTTCCATCATCGATGTGCTCTTGCATTCGCTGCTGCAGGCGATCGCGTTGAGGCTCGATTGCGGGCGTGTACCGGATCTCGGGGCTGCTCAACATGTAGATCTTCGGCAACTGTTGCTGTCGCTGCAGCTCGCGCCTCTCCTCGACCTCGATGAACACCAGCAACGCGGCCAGGCCGAGGGCGACCGCGATCAGGGCGAAGAGCCTCGTGCGTGCGAGGGTGCGCTCGCGGCGTTCTTCACGCTCGGCCACGACCTCGCGCGGGACGCGGCCGCACTCGGGGCAGCGGTCCTGCTCTGTAAAGCCCAGCTCGTATCGGCAGGCAGGGCAGTGGTTGTACTGCATCACTGGTTCGAGCACAATTGGAGGGTAGGTGGGCAGAGTCGACTCTCGGCCCACCTCGGGGTAGAGCAGACCTATAGGAGGCATCGAGTCCGCATGTTTGGATTCGCTGTGATCGTCGCGCGGTGGGAGCTCGCTACGTTCCCACGCGTTCGTCGGAGCCTGCTGGCTCGACATTCTCACCGGGGTCGACTCCAAGCTTGGCGTATGTATTGAAGATCGCCAGGACCGCGATCCCAAAGCACATCGCGCTCAGGGCGGCAAGCAGGTCGTAGGGCTTCGGCGAGGTCAGCGAGATGCGTAGAAGGATCGTTGAGATGACGAAGCCCGCGTTGCGGAACACGTACTTGTACCCGTCGGTGATGGAGAACGAGACGATCAGGATTAGTACGTCGCTGAAGATCAGGATCTCGAAGAACGTGGGAAAGAAGATCAGGTCGGTATCCAGGCCCTTCACCCGGCCGGCGGCCGAGCTCTCGACCACGCTGTACAGCCAGCCCGCGAGGCTCACGCTCGCGATGATCACGAAGATCACGCTGAGAGCAACGGCGACGGCCTTCTTGAACGAGACAAACGATTCGACCACGTTTGGATCGAGCCTCAGCGGGCTTCGAGTGCGCAGGCGGTAGAAGACGGCAACCAACGCGAACATGGCGAGCGCGGCAACCATATCGGCAGCAAGGATCAGCACGTCCTTGACCTGGTCGGCCACCTGCTCGGCGGCTTCGAGCTCGCCGATGTCCTTGAAGACGCCACGCACCACGATGAGCGAGATGATCTCGTACTGCTTAGCGATGGCGACCGAGAGCGAACGCGGCAGCGCCACCACGAGCATCAGCACCTCGTAGAAGAGGATGAAGCTGAAGGGCGTGTAGATGGCGCTGAAGTAGTTTGTATTGACAATCCGTAGGACGGGCAGGTCCATGTCGGCGAAGCGACGGGCTGCGAAGATGAGGGCGATGTTGATGAGAAAACTCGCGCACGCGGCGATCATCACCAAGATCTCGAGCCGACGCAGGTTCCGCAGCGAGTAGAGCAGGTCGTACGTGCCCGACAGCGGCCGGACCAGCGGGTCCAGGACGAGGCTTCGGGCTCGTTGGGTGTACGGGCTCATCTCAGCCCTCTATCGAACCAGTCGCAACCCCCGAGTGAACCGGATCGATGGGGATTCGTGGATCGCGCGGCTCAGTGATGCGGGTTACCGACGCGGGATTGCGGGGTTTCCGCCGTTCGCGCCGTAGTGTGATCGGATGATCTCATGTCGGGGTGGAGTGCTCCCGAGCCTCGAACCACTCCAGAGTGACATGCGGGATGGTGAGCGCGAACAGGCCGATGAACACGATGCTCCAGCTTACCTGGACAGCATCGCCAAAGCCGGACCAGGCAAGAACGGCCGCGAGTGCGAGAACCCACGTGAGCACGGTCGGCAAGGCCGAGGCCTTGAGGTACTCGAGGATCGCCGAACCCACGGAGGTGTTGGGCGAGGCAGCCATGGCCGAGCGGAGCGAGTGGCGCACCGAGTGCCAGAAGCAGAAGTACAGCGTGAAGGCGAGTATCGGCGGAGCGACGAAGAACCAGCCGAGCAGCACGATGGGTTCGACGAGCACACGGAGCCTCGACGCGGTCGAGTGGCTTCGCGCCCAGAGTACGGACGCGACGATGCCGGGACAGGCGGCGAGCAGCCACGCGAAACCGGCGATCTGCACGTGCGACGCGTCGACCGCTTCGGCTCCGAGGATGGCGGCGAAGATCGTCGAGACCGTCTCGGCGTGGAACGCCATCGGGCTGGCGACGGGGATCGCGCCACGGCTGAGGGCGAGCCACGTCCTGCGTGGTCGTCCAAGGTTGTCGCACTCAAGGTCATCGAGCCCCCAGTGAATCGCGCCGCCAACGAGGAGCATGGTGAGTGCGACCCAGGGAAGTGCGAGCCAGAGCCCGAGGCCAAGGGCAGCCAACGCGAGATACGCGCCGCCGAAGAGCAGCCACCACGCTTTCCCGAGGCGCCCTGCGAAGAGGCGCCGTGCGACCTCGAGGTCGTACGCGCCGTGTGGGAGCCCGATCAGCGCGACCGCGGTCACCATGATGATCGCCGACGCAAGCGGGGATGGAGCGCCAAGCGTGAGGACGAGAGCCCCCGCGAGGACCGTTGCAACGCTGATCGACCATGTGTAGCCGGCGAGGACGGAGCCGGTGTTGGTCGGAGCCGGTGCTGCGGGTTGGGCGTTCATCCGATGGGTCGCGGCCAGGCCGACGGGTTCGTGAGGACGTGGCGGATGACCTGGGCCTTGGGCATAGCCCACATTACGGCGAGGTAGTCCAGCGGTCGCGGAACATCGCCGAGGAATCTGACGAGCTTGTCGGTCTCTGCGCTCTGGAACAGCCTTGCGAACAAGTCGGGCGCGGCGGCATTGTGCGTGTCCAACAGGGACAGCAGGACGCGGTCGAGCATGCTCAGGATTGACGAGCGCGGCGGGCGCGGTCGCGGTTGGCCCCGAAGCAGGGCATCGACCAGCCGAGCCGAGTCGTGCTGGATGGCGTCGAACGCGTAGCCACTGCTCGCCCGGCCGACACCCGCGCGAGTGCCGATCGACCAGACGCGTGGTGTTGAACGAGGGCCGAGCGGACGAAGGGTCATGGGCAGGACGCCCGATTCGCGATAGACCACGCGCGAGGGGTCGATGCCCAATACATCGCTGGCGTACGCGGTGGCACTCGACTCGTAGTCGATGTCCTCTGAGATACCCGTGGTCAGGTACGTCGATTCAACGAGCACGCGATCGGACTGGAACGGCAGGACGTACATGAAGTGTGCGCCGTGCTGCTGCGACACGCTGAAGTCCATGAGCGTCGCGACGCTGGGATCGACTGGGGTCGTGGAGCTGACGATCTCGATGCCACCGAAGTGTTGCAGGAGCATCGGTTCGCTGGACCGCTGGGCGGATCGAGCGGGCGGGCGCCCGTCGAAGACGTGCGTGAATCGCTCGGTGGAGTCACTGGCCCCCGAACGGAGCAACACGTCGACGTGGTCCTCTCGATCGTTGATCTCCTCGACCGATGTGCCAAGGCGGATCGAGCAAGACTCGGACGACATCTGCTCCCGGGCTGCTCGGAAGAAGTCTTCCGCCCGTATGCACGAGTAGGGGTACGACGAGGCGTCCACCTCGACCTCGGTGTCGGCCGATCGGACCAGCACTCGATCCCAGCGCTTGTGGATCGCGTCGGCGAAGCGGTGGGGCCGCACATCCCAGAAGCACCAGGTCCGGTCCGATGTCAGGCTTGATGACGGCTCAAAGACGGTCACGTGTACACCCGGGCATCGAGCCAGGATCTCGCACGCGAGGGCGCAGCCCGCGCACCCGCCGCCCGCGATGGCGACTCGGCTGCCGGGCTGGAGCCGGTTCATGTCGAGGCGACCCGCAGCGCACGCACGGCGCCGTGGAGGGACTCGTCGTGGACGTCGGATGGTCCCAGCGGGAGCGATTCGAGGGACGATGCCCAGAGCGCGGCCACGGTGCGGAAGGCCTTGCCCGTGCCCGTGGTCCTCGATCGCTGCCGTAAGGCCCGTTCGTGATCGCGTTGCACAGCACCACCAATGGCGCGGTAGTTCCATGCCGCGGAGCGGATGCCGCCGCGGACCGCGATCGGGAGGAAGTGCATGCCGAGCTCGGCGCTCTCGTAATAGGTATCCGCGGTTTCGAGGAGCTTCTGTACCGCGAGGCCGACGTCCGCGGAATACGCGCCGGCTCGCGTGTCTCGCACAGTCGAGATGACCCGATCGGCATCCACCCAATCGGCCGGGACGTACACGCGATCGGTCAGCGCGTCTTCGGCGACGTCTCTGGCGATGTTCGTCAGCTGCATCGCGATGCCCAGGTCGACCGCGAACGAGTCGCCTTGCGGATCCACGCCCAGGATTCGGCACATCATGAGGCCGACGGTCGAAGCGACGCGGTAGGCATACCGCAGCAGCTCGTCCTCGGTTTGGATGCGCACGGTGCCGAGGTCGCAGCGGACGCCCTCGATCAACTGCTGCGGGAGCACGAGGGGGATGTCGTACTTGTCGGCGAGCGACCTGAACGCGTTCACGACGGGCGACCTTGAGTGCGCTCCGCGGAGGCCCGAGGCGATTTCGCTGAGGAGCTGCTCGGGCTCGTGGGGTCCGCCATGGGCTACCGCTTCGGCGCTGTCGGCGATGGCGCGACAGAGGGCGTACAGCAGCGCCAGGTCTTGGCGTACGCCGCGTGGGAGCACGAGCGAGGCGCTGTAGAACGTGCGGCCGCAGCGGCGCAGCACCTCGATTGGGTCGACGCTCCCGTAGACCTGCTCGGTGGGGCTGGGGTGGTTCATGGTGTTCGTCCCCTTCATCCCAGGGCCTTCGCGGGCACGGCGTTGTCGCGGACCATGCACCGCATCGCGGTCTTGGCGGTGCAGAGCGTTCCGGGGATGCCTGCCCCGGGGTGCGTGCCCGCGCCCGCGAGGTACATGTTGCGATAGTGCGGGCAGCGGTTGTGGAAGCGGAAGTAGGCCGACTGTGAGAGCACGGGCTGCACGCTGAAGCCCGCACCGGCTGGAGACTCCAGCTCGGTCTCGAAGTACTTGGGAGTCACGGCGAACTTGGTCACGAGGTTCTGTCGGAGCCCGGGCGCGAGATGGTTCTCGATGCGTTCGAGCACGAGGTCGTGGTACCGATCGGCTCGGGACTGCCAGTCGTCGTAGAGCTTGAGGTTTGGGACGGGCGCCAGGGCGTAGAAGCACTCGTGCCCGGGCGGCGCCATCGAGGGGTCGGAGCGTGTCGGGGCGTGGACGTAGAGGCTCGGGTCCTCGGGAACGGTGCCGCGGTCGAAGATGTCCTTGAGCAGCGACTTGTAGCGATCGCTCAGCAGGATCGTGTGGTGCGCGAGGTCGGGGTACTCGGTCGAGGTCCCGAAGTACGAAACGAAGAGGCCCATCGAGAGCTTCATCGACTTGGCACGCAGCCGGGTGCGCATGTGCCGACCGGACGGCGGAAGCAGCTTGGTGTAGAGCGTCACGGGATCGCCGGCGGACAGGAACAGCTCGCCCTTGACTTGTCGGCCGGACTCGAGGTGGACCGAGGCGATCTGGTTGGATCGCGTTTCGATCCGAGAGACGGCATCGCCGAGCACCAGCTCGACACCGGCGCGGACGAGCAGCCCTTCGAGGGCCCTGACGATTGCGGTGGTGCCGCCCATGGCGTAGTGGACGCCGAACTTCTGCTCGAGCGGCTGGATGAGGCCGTAGATGCAGGAGGTCGTGAACGGGTTGCCGCCAACCAGCAGCGGCTGGAAGGTGAAGACCTGGCGTAGGCGTTCGTTCTTGATGTGCGAGGCGACGAACGAGTACATCGAGCGCTGGGCGCCCAGGCGGATCATGTCGGGCACGGCCCGCACCATCGAGCCGGCCTTGTCGAAGGGCTGGTCTCCCAGGCCCTCGTAGCCGATGCGGTAGATCTCTTCGGCCTTCGCCAGCATCCGGCGATAGCCGTCCTGATCGTCGCGGTTGAACCGCGCGATCTGCTGGCACATGGTGTCGGGATCGCCGCCGTAGTCGAAGTGCTGGCCGTCTTCCCATTGCACGCGATACCAGGGCCAGACCGGTCGGAGATCGACGTGGTCGTGCATCGATTCGCCGAAGAGCTGGAAGAGCTCGTCGAGGAGGTACGGGGCGGTGATGACGGTGGGGCCGGCGTCGAAGGTGAAGCCGTCACGCTCGAAGGTGCGGGCTCGGCCGCCGATCTCGGGCAGCCGGGCGACGAGCATCACCTTACAGCCCGCGGCGGCCAGGCGGAGCGCCGAGGCGATGCCCGCGAAGCCGGCGCCGATGACGACGGCCGTTTGGCGACCCGAACCGCTCACGCCAGGACGGTTCGGGGTCGTCGTGGCGCCTGCCACATGCTGCGGGTCGGATTGGATCGTTGCGTACTGCACGGAAATCGACTCCGACGACGGTAGTCGACGGAGTCGCAGGAGACTGCGGAGCCTTAGGCGGCAGCCGGGACGGCCTTGACGTCCTCGTCGAGGCCCTCGATCTCGCTCTTCTTGCGAGCGATCAGGTAGATCACGACACCGAAGCCGGCCTTGGCCGTGATGTCTGCGATGGTGTAGCCAACCTGGAGGCCGACTACCGCGGTGGTGCTCATGCCGGACTCACCGCCGGAGCCGAGGGCACCGATGACGTAGGCGAGCGGGTAGAACGCCCAGGTCACGAGGACCACAATGCGGGCGAAGTTGATCAATCCGCGGGCCTCAGCAGGCTGCTTCTCGATCGCGGCGCTGAGCTGCGTGAACAGCACGGCGAGAACGATGCAGAAGGGGATCATGCTGGCGACGAACCAGCCCCAGATCGCGGCGGCGCTGCCGCCGGTCGCGATGGCGTTCTCTCCCGGGTAGCCCAGGACGATCATGATGAGAACGGCGGGAATCAGGATGCGCAGGTACTTGGCCGTCTCGGCCTTGGTCAGCGCCATGACGGCGATGAGCTCGACCATGAGCAGCGGCACGGTCAGCAGCCAGTCGGCGTACCGGTAGAAGTCGTTGAACGGCTTGCCGGTGGCGGCGTAGGTGCCCGCCTCGTTCAGGGCGAACGCGTCGCCGAACGAGATGCGGATCTGGAAGTAGTGGTAACAGGCGATCGCCGTCACGAGTCCCGTGACGACCATGGCGGCCTTGTACTTCCTATTGACCCTTGGGGCAAAGAAGAAAAACAGCGTGGCGGCACCCATCGTCGCGACGGTCAGCGACAATAGGTTGTACACCACATTGAACTCGAATGAACTCAGATCCGGCACTGGGTGCTCCTTCCTCGGGTTCGGAGTGGTTCCGGCCCGCCTTTCAATAAGGAACTACGAAGCGAACAACTACTCCGCGCCGTCGTATGCACTCGCGGCTTGGGCATGACTCCAACTTTCGTTGAGTACAGACGACACGACTCGGGGTACAAAAAAGGCGCCGGTGACAGCCGACGCCATTGAAACGATCATGTCTGAGGGCAGTGTCACGGCCATCGGGGCGATGAGCATGAAGCACACGCCGCACACCGCCGCGAAGACTGCCGAGTGGAGGATCGCCGGCAGCGCGGCCATCGACTTTGCGGTCTTCGAGCGGATGAAGAAGCCGAGACAACCAGCCGAGAGGATGAGCAGGAAGCCCGGGCCGCCACCGTTGGGGTTCAGGCCGCTCCAGGTTGCACCATCGACGAAGCGATCCTGGAACACGAGCAGCCAGATCACGCACACGCCCGCTCCAAGAACAGCCGCGAAGACGTCGAGGGCTGATCCGAGGATGTGGCGTTGTCCGGTCATGTCGGTGGAGTGCCTATGAGGAAACGAAGCAGAGTCGCGTAATGCCGCGTGGCCATGGACCAACTACGAAAAACAGTTGGATCCTGACTGACATTGCCAGCATACCTCTACTACCGACCGTGCAAACGCACACCACAACGCTGCGGAGGGCTCTCCCGCAGATTTTGCGGTATTCCCTCCTGCGCTTACGGCTGGCTCGAGTTGCGCAATTGCGAAGACCGCGCACTGCGGATGCGGATCACCTTACGAGGGATCACCGCGTGCTTTGATAGGGGATCTAGGGCATAGTCGTGGTTCTATACAACCATGTTCCCCAACACTGTGTTGTCATTTACGGATGCGGATGTGAACCGTGCGTTCTCAACTGAACTGTTCTTGAGTCACGGTTTGCACGCTATCGGTATCGCAATCGGCTGGGCACTTTTCCCAAAGCCGTGGACTTGAAGGCATTTCTTGCCCTGAATGTTCCCGAGATCGTGCGTTGGCGCGACGTGTGCGGCGATCACCCAGTCGGTGGTGATGGGGGAGGCGCGGGGTCGCTGCCGCTCAGCACTTTTTCTGTGAGCTTCTGGAGCTGCTCGACGTATCGCCGCAGCGCCGCGGGCTGTGGCGTGCGCTGGACGTGCGCCAGGATCGCATCGCGGTGCTCGTTCAGGGCCGCCATCGGGGCGCTGCTCTCGCCGTCGGCGATGTCGTCGAACAGCTGGTAGAGGCGACCGAGCGATACGCCGAACTTCTGGGCGTTCTGGTGTGATTCGTCGTCGAGGCGACCCGCGGCGAGCACGCCGAGCCGGGCGGCCAGCGCGAACAGTGCGCCCGTCTTTTCGTCGGCGATCTGTGTCCAATCGGCGGTGGTGTTTTTGCCTGCCAGGTGCAGGTCCTTCAGCTGCCCGCCGCACAGCGCGGCCAGCGCATCGCTCATAAGTGTTACGGCTTCCGCGGGGTGCGCGGACTCGGCACCTAAGCGGAAAGCGTGCCCGATCATCGCGTCCGAGGCGAGCAGCGCGTGGGCGGGGGAAGACGTGGCATGCACCGCTGGATGGCCGCTGCGCATCTCGTCGTCGTCCATGATGGGCAGATCGTCCTGGATCAGGCTGGCCTTGTGCAGGAGCTCGAGGGCAACGCCGAAGGCGAGCCACGCGTCACTCGTCGCGCCGTGCGAGAGCGCGAACGCCTGGACCAGGAGCGGGCGTAACCGCTTCCCGTTCGAGCAGAACTCGCCCGCGACGTCCCGGACCTCGACGGGGAGCCGACCGACCTCGGTTGCCATGGCGGTCTCGAAGTGGGCATGTGGCGATGCTTGCATTGCTGGAGTGTACCAGCGCGGTCCGCGTCGGGCGTGCTTCGTTTCCTGCACCGCTCAACCAATGGCTGGGCGTTGTGGTAGCCGAACCGCGACGGGCGCTACAACCCAAGCAGGTCGATGATGTCTTCCTCGAGCTTCTCCAGGTCGAGCAGGGCTTCGATGGTCCGGTCCTCCATCGCGGTAATCTCGGTGATGGAACCGGTGGGGTCGTTGCCGGCGCGGATGTGCTGGTAGAGCTTCATCGCGGGCGGGTAGTCGAGCTGGCCGGGGGCGATGAAGTAGCGGCCGGGCTCGACGGTTGGCAGCGTGTACACGGGCTTGCCGCTGCCGTCGGCGGCCAAGATCTCGAAGCGTTGGTCGTACTCGCGGGGGATGCAGTACGCGAGGGCGCCATCGGGAGAGATCAGCGTCACGTACTGGTTGCCATCCGTGCGCTCGTAGATCATGTCCTTGTGGCGATCGAGCCGCAGATCGAGCACGGCCGTCGTCTCGGTATACGGCGGAACGGTCGCGGCGACTTCAACGACATCGGCGTCGCTCTGGGTCTCGTCAAGCTCGATGATGAACGGGCGGGGGTTCTCACGAAAGCAGCCAAAGCCGACGAGGACGTTGTGCTGGCCGCGGATGAGGCCGTCGAAGCGGAAGCTGTCGACGGGCTTGTCCTGGTTCGTGAAGGCGAAGATGCTGGCCGAGCTCAGATGGATACGTCGGGCGGGCGTGCCATCGTCGTTGGTGATGCGCGCCTCGATGGCCGCCTTGGGGTGCAGCGTGATCGTGCGGTGGTACGTGGGGGCCTGGTCGCGGATGTGGATGGGCGTGGCCAGCGGCACGGCCCACCGCGCGTGCAGGGCCTCGAACTCCGACCAGTTCGTCGTGTCGTAGGGCTCGTAGCTCGCGGCCTGGACTCGGATGTACGTCTCGTGCCGCAAGACGTCGATGCGCAGCGTCGCGTTGCCCTGCGCGTCGGTCACGTCGTGCCACATGCCTTCGAACATGTTGCTCCACATGCGCGTGGACGCGGTCACGGGGATGTCTGGCACCGGGTTGCCCTCGTGGTCCCGCACGTGGACGGTGACGTCGATCGCCCGCAATCGTTGCTGGGGCTGGGCGGACGCGTAGCTAGCCGTGCACAGGAGCAACGCGGGCAGGAGCAGTCTCAGGATCGCATGCATCGGCGGCCTCCGGTCGAATCAACCGTAGGGATGTCGCACGGCATGCGGCCAACCTAATGTTGGTTGGCTCGGTCACAGGCTTTGGGGGCCATCAATGATGCGAAAGACCTGGCGGGGGTCGACCACGTCACCGGGCTGGATGGCTAATGCGGTGATGTTCGTGATGATGATCATGGGTGCGGGGGTGCTCGCGTACGTGATCAGCGTTGACTACCTGCCCGCTCTCGAAGGCAGGCGGGCTCAGCTGCAGGAGACGCCAGCATCGCTCAACTCGATCGAAGTGCGGTCGAGCAACGTGAACAACACTACGGTCTATCACGTGGAGGTTGACTTCACGTACGTGATCGATGGGGTCGACTACCACAGCACGCGCCTGGGTTTCGGCAAGACCAAATGGCCAACAGGCAAGCGATGGGCTGAGGGCGTGGTCGAGGATGTATCAAAGCGCGAGCCGTTCTACGTCTTCGTCGATCTGCGGTACCCCGAGCGAGCGGTGCTGCTCGACGAGACATCGGGCGTCATCAACCCGGCGACATATCTCCTCACGGCCGTCGGGGGCGTGTTCTTCCTGCTTGGAACCTGGTCGACATTCGCATCGTTGTGTTGTGCGATCTTCTCCAAGCGCTAGCCGAGTAGGGTCGTGTTCGCCACCCTCGCACGCTTACGGGCAGCCGGCGTCGAAATCATTCTGGAACTCGAGGAAATCGAAAAGCGTGAGCACCCCGTCGCCGTCGAAGTCGGCGTCGAGATCGCCGAGCGCGAACAGGTTCTGGAACTCCAGGAAGTCGAAGATGGTCAGCTCGCCGTCATCGTCGATGTCGGCGCGGCAGCTCTGGCCTTGCGTTAGCTGCAGGTTGTCGACCTGGAGGAAATCGCCATCGGGCGTTCCGCTGGTGAACACCACGAGGCTCACCGGTTCGACGAACGCCCAGCCGTTCCACGTCCACTCGCAGTCGGGGGCGAGGTTGAGCGGCTGTTCATCGATCAGGGTTTGATCTTCGCGGAAGAACATGGCCGTTCCGTTCGTGCCGCTGGCGTCCCCGTTGCTGACGAAGTAGCCGCCGAAGAAGGTTGCGGGTTGGTCTTCGAAGGTAATGATCACGTTGCTCCCGATGGTGCTGCCCACAAACTGCCGGCCCTCGTGTGGCTCGACGAGGCATCGGAAGATCCAGCCGCCCGAGACGAAGATCCCGCCGCCGAAGGGCATGCCCCGGAGCGTGGCGTCCCGACCGAAGATGAAGGCGAACATGCCATCGTCAAGGGGGCCACGCGGCAGGTCCTCGAAGCCTTCCTGCCGCTCGCCGACCCTGGGCGGGACGGCGATCGCCTGTGCGAACGCCATGGTTGGAACGGTCACGAACGACAGCGCGCATACCAGCGATACCGCCACAAACGGCTTCATATCCCGTCTCCTCTCCCAGAACACGTGGCGGGAACGGTGCCCGCCACGTTCCACGAATCGCCGGCGAACGCGAGGCCGGCATGCCGGAGCGTACGCAGTGACGAAGGGTTTCGTTGCGGGTGTCTCGGGCGTGGCGGATTCGTTTCGTGCACGCCCCGGGGCGGGGGGTGGGGGGGGCAGGAAAGACAACGCAAGCAGAGGGGGGGGACAGTTGGGGGGGGACGGCG
>ERZ1740058.316-NODE-316-length-40315-cov-6.481446_pt1 | contig 40315 bp, 25 predicted proteins | sample MGYA00581745_ERZ1740058 | MGnify/ENA primary metagenome ERZ1740058 (study PRJEB43018, sample SAMN04849742) | marine metagenome | isolation source: floating plastic debris | place: Pacific Ocean | collected 2008-08-30 | study: EMG produced TPA metagenomics assembly... | reverse complement strand
AATTATCCAGTTGTTCAATCACCCAAAACGGTCAACCTATTTCAGGCATAGACATATTGTAACCCTTTACCTTCTACCGTGTGATCTATTCGCTCCGGAGTGATTTCACTGGATCGGCTGAGGCTGCTTTAATTGATTGCCAACTTACGGTGAGCCAGGCGATCAGCAGGGCGGCAGTACCCGCGAGAATAAATGTGCCTGGTCCGATATCAATCCGGAACGCAAAACCCTTCAGCCAAGACTGCATAATGAAGTACGCTAACGGAATGGATAGTATAAATGCAATTACCACGAGTTTGGTAAAATCTTTAGAGAGCAGTACCGCTATATTGGTTACTGACGCACCCATCACCTTACGGATACCAATCTCTTTCGTACGTTGTTCAGCCATAAAGGCAGCTAGTCCTAACAACCCTAAGCAGGCCACTAAGATAGCTAGTCCAGTGAACACCGTAAACACTTGCCCCAGCCGCTGCTCAGCCCGGAAGAGCGCATCAAAATCTTCATCCAGGAAACTATACTGAAATGGTTGGTCAGGAGCATACTCTTTCCAGATATTTTCAATCGTGGCTAGTGAAGCGGATACATCGCCGGGGGCGGTTCTTACGGAAATATGCCCACCATCGGTAGAAAGCATCAGCGCCAAGGGGCGAATATTATTCTTGAGAGTCTCGAAATTAAAATCTTTAAAAACCCCAACTACCTTAAAATAGGTGGACTGACCGTATTCTGAGCCGCCAAAATACTGTATCTCTTCTCCTAAAGGATCATCAAGATTAAACGCTCGCACAGCAGCTTCATTCAGCAATAGCGCTATGGTATCGGTGGGAAAATCGGGGGAAAAATTACGCCCTTCCAGCAACTCAATATCCATAGTAGGCAGATGATCATAATCCACATGGTAGGTAGAAACCATAACGTCTTGCTCGTCGGCTTTCTTTCGGAAGACAGTAGTATTGTTTACTCCGGGGGGTACATTGTTGGAGATGGAAGCATTAATGATGGATGACTGACTGATCAGGGCTTGCCGCAAAGCCTCCTGCTTCCCGTCCTCTAATCGCCATAAGCCATCTACTACTACTACGTTCTCTTTCTCGAACCCCAGATTTTTGGTACGAGTGTACTCTAGTTGCCGGTATACCAGCAACGTACAGATAATTAATGTAATAGAAACAAAGAACTGAAATACCACCAATCCATTACGAATACCGCTACTCTTCATGCCAGCTTTGATTTTACCCTTTAACACCTCTGCAGGACGAAAAGACGACAGATAGAAGGCTGGGTAGCTACCTGCTAGCACTCCTACTAGCAGCATTAGACCAAATAAACTGAGTAAAAACCAGGGTTGAATGAATAGCAAATCTGAAATTTCTTTGCCCGCTAGGTTATTAAAGGGAGAAAGCAGCAGCCAGGCCGATGCCAAGCCTAAGACAGTGGCTATCAAGCTAAGTAGCACCGACTCGCTCATGAACTGTCGGATAAGATGGGTTCGTAACGAGCCTAACGTCTTACGAATGCCTACCTCCTTGGCACGGTTGCCGGAGCGGGCTGTAGCCAAATTCATGAAATTGATACAGGCCAACAGGATGATAAAGAAACCGATGGCAGCGAGAATATACACGTAGGTAATATCGCCGTTAGGTTCTAGTTCATCTTCCAGATCAGAATACAGATGAATATCAAGTAAGGGCTGCAAAAAGTACCCGTACTTATTGCCTTGCGCGAAAAAGTCTTCCAATGAAACTCCCAGAAACTGCTGTACTTCTGGACCTACGTATTTGGCAACCAGCCCTGGCAATTTAGCTTCCAGAGATTCAGCAGAAGCACCCTCGTGAAGGAGTAGGTATGTTTGAAAACTATTGTTGAACCAGCCTTCCTGCCGACTATACTCTAATGTGCTCATAGCGCGGAGCATAGAAAAGTGAAAATGAGAATTGTCCGGTAGTTCCTCTAATACACCAGTAATAGTGTGAGGTGTTTTATCATTACCTAGTAATAATGTTTTGCCCAGGGCTGGCTCGTCACCGAAATATTTGCGGGCCTCATCTTCGGGAATCACAATACTGTTTGGCTCAACCAAAGCCGTTTGCGGGTCACCGGCTAACAGTGGAAAGCTAAAAACGTCAAAGAACGTGGAGTCTACTAGGTACACATCCTCTTCAGAAATAACGGTTTCTCCATAGCGCACGATCTGATCACCCCAGTGGGTATACATACGAGTAGCATTTTGTACTTCCGGAAACTCTTCAATCGCAGTGAAGGCCAAGGGGGGAGTCGTATTAGTAGTATACACTTCCTGGTCGGCAATCTTTCCGTTTAATCCTACCCGGTAAATCCGATCGGCTCTTTCATGGAAGGTGTCGTAGCTCAGTTCATGGTAAATATAGAGCATGATAAGCAGGCAACTGGCGATGCCGATGCTTAATCCTAGTACATTGAGAAAAGCGTATAATTTCTGGTTAGCCAGGTTGCGAAGCGTAATCTTAATATAATTCTTGATCATGACGCTGGTGGTGTAGGGTTAGCAAAAAGACACAGGTTTACCTGTTAGATGTCATTGATCCGAAAAGGTTGCACAGCTAAGAAATTTCTTGTTATATGTTCATTTAGGTAGTGAAAAGTCTCGCAACAAGTACCGCATTCCTTCAGCTCGTGCCCCTTGATTCCACCCTTAGCTTATTCACTCCTCAATGAGTCTACCGGGTTAGCCAAAGCGGCACGGGTAGTTTGAAAACTGACTGTCATTAAGGCTACCAGTAGCGATAAGAATCCAGCAAAGATAAATACCCACCAACCGATATTGATGCGGAACGCGAAACCTTCTAGCCAACCTTGCAACAAGTAGTAGGTGACAGGTACGGAAATCAGGAAGGCAATAAGAATAAGACTGATGAAATTTCGGGAAAGCACCGCGAGAAGCTGAACCAGAGAGGCTCCTAACACTTTACGAATACCAATTTCTTTGATGCGTTGCTCAGTAGCAATGGAAGCCAATCCAAACAAGCCCAGACAGGCAATGATAATTGCTAAGCCAGCAATTACCGACACTACTTTGCTCATTTGCTCATCGGTCTGATACAGTTCTTCAAAATGCTCATCCAGGAAAGAGTACTCAAACGGGCGGTTGGGAACCAGGGCTTCCCAAGTGTCTTGTATGTCATGAATAGTTGCCTGAAGATTATCGGGCCGTACTTTTACCGATAATTCGCTAAAGCCCCATTCGGGATGCACGTGCAAAGCCAGCGTATTCACTGAGTGATGCAGCGAATTGTAATTGAAATCGTGGGTAATACCTACAATAGTACCTAAGGTATCGTTATCGTACCAGCCAAAACCAAACTGTGCTCCAATTGGATCTTCTAGTCCCAATTCTTGAGCCAACGATTCGTTAATGATAAAACTAAAGCCAGCATCAGTAGTGTATTCGCGAGAGAACGCCCGGCCCTCTTTTACTTGAATGCCGTACACATCCAGATAATCGTAGTCGACGTTGACTTGAGAAATGGTCAGCTCGTGTATTGATGTATCGGTTTTCACCTTACCCCCGGTCTGGTGAAAGTTATTTCCAATCCGCTGGCCGGATGCAGTTACCCCCACTACTCCCGGATGAGCGCGCAGTTCGTTGCGAAGCGTTTCGTACTGCTCGTTGGCTTCATTGCTCATTGGAATTAGCATCATCTGCTCTTTATTGAAGCCAATATCTTTACTTTTCATAAAGTTGAGCTGCTGGGTAGCCAGTACCGTTCCCACAATCAGTGCAATGGCCGTAGCAAATTGCACTACTACCAACCCACTTCGCAGCAGCGATTTTCGGCTCAGGCTTTCCATTTTTCCCTTCAGCACTTTAGCCGGTTGAAAAGAAGAAAGGAAAAAAGCAGGGTAAGAACCGGAAAGTACTCCTACCAGGCAAGCGATGATGAGTACCCCGATAATAACCTCAATATTGTTGAAGATAGATAGTAGTGAGAGTGAGCGGTTAGAGATAGAATTAAGATAAGGAATGAAGGCGATCGCGATTAGCACTGCCAGTACCAAGGCAATCAGCGTTAGCAGTACGGACTCACCCAGAAACTGGCCAATCAACTGTTTCTTCAAAGCTCCGATCGACTTGCGGATGCCTACCTCTTTAGAACGGTTGGTAGAGCGAGCTACCGATAAGTTCATAAAATTGATACTGGCGATAATCAATACGAAAAAGGCCAAAATGGAGAATGTTCGAATGTACGATCCGTCGAACTTGCGATAGTTCTGGTAATCGTGTTCAATATCCATTGAACCTAGGTGAACATCAGACAATGGCTGAAGAAAAAGCTCATAAAACGATGCCCCCTCTTCGTCCATATGCGACCGTAAGAAAGTAGGAAACTTACTTTCCAGTTGCTCAATATCGGTTTGAGGTGCTAGCACTAGATAGGTCACCATAAAGTTGCTTCCCCACCGATCATTAAACTCCGGACGCTCCCGCGTAACAGTACTCATAGAAATGAGTGTTTCGAATTGTAGATGAGAATTTTCCGGTATATCGGCTAAAATGCCGGTAACTTCAAAATTTTCGTCGCCAATAGTGATTTGCTGACCAAAAGCATCGTCTTCACTGAATAGCTTTTTGGCGGTAGTTTCGGTGAGCACCAGACTATAAGGTTTATCCAGCAAAGTGCCCACATCGCCTTGTAGTAGTTCAAAGTCAAAGACCTCCAGAAAGGTAGAATCCACCATCACCGAACGGTTAATCACTAGCTGTAAATCTTCTCGTTCGTATAATAAATCCTCTCGCACCCAAAATCGCGTAAAATCGGTAATATCCGGTATTTCGTTAAGTAAGTTCGGCCCCATACCCGGCATAGACAAAGCCACATTCTGCGGACTCATCCCTGGAAATGACTGAACCTCGTCGAGCCGATAAATATGTTCCTTCTTCTGATGAAAAGTATCGAAGCTTAATTCGTCACTTATGAAGAGAAAAATGACTAGGCAAGCGGCCATCCCGATGGCTAGGCTCAATACATTGATGAGTGCGTAGACTTTGTGGCGATTCAGGTTGCGCAGCGCAATTTTAAGATAGTTCTTAATCATAGCTTATTCAATTAGCAAAGGGCAGTGAACAATGTGCAATGAGGTAAAAGGGAAACGATGTTAATTGCTCATTGCTAACGGCTCACTGCACATTGTTCAAAGTTATTCATTTCTAAGTGAGTCTACCGGATTGGCCGTGGCAGCGCGGAGTGATTTGTAGCCTACCGTGACCAGGGCAATTAGCATAGAGACAATAAAAGCTAAGATAAAATAGCTGGCGGTTAGCGGAATCTGATACGCAAACGTTTCCAACCAGGCTTTCATAGCGAAGTAGCCTAGCGGAGCGGCGATGACAAAGGCTAACAACACTAACCAAGTAAATTCTTTGGTAAATAGGTACAGAATATGACCAACCGTAGCCCCCAAGGTTTTTCGTACCCCAACTTCTTTTCTTCGTTGTAGCGCCAAATAAGAAACTAATCCGTACAGTCCCATACAGCCAATGACGATGGATAAAAAGGCGAAGAGCCGGAAGGCTTGGTACATTACGTCTTCAATCACGTAGAAAGCCCCGTACTCAAAGTACTCGTCGAGCGACATGGCCGAATAGTAGTAATCCGGGTAGAGCTCTTTCCAGCTTTCTTCTACGAAGGAAAGTTGCTGTACGGGTTGCGGAGTAGCGAGTTTTACAGCAGCCATCCATACGTTCTCGCCCCGGCTGTGCAACATCAAGGGATGAATCTCATCTTGAAGGGGTGCGTTAAAAAAGTCTTCCACTACCCCGACAACGGTAACCTTACTTTCACCAGCAACTATTACGGTTTCACCAACAGCCTCCTCTGGACTCTGATAGCCTAATTTGGCAATGGCTTTTTCATTGAGCAGCACATTGTATTCGTACTGATCAATAGAATCGGAAGTTAGCACTCGATCTTCCTCACGTAAGTTACGCCCCGCTAGCAATTGAATATCAAAAACCGGGAGATACTGACTATCAATCCGACGTTGTTCAATGCCAAACCGCTCATCTTCGCCTTGCGCTGGACTATAAATTCCTGTCCAACTATTACTGCTTGACATAGGAGGGCCGGTGCTGAAACTTACATCAGTTACTGCAGCCTGGGAAATGATTTTATCACGAAATGTCTCTAGGTTCTGATCTTCCAGTTGAGGAATAAACACCACCGCAATATCATCTTTGGTAAACCCCAGGTCGCGCTCCTTCACATAATTCATCTGACTGGATACCACGATTGTACCGATAATCAGTAGCTGAGAAATGATAAACTGGGTAACCACCAGCGTTTTACGCAGCGAAAATTTCCCAGCAAACCCGGTATTTTTGGCACTCATTGACTGTTTGAGCGCCTCGGTGGGTTTAAAACCTGATAGAATACGCGCTGGATAATATCCGGCTAGCATGGTTACAACTAGTATTAATCCGATCAGGAAATAAAATACACTTATATCTAGCTCCAGTCCATAATCAATAACTACCGATAAAAACTGATTAAAAGCTTGGGTAAACTCTTCAGCTAAAACAACTGCAATGAGAGAGGCGACTGCCGTGATGATAAACGTTTCGCCCATAAACTGTAGTACTATTTGCCGCTTACGGCTACCTAGCGCTTTACGAATACCAATTTCTTTCGCGCGCTTCACCGATTGAGCAGTGGACAAGTTGATAAAGTTGATGCAAGCCGTCAGTAAGACGATCAGCCCCATCGTAACAAAGGCTACAATGAGAATACTAGGGGTAGCGTACATCGTGCCCCCGTAGCGCTCGTCAGTATGTACCTCGGGTAAGGCTTGAAGATGAAAACTGCGGCGGTCAGCTCGGTCGTCGGTATAATTTTTTTCTATCAGTATTCCCAGACGACTTTCTAATTGCTGAGCATTGTATCCTTGAGGTAACGTGATAAATGTAGCCCAGTCAGAGCTATGGTTACCCCAGTCGTAAATCCAGCTTTCGTTGCGCTTGATATAGTCCTGCAGCGGTAGCAGCATCCGAAAGTTAACATTCGTATTGCGCGGCACATTTTCCAGTACCCCGCTGATTTGGAACGGCTGCTGGTTTATAATGAGCATTTGACCTAGCAGCTGTTCATATTCTCCTTTAGCCTCATTACCAAAGAATTTGTCGGCTAATTCTTGCGTGATAACTACCTCGTCAGGGGTGCTGAGTAAATTGGCAAACTGCCCAGCCAGCAGCTCGTAATCAAAGGTTTGTAGAAAATATTTATCTACGTAGGCAATCTCATCTTCTTCAAATAAGCGGGGTGACTGACCTTCTTGTTCTACTTTTATGGTAGCCGATCCACCGGCCGATAGTTGAGTAGCGAGTTCTATCTCGGAAAATTCCTCTCGCAGAGCCTCGGCCATTGGAAACGCAACGTAGCCCTGGTAATTGATACCGCTTTCAGCTTTGTATTGCCCCACTACCCGGAAGGTACGATCCGCTTTTTGATGCCAATTATCAAAGCTGTATTCGTGTTTGATAAAAGCATAAATGGCAATACAGCAGGCTAGGCTCAGTGTTAGACCAAGTACGTTGATAACAGTGCTGAATGAGTTACGACGGAAGTTCCGCAGGGTGGTGATGAGGTAATTTTTTAACATAGTTTATTCAATTAGCAGAGAATAATGTACAATTAAAGGAACTATAAAGAATTGCTAACTGCACGGGGTGCCCCGCACATTGCTCATTGTAAAAATTATTCGCTTTTTAATGACTTTACCGGATTGGCTGTTGCCGCGCGCAGTGTATGAAAACTAATGGCTCCGAGCGTGACTACCAGCGTAAGCAAAGTAGAAGCCACAAACGTAAGCCACTTAATGTTAGTCTGATAGGCGAAATCGCTCAGCCAACTATTCATGGCAAAGTATGCAATCGGAAAAGCAATAAGTACTGCAATAGTAATCAGTACGAAGAAATCTCGGTAGATTAGTCCGACGATATTCAGCACACTAGCTCCAATCACCTTGCGAATACCAATTTCCTTCGCTCGTTGCTCGGTAGTATAGGCAGCCAGTCCAAGCAGACCTAAACAGGCAATTACCACGGTGAGCGCCGAGAATAGGGTGAAAATTTTTCCTCGTTTCTGGTCGGTTTCGTACTGCGACATAAATTCTTCGTCCAGGAATTCGTAAGAAAATGGCTTACCTGCATTCACTTCCGCCCACGTGTCTTCAACATAGGCCAAAGTCTCATCTATTTTGTCGGGGGTTAGTTTTATACTCAGATGAAAGTTAGGGTTACCAAAGAAAATAGCGAGAGGGTCTATAAGATTATACAAAGACTGCTGGTGATAATCTTTAAATACTCCGATCACTGAGTAAGTTGGGCCAGGTTCATCACCTCCCATAAAGGTAAATTCCTTACCAATGGGATCATCCCACTGCATACGAGCCACCATTGCCTCATTTACTATTACTGCGGCGGTATCAGTAGCGTATTCCCTCGAGAAGCTACGCCCTTGTATTATTTCAATACCCATGGTTTCTACATAATCATAATGAGCTCGGTACTGATTTACGCCTACTCCACCTTCTACTTTATTACCATCGTTATCATCTACCAGCATTAGGTTCTTTGAGTATCCGGTACCCGGACGGGATGAGGAAGTAGATACTTCTAATACATTGGGGCTTTCCATCAATCGGTTGCGGAGCACCTCATAATTCGCTCGGATGGTTGAATCCGGCATGGTTACAACAAGTACTTGCTCTTGGTTAAACCCTAAGTCTTTTTCGCGCAAATACTGAAGCTGATCGTATACCACCCAAGTGCAAATAAGCATCGCAATGGAGATGGCAAACTGCACCACTACCAATACCTTCCGAAGTAGTGCATTGCCAGTGCCTCGGGTTACATTGCCCTTGAGTACTAGCGCCGGATTGAACCGCGAAAGATAAAAAGCGGGATAACTGCCTCCGGCAATTCCTACTAGCAGAGCAATACCAATGAAGCCAGCAATAATTTGGGGTTGCAGTAAAAATGAAAAGCCAATTTCCGTACCGGCAAGCTGATTAAACGAGGGTAATAAAACAGCCACTAGTAGCAAACTAACTCCAAGAGCAATAAATGTAAGCAGTGTAGACTCGGTTAAGAACTGCCCAATAAGCTGTTTGCGGAACGAACCCATTGTCTTACGTACTCCTACTTCTTTGGCCCGCCGGGTAGCCCGAGCAGTGGCCAGGTTCATATAATTGATGCCGGCGATAATGAGAATAAAAAAGGCTACCGCTCCAAATATGTAGATATAAGAAATATCACCTGCTCCGGTCTCGCCTTCCCCAAACTCTGATTTCAGGTGAATGTCTGCCAGTGGTTGCAACCAATAGTCAATAGTTACTCCGTAATTCTCAAAAATAGGAACTACCCGCTCTTTGTTTACACTAGCTAAAGCCTCCTCCGCGTCGGCTTTGCTGGTACCTTCCTTCAAAAGCAAATATGTACTTCGCCCCCAACTGCCCCAGCCACCTATTTCATCAGGTAGGGTAGCTCGGGAGAGCATAGCATCAAATTCTATACTTGAATTATTAGGAACGTCCTCTACTAGTCCCGTGACTTCATAAGTTTCATCTCCGTTTCTAAAGGTTTGCCCCACCGGATCTTCATCACCAAAATACTTTTGGGCGGTCTCTTGAGTTAATACGGCGGTATTAGGTTTCACTAAAGCCGTAGCTGGGTCGCCTGTAATAAGTGGGAAGCTAAATACTTTAAAAATGGCAGAATCTACGTAGTAAAAATCTTCCTCGTAGAAACGTACATCCCGATCAGGGTTTTCAAACAATTCTCTTCCTGTTCCGATAAAACGGATGGCATGCTCTATCTCAGTGTATTTTTCTTCTAGTTCTTGCGCCAGCGGGATCTGAGCCGAAGGCCAAGTAAACTGATTATCGGTTTCGGTAAAATGGGTGACTACCCGATAAATACGATCTTTCTGGGTGTGAAATCGGTCGTAGCTTAACTCGTTCAAAAGGTATAACAGCAAAAACAGACTACAAGTGATGCCTAGCGTGAGTCCTAAAATATTTAATAGGCTGTAAATACGGTCTTTTCCAATATTACGTAGAGCAACTTTTAGTAGGTTCTTGAGCATGAGAGTTATTAACTATTTAGTAGTGTTACTCATGTTTCAAGAAATATACCCAGAATTATCTTATTGATAGAGAGGGATTTATAAATTTGAAGTTGTTATCATATGTACGGAATCGTACAGAAATTGTGCGTAGATGAACAGATGAATTTATAGAGATGTTAGTTTATTCTGAAAATATATAACTGTGTACCCATTAGATGTATTGGAAATCTGAAAATTATATCTGTCACTAGTAACAACTGGCTAGATACTTGTACTTCTGCTATTGTACATTATCGGGAAATTGGTTCTCCACTTAAGCAACTCTTGTAGGAGGCTGTTTAAGATCTCTCGTTTATTCTTCCTGCTCGATAGAAGGAAAATAGGGAAAGAATTATTGTATAAAAGCTAGGATTTTGGTGATGAGGCCGCTTTTTCATCATAAAAAATATTGCTAATTTTTGTATCATTTTTATAAAAATTATAATTTTTTATATCATTTTTATTCTCTTATAGATGAATATATTACAAGCTTTTTACTGGTCCATATAAAATAAATACCTAGATAAGGCAGCAGTATCTTTTATATCAGCTAATATAATCCTCTCTATTTATATTGTCATCTAGGCATCAAATGGTCTGAAAACGATAAAATATCATCTTCACTAATATTGTCAATCTAATGCTTATAGTTTAACCAATTTTTAGTGTGTTGTAATTTATCGCCTCAGAATACCTTATCTGATTTGATTATTACTTGGGTAAGGTACCCTGATTTCTTCTCTCACTTTCTATTTAGGAATCATCTAAGTTTATGTGTTCGTTTTAGTGTGCCGGATTAAATTGTAATTACCAGCTTACTAAATCGGGCGCAAGACTAGTTAGTGATTAAAAAATATCGATGATTAACCACAATAATAGGATGACTGATTATTCTAATGCTTCTCGTAAAGAACCTATCGCTATTGTAGGAATAGGTTGCAGGTTTCCTGGAGGTGCAACAATCAACCAGATTACTAATCCTGATGAGTATTGGAATTTTTTACAGCGAGGGGGAGATGCTATCACTGATGTACCTGATGATCGGTGGTCGTTAGACGAATTTTATGATCCTGATCCGGCAAAGGCCGGTAAGATCAAAACCAGAAAAGGAGGCTTTTTAAGGAAGGTTGCTGATTTTGACGCAAGCTTTTTTGGGTACTATCCGGCAGAAGCTAATCGGATAGATCCTCAGCAAAGAATCCTATTGGAGGTAACGCTTGAAGCATTAGAAGATGCTGGAATAAAGATAGAAGACTTTTCGGGGACTAAGACTGCAGTGTATACTGGTATGTTTATGAATGATTATTGGGACATTCAGGCATCTAGCATACAGCGTGATCAAACTAGCCCACATGTGGCTATGGGTGCTTCTCGTACTTCAGCGGCAAACCGAGTTTCTTATCTCTTTAATCTGAAGGGACCTAGTGTAACTATTGATACTGCTTGCTCTTCCTCGTTAGTTGGAGTACACTTAGCTTGTCAGAGTATATGGTCAGGAGAGAGTGAGTTAGGCTTAGCCGGAGGAGTAAATTTAATGCTACGTCCGGAGTCATCCATCATGATGTCTAAAGGTAACTTTTTGTCTCCTGATGGTTATTGCAAATCATTTGATAGCCGAGCTAATGGTTACGTAAGAAGTGAAGGTTGTGGGGTTGTATTACTCAAGCCACTATCTAAAGCCGAAGCGGATGGAGATCATATCTATGCTACCATTATGGGGTCAGCGGTTAACCAGGACGGTTATACCGAAGACGGTTTTACTGTCCCTAGTGCTAGTTCTCAGATCGAGATGCTTAAGACTGCCTATCAAGATGCGGGTGTTGATCCATCACAAGTAGACTATATTGAAGCTCATGGTACAGGCACACCGGTTGGTGACCCTATCGAGACTAAAGCTTTCGGAGAAGTAATTGGAAAAGACCGAACTGATGAAGAGAAGTGTTGGATGGGTTCAGTTAAGAGCAATATCGGACACCTCGAGGCAGCAGCTGGAGTTGCTGGTTTGATTAAACTAACATTAGTACTAAAAAACCGTCAAATTCCTCAGAACCTTCATTTTGAGAATCCTAATCCAAAGATCCTGTTTGATGAATATAAGCTGCGAGTTCCAACCAAATTAGAATCTTTAGAAAAAAATACTCCGTTAATAGGTGGGGTTAACTCGTTTGGCGCAGGTGGTACTAACGCTCATGTTGTATTAAAGGAGTACGAACAAAAGCAATTAGCCCCCTTAACTAACGATCAAGCTCAGGCACAGTTATTTACGCTGTCCTCGAAAAGCCTAGAAGGGCTTAAGGCATCGGCAAAAAACTAAGTTGACTCTTTGGGAAGTACCCAAGCGTCAGTAGACGATATAAGGTTTTCAGCGGCAACTCGGCGCACGCATCATGCCCACCGCCTGGCTATTGCCACTGATTCTAAAGAAAGCTTATCGGAAAATCTGACGGCCTTTCTCCGGGACGAGTCCCGGGCAGGTATGAGTTACAGCGAGCAGCAGTGGAAGGAAAAACCTAAAGTTGGCTTTATCTTCTCCGGTCAAGGACCGCAGTGGTACGCAATGGGGCAGCAACTAATTGCTTCATCTCCGCTCTTTCGGGATACTATTTTAAAGATTGAAAAGATATTCTCCCGAATCGCTGACTGGTCACTCCTGGAGGAAATGAGCAAAAGCGAGAACGAATCCCGAATTAGTGACACTCGTATAGCTCAGCCATCAATTATGGCCATTCAGATTGCTCTGACTGAACTTTGGAAATCGTGGGGAGTAACTCCTGATGGTTGCGTAGGACACTCAATTGGCGAGGTTGCAGCAGCGTATGCTTCTGGTGCTCTTATTTTAGAACAAGCGGTTGAGGTTATCTATCATCGCAGCCGAGGGCAGAACAAAGCCACCGATAAAGGTAAAATGTTAGCTGTTGCCTTAACCGCAGCCGATGCTGAAAAGGTAATTAAAGGTTACGAAGACCGGATATCTATTGCGGCAATCAACGGCCCAGAGATGTTAACACTATCTGGGGACACTAAGCCTTTAGAAATAATTGCAGAACAGCTAGATAAGCAGGATATCTTCCATCGTTTCCTGAAAGTCAATGTTCCTTTTCACAGTCATCATATGTTTCCTTTAAAAGATGAATTGATTTCATCTTTAAAGGACCTAAAGCCGCAAAAAGCTACACTCCCGCTTTACTCTACTGTATCGGGAGTACGCGAAGATGGTGAGCATTTAACCAGCGAGTACTGGTATCGTAATGTTCGGGAGCCAGTGTACTTTACCGATGCAGTCCAGCAAATGGTAAATGATGGGTTTGAAACATTTATAGAAATAGCTCCTCATCCGGTACTTACGCAAGGAGTACTGGCGCTATTTGAGCTAAATAAGAAGGAAAACGCACTGATCGTACCTTCACTTCGCCGTAAAGAAGATGAAGCAGCAACTATGCTGACTTCTCTAGGTAAGCTGCATACACTGGGATATTCGGTAAACTGGAATAATATTTTTGGTACAAGTGCCGAGTATGTTCAGTTACCTGGTTATGCATGGCAACGGGAGTATTGCTGGTTTGAAAGTAAGGAAAATGCCAAAAAACGGTTTGGTAATGCACTACATCCTCATCTTTCTAAGGGTGTACAATCTGCTATTGAAAGCAAAAATTATATTTGGGATGTAGATATTAACCCTGCTAAACACAACTACATTGAAGACCATAAGATAGATGGAATAGTTGTATTTCCTGGTACTGGTCATTTAGAAGTAGCGTATGCTACGGGTAAGGCGTCTTTTCCAGAAGAGTTTAGCCACTTAGAAAACATCCATTTTGAAAACGCACTTTTCCTCCCTGAAGAGGGAGACGTACCGGCTACAAGGTTGGAAATTGCCGCTCAGGAAGGAACATATTATCTATGCACTCAGTCACCGGAAGATGAGAGGGTTTGGAATAAGCATTCTTTCGGTGTTATGACCTCCGAAGTGGGTAATTTTACTTCTCACCCTAAGAATTTAGCTGATATCCAGTCTAAGTTTGAAATGCCAGTTTCTGTGTCAGATTACTATCTGGAGCTCAAAGAAAGTGGACTACAGTATGGTGAAGCCTTCCGACGAATCAAGAAACTATGGGTAGATAAGGAGTCTAGTAGCATATTGGCTCAACTCTCGCTTAGCCAACGGTGTGCTTATGGAGTGGAAAGGTTTAATTTCCATCCAACTTTATCTGATGCCTGCCTGCACGCAATTGAGTTTGCTGGCAAGTGGACCAATGAAGAAGAAAAAAGTGGTATATATTTACCTACTTATATTGAGAAGTTCAAGATACACCAAAGCCCTGAAAACGACGTATTCTGCTATATACAGATAAACGATGTACACGAGGAATACCTAAGGGGCGATTACTGGATTTTTAACGAAGATGGAACTCTCGTTGCTGAAATTCAAGGACTAGAGTGTAAGTATATAGAAGGTTCAAGAGGTGAAAAAGAAGATGAGCTGTACCAAGGGATGTATCAATACATTTGGGAAAAGCAGGAGGATGAGTGGCAACCGGTTGCACTTAGTCAAGAAAACAGAAAGATTGGCGAAAAAATCGTGATTTTGGCAGATCAAAGTGGTGTTGCCGATGAAATAGTGAAGCGCTTTGAGAGAGACAATTTATCCCCTATTGTAATCACCAAAGGAGAACGTCTGGAAGAGCTGACAAATCGTCAATTCGTCGTAAACCCTAAAGAGCATTCTGATCTCCAGCATGTGTTCCGTACACTGCAAAACCAGGCGATAGAAGTTGACAGGATTTTGTGTCTTTGGGCGCTTGATGCCCATATTGAAGAACAAATGACTGCTGAAGCTTTCCAAGCTCAGCAGGAGGATCTATCAAGTACCTTACTGAGTACTTTTCGGGCTATTGTCGCTCACGGAATGGAGCCTATGATTCAGGTAATCACTCAAGGGGTAGAATCAGTACTTGATGGAGAATCAGTTAACCTGAGCCAGGCCTCAGTCTACGGAACTTCTAGAGTGATGATGAACGAGTACCCTTTTATAGCTACTCGTATCATAGATATTAGTGCGCAGATTGTACAAGAGGAAATAGACTGGCTATACGGGAACCTTGTTGATGCAGAACCCGTCCAGTATTCTGAAATAGCGCTTAGGGATAGCGAGTGTTTCGTTCGAGTTTTGAGCGAAGTAACCGAAGAATCCGCTGAGGAGCTGACATCCAGGACGATACCAGCTTCAGGGCACGCTTATCGTGCTATCTCTCAAGGACAAGGAGATGAAAAACGAGTTATATTCCGGAAGACTGATATTACTATTCCTGAAGATCATGAAGTGTCAATAGAAGTAAAAGCTACTGGGCTTACATGTAACTTGCAAGAAAATAGTACGCTAGGTCAAGAATGTAGTGGAATTGTCGTTGCGGTTGGTGATAAGGTATTAGACTTTAAGCCAGGAGACAAGGTAGTTGCCTGGACGCCTGACAGTTTGGGTGGATATGTTGTAGTTAAGCAAGAGCAAGTTGCAATTAAGCCTAAAGACCTCAGTTTTGAAGAGGCGGCAGGTATTCCTTCAGCTTACCTTACAGCTAGTTACGCCCTTGATAAGATTGGCCAGATAGAAGCTAATAACTGGGTGTTAGTACAAGGGGCTACTAGCTCAGTAGGACTAGCTGCCATACAGTTAGCCCAGCTAGAAGGAGCTAATATTATAGCTACTATCAATAAAAATACAGAGCGCACCTACGAAAGTACTTATCTTCGTTCGTTGGGGGTTAATCACGTAATAGATGGAACTTTATCTGAGTTTGCTGAGCAAGTCCGGGCCATTACTCAGGGACAGGGTGTAGATATAATACTCAATGTATACACGGGCCTGAGTATAAAGGAAGGAATCAAATGCTTAGCTCCTTTTGGAAAGTATGTCGATTTACATAATGCCGAAGAGAAAAAGTTAGGTGCTGCATTAAAGAACAATGTATCCTATCATACCCTAAGCATTGACTATTTGGCAACTCAGAAGCCTGCGTTAAGTGGTAAACTATTGAAAAATATAGTTAGCTTATTTGAGCAAAGAAAGCTTAATGGCTTACCTACTAAGGTTTATCCGATCAAAGACCTAGATCATGCATTCCAAAAGATGGCTGGATCAGAATATGGTTATGTTGGTAAAACTGTCGTTAGCCTGGATCAGCAGTCAGTAAGAGTGCTCGCTGCTACTTCGCTACAATTACCGTCTGATGCTACCTACATAGTAACCGGAGGAGCAAGTGGATTTGGATTATCACTAGCTGAATGGCTAACCGAAAAAGGAGCCAGGCATTTAGTATTGATGAGCCGAAGTGGTTGCAAGTTGGACAGTGACTATCAGGCGGTAGACCGTATGAAGGCTAAAGGTGTAGAGGTTTATTTGGCTAACTTGGATATTACCGATGAGGCAAAGGTACTTCAGGAGGTAGATAAAGTCCGAACAACTATGCCTCCGATCAAAGGCGTAATTCATAGTGCAGCAGTATTGGATGATGCTACGTTGCAGAATACTGACTTAGCTCGCTTTATGAAAGTATTCCGTCCCAAAGTGTTAGGTGGGTGGAACCTACATTTGGCAACTCAGCATGATAAGCTAGATTTCTTCTTATCACTGTCCTCTATATCTTCTATGTTTGGCTTACCCGGACAGTCAGCTTATTCGTCAGCTAATAACTTCTTAGATAAATTAGCTTACTACCGGCGGTCATTAGGATTACCTGGATCTTCGGTGAATTTGGGAGTATTGGGTCAGTATGCTGGTATGTCACGAGACGGAGGTAATGTAATTAATGTATTGGCTAATCAGGGTTGGTTGCCGTTATCAGTAAAACAGGTGACCAGTAAAATAGAAAGCATATTGCTTCAGCAGCCAGCTCAGCGAATGGTAGCTAATCTGGATTGGGTCCGCTTCCGTAACTTCTTCACGCATTTGGAGAATGATGTTCGCTTTGCGAAATTCTTAAGTCAAGATAATTCACAAAATGGTAAGGAGGCATCTTCGTTTGAAGAAGAAATGGCTCAGGCTACTCCAGAGCAAAAGCAACGTATTCTGAAAGGCAAGTTGACAGAGGCTTTGGCTAAAATTCTGGGTACTTCTTCTGAAAAGATTAACCCGGATATCTCCATTGCTCAGCTTGGACTAGATTCGCTAATGCTAAACCAGTTGCGTAACTGGATTCAGCAAAAGCTCAACATTAACTTCCCATTAATGAAAATTGCTAAAGGACCTAGTATTGGTGAATTAGCTGCTATGTTGGTAGGAACTTCGCAAGATCCAGCCAATGCTACTGAAACGGATGTAGTGAAAGATACCTCAGGTATTGCTTCTGGGGATGAGGTGGAAGTAGCTAACGAGTGGCTCATCCGAAACAAAAACAATAATCAGGAGATTGAGAAACGGATATTCTGTATTCATCCGGTAGGAGCTGGTGCTTCTATGTTTAGTCACTTCCTGTATAATCCGCCGAAAAATACCGATGTGATGGCATTCCAACTACCAGGACGTGAGAACCGTAGTGAAGAAATGCCTTATGAGGATATGGCGCAGCTAATTCCTGATATGGCCAATGCCATTCGGCCGTATCTAGACAAGCCCTTTGTAGTGATTGGACATAGCTTCGGAGGTATTATTGGGTTTGAATTGATTAAGTTCCTGCGTAAGCATCATGGCATCAATGCTCTTCAGTTGTTTATTTCAGGTACTATCGCTCCTCAGTTAACACAAAGTTGGAAGAAGAGCGAAGCTATCGCAAAAACAGCTATTCGTTCGTATTCGGAAGAAAAGATCATCGGCATTCTAAACTACATTGATGATGTGGATTTTCTTCGGCAGATTCTGCCAGTGATGCGAAATGATATGCCTCTGATTATGAGCTATCAGTACGAAGAAGAAGAGCAACTAGGGTTTCCAATCACTGCGTTTGCCGCCGATAAGGATGAAGTAGTCTCAATAGAGCAAGTTGGTTCTTGGAAGCAGCAAACGGATGATAAATTCTCATTGGAGATTGTGGAAGGAGATCACTGGTTCTTGAGCCGCAACAAGGAGTTGATCCTACAACGGCTAACAGAGGCCGTTGAGCAGCCCACAACTTCATCTGTTGAAGGGTAAGATATCAGTCGTCAGGGAGGTACCTACTTTACAGGGACCTCCCTTTAATATCTATTCAACTATTAGATACAGTAGACAACACCGGACTAAATAATCTTAGTTTTATTTAGTGACTTAACTAACTGAAGGTTTCATGAAGACGCTAATGGTTTAATGATCAGCTTTTGATTACGATAGATACAATTAGGCTAATTAGAAAAGATTGGCAGGGTGAAGCTATTCTAGGTATACTTGATCGCGCTGCATTTAACAATATTCCGAAAAAAGAAGTCTTTCTTCACAACCAAGAGTTAGCGTATTACAAAGAGCTGCAATATGAACAAAAACGTCGCAGTTATCTTGCCGGACGCTATATAGCTAAAAAGTGCTTGGCTCAGTTATCTGAGAATGAGAACTTGGATGAGATATGGATCCGGTCAGGAGTTTTTGATCAACCGGTTGTAAGTGGAGGTATGCCAAATCCGCCTTCGGTTAGTATTTCTCATACAAAAGAGGTGGCAGCGTGTATTGTCTCTCCAAGAGAGCATCCTATGGGGCTGGATGCTGAGGATATTGGATTTCATAAAGCCGATATTATAGAGTCGCAACTGACGTCTCACGAAAAATCTCTCTGTCAAGATAGAAATATTGATATTAGCCATTTTTATGTCTTTTTATGGACAGCTAAAGAGGCACTTTCTAAAGTTCTCACTACTGGTCTTATGACTCCACTATCAATTTACCAAATTGAGACTATGAATTTTTATAACGATCACATAGTCAGTACTTTTTTAAACTTCGGCCAGTACAAAGCTATTACGTTTTGGAAAAACAGCACTATATTTTCAATAGTGCTACCAAAAAATACTCGCTATGATATTCTTCAAGATCAACAGAAAGCCGATAAAAGTTACACGAGTACACTTCTATAAAGAATCAGTGCATATAGAAGTGCTTTGAATCTTACTTTTAGGGGAATATTTGAACCACATACTCTATTTACCCATGAGGCTTAATATACTGGAAAGAGTACTGAACGCTGGCTCTAGCGAACAGTTACCTAAGTATTTGATACGAAAGGTGAAGCCGACTAATATAGTTACCCTAATTCTAGTCTTTACTGTTGCTATCCCTTTCGTAATTATCTCCCTAATATTTATTCCGCCTCTTTTCTTTATTCCGTTGGCCGGTGTTATTACCGGAGTGGGAGTTATTACGGCAAACTTTCTAGGGGGCCTAAAGTACTCAAGATTGTTTATATCCATCTTGCCGATTTGGCAAGTAATAACATATAATGCTTTTTTGTGCGGACCAGATGATCAGCCTATTAGCAGCCTTTTTTTAGTTGCCATTAGCTTTATGCTAGCGCCGTTTATTATGTTTGACATCCGAGAAAAGGTTTTTCTATTTGGCTCTCTCATTGTCTGCTCTCTGGCAATTTTAACTTTTCCAGTTCAGAAAGTATGGCTTAATATTGAATATGATCCTGTTTTATTACAGGATTACATTAGTTTACTTAAAACTGGTTGGTTAAGTCACGTAACTATTGTGCTTGCTATATTAGCTGCTGTAGGTTCTATTTTAGGTTTAGCAATCCTAAATTATAGCGCTGAATTAAATAGCGAGACAATGCGTGAGGAAGCTGAGCAACAAAAAGAGAGATTGCATACGGAAAAATTGCAACGAGAAGAAGACCTAGAGCAGTTGAAGCAGGCTCAACAATCAGAAAGAAAGAGACAGTGGGCTGCTGAAGGTATTGCCCAACTTTCGGATGTTTTACGTAGTAACTTACCAGAACAAGAGCTTTTTGATAAAATAACATCCATGATCGTTAAGTACGTGCAGGCAAATCAGGGCGGTTTGTATGTGGTTGATCGGGAAAGTGAAAGTAAAACAGAAGAGATCAAACTAGCTGCTTGTTACGCGTACGGAAGAAAAAAACATATGGAGCAAACTTTCTTGCCAGGTCAGGGGCTATTAGGACAGACGTATCTGGAAAGTAAGATTACTTATATGACGGTAGTCCCTGAAAACTATATTACAATTACTTCAGGTCTCGGTGAGGTTACACCTAGTGCCCTTCTGATTGTACCACTTAAAATCAATGATGTAACGGAAGGGTTATTAGAGTTGGCATCTTTCAATAAATTTGAGGAACACGAAGTTGAGTTTATTAGTAAATTAGGTGAGGGAATTGCGTCATTTATTCAGAACAACCGAGTAAATGTACACACCAAAGTCCTACTGGAGCAAGCTAAAGAGCAAGCGGAACAGTTACAGTCCCAAGAAGAGGAAATGCGACAAAATATGGAAGAATTGTCAGCTACTCAAGAAGAAATGCAGCGTAAGGAGATGAGATATCAAAAGAGAATTCAAGAGCTAGAAAAACAGGTTAATGCGTAGACATTAACTGCTCAGAGGTAGACTTTTACATTACTATAAAAAAGCGGCATCCTTCTACGTGAGGATTGCCGCTTTTCAGTTCTACAAACTACTTATCAAAGTTTTTACACGTGGAATTTCTCCTTGATATTTTCAGTCACAATCATACCGTCGAACAGGTTAATGATTCGATTGGCGTAGGTGGCATCGTGAGGAGAGTGCGTTACCATCGCAATGGTGGTACCAGCTTTGTTCAATTCGGAAAGAAGATTCATTACTTCTTCACCGTTAGTTGAATCCAAGTTTCCAGTAGGCTCATCCGCTAGGATAAAGTTGGGGTTGGCTACTACGGCTCGGGCAATTGCCACGCGCTGCTGCTGTCCACCTGAAAGTTGCTGCGGAAAGTGATTACGTCGGTGCATAATATTCATATGCTCTAGAGCAGCATTTACTTTTTTCTCACGCTCAGCAGAAGGTACTTTTAAATACAATAGGGGTAGTTCCACGTTTTCAAATACTGTAAGTTCGTCAATTAGGTTAAAGCTTTGAAAGACGAAGCCAATATTTCCTTTGCGAAGCTGAGCTCGCTGACGCTCAGAATACTTGGCCACTTCATGATCCATGAAGAAGTATTCCCCTGAACTAGGGTTGTCGAGCAGTCCTAGAATGTTGAGAAGCGTAGATTTACCGCAACCGGAGGGGCCCATAATGGCCACAAACTCACCAGATTTAATTTCAATATTAATATCGTTGAGGGCGGTAGTTTCTACTTCATCAGAGATGAATACCTTCTTCAAATTGTGCGTACGAATCATAGTTTCTTGTTTTAATTTGGTGGAAAGAGTCTTTAGGTTTTTAAGAGTAGCAATAGCTAGTATTTAAGAATTATATATTTTTCTACAAAGAGCTGGTATTTTTTTTAGAAAACTAGCACTTCATTGTCGCCAAAGTTTTCGTAAGATGAAGTAATTACTTTTTCGCCAGGTTCGAGTCCTTCTAGCACTTCGTAGTGCTCGGGGTTTTTACGGCCCAAGCGGATGTCTCGCTTTATGGCTTTTGATTCATCGTTATTCATAACGAAGACCCAGTTGCCGCCAGTGTCTCGGAAAAAACCTCCCGTAGCCAGTAGTAACGCCTCTTCTGAACTTCCCAGTTCTAACCGAATTCGGAGAGACTGCCCACGGCGAAGTTCCGGTGTTTCACCCATAAATCGCATATCTACTTCAAAGTTTCCTTCGCTTACGGTTGGGTACTTCTTATAAATCTCCAGACGATAGGTGTTCCCGCTCGGGTTCCAGGTGCCTTGCTGTCCCACATCAATACGTGGCAAGTAAAGTTCATCAATGGCTACGCGTACCTTAAAGCTATCCAGTAATGCAACTTGTCCTAATCGCTCACCGGGGGTAATTGACTGGCCTGGTTCCCAATCAGGTGTGGTTAACAACCCGTTGGTAGGTGCTGTAATAACTAAATTATTCAGTATCCTACCCACCGCTTCCAGGCTTCGGTTCATCCGATCCTCTGACAAGCGAATCTGGCGGAGCTGCATGGAACGGGAAATTGAATCGGACTGATAAGAGCGGTAAGTCAAGTCTTTCAGACGCTTGTTATATTCATACTGCTCTTCTACCTCCTCTAGCTCGCGCTGAGAGATCAGCTTTTTTCCGGCCAATTCTTCGAAACGATTGTACTGAGGTTCTAATAGTTGTAATTGGTAATCAATCTGGGCTAACGCGCCTTTTTGGGTTAAGTCATTCTGATCAAGTTGCAGTCGGGTAGTCCGCATGATGTTAAGTTGCTCGTATAATTGAGATTCCCGTTGCATTACCTCTAACTGTAGACTAGAATTCTCTAATATCATAATCGTGTCACCTTTCTCTACTAATGCCCCTGATTCTAACACAATTTCTTCAATCACCCCACCTTCAATGGCATCCATAAAGATGGTTTGACTAGGCATGACGATACCCGTTTCGGGAATACGCTCCTGGAAAATATCCTGGCTAACAGTAGAGACAGTGATTTTCTCTCGGTCTACATTTAGTTTTGATCGGTTGTCGGCGAAGAGAAAGCTATAGAGTATGAAGGATACGAAAAGAAGACCTAAACCTATCCCTAGGATCCGTCCGGTCGTCCATGTTTTCTTCTTTATTTTTCGATCCATTCCCATAATTCGTCAAGTATCTTAAAGGGTTGTCAGTGTAAGTTTTTGTAATCATTCAGATAAGTTACGAACACTGTGCCAAACCAGAAAAGGGCGCATACACAGTATATTAGGCACTTTACCCTCATCAAGAGTGTACGAAAATGAACAACCTTTGTACGCTTATGTACGTTCTAAGTTCGAAATCGGACACCTATATTCACCAGATTAAGATAAGTAGCCATGAATAAAAAGTTGGAATATGCTTCATAGACTCAGTTTTAACCCGTTAACCTCGTTTTGCCGACTAGCTACCTATATTTTACGGTATAATCTTTGGCACTTAATTGAACACAAACCTAATGTATTATGAGCCGAACTGTTAATAAAACTGGAAAAATCCTGATTGTAGACGACAACGAAGATGTGTTGCAAGCTGCCAAGATTTTCCTCAAACGCCACTTTCTTCAAGTAGATACTGAAAAGAATCCAGGAGCTATCCCAGCTACGATTAGTAATGAGCAGTACGATGTAATTCTGCTCGATATGAACTTTACTAAAGATGTAAGCAGCGGTAAAGAAGGGTTTTTCTGGCTGGATCAGATACTGGAAAAAGATCCTTCGGCAGTAGTAATCCTGATTACCGCCTACGGAGATGTAGACTTGGCAGTACGGGCTATTAAAGAAGGAGCGACCGATTTTGTACTGAAGCCCTGGAATAACGAAAAGCTCTTAGCCACCGTAATGGCAGCGCTACGACTGCGAGCTACCAAATCGGAGGTTAATCAGTTGCGCTCTCAGCAAGAAATTTTAAATGCTGACCTTAATAATAAGTTTCAGGATATTATCGGTAACAGCCCAGCTATGCAACGGGTGTTTGAAACGATTGAACAGGTAGCTGGTACTGATGCTAACGTGTTGATTCTAGGAGAAAACGGAACGGGTAAGGAAGTGATTGCCCGCGCTATCCATCGTCGTTCAGAGCGAGCAAATAATGTATTCATTAACGTAGATTTAGGAGCTGTAACCGAATCACTATTTGAGAGTGAGCTGTTCGGGCATATGAAAGGCTCCTTCACCGATGCTAAACAGGATAGGGTGGGCCGATTTGAAGCTGCTTCGGAGGGAACGCTGTTCTTGGATGAAATCGGTAACTTATCGTTACCCTTGCAAGCTAAATTGCTTACGGCTCTACAGAATAAACGGGTTACTCCGGTGGGTTCTAATAAAGTGATTGACGTAGATGTGCGTTTTATCTGCGCTACTAATATGCCTTTGTATGAGATGGTGCAAAATAATGAGTTCCGTCAGGATTTACTTTACCGGATCAATACTATTGAGGTTCATCTTCCTCCGCTGCGGGAGCGTTTAGAAGATTTAGAGTCTTTGGCAACTCATTTTCTGAGCATGTATTCCAAAAAATATAATAAGCCAATTCACTCCATCAGTGCTAGTGCGATTAAGCGGATGCAGAAATACCACTGGCCGGGTAATGTTCGCGAACTACAGCACTCGGTAGAGAGAGCGGTTATTCTAAGTAACAAACCTACCTTGCAGCCCGAAGACTTCTTTTTCAATGCCGACAACGCCAAGCAGGGAAAAGAGCAAGACGAACTTCATCTGGAAAAATATGATCTGGAAGAAGTAGAAAAATTATTAATCCGTAAGGTGCTGAAAAAGCACGGCGGAAACATTTCAAAAGCGGCCGGCGATTTGGGATTAACCCGCGCTTCGCTGTACCGGAGGTTAGAGAAATATGATATTTAGTCGATTTGAGTGGACCCTGCTCGTACGTATTATTCTGCTAGCGGCAAGCATGCTGCTGTGTTTGTATTTTGTATTTTATACCGAGCGGTACGTCAGCGGAGTCATCATCTCAATGCTAGTTATCTATCAAATATTCGAGTTATACCAGTATGTGCTGGAAGCAAACCGCAAACTTACCCGCTTTCTGGAAGCAGTTAAGTATTCTGATTTTACGGCTGGTTTTAACAAGGATAGTCAGCTAGGCGAAAGCTTTCGCGATCTGAACCGAATGTTCAACGAAGTATTTGATGCGTTCCGAAAAGCTCGCGCCGAAAAAGAAGAGCACTGGCAATATTTAAAAACGGTAGTGCAGCACGTAAACGTAGGGCTTCTCTCGTACGATGAGCAGGGAAATGTAGAATTACTAAATAATACAGCTCGCCGATATTTAAAAGCTCCTCATCTCACGAAGATCCGCGAGCTTTCGGCAATCAATCTGGAGCTATATAATATTATCGTCAATTTGCCAACAGGGTCCAAAACCCTAATAAAACCTAGTGCCGATTTACACTTAGCGATTAATGCTACTGAGCTCCGCTTGCGCGGAAGCACCTATAAGCTGGTTTCTATTCAGAATATTTTATCGGAATTGCAGCAACAGGAAATTGAAGCCTGGCAAAACTTAACTAAAGTACTTCGGCACGAGATTATGAACTCTATCACTCCGATTGCTTCACTCGCGGGTACTGCTATCGATATTATTCAGGAAGATGTAGTTCGCCAAAACGGAACGATCATTTTCGATCAGGAAGCCTACGATGACATTAATATGAGCCTGCGTACTATAGAAAACCGTAGTAAGGGGTTAGTGAACTTCGTAGAAGCCTACCGTAATTTTACTAACATTCCTCAGCCTGACTTTGCGCGGATAAAAATTAAGGATGTGATTGATGAAGTAGTAAAACTGATTAAGGCAGGAGTGGCCGATAGCAAGGTCAATATTGAGGTAAATGTCGATCCTCCTAATATGATTGTACGTGTTGATAGTAAACTGATTGAGATGGTATTGATCAACGTTCTGAAGAATGCTGCTGAAGTACTGCATGATGTGGACAATCCAACAATTCGGGTTTCGGTATACGCTGACCATGAACAGCGAGTTTACATTGATATTACTGATAATGGCCCAGGGATTGAACCAGAAGCATTGGATAAAATCTTTATTCCATTCTACACCACCAAGCGAGATGGTTCAGGTATTGGACTCAGTCTGTCGCAGCGAATTATGCAGATGCACCAAGGTAACCTTACAGCTACTTCAGAAGTAGGGCACGGCACTACCTTTACGTTGCAGCTATAAAAAAAAGCAACCATTTGGCTGCTCATTCCTTCCTGCTTTCTATCCAAATCTTAAGAAGCTTTCTCTAGCGAATTTTCCAACTGTTGTACGGTCTGGATAGTGGGCTTCTTCTCGGGCTTTACCGAATACGTGGGACACATCTGGGTGTAACAACCGGTTAATGAGAAGATCATACCGCTAAGGGCGATCATTGCAAATTTTCTCTTCATAACACCTTACTTTTTACTTCAAAGGTAAAATGTCGCTTAAAATAATTCAATGCAAGAACGGTATAATTCATTACATAGTTTGAAAAATAGAAACAAGCGTCTATTGCTAACTGATCAGCGTATTAGCCAATTATGTGTACGATACCGTACACCTACTTTTCAAAAACGGACGGTAGAATCCCCCAAATCGGGCAAAAACCTTGCATATCGGCTGAATTAGGGCTTGGCATATTTGTTGGCATATCATTACCCAAATGGAGAAATGTATAGTGTACAAATTCATTTTATAAAAACTGACTCATTCATAATTATACTACTATGCTCAAATTGATTGATGTTGACAAGTTCGTTCAGTCTCGCTTCAAAAAGACCTTTATACTGAAAGGCGTGGATCTGGAAGTACAAGAAGGCGAATTTATGACCATTATGGGACCCAGCGGAGCGGGCAAATCTACCCTACTAAACATTATTGGCCTACTTGATCCTCCGTCAGCCGGAGAGTATTACCTGCGTGACCAACCCGTACATAAACTTCGCGAACGCCAGCGAAGCGAACTGCAAAAGCATACTATCGGCTACGTATTTCAGGCCTATCATCTAATTGATGAGCTAACGGTATTTGAAAATATTGAGACCCCACTGTTGTACCAAAACATGAAAGGAAAAGAACGTAAAGCGCGGGTAGCGGAACTACTCGACCGTTTTCAGATGGTAGCGAAGAAGGACCTTTTTCCCGAGCAACTCTCGGGCGGGCAGCAGCAGTTAGTAGGGGTGGCTCGGGCTATTGCCGGACGACCTAAGCTATTGTTAGCCGATGAGCCTACCGGAAATCTTCATTCTGAACAAGGCCGACAGGTAATGGAGCTGTTTAAGCAGCTTAATGATGAAGGTATGACAATTATACAGGTAACCCACTCCGAAGAGAATGCTCAATACGGCAGCCGTATTGTCAACATTGTAGACGGAGCTATTCAGAGTGATGAACAAATTCAGAAAGAAGAACAAAGCGCCTAGTATGACACCATCTATAAAACATATATTATTAACACTTTCATTTAGTTGCTTTAGCCTAGTTGGATGGGCGCAAGAGGACAGCACGCTTACCTACGAAGAAGCAGTGGGTATTGCCCTACGGGAAAATATTCAGATTCAGCAGCAACGCAACCTACTGGAAGTGAGCCAAGCTGAACGATCTCAAGCCTATGCCCAGTTTGCCCCTTCGGTTGGATTTCAGGCGGGTGCTTCACGGGTTTATGGCCGACAATTTGATCAAACCGCAGGAGATTTTACCGAGGAAATTAACAATCGGATGGATGGTGGACTAGGAGCTTCAATGACGCTATTTAATGGCTTCAGAAATATTAATCAACTGCGGCAATCGCGGGAGAATGCTGAGGCTCAACTTAACCTGATCAACCAAACCAAACAGGACGTTACCTTCAATGTATCACAGCAGTATTTGCAGGTGTTGCTTAACCAGGAGTTATTGCGTATTCAGAAAGCTAATTTAGAGCAGCAGGAAGAACTATTGGAAAGTACCCGAACTTTCGTTGAAAGCGGTGCCCAGTTTAACATTGCCGATTTATATAACCAGGAAGCTCAGACTAAGCGGGCAGCCCTTACAGTTGTAGAAGCTGAAAACGCGCTTACCATTAGCAAGGTACAGTTAATCCGAATATTGCAGATTGATCCGTTTAAAGACTGGACATTTGCTGAGCCAGACATCAACCAGTGGGAAATTCTTTCGGATATTGTCAGCATTGAAGAAGCGTATAATCAGGCGATAGCTAACCGCCCCGATATTAAGCAGCAGGAGAATATTATTCAGACAAGTTACTACGGGATGAAGGTAGCCCGTTCTGGTTATCTACCCCGATTGAGCGCTGGTTACTATATTGGCTCTCGGTATTCTACTCTCTTTGATGCCCCGGTTTCCGATCAGTTATTTGATATTAACCGGGTGAGTGTGATCAGCCTAGATCTAAATATCCCTATCTTCTCTAATTTGGATAACTATGCCGCCGTACAACGCAATAAGCAGGTGATGAACAACGCTGAGCTGGATATGGAAGATCTGAAGCGAAACATCTTCGAGCAGTTACAAACGGCCATTACCGAATATAAGGCAACTAAGCAGCGAATTATTGCGGCTGAAGCCCAACTCAAAGCGGCTGAACAAGCGCTGGAAGCTGAGCGTGAGCGCTTTCGGCTAGGGGTCAGTAATATTATTGATTTGAGTCTAGTGAATGCTTCTTACGTGGAAGCGCAGGCTACTCAAGCCCAGGCAAATTACCAGCTTATCTTTCAAAAAACTGCTCTAGATTATTTCATGGGTAAGCTACAACCTGAGGATATAGTAGCCCGAGGTAACTAAACCAGAGAGATACTGAAGCTACCGTTTACTGCAAATACTGTTGAATGGTACGCATTTTGATTTCGGTTTCAGTCCATTCCTTTTCCGGTTCCGAATCAATGGTGATACCGGCTCCGGCGTAGAGAGCGGCTTGCTGACCAAGTAGCTGCACACAGCGGAGATTCACAAATAGACTGATTTCATTTTGAATATTTACCGGGCCTAAGAAACCACTGAAAAAGGAACGGTCGTACCCCTCCTTTTGCCGAATAAATTCTAAAGCGGGTTCTTTAGGCATACCACAAACGGCGGAGGTAGGATGGAGCAGCTTCAGCATAACCGAACCCAACTCGGGAAAATTAGTGGCGTCCATATCTACCGTAAAATCAGTGCGAAGGTGAAGTAAGTTGCCGGCTGCTGTGGTTTTAGGCCCATCTTCTTCAAATTCGCGTAGGCGAATCTTCTTGAAGCAGTTGATAATATAGCGACTTACCATCGCCTGCTCCTCAATTTCTTTCTGACGCCAGGCGGCATTTTTTAACGGATTCTTTCCTTCCAACGGTTGGGTTCCGGCTAACGCCACAGTACGAAACATTTGTCGTTGATCGGCCCGATACGTACTGACCAGTATCTCAGGCGAAGCACCCATCCAGGTACCGACGCCAGGAATAGAAAAGACCGAAACAAAAGCTGCCGGATAGGCTTCGCAGAGCCGTTGGAAAGTGGTAGCCACATCAAAGTTAGACGGAAGAACTACTAATTTGCGGCGCGAAGGCACCACCTTCTTAAATGCTCCCTGCTCAATCTGCTGAACCGCTTCCTCCACTATCGTGCTGAATTGAGTCTGATTACTATCTGAGTACTTCTCACTATGAGCTGGAGTATGTACCGGAGCTGGTGAGCTTTGATTTACATATTTAAGCAGTGAGGTACGAATCTCAGAGTAATGTCGAAGATTGGCTGTTGGGTTTACCTGCCATTCCTCTTCTCCCGAGCGGTAGTAAATATCAGCCCGGATATAGGGCGATTGGGTTTGATTGGTTAAAAAAGGGCTGGTAATAAATCCGGGAGCTAGTTCTTCCAACTGCCAATCTACCCAGGAAGCCTGTCCTGATATATCCAGTATTACATGACGAGTTTGTTGATTGGGTAACCGCCAGGCAGCTACCGGCAACTGTTGATGAACAGCGGTGGTTAAAAAAGATCGTAAGACAGTATCAAATGCACAGTCTGACCAGTCAATCTTCCGCGACGCAATTTCCCCTAATTCCTTCATGGTTAACTTTACTTCTCTACTACCGCCATGGTGAGGCGGCTTATACATACCAACTGTTGTTTCTCATTTACAATACGAATTTCCCACACGTGGGTTCGCCGACCTACGTGCAAAGCTTTGGCAGTACCCAGCACATACCCGTTAGTTACCGCTCGAATATGGTTAGCGTTAATATCCAACCCCACGCAGTAATACTGTTCAGTATCAACACATAAATGCGAGGCAACACTTCCGATAGTTTCGGCGAGTACTACCGAAGCACCGCCGTGCAACAAACCCATTGGCTGCTGGGTACGATGGTCAACTGGCATTCTGGCCGAAAGTCCGTCGGGGTGAACTTCGGTAAATTCTATACCCAGGTGCGCTACCATATTACCATTGCCCATGGCATTGAGCTTCTTTAGCGGAATATCGGGGCTAATCAACGACATATTTTTGTTCCGTATAACTTTTTTAGTTCCTTACTACTTTAAACCCTAAATACGAATCTAAAGATATGAATAAAACTATCTACATAATACGCCACGGTCAAACAGAATACAACCGAAGAGGAGTAGTGCAGGGGAGCGGCATTGATGCTCCACTAAATGAACTAGGAAAGTTACAGGCCGAAGCATTCTACCGGGCATATTCAGACACCAACTTCGACCACGTGTATACTTCTACTTTGCAACGAAGTATTCAGTCAGTAGCCCAGTTTTTAGAGGATGATCTTCCTACTACGCAGCTCTCAGGGCTGAACGAGATTAACTGGGGAGTAAAGGAGGGAAAGGTGCCTACTACCGAAGAGCATTCCTATTACAAGGAAATTATCAACGGATGGCAGAAGGGGAAACTGGATGTAGCCATTGAAGGGGGAGAAAGCCCACTGATGGTACAAGAACGGCAAAAGCCTGCGTTAGAACATATCTTAGCACAGCCAGATGAAGAAACCGTACTGATTTGCATGCACGGTCGGGCTATGCGTATTTTCATGTGCCTTCTGCTTGACCAAGATCTACGCTACATGGATAAATTTGCCCACGCCAATTTATGTTTGTATCTGTTGCGTTATCACGCTAATGAGCAACGTTTTGAATTGGTTAAGGAAAATGATCAGTCGCACCTGTCGGAGATTCCTCCGATAATTTATGAGGGTAAACCTGAACTAAGGTAAATCTAACCTTTTCCGACTAAAGCAGGTTACAAGTTGCAAGTTATAGGTTCTGATTTATACAACTCGTAAGCTGTAACTTGCAAAACTTGAAACCTTCAAAAACTTTTTAATCTTCAAAATTATACAAATCATGGAATAGAATCCGAAAGAAGTAGTTATTATTTACAATTTCAATGAGCGGGGCAATCGGGAAGTTTTAGCCTATACGCCAAGCAAATTGCCCAGCACGTAAGCGAAGTTGATATTTCAAACCCCCCCTCACCGAGCGGCAGATAGGTCAACTGCTAGATAACCCAGGAGTAGGAGTGGAAGATATTGTCGATCGCCGCTCGGATATTTACCAGGATAGATACCAAGATGTGAAAATGGAAGAGGCCGACTGGCTAGGAGTAATCAAATACAATCCGGAACGGATGCGTACACCTATCGGCCTGTCAAGGAATCGGGCAGTAATCTGCGAAACTCCTGGCGACTTGCTAAAATTAGATAATAGGTAGGGTTTCGACCAAAATATGAAAGCCTAAAGTAGTAAAGTACTGCTCTTTTAAGATACTTTTTATTCAATCAAATCGAGAAGAATGCTACCAATAAATATAAAAATGCTCAAAGAATAGAAGGTACAAGGGTCGGACAGGAGCATGTTTATTAATTCAAACATTTCATTACCCGTCCGTAGTAGTGATCGGATGAAATGGACTTAGCCGTTTGGGCAATGGCATCGGTCACTTTTTCATCATCACTTTCCTGGCAGGCTTCTAACAGAAATTCGGACAGATAATGATCGCTTTTTATATCGCTGGCACTGTTGATAACTTCTGCCAGTTGATCGGGGGTAAGATCGGTTTCACTTACCAGCGAACGCAGTACGCCCGCCCGGTGATGATCGCTGCCCATCATCTGGGTTCCCTGCAGGAAGCTATTTAATGAAGGCACCACCTGATCTTGTTTTATTAGCGAATGCATTACCTCACTTTTGTAGTGATCGGAATCTATTTCTTCTAAGGCCCGGTATAAGATGTCGTAATTTTTTGAAGCCTGCGGCTGGGTGCGTAGAAGCCTCTTTAAACTCTCAGCCTGATAGTGATCGGAATCCATCTGCCCGACAGCCTCCATAATGTGATCTAGCGCAGCCGAAGACCAATCATTTTGATGCTCTAGTAACTCATCAATTACCTCGCTACGATAATGATCCGAATCAATTTCAGGAAGCAGATTTTCTACCAGAAAGGATAAATTCTCTTCACTTACAGGTTGGCGAACTACCTGACTGATAACTTCGTGTTTATAGTGATCGGAGTCTAGTGTAGCAATCAGGGCCAGTAAATTATTTTGATCGGACGAAGACATAATAAGATCTACCACCAGACTGATCAACTCAGATTTGTAATGATCGGAATCTACGGTGCTGATGGCTGATAGGTAGGAGTCTACATTGCTGGCATCGGCCAATAGTACTTGGCGGTGCTCCTTAAAAATTTCGGTACGGTAGTGATCGGAGTTGATCGTACTCCCTACAGCCCGAATAATTTCATCTATATCCCGCGACGGAATGTCGTAATCCAATAGCAGTTTGAAATAGATAGTTTGTACGTGGTCTCCTTCAAGACGAGCAATTTCTTCTAGCACTCCCTCAGTGCCCGATTGACTATAAAAACGTTCCACCCGCGATTCAGCGCCTAGCCCTGTTTTCCGTACCAACGTAGTAAGCAAATCGGCAAACCAAGCCTGAGCTTCGGCATCGTACTCGGTAGTTCGGCCGTCTTCACGATAACGGTAGCTGAGTTGGTTACCATTCGGCTCAATTAGCAGTTTGCGAGCGGTACCTGGCCTTTTCTCTTCTACCTCCAAATAGCCATCCGAAGAAATAGAATTGATGCTCCGATCATCCTCGCTCAACGAGAAAGTGCCTTCGGAGCGGATGGTTAGTTTCTTACGACCTTCCTCGACCACTATCTTACGATCTCCATTGTTTTCATGGATAGAAATTGACTGCGCTGAAAGAGGGTGGGTACAAAGTAGACTCAGAGATACTAGCAAAAAAGTAGAGGAAAGCTTATGAAGTATCATAACTTCTGGGTTGAGGGTTGAAATAGGTATTCGCTTACCTAAGATAGGGAAAAGTAGAAAGGAATTCAGATTGTTGAACAAAAATAAAAAAATAGCTAATACCCTTCAGCGGTGATGTAAAGCGTGATTGGGATTCCTTTGGTTGTCCAGGGAGCCAAACTGGAGGCTCGAGTGTACGTTCCTCCACGATCATATCCTTTACCGTGGGTGAAAAACAGTGCATTGTTACCACTGGAGCTGCGCCAAAGCTGTACCACCTCAAAGGTGACAATAACGTCTTGGTCAATAATCAGCTGTTGCGAGGAAATATCTTTGGTAATCCATTTATCCCGTTTGTAACTTTTCACAAATAGCTCCTGCTGAAGCAAAGAGCTATCGGGCAAATTATCTTCTACACTGTAAATACTAATCCGAAACAGCACGCTGTCCATGGTGTTGAAGCGGGTGTGAAAGTTGATGTCAGTTACTCGGTAGGTTTGACCATCGCTGAAAATCCGCAGCCCCCATTCTCCACCCCAACCGAATTTTTGTAAACCGCTCTGCCCCGAAGTAGTTCTCGTTGGCTGATAGCGCCCTAACTTTACCGGATCGCTCAAACGAGAATCTTCTACCACTATTTCCCGCAGCGTGAATATTCGGGGCGATAGGTACACTTTCAATGGGGCTGATTTCCAACTGGACTGAGGAACGTGTTGAGTATGGTAGCCAACGCTAGAGAAGGTTAGTTTATCCTGAGAATCGGCTTCGCTCAAGTCAATTTGGAACGTGCCGTCATCACGAGAGATTACTCCCAGGTTTTTACCTAACACACCAATATGAACATAAGCCATCGGTGATTGCGTAGTGGAATCCAGCACTACGCCACTGACGGTTTGCCCTAACACCATATTGGCGAATAGTATCATGACAATTGAACCGACTATTCCTCTTTTCATTGTGCTATTTTTTTATTGGTGTCATTCCAAGGGAGTGGCAGTGAATGAAGGAATCTTCAGTAGTAAGAAAATTAGTTTCTTTCTATCAAGAGATTCCTTCGCTCGTTATCATTTACTATTCATCCCGCAGTGAGTTTACCGGATTGACCGATGCTGCGCGGGTAGCTTGCAGGCTTACACTTATTCCAGCAATAACGAAGGCGATAATTCCGGCAATCAGAAAAATATCAACTCCTAAACTAATGCGATAGGCAAAATCTTGTAAGAAACGGTCGGCGCTGTAATACACTAGTGGACAGGCTACTACGAAAGCAATGATAACCAATCCGGCAAAGTTGCGGGAGAGTAGTACAATGATCTGGCCGACGGACGCACCTAGTACTTTCCGTACTCCTACTTCTTTACGACGTTGTCGGGTTGCGAAGGCAGCTAGCCCTAATAAACCTAGCGAAGCTAACACTACCGCAATCCCGGCAAAAAGGGAAGCAGTTAATCCTAACCGTTCCTGCACTCGGTACATTTTATCGAATTCTTCGTCCAAAAAGTAATAGCTGAACGGCTCAAACGGCTCAAGTGACTGATAGGCTGACTCTAACACTTCCAAACCCTCGGCTGTGCGGCCCGGTTGCAGCCGAACCGCTATTTCTCCGTAATAATATTCATCACCAGGATAATAAAAGTGAATTAGGGGCTGAATAGGTGCTTCTAATGACTGATAGTGGTAATCTTCCACGACCCCAATCACTGGATAAGAAGTCTTCTCTCCGCCTGGAATTAAGTTCTTATCTTCAATGTCGTACCAACCAAATGCTCTAAGTGCCGTCTCGTTAATAACCACGGCCAAGCCACTATCAGGAGCTAATTCAGGAGAAGGCAGTTGCCCCATTATTGCATCCATTCCTAGTGTTTCAAAAAACTGGTTTCCTACAAATAGCTGACGTAGACTAACGGGGTCTTGGTCGCGATTTTCCTGATCGTAGAAACTATTGTAGTTGCGAATGTAGCGACCCGGCATTTTCTCTGCAAACGTAATAGCGGTGACTACACTCTCATTTTTCAGTCGATCTATCATAGTCTTAATCGCTGATTTGGCTTGCTCTTCGCTCTGAAAATCGTAATGTTCGTACCGCAGTGAAAAGGCCACCACATTTTCTTCATCAAAATTCAGATCTTGGGATTTCATAAACTGAATTTGCCGCCAGATCACGAGTGTTCCAGCAATTAGTAGAATAGAAGCAGTATACTGTACCACAATCAGTCCTCGCTGAAACAAACGTCCGGATGAACGGAATTTATTAGCTCCTTTAAGAGATGTAACTGGCGAAAGGCGAGAAACAAAAGTTGCTGGATAAGCACCCGACAACAATCCTGTGATTAACCCGATAGCCAATAGCGTTCCTAACAATGGCAGATTCTGCCAGTAGCGGAAAGTTAAGTCCAGATCAAAGTGCTGATTAAAACGAGGTAAAACCAGATGCACTAGCAGTATTCCTATTACTAAGGCAAATAGGCAAGTCACTATCGATTCGGTCAAGAACTGAGCCGCTAGTTGGCTACGTAGGGAACCAATTGCTTTTCTCACCCCAATCTCTCGCGTCCGCAGTAACGATTGAGCCGTAGCCAGGTTCGTAAAATTAACGCTGGCAATAACTAGCGTGATAACAGCGATAATACTCAGTAGCGTGATTACCGGCCTATTTTCAGTATCGAAAGCTCGTAATTCGGCCAGTGGGCGTAGGTGAAGTTGAATATTAGCAGCTCGCTCGTTTACATAGTGACGGTCTTTAAATGCCAGTAATTTTTCAGATAGTATTGTGGGGTTAGTCTGATCGGTCAGCTTAATGTAGCCGGTCATAAAAGTATCATACCAGGTAGCTTCTTTAGTAATCCAGTCGGGAGCATTATTCCAGGGCAATAGTGCTTCAAACTGCAAGGATGAATTAGCCGGAGGGTCATCCAGTACTGCTCCTACCATATATTGCTGCTCGCCATTCACTACTTCCAACGTTTTACCAACCGGATCAATATTTCCGAATAGCTTCTCAGTTAGTGATTGAGTGAGAACAATGTAATTCTCCGTTTTTAGGGTGAAGGCCAGATCACCAGCGATGGTTTCAAAGTCGAATACATCTACAAACCCCGAATCCACAAAATGCACCTCTGGATTTACTACATTATCCCGATAGCCTAATCGGATATTATTTGGTGCAAAGAAGCGGGTACCACTTACTACTTCAGGAATCTCTTCTAACAGTGTTGGGACGACTGGGACAGGAGTAGTGTCGTAAGTATCTAATTTACCTTCTTTGGTTTCTTGTTGTCCCAGCCGATAGACCTGCTCATGTTCAGCATGAAAAGTATCGAATGACTGCTCGTAGCGGACAATTAGAAATAAAACGATAGCCGCAGCAATGCCAATGGCCAGCCCAAAAATATTGAGTAAAGCATAGCTTTTGTATTTCCATAGGTTGCGAAGGCTCACTTTTAGATAGTTACGAAACATAGCGGGATGGATTAGGATTGAGTAGGTGTAAAGTGGGCGAATAATAGACGGGCGAAACAGTAGCAGTACATCGCGTATATACTTCCACCGGGCTGGCCGAATACCATCTTGCTGTACTCGTTCGTCGTACAGTTCAGCTAAATCACCCGCTAAATCTTCATAGTAGGCCGGATGGCAGAACCAGCGAAAAAAACGTTGTGCCCAACGAGGCGGATACTGCTTGTTCATAAGGATTGATTAAAAGTCAAAGGCCATTTTAGGAATAGACTGCCAGAGTTGTAGGCGAGCATCCCGTACTTCGGTTAAAGCTTGTTTGCCGTAAGGGGTGACGGTAAAAAATCGCTTGCGCTTACCGCCTCGCACCTGGGTGGCTTCACCCAGGCGGGATTTTAAAAATCCCTTCGTCTCCATTCGCCGCAACGCAGACTGTAAGGCCCCTACGCTTACGGAACGGTCTAGCCGCTCCTCAATCTCTCGCTTAATGGCTACTCCGTAGGCTTCGTCGTACAGTACCGCTACCGTGAGCAGCACAATTTCCTCAAATTCTCCCAGCTGAACTTTTGCCATAGCTAAACCAATGCATTTATATATTTCCTAAATGTAGTTTATATAAATCAATTTTCAAAGTACTATAGTGCTCTAGTGCTATGGTGTTTGAGTAATTACTATGTAGTAGTCGTATGCTTCTGAGAAGACATACATGAGCTTTCTAACACTCTAACACAATCGCACCTTAACACAGCAACACCAAAACACTAAAGCACCCCGTATTTTTTCTGAAAATCCGAAGCATTCATCCCGGCAATTTTTTTGAAGAGTTTGCTGAAGTAAGATAGACTCTCAAAACCTACTTCGTAGCAGACCTCCGATACGCTTTTACCCTGAAGTAACAGCGTTTTGGACTGGGTAATACGGTACTGATTCACAAAGTCAGTGAAAGTCATGTTGGTCTGCTTTTTAAAGTAACGGCAAAAGGCCGCGGTACTGAGGTATACCTGTTGGGCAATCTTGTTTACGTCGGGCTGCTCATTATAATGTTCATGGATGTAATTGTATACAGCGGTCATCCGGATTTTGTCATTCATAAATAGTTTCACGCTGGTGTCCCGGTCATTAAGTTCAGTCACCTCGTCTGAATCAGCAAGGGTTTGAAACACTTTCAAGAGTTGTAGAAGCTGTTCAAAGTGATTGAGCTTACGCATATACCGAAGTTGCTCGGCTACCTTTCTTTTGGTTTCACCAGCAAACGATAATCCCTGATACGACCGATCGAGCAACCGGCGAATACGGTCGAACTCTGGAGTTTTCTGAAAAGCATCACCCAGAAATGGGTTTCTTAGCTGCACTACGATCTGTTTATAATCGGTTTTTAATCCGTAGTCAAAGTTCAGGTGCGGAATGTTAGACCCAATTAGCACTAAATCGCTGCCCACATAACTGGAGACGTGCTGACCTACGTGACGAATACCCGTAGCGGCCTCCACATATACCAGTTCGTACTCCGGGTGATAGTGCCAGAAAAAGTAATTCCGCAGTCGTGGTTCAAACAGCTTAAACGACTGATTAGGATCAGGTAAAACCACCTCCTTCTGAATTTTCATGACCGTAATTTCCTATTAATACATATTTTTAATTAGAATTTATCAAAAAATGTCAACACAGAACAAATGATTGTCAATTAGGATAAAAAGCTAGAAGGAGGGATAGGGTATCTTTGTAAAGATAAAAGTGTTTGTGTGTTGAAGTACTCATGTGTTCAGATATGTTAGATTGTCAGACATGAACACCCAAACACAATAACACTCTAACACCAAAACATAGTAACACCATGATTGAGACCACCAACGCCCATAAAGATATTCCGGGCAACCCCTCTACCGCCATTAGTAGTCAGATTAAGCTGAATGACCGCAGCAACGGTAAGCCTTTACAGGTACTCAGTGAAGAAGACTGGCAATTCTGGATTGAGAACGGCTATATAGTCGTCAAAAATGCAGTTCCTCAGGAGCAGGTAAAACGGTTAGCTAATTTCCTGTGGGAATTTGAGGAAAAAGACCCGAATAACCCCGAAACTTGGTACGCCCCGCCCCGGGCCGAAATGAAAATGAAGGAACTGACTAATACTGGCATGGTGGAGGTATACAACCATCAGTACCTATGGGATAACCGGCAGTACCCGAAGGTACACCAGGCGTTTGCCGACATTTGGGGTACTGAAAAGCTTTGGGTCACCATTGACCGGGCCAATCTGAATTTTCCTAACCGCCCTGGCTTCGAGACCAAAGGTTTTATCCACTGGGACTATGATCCGGAAACCAAACCGCAGAATGTACAGGGAGTACTAGCACTAGCCGACCAGACTGATGAAAACATGGGCGGCTTTCAGTGCGTACCTGAACTCTACCGCACCTACGATACCTGGAAATTAACGCAACCCGCTGACCGTAATCATTTCCAGCCAGATGTAAGCGGATTTGAAATTGTAAAAGTACCACTGCAAGCCGGTGACCTTTTAATCTTTAATAGCACCGAGCCTCACGGCATTCGCCCCAACAATAGTAAGGATAAGATAAGAATTGCCCAGTACATTTCTATGATGCCTGCCGAAGAACATAATGAAGAGCGGCGACAGTGGCGCATTTCGTCCTGGCGAGAACGCCGTGCCCCCGAAGGCTACGCTTTCCCCGGCGACCCTAGAGGATGGGAGCGGACAAAATACGATACTGCCAACCTGTCACCGTTAGGTAGAAAACTGCTAGGATTAGATAGATGGTAGGTTATTGAGAGCGAGGAAGAAACACAGAGCTGCAATAATATTATTGTGGCTCTTTTTTATGCTATGAAATCAACCCTGTATTTGTCTTACAGACGTCAAAAGTGAAAAACCGATACGCTTTTCTTACATTACATCTTTAAAGCAGTTGCTGGTTAAACAAAATAATATTTTGTTTTTATAAACATTTTGGAATAATCATTTGTTCTCGGAAAAAGCTACTTATTAAGAACTCAGCTTTTTGAGTAAATCACACATTTTTGCCTATTTTTAGGCTTCTTTTATAAAGTAATCTTTAATCTACAAACCTTATCGTTATGAGAAAACATCTATCGATGATTTTAGCTTTGTTAGTGCTGGTAGTCTTCGGTGCCAGTGCGCAGCAAAGCACCGTGTCGGGGAAAGTCCTCGGCGAAGACGGAACAGGTCTTCCCGGTGTAAGTATCTTTGTTAAGAATACTACTACCGGTACCGTCAGTGATATTGACGGAAACTACAATCTACGTGTCAATGGAAGCGATGCTGTGCTGGTATACTCGTTTCTAGGCTACGAAACTGAGGAAGTAACAGTGGGCAATCAATCTACTATTGACATCACCTTATTGCCTGATCTGACCCAACTTTCGGAGGTAATCGTAGTCGGGTACGGTACCAAGCGTAAGGAAGAGCTTACCGGTGCCATCAACGTAGTAGACTCCGAACAACTGAAGCAAGTTCCGGCTCCCTCGTTTCAGGATGCTCTACAAGGTAGCGCCCCCGGAGTGCAGGTACTAGCGAACGATGGTGCTCCCGGTGCCGGGATGTCAATCCGAATTCGGGGTATAGGCTCTATCAATGCTTCTAACGAACCACTGTACGTAATTGATGGTATTCCGATCACCTCCGGAAACGGAGAAATAAGTACTACCGATTTTGACAATGGTGGACGAAGCGCTAATCCGCTAGCCTCTATCAATCCCAACGATATTGAGAATATTGTAATTCTGAAGGACGCCTCCTCCACGGCTATCTACGGAGCCAGAGGGGCTAACGGAGTCGTGTTAATTACCACTAAGAGTGGGTCAGCCGGTACGGCCAAAAATGACGAAAGGGTTAGAGTTGGAGTTTAAACAACGGCCATCAACAACATGATGGAACCGCAGAGTGGGCCACAATAGCGCCAATAGTAC
>ERZ1740058.315-NODE-315-length-40420-cov-7.089483_pt1 | contig 40420 bp, 35 predicted proteins | sample MGYA00581745_ERZ1740058 | MGnify/ENA primary metagenome ERZ1740058 (study PRJEB43018, sample SAMN04849742) | marine metagenome | isolation source: floating plastic debris | place: Pacific Ocean | collected 2008-08-30 | study: EMG produced TPA metagenomics assembly... | reverse complement strand
GGAATCGCTATATGTTTTGGTGTAGCTGCTTCTAAAACATCTCACGCCTTACACAGTGCTGCTATGGATATTGAGCAACTCAACCATTGGTTTCCACGTGCACAGCAGGTACAAATTGTTGAGCAGCTCTCCCACCGCGTAGGAATGACTCGCACCAGAGCAGAGTATTTCATCAGATTATGGATATATCTTGTCGTCAAACAACAGAAGGCCAAGCAACAGAAGGCTACACAACAAAAGGTTAGACAACAGAAGCAAGAGAAAACAAAAAGTCTAAAGCCTCCCCTAGAACAGCTGACACCTATAGAAAAAGCGGTTAGCTGTAGCCATAGTGAAGCGGCCTGGTTGTTTTATGGAGATAAGGATCAAGGAAGCGATCGCGCTGCTGGCATGATGCTAGATAAGCTTGCCGCCCTCGGCCTAATCCGCAAGCATTTTGACGGCAACACGACCCGTATCCAAATTCAGCTCAACTCTGCCGAGCTTTCGACAAAGGCAGTCGCTGCTACTGGCGCAGAAGCGGCACAGGAAAGCGTCTTGATTACAGACGACTTCAACCCTCGCTGTGATGCAGTGCCTGTAGCGAACTTACTAGCGATTAACTACGGCTGGATGAACCGCAGCTTAGAGATTGTGCCGCACCGCATCACTCGTCTCCTGCGACAGTGGGCAAGCCAGTATGCCACCGGAATGAGAGTGTTACGCCGAGCCGATAATCTTAATCCGGTTGGCTTCTATCTGCTCTATCCTACTACCGCAGAATCAGAAATCACATTCTCTAGCTCACCGACTAAAGGGCTGCATTTAGCCAGCATGAACGAAACCGATCCATTTGCATTGGCCACACCGGGAGACAAAACCTGTAGCGCTGTTTTTGTTCGTAGCTGGATGATCGACCCGGTGTATTTAGAACAATATCGTGTGACCTTTTTACAAGACGCACAGACGACCTTGCGTGCAATGCAGAAAGATTTTCCAAATCTCTGCGATTTATACACCCTTATTATTCATCCTAGCTACGAAGCAATGGCCACCGCGATGGCTTTTCAGAAAATTGGGACGCAGACCCACCGCGACACACAGCTGTACTGGATGTATCAGGCGCTTGACAGGTACTTGGCTCTGGACCTGGCGTCTGTTTTTGGGAATCAATAATTATCTTTCAAGTATTAACACGTAGACGTTGTAGCCCATAACTCTACTAAAAGAAAAGTCTCTTGAATCGCCCGAACGGCAGGTGCTTCAGCAACAAGGATTCGAAAGCAATTCTTTCTTTCTTCACAAATTATCGAGCAAAACAGCTACCATCTTTTTGCGCTGCACACAAAAGCCTTGCGTAATTTTGTCAAAGACAGACCGTATATTCACTGAAGCCTTACCTAGTTGCTCAGTGGAAAAGCCAAAATTTACGTATAAACCGATGCACATCCAATGACCAGCCGGTTTGACTCTTCGCCTTAGCCGCTGCCGCTAAACGCCGTCAGCGCCTTGGTTGAAGCATCGCGCTGCCTCAGCGTTTGAGATAAGTTGCTTCCATGCTTTGTATGCATCCGCCCCTAAAGCTTCTTTGTAGGCTTCAGGGGCTTTTTTAGCTCCAGTCCTCGCCTTTTTTCATCCACGTCGGCTTGAATACGGTTTCGGTTCGATGAATTTCTCTAGTTTTGGCAAACAGCTCATCTTCACTCATGCCGAGCTTGACTAGCATTTTATCCAGATCGCTTTGAATGTCGCGCGCGCCCTGGAATCCATCGTAGCGAATCCGCAACCTGGCTAGCTCTGCCAGGTTAAAGTTATCGGGCGTACTAGCCATGATGGAATTGAGCGTATCGCGATCCTTTTTGTACTGAGGATGCAGATAATCTTTATCGGTTGGCATATCTATCTTTTCTCTACAGATTAACTTGGATTAAAGCCTTGAATTAACGCTGTTACTTAAAGTCTTAACTAGAACAAAGCGCCGCAGCATGGTGACGAATATGATCTTCCATAAACGTCGCAATGAAGTAATAGCTGTGGTCGTATCCAGGCTGCATGCGTAGTGTTAACGGCTGCTCAGCTTGAGCGCAGGCAGCTGAAAACACGTCTGGTAGCAGCTGCCCATCCGCCAAAAATTGATCGGCCTCGCCTTGATCAATCAGCAAAGAAGTCTCTAAACCACCTGTACTCTGCACCAGTTCAGTAGCATCGTAAGCGGCCCAGGCTGACTTATCCGTACCCAGGTAGCCCGTTAGCGCCTTTTGGCCCCAAGCGCATTGTGAGGGGGCAGCAATGGGGGCAAAGGCACTGACAGAAGCGTATTTGTCTGGATTTTTGAGGCCGCAGATGAGGGCGCCATGACCACCCATGGAGTGGCCCGTGATGCCAGCGCGATCGCCCTTTACTGAAAACGTTTGCCGAATTAAATCGGGCAGCTCTACCGTCACATAGTCGTACATCTGATAGTGCTCTGCCCAAGGCTGTTCGGTTGCATTGACATAAAAACCAGCCCCCGACCCAAAGTCCCAGCTGTCATCCTCACCTGGCAGGTTCACACCACGCGGGCTCGTATCCGGAGCCACTAACATCAATCCATGTTCGGCAGCGTAGCGCTGGGCCCCTGCCTTTTCGATAAAGTTTTTCTCAGTGCAGGTCAATCCAGATAGGTAGTACAACACAGGCACAGGTCCCGCTTCAGCCTGGGGTGGAACATAGACTGCCAAGCTCATATCGCAATCGCAGACGTCTGAACGGTGGCTATAAAACCGAGTAGTGCCGCCAAAACTTTTATTTCGTGATTTCTCTTCCACACCTAACTCTCAATTTTTAACTTTCAATGTTTGGCACCTTAAAGCCTTGGCACTCTCTAGACTTAGCAAACATCAGACTTAAAAAACACCAAACTTAAAAAACATCAGACTTAAAAAACAACCATAGCTGGCGCTAGTCGTATAAAACAACGCTGCGAATGGACTCACCGCGATGCATCAGATCGAAGGCATCATTGATTTTATCAAGCGGCATAGTGTGCGTAATCAGGTCGTCTATATTGATTTTGCCGTCCATGTACCAGTCCACAATCTTGGGAACATCGGTGCGGCCTCTGGCACCACCAAAGGCACTCCCTTTCCAGACTCGGCCTGTCACCAGCTGAAACGGTCGGGTGCTGATTTCTGCGCCCGCTTCAGCCACACCAATAATGGTACAAACGCCCCAGCCTTTGTGGCAGCACTCTAGTGCCTGACGCATTATGTTGACGTTACCAATGCATTCAAAAGAGTAGTCTGCGCCGCCATCGGTGAGTTCAACCAGGTGAGCAACCAAATCGCCATCAATCTCTTTGGGATTGACGAAGTGAGTCATGCCGAACTTTTCTGCGATCGCTCGCTTTTCCGGATTAATATCCACACCCACAATTTTGTCAGCGCCTACCATCTTCGCGCCCTGAATCACGTTGAGACCAATCCCACCCAGGCCAAAAACTACAACGTTAGCGCCAGCCTCAACCTTGGCAGTAAAGAGCACCGCGCCAATGCCCGTCGTCACCCCACAGCCGATGTAGCAAACCTTATCAAAAGGCGCATCCGAGCGAATCTTAGCGAGCGAAATCTCCGGTAGCACCGTGTAATTCGCAAACGTGGAGGTGCCCATATAGTGATAAATCGGCTTTCCCTTGAAAGAAAATCGGCTGGTCCCATCGGGCATTACGCCTTTTCCTTGAGTGGAGCGTACGGCCTGGCACAGGTTTGTCTTTTGGCTCAGGCAATAGGCACATTCGCGACACTCAGCTGTGTACAGCGGAATGACATGATCGCCCGGCTTCAAGCTCTTTACGCCGGGGCCAACTTCGCGAACGATTCCGGCACCCTCATGACCCAAAATAGAAGGGAAAATGCCTTCAGAATCTTTGCCAGAGAGCGTATAAGCATCGGTGTGACAAATGCCCGTAGCCTTAATTTCTACTAGCACCTCACCTTCTTTGGGGCCTTCTAGCTGCACGGTCTCAATACTGAGGGGCTTGTTGGCTTCAAATGCTACCGCTGCCTGCACATCCATAGGGGGCCTTCCGCTGTTCATATCACCTGTGAGTATTATCGATGCAGCCAGGAAAAGATCGGTACAGGTTGAACATAAATCAATATTTGTAGGCAGCTTGGCGTAAGCCTATCCGGGCAACTGGCATAGTCACCTTGACCTCACGTCGCGATCGCTGCAACAGCTACAGTGCCTGACCCATAAGGAACGTTCACAATTTCAGCGGATGGTGACAGGCATCACACATTGGTTCCAATTCAACAGCTGGTCAAGCCTACAAAAACTAGGTTTCTTACCTCCGTAAACTGAGCGCAATCGTCCGTAGTCAACAACGGAAGTGCATCTCATCTACCCCCGTTACGGTCATGCCCCTTGATTTTTCCGGTCAGTCTCTGGTGGGTCGCTCCTTCAAAGGAGAAGATCTTACCGGTGCTAATTTCGCATTCGCTGATATTCGCAGCGTCAACTTCACTCAAGCTAATCTTTCGGGTGCCAATTTTTACCATGCCCGAGCAGGTCTCTCAAAACCGTGGCACGCCTTTCAGATTCTAGCAATGCTAGCTTGCAGCGCGGCAGTGGGTCTGATGTCGGTCATCGCAGGTGCTTTTAATGCCACGTTTCTAGTTCGAGAAAACATCGGCCAGTTTACTTTGGTCCCTGGACTGCTTTGCCTGGTTGCTTTTGCCTTTATTACGCTGCCGCTGATTTTACAGGGCTTTACCCCCAAGGCCTTTCAGGTTGTTGTTGCGACCAGCACGCTGGCTGTGATTGGCGTTAGTGTCAGCACTTTGGGCGCTACGCTAACCGGATCTTCTGACTCGGCAGGAGGAACGGTGGCTGGAGTTGTTTTGCTGGTGGTTAATTCCGTTTTACTCACGATTGCAGGTGCTGTGGGCGGACGGCGGCTCATTGGGTTTTATGCCTGCTTTTCGGCAGCGATCGCAGCCCTCACCTACCCGATTACCTATATCGCCACCATCCGCAGCGTCGCCGCTGGCACACCTGGTCTGTTGAATCGGTTGGTCATACTGGTTGTCATCGCAGAGATCTTAATCGCCGGGGCCTATGTTGCCCGTCAGGTGCTAGCTGGAGACGAACGGTTTGCCCTGGTCCATAAAATAGCCACAGCCTTTACAACCATCGGCGGGACCTGCTTCCACGGTGCTAATTTAACCCGTGCCGATTTTACCCAGGCCACATTGCCCTGCACTTGCTTCAGCAATGCCACGTTGAAGCATACCCGGTTCTACCAGGCTCAGCAGCTCAATAGCGCCCATCTTGTACACACCATCCTGGCGCATCCCCGGGTTCGGCAGCTGGCGACTACTTACAACGGCCATGGGCAAACCTACGAAGGGCTGAATCTTCAGGGCATCCATCTCACCAAAGCAGTGCTCAGCGCCGCTAACTTCACCGGCAGCAACTTAAACCATGCCCTCTTGAATGAGAGTCTTTTAGAGCGCGCCAATTTGAGTCAAGTTAGCGCTGTTGGTACCAGCTTTCAGGCAGCGCAGCTTACTGGCAGTTGCCTGGACGCCTGGAACATTGACAGCACCACGCGGTTAGACGACGTGAGCTGCGACTATGTTTATCTGCGTCAGCAGCAGCAAGAACGTCGGCCTAGCAGCGGTCTGTTTCAGCCGGGCGAATTTGCCAAACTCTTTCAAGAGATTATCGATACTGTTGATCTGATTTTTCAAGGTGGGATTGATTGGCAGGCGCTACGAGAGGTACTGGATGCGGCCAGCTCGCAGCAGTCAACGGCTCAGCAGCCGTTGACCATTCGCAGCATAGAAAACAAAGATGATGGTTTATTTGTCGTGCGGGTGGATACGCCAACAGGGGCCGATAAGGAGAGCCTTCACCAGCAGCTTACTGAGCAGTATCAACAGGCGCTAAATCGATTGGAGACGACCTATCAAGCGCAGCTGCGGGCAAAGGAAGAACAGGTTGAAATGTACAAACAGCATCAGGCAGATTTGAGTGCGATCGCTCAATCTCTCGCTAGCTGTCCAGTCACTTTACCTAACCCGACATACGCTCTGTTCAATAAGCCAGCTAGTAAGCTAGTCACACTCAAATTTAGCGCAGCGCAGCCGACAGCAAACAGCCCTATTCTCACAACGCTACAAATCGGGCATGAGGGGCAGCTGCCCTTTCTGGAAAAAGTTGGTACGCTTCCCGCCATCGACAGACTCTGTGAGCAATATCAGCAGTGGCAAACCAGCTATCGTCACCTGATTCAATTCAACAGTAGCCGGATCCATTGCTCGCCAACTCAAGTTACCAACATCAGCATTCAAAGCATTCAACAGCAGCTACAGCAGCACACAGCGACCATTCATCGCAGCTTTAACCAATGGCTCAGCGCCGAGGAGTTTCGCCCCCTGAGAGAAAACATTCTCGAAAATCTCGCCCCAACAGAGACCGTTCGGATTGTTATTAGCACAGACAATCCTCAAATCTGGCAGCTACCCTGGCAGCACTGGAGTCTGTTAGAACATTATCCCAATGCGGAAATTACTTTCGGCAGCCATCAGTATACGCAGCAAGCACCTTATCTACGTAGGCCTTGTTTGTCCGAAGAAACATCTCGAAAAACTAAGATTTTATGTGTCTTGGGCGATAGTCAGGGCATTGAGATCAATACCGACTGTCAGCTGCTCAAACAGCTACCGAATACCCAGGTTACGGTGCTTACTGAGCCTACTCGTCAGACGCTCAATGACCATCTCTGGGAGCAGTCTTGGAATATTCTTTGCTTTGCAGGACACAGCAATACACAAGCCGGGCAGGGGTATCTTCGCCTGAATGCCACTGACACACTTAGCTTGTCAGATATTAGCCACGCGCTGCGCCGGGCCAGAAATGGTGGGCTTCAGCTGGCTATCTTCAACTCATGTGATGGGTTAGGCCTTGCGCAAAATCTCTCTCATCTCTGTCTGCCGCACATGATTGTAATGCGAGAACCGGTTCCCGATTTGGTAGCCCACGCTTTTTTGAAGGGATTCTTGAATGCCTTTGCCAGTGGACAGCCGCTGCCACAGGCTGTTCGTGACGCGCGAGAAAAACTACAGGGCCTAGAAGACCGGTTTCCCTGTGCTACCTGGCTCCCTATTTTGTGCCAGACGGCGGCAACGGCACCGCTGACCTGGCAGCAGCTGAGCCCAATGCCCGTTGGAAAGGAGCTCAGCGAAAATTTGGAAAGGGATTTAAGCGCGAATTTGTAGAAAACACCATGTTTACCGTAATTGATATGAAAATCAATGCTTTTTCCGAAATCTGCGATCGCACGCCAGTAGTGATAAGTATCCACTAGCACTAGCATTCAAACCTTCCAAGCAGTAAGCGCCAAGCTTTTCAACAATTCTGTTTAATCAACCCTATCCTATCAATTCTGTTCAATCGTTCCTGTTTAATCGTTATCTCCTATGTCTATCAAACGGTTCGCTACGGTCGGTACTGTTCTTGCTCTCGGTGCGATCGCATCTTCATTCAGCCTGAGCGCCATAGCCCAAGTCATGCGGCCCCAGTCCATGCTCAACGCTTTGGGCAGACAGTGCAGCCAAGTCACCGAAGTCACCTACCACTCTCAAAGACTTCTGGCCCCTGATGGAAAACAACAGGTCCATGTCGAAGGCGTCTTGCGCAAAACCGTGAATCCTACCAGCCAGCTCAGACAGTCAGATACAGAAGGCTTTTGCTACCCGGACGTTCGCGAGACCGTGACGCGTGAGATGGTCATTCAGAATGCGGATAGCACAAAAGTATTGAGCGATCGCCCCTACGAAGAAGGCTACGTTATTTACCAGCCTCGCTCTTTTTCTTCAGACAGTCGCTTTCTCGCAGTTGACCTACAAGTTACCTACACGGGCGGCGCTCCTGGCCACTACGTTCTCTTTATGGACTTAGAAAACGACCAGGTCATTCAAACCCCAGACATCTGTGACAATTTGGCATTCGAGAGCTACGTCGGCTTCGCCTCTAAAACCGAAGCCGTGGTTCTCTGTCAGGATTACGGCGACCCTGGCGAACCGTCTTCTGGCGAACCGTCTTCTATTGAACGATTCGAAACTGTCAATTTGCTCAACGGCAGCGTGCGCCAGCTAGAGGGCAGACCTGATGACCTCGCTGGCTACGGCAGCATCACTCGCGAATTTGAGGTGACTAAAGCACAGGCATTTGAATAAAGCGGGTTTGTATGAAGCCGGACTGTGCCAGTGGCAGTTTTGGTTCGCAACTAAGCACATGCTTTAAGGTTGAGCGGAACAGAGAGAGCGACCGGCTAAAGTAGGCTCAGACTTCTCGTAGCAGCGCCTTACAGCCACTGCGAAAAGTCACGGTATCGCCGCAGACAACAATTCAATTACGATTGGTCAGTAGTGGTCAGTTCAAGGAGTTGGCCTGACAGGTAACTACATCAAATGCGGCGTGGATAAATTAATAGTATCGCTAGTCACAAAAGTCTTCTTTACCTGGGTGCAACGCGCGGGCGAGAACTGAGCATGTGACTGCCATCTACTATCCATCAGCACCTCACGTCTGTCACATGAATCATGAAGAAATCGCATCGTTCGGCTACCCAACCCAGAGCTTTCAAGCTGTGGAAGGCAACACTCGGCTTACTCGGGGGTCTGGCCGTATTAACCCAAGCTGATGCAGCTTTTGCGGGCATGTGCCGAGCTGAGCTGCCCAGAAAAATCGATGCGATCGTCAATGGCTATACGCTCGATGGCGCTAACGTTGGCATCCTGATTGAAGACGCCAACCCGGACACTCGCACCCTTTACGCTCTGCGCGCACAAGAAAAGTTTGTCCCTGCGTCTAACGTCAAACTACTCACCACTGCCGCCGCCCTCCACAACCTCGGCCCTGATTTCACAATTCGCACTTCTGTTTACGGTCAGCCCAGCAGCCCAGAGCAGGACCTCTATGTGGTGGGTCGCGGCGATCCGGACTTTACCAGCAATCAAATCAATCTGCTTTCTGGTCAGCTAAAGCAGCAGGGCATCCGCCGGGTCAACAGTCTGACGGCTGTAGATAACTACTTTATGGGTCCGGCGGCTAACCCCTACTGGGATGAAGAAGACTACCGCGCAGGCTACGGCGCACCGGCTAATAGCTTAATTCTGAACCGCAATGAGCTTGGCTTTACCTCCATTCCGGGTCGGGTGGGGCAACCGCTGAGCATTGTGTGGGATCGCCCCGAGTTTGTGCGCGGCTGGCGCATAGAAAATAATTCTCGTACCGTCAGCGGCGGCAATGAGTTTATTGATGCGGGTCAAAGGCCGGGGCAAAAGGTGATGAACGTTCGCGGTCAGCTGATTGCTGGCACAGCCAGCGACAACAGCTCTATTGCCCTGCTAGATCCTGGTAACTACTTCGCAGAGCAGTTTCAACAAAGCCTCAATGCCTATGGTCTGTCCACGGCTCGCAGCCAAGTGTCTACAGCAAACCCGCCCGATGGCCTAGTTGAACTTGCAGCGATTCAATCTCCGCCGCTGCGAGCCTTCATTGACCCCACCAATCTGTATAGCGTCAACATCTACGCCGAGTCTATGCTCAAAACCTTGGGCCGCAGCGTAGAACCGACTACTCAAAACGCCTACACCGCTGGCGCAGCTGCTGTTAGCCAGGTGCTTACCGATCTTGGCGTGCGCCCTGATAGCGTCAGCATTGTCGATGGTTCTGGCCTTTCGCGCCGTAACCAGGCCACCCCTGAAGCCTTTGTCGATACGCTTCAGGCCATGGCTAAGACTAGCAACGCCGCTATTTATCGCAACTCGCTCGCGGTTGCTGGCCGCAGCGGAACTTTGCGCAATAGAATGCGTGGAACCAACGCTGAAGGGCGATTTCAGGGTAAGACCGGGACGCTTAGCGGCACTTACACCCTCAGCGGCTACCTGAACCCGCCCAATCATCCGCCCCTGACGCTCAGCATTTTGGTTAACGACACCGATGCAAGGGGCCGAGACGTTCGCAGCTTGATTGACCAAATCATCACTCACGCGGCCAACTTAGACGATTGCTAAAACTCGGTTGCGCCGTTAAGCTCGACGACTAGCAAGTTACACCAGCGCTGGACATGCATTATGTCCAGCGTTTTTGCTGCTTTTTAGTTACAGGGCAGTGCTGGTTTGCATTGGCAATCTCAGCTTACGTATTCTCTTTTGCACTGATTCTCTTTGCACTGATTCTCTTGATGCTGACTGTCTTGAACTGACGCTGTTATCACTCATTTCCTAAAGCAATCCATAGTCTGGAGAAGTCCATAAAAGTAGTCGCTTTACGAAGATCTAAGGTATACAACTACGTACCTGAGAAGTCCGGATCGAAACTTAATTTCAGGTAAAACGAGCTGCTAGCAATTTGCTTTTTCGTAGAGGTTGCTAGCAACGGTTGCTCTTATTGCATCGACAGAGCAGCTTTCATTGACCATTTTCAAGTAGAAAGGGTTTTCAATCGTAATGGTTTCAACTTTTAATCAGGGACTAGAAGAATTAGGCGCATTCGAATCAGGAAAGCCATCAGGAGATCCTGGTCAATACAGCGTTCAAAATACGCTGGGTTTCACAGGAAAATATCAGTTTGGCGAAGCACTGCTGATCGATCTGGGCTACTATCAGGCCGATACTTATTACGGCGCGGGTGCCAGCACAAACTTATGGCAGGGGACCTGGACAGACAAGGCTCGACAGTTTAGCGTCCAAAGCATTGAAGACTTCAAAAACTCTCCTGAGATTCAAGAGACAGCGATTCGTGACGCCTTCCAACTCAATTGGGAAATCATTGAAAGAACGTTAGGTGACTCAGGCAAAACCGTTGAAGATTTTATCGGCAAGACTGTTAGCTATAACGACGGAGGAACAGAAAAGACAGTCACGTTCACTGCTTTCGGCATGCTGGCCGGGGCTCATCTTAGAGGCCCCTATGGGTTAGCTAACCTGCTATTGAACGGAACGGTGTCGGTAGACGAATACGGCACTTCTATTCTTCGATATGTAGATGAGTATGCTGGATATAGCGTTCCTACGAGTATTACCGGAGGCGTCAATTTCACGCCAACAGACAATACGCCTACACCACCAGTAGCACAGCCGCCTGTAGCGCCACCGCCAGTAGCTCCTCCGGTTGAGCCGCCTACCGCACCCGAGCCAAATGACAGTCTACTGGGTAGAGATGGTGTCGCAGACAGCTTTGAATTTACCTGGAATTGGGGAAATCAGAGCAGCATTCGCAACTTCAACCCCCTCGAAGATGAAATCAATCTTAGGAACTTCTGGACCGATTACACTCAGTTTGATATCTCACAGAATGGTCAGGACACTGTCATTAATTTAGGCAAATTGAACAATCAAAAGATTGTTTTAGAGGATGTTGCGCTCTCTGAGCTAACGGCTAAAAACATTACTGGGGTCAGTGGCCAATCGCCTTTAGCCAGTGATGCGATCGCAAACCCAATTCTCTAACTGGACTCCAGGTTGATATACGCTCTCGACAAATCCATACGGGCCAAATCATCTGCATGAACGAGCACCTGTAGATAGCCCGCATCGCCAAACCATAAATCGACCGCACCGCTAGAGTTAACAAATAGCAGATTCTGCCAGCGCTGGGCATGCGTCATGTCCAGCGTTTTTCGCTGCTCGTAGTTGTAAAGCCACTTTGGGTTCACTTCTCGCACAACGTAGGCATCTTGTCGTGGGTCGTGGCCGATACCGGCTGCGTGTCCTAAGAGCTTACCAATGCTATTTGGACCGATACCGTTTTTCGAAAAGGCTCTTGCTAACTCATCCAGCGGTTCTTCATCTATTGTTAGATCGGTACAGAGCCTATAAAAATCATCCGTTGCCCAACGGGGTATATCCGGCGCTAGATTAAACGTCAGCTTGTGGGGCTTTAGCGTCTCGTACCAGTCTGTCGCCATTTCTTCTGGGTTTGGAAGAGAAACTGACTGTAGCGCCTCCTCTCCATCCCAAAAGAGAATTTGCTCAGCCGCATTTTCTCCTTCGCTCACAAACAGATAAAGCATCCCGCGCGGCGGAAAAGGACTCTCTGGAAACTGAGGCAGCTGAGCAAAGTTTATTTGCAAAATAAAGCACAGAGCTGCATCATAGGCTGTGCTTTTTGGCCAGGCCATAGAAACCGGCAAATCCGGCGTGCCCCCTATCCGGCTCTGTCCTATTTCTCCTTGACCGGCCTGCTCCAGACTGAAGTAAATAGCAGGCTTAACGCTATCGAGAATGGCGTCCTGGTGTTCTGATAGCCCGTACTGCTCAATTAACGCTGTCAGCGGCTCTGTGTTCATATCTATACTCATACAATTTCTGTAATAGGAAGATATCAAAAACGAAGCCAGAAAACGAAGCCAGAAAACGAAGCCAGATGGGTTCAAAGCGATGTCTGGAGTCATGTCAATCCATAAAGCAAAATTCTCCAACGCTCGTAATGGCACCGGAGAATTTTAGTGAGGAATGCTTTGGCAGATTAAGATGCCTGGACGAGACTAGGACTTAGAAGCCTCTAGCTTTTCTGTTTCGGTTGCAGCTTCAATGCGATCGCCCTCAGCCTGATTCAAGCCAAGCTTGCTACCGGCACCTGCAATTTTGCCTTCGACATCGTTTCTAGCAAAGTAGCCCAAAATAAACGTGCTAACAAAAGACAGCACAATGGGGCCAAAGATAAACCCGAGGAAACCGGTTACGGCAAAACCGGGGACGACCAAAGAGGCCAGCCAGAAACAAAGACCGTTAACCACCAGCGAGAACGCACCGAGCGTAATAAAGGTCACTGGCAGCGACAACAGTTTTAGGACCGGCTTAATAGAGCCATTCACAACGCCCAGAGACACCGCAGCTAGTAGCGCTGCCGGAAAGGTGGCAATGCCCACACCCGGAACAATCAGGTCAACTACCAACAGGCTCAAGGCAGTGGCCAGCGTCGTAACGAAAAATCCCAACATACTTTTTTCTCTTCTTTTTAAAGGTGAACAATGAAAGATTTAAGTGAAAAAGAAGTAGTGACTAGGTAGGACTAATCTCGGCAGTTTCGTAGTGCTTGGCAATGGCCCAAATGGCGTGGATGCTGCCAGGAACCCAGCCGAGGAAGGTCAGCGGCAGGTTGATAAAGAAAGCGGGGCTGATGCCATAGGTGAGAAAAACGCCCAGAGGGGGTACCAAAATGCCCAGGCCGTATCGAATGAGTTTACTCATAATTGTTATCTCCTTAGTTACTTTTAAAGCTTGACAGAATTAAACAAACAATAGTGTGTAGAAAACCGGCCTTACCACTACCAAAAGGAGTGAAGCGACGGTTTTTACTACTTTAGACAGAGGGTTTTGTACGCAGTTTGGAGAAAGTTTCTGTTTCATGACAAAAAGAGTCTTAGAGTCTCTTGGAGGATGTTGAACGCAGCGAACACCTCAAAACAGACCTTCAGCATGGAGCTTCGAAGCAAATCTCTTGACTCGGCGCAAAAACCAGCCTATCTTCAATAGCTAAGGCTGTGATAGTCCATCACAGTCCGATTCCGTCAGAACTCATTTGACTTAGCGCCGTCGGCAGGTGCGGGAACACCGACCGACAGCTAACTTGCGAACTGTCCAAGCCAGTCCGAAAGCTGAAGCTACTTTAGCTCAGCAACCTCGACTTGCACCACATTTTGCGATGTTGCTGAGCCAATTGGGTTCTGGTTTCCTAACCCAACGCACATTCAGCGGAGACCAGACACTCATGACTATATCCACCGTAGCGGGCGCAACAGCGTCCACAGATCCTAGTGCCGTTTTAGACGCCGTTCCACTGGCAGCTGCGCCGAGCGAACCCAACCTAGAAGCGGTTCGCCATATGCTATTTGGCACCCCAACCGCACTGCAAATCACCATTAAGCGACTCCACAAGCTCGGCTACGCCGAACCCAACGACTGGAGCCGCCCTATCTCTACCGGTAGACCGGGCGAAGTAATGGCGATACTGACCAAACGAGTAGACGTTTCTGCATAGAAAACGCCGTAGAGGCAGGCTGAGAAGCTTTACGACTGCTCAGCCGCCTCGATACTCCATTGACTTGTCTAAACTGCTATCTTCTATGTAGATAAACTCACAGCCGTCATAGGTAGCTGTCATGTTACAAGCCATTCGCCAACAAACTATCGTCAAAACTGGCGGCATTATTGAACTTGTGTCTACCGACCTACCAGTCGGCGCGTCTGTAGAGGTCATTGTTGTTGTGAGCGACAGCCAAGAAGCAGTCGAAGCAGTCGATGAGGATGAACAATGGACCGACTTTTATGAGAATGTTGTAGGTGCCTGGGAAGGCAACCAAGAGATCAGCCAGATATTCGAACAGATAGAGAGAGAACGTCATTCAGACCGTAGTGGCGAGACGCCCTTTCTTCAGGATAGTGATAGCTTTTCTTGATGAGTGCGATCGCTAATGTATTTACTCGACACCAATATTTGTGTGGCTGTTATCAAAGGTGAGCGTGCCGTGCTAGACGCGTTCAAACCAAGACGCAATGACTGCGCATTACCTATCATTGTCGTTTCAGAACTGTACAAGGGGGCTTACTGCTCAACCAAGATTGCCAGCAATCTAAAAACGATTAATGGGTTGATACGAAGGCTACCGATTATTAATTTTGACAGTGACGCCGCAGAAGATTCCGGACGCATTCAATCAGAACTGAGAAAAATCGGACGACCAACTGGCGATATGGATGCTTTAATTGGCGCGATCGCTCGCTCTAACTCAGCAACGCTAGTCACTCACAACACAGCAGACTTCCAAAGCATCCAGGGGCTGAAGCTAGAAGACTGGCTTTCCTAACAGCCTCTTTATTGCGATCGCTTACGACCGCTGCAAAACACCCAAACCTTCTAACAGCTGCGGCTCCTCTTCTAGGGCGATTTTTGCGATCGCTAAATAATCACTCAACCAATCTTGCAGCTCATCTAGCGCCGCATCTCTCTTTTGCGTCGCCGCCTGCGCCTCACCCTTCTCTTTTTCTTGCGCCAGATTCGCGGCTTCAATCGCTTCAACTTCTTTCAGCCCAGCCTTCAGCTTTTGCTCAGTAATACCAAACTCCGCCAGGTCTTTCAGAATCGCCTTACTGGCCAGCGCATTCTTATAAAACTGTGTCGATTGAACCATCCAGCCAGAGAGCGTACGCTTACGAGAACCGCCAAGGTCTAGCTGAGTGCTAACGCCAGAATTGCGTTTGAAGACAACGCGAGCAACTTTAACAAAACGGATGTAGGTCTTTTTGGCAATTTCCCATGCTTCATTCAGCGTTGCAGTGGTGGAAATTTGTTCGCCTGCTTCGATAGTTTGGGCGAGCTGAGCGGCAGCAGCAGTGTTGTAGAGCTTTTTGCCTTGCTGAATGCGAGCGGAGGTATAGCCGAAGTCGCTGAGGTATTCGAGGATTTTAGGATTGTTGAGGGCGTTGTCGATAGCGAGTTGGGCTTGGCTGAGGAGATTGTCGATGCTGCGATCTAGAGACATGGGTAGCTGTCCTTGTAAGTGTGATGCAGCTTCAGCTTGCCCACCCACCATTAGTGGGTACACAGCACAAGCAGAATTGATGCTGGATGATACAGAGAAAATGATGTGTGGAGCGGAATTGATGCTGGGCAGTGTAAAAGGGTTGCAGTGTGGAGCGGAATTGATGCTGGGTGTGGTGATTGGATAGCTGAGGGATGCATTTTTGTTGCAGAGGGGTTGGGTGCGATCGCACTCCGGCTGTGGATAAATGCTGAGAGGATGAGAGCGATCGCAAGGCCACTCCTTTGGAGTATCACAGCCACAATAGCGGTCATTTTTCTAACAAGCTGCAATAATCAGCTATGGAAAGCAGGTTTTAAGTCATGGTACAAACGCCTATAAAAACCCTCACTCTAGAAGATTTTTTGCAGCAGCCCGAGACGAAGCCTGCAAGCGAATATATTGATGGACAAGTTATTCAAAAGCCTATCCCGAAGACAGCTCACAGCGGTATCCAGGCAGGTCTTATCAAAGTCATTGATCCGGCGCTGACGCCTAGCAAAATGGGCAGAGCTTTTCCCGAACTAAGATGCACCTTTGAGAGTCGTTCCATTGTGCCTGATGTCACAGTCTTACCGTGGGCTAAAATTCCTCGGGACGACAAAGGCAAGCTTGCAGATGAGCTTTTTACCGCGCCTGACTGGATGATTGAGATTCTGTCGCCGGGGCAGAGTCAAATGAAGGTTTTCAAAAAGATTGCACATGCGCTGTCGCATGGTACACAGCTAGCATGGCTAATTGATCCTGATGAAGAGTGTGTGGTTGGCTACACGCCTGATTCACCGGCGGTGCTGTACGAGGCCCCTGATGCACAGTTGCCTGTGCCAGCTTTTGCTATAGATTTTCAACTGACTGTTGCAGAGCTAGTAGGCTGGCTTTATGAGTAGCATAGATGGCTGATGCAGGGTAACTAATAGAAGGAAACGAAAGGTTCTTACTCGGTTGCGTCAGTCAACCGGTTAAGCTGTTTTGTTGCCCAGTCACGGAGTTTTTCATCAATGTCATTTTGGGCTCTGTCTTGGAGGAGTTCTGTGGTTTTAGGATGATCGGGATATTGCTGAACGATGACTTGGAGGGCTATTTGGCGAGGATTGTCTTGCCAATCGTATTCTCTTTCGAAGGGATCGTTGAGGGTGCGATCACACCAGAATTCAAACAAAGCTGAATCGCTCTCCCAACCTCTCGCTAATTCCTGAACTGCTGCGCTACGAACAATCCAACTCACATCCTCTTGAGCACAGGTTTTAATCCAAATCGAAGTATTCAGTCCCTCCCTCCAACCTCTCGCTAATTCCTGAACTGCTACCCTACGAACAGTCCAACTCACATCCCCTTGAGCGCATGCTTTAATCCAAGTCAAAGTATCTGAATTTTCTCTCCAGCCTCTTGCTATAGCTCTTACTGCGGCGCTCCGAGCATCTACAACTTTGTCCTCTTGAGCGCATATTTTGAGAATATTCAATACATCTAAATCTTTTCTACGACTCTTCCCCAATTCTTGTATTGCAGAGATTCGAACAGCCCCACTTCTACCCTCTCGAGCACGGTTTTTGAGAATATTCAACACATCTAAGTCTTCTCTCCATCCCTTCGCTAACTCTTGAACCGATACATCCCGGACATCTACGTTGTGATCTTCTATAGCAATATTTTTGAGAGTATTCAGCACATTCAAGTCTCTCTGCCAGCCCTTCGCTAACTCTTGCACTGCCGAACTTCGAAAAAACAAAATATCATCTTCTAGAGAGCAGTATATGAGGATCATCACCACAGCTACATCTTATAACCCACCCATTGCCACCTATTGAAATGCTATTTCTATAAAATCAAATTGTTGGCTCTCCATAGCAAGATTTTTAAGAATATTCAGTGCCTTCGGATCTGTCTGCCAGCCTTTCGCTAGCTCTTGCACTGCCACTCTTCGAGTAGTGTAACTAGACGAATATCGTCTAGCAATTCTGTTAAGCCAAGCAAAGGTTTCTGGGGTTTCCCCCCAGCTACGCACGATTGATGCGATTAAAGATTTCGTATAATTTACCGGACTATTAGAACTATAACTTTCTACACATTGTTTCATTCTCTCTAGCAGTAGGCTAGCAGGCTGTACAACTTCATTTCGAGCTCTCACCTCTACTAAACAATCTGCAGCTAATAGAAGACTATCAATCCCGGTTATAGAAATATCACTGGTAGGATCATAATCCAGCGAGATTTCGTCCCATTCCTCAAATTCGTAAGTCTGAGAGGCTGTAGCACTATCAAACTGATCAAGTAAGTATTCAATAATAGCTCCAACAAAGCGAGGCTCTACCATACCAGCAATCAATCGCAAAACCTCATCCCAAGCTTCGTTTAAGAAGTATTCACCATACAGTGCCTTCAAATCTTCTTTCTCAAGCATTCTCTCCTTCTCAAATTGATAAACAAATTCACTTGCACAAAAATATTCCAAAAACGTGAGATGAACGAATGCATAGCTATCAGCTCCGAGATAACACAAAATGAAGTTGCGCGCCCGCAATTGTTCAATCATCACCCTCGCCACCGGACGTGCCCTATCCACATCCTGCTTCTTCAAATACGCCGTCAAAATCTCCTCCAAATCATCCCGGCTAATCACATTCCCCGATAGCCCCTGCTCATTCGCCTGCATATGATGCGCCACCTTCCGCAACATCGCCTGCTTATCTCGCACATCAATTTGCCAATGCTTCAAGTCTGCCTGCTCATAAAGCTTCCCCTCCACATCCCACTGATACAGCAGCACCTTAGAAGCTTCCTCATACAACCGAGCTCGATCTCTCGGCAGCTCCTGATTACGATTCAAAATCGCCATCATCGTCAACAGCAGCGGATTTCCTGCTAGCTCCCGAATCGCCTTGGACTCCTCAATCGCCCGCTGCAACCGCCCTTGCTTTCTCTCTCTTTCTTCCTTCTGGGCTTTCGTAAACGTCAGCGCATGCCATCGCTCCAAAAAATCCTCAATCTGTTCGTCATTCAAATCCTGCAACATATAGTGCGCAAACTCCGCCTGCCGCAAGGTCTCCGATTTGTACCCCAGCCATCGAGACGTCACCACCATCTGCACCGCTGGGTAGCGATTGCTAAACCGATGAATATCCGTCACCACCGCCTCCCGTAGCTTCGAATCAAACACCTCATCCACCCCATCAAACAGCGCTACTGCCCGCCCAGTCTTCAATAGCTCATTCAGCTCAAGCTGATTCAACCGGCAGGCCGTATTTCCCCGATGCAAATACTCCAAAAAATCATTACAAATCCCCTTATCCTTATCCTGCGCATACAGCCGCAGTTCAATCAAAAGCGGAATCGGCTCACCTTTTAGCTTCGCCAGCGACTTATCCGCCCAGCTCAACGCCAAAGCCCTCAGCAGCGTGGACTTTCCCGACCCCGGATCACCCAAAATCACAGAGCGCAGAATCGGATCATCCCATTCCAATCCCACTACACCTCGCACCGACTCAACCGGCCTCTCCGCATAGCGTCGCCGCCGCTCTTCTAGCACATCCACCGACAGCAACGGATCAATCTCACCCGCAGCCTGCAATTCCAGCAGCCGCTCCTTCGGCAGCTCATACATCTGCGGCGCAAACTCCGCGCACTCCCGCACATCCTGCGCCACAAAAATCTTCCACAGGCGCAAGTTGTCATACGCCGCTCCTGTCGTATCCAACGAGTCCAAACTCAAACTGCCGAACTTCTCCTTCAGCGACTCCTGATACTCCCGCAAATCAAACTGAACCGGCACACCCACCAGCGCCTCATTGCTCTCCTGAATCGCCTGCTGCTGATCCAGCTCCAGCTGCCGAGCTAGGTCCTCATCCTGCCGAACCAGGCCCTTCACTCGCCGCACATAGTTCCTTGCCAATTCATCCCACTCAAACGCGTCAGGAAAAGTAGAAGGCGGCGTCAGCGTATTCCACGTATCCGGCAACAATTGCCAATCAATCTTGTTCACCCCAGTCTCAAAAGCTCGGCATAGCTCGCGCCTCACGGACTCTGTAGCAAGCAACTGTCCCAAAGGCTTGTCAAACTCATCGTGCTTAACCAGCGCACTCGGCAAGCCGCAATTTTCCAACTCATCGTCAAAAAGCTTAACGAAGTTCTTAAGCGCCTGTTTCACAGCCTTTTTCAAAGCATCCGGTGCACTCTGAGCCAATCCATCATCAATCCCTTGCTTCAGCCGGTCTTTGCACCAATCTTCAGCAGCAGCCTTCGCCAGTGGTCCAACAACTTCTTTCAGCACCACACCCAGCTGAGCCAGCATCAGAGATTCCAGCATGTTCTAAATCAGTAAGCTTCATCTACACCGATACCATGCCACCTATCGACAAAAATTGCTGTGAGCCACCATCCCTCATCCAAAAACTTCAAAATACTTCAAAACATCGCGCAACAAGCAAGCAGCCAGTTAACAACAGAGAGCGTCAACCGCACCCCCATCGTTAAAATAAAAAGACATCGATTCATTAATTTTCCAGGTAAGCCATGACCGCATTACCAGACATCAAAACCACAACAAAACCACAGGTCGATCCCGTTACCCTAGAACTTCCCGCACTCTCCCGCTCCGCCATAGACGAGCTGTACCACTTCCTCCAATATCTACAGTTCAAACATCAAATAGACCTCGAACCCGCCATCGAAGCCATCGAAGACGAAATCGACGTTTTTGATGCTGACGTAGCCTTACAAGACCCCGGAGAAGATGTGCCCTGGGAGAACTTAAAGCAAGAGCTAGGGCTGTCGTGAGCTATCAGATTATTTTCAAGTCTGCCGCTGCGAAACAGCTCAAAAAACTACCAAAATCAGTTCAACAAACCCTACGTCCCCTCATAGACAAGTTGGCAGAAAATCCTAGACCATCAGGATGTAAAAAGCCGAAGGGTAGGCCAGATCAGTACCGTATACGCTCCGGAAGCTACCGGATAATCTACAGCATTCAAGACACAGAACTCATTGTGAAAGTTATCAGCCTGGGGCACAGAAGAGACGCGTATGAAAAATAAGCACTACGAGCTGATTGATTAACATGTTCCAAACCACCCGTCGCCGCCTCGCCCTCTGGTACACCGCCGTCACCGCCATCCTGCTCCTGCTCTTCGCAACCGGCGTTTACGCCTACGTGCGCACCACCCTCGTCGAACGCGTTGACGACACCCTCAACCACGTCATCGAAATCGTCGAACGCTCCCTCATCATCGAACCCGCCGACCCCACCGAGCAACAAAACAGCCACCCCACCATCGGCAGAATGCTCACCCCCACCGGCATCACCGCCCCCAGCCTCCACGTCAACATCGAAGCCAGCTTCCGCAACAGCGAAGAAGCCAGCGAAGACGACCGCATCGACCTCGAATGGTTCGACGCCGAAGGCAACCTGCAATGGACCACCTTCGCCAAAAGCCACGGCATCCCCCTCCACGTCAACCCCAAAGGCGAAACCGTCATCCCCACCGGCGGCCTCGCCCTACGCCAAATCACCGAACGCATCACCGCCGATGGCCAGCTGCTCGGCTACCTGCGCGTCAGCCACCCCTGGTTCGAAGTCTCCAAACCCAGCCGCCAGCTAATTATCGACCTCGCTCTTGGCAGCACAGTTGCCATTACCGCCGTCGCCTTCATCGGCTGGCTACTCTCAGGGCTCGCGATCGCACCCGTCATCACCTCCTACCAGCAGCTCAAACAATTCACCGCCGACGCCTCCCACGAACTGCGCAACCCCATCGCCGTCATCCAAACCAACGTCCAGGTCGCCCTCACCGATCCCGACGAACAGTTCCAGCGCAGCCAGCTCGAAGTCATCGAACGCCTCACCCGCCGACTCGGCAGACTGGTTGACGATCTGTTGTTCTTAGCCCGGCAAGAAAGCGGCCTCATCCCCATGCAGCCAGAGACCGTAAATCTCTCCAACCTGCTAAAAGACGTCTTTGAAGAACAGCAGGCGATCGCCCAAGAAAAATCCCTCACGCTTCGCTACGCCCCATCCCCTATTCCCCCTCTTCTTCAGGGCGATCCCAACCAGCTCACCCGCCTATTCACCAACCTAATCGCCAACGCCATCCAATACACCCCGCAAGGCAGCATCACAATCAGCCTTAGCAGCACAGCCAGCCAAAACGTCATCGCCATCGCAGATACCGGCATCGGCATACCCAGCGAAGACCTCACCCACATATTCGATCGCTTCTACCGGGTTGATCCCGCCCGCAGCCGCAGCGCCGGTGGCTCTGGGTTAGGGCTTGCGATCGCCAAAATCATCACCGAAAACCACCAGGGCCAGCTCACCCTCACCAGCGAACCCAACCAGGGCACCACCGCCACCGTCACCCTCCCAGCAAAAACAACAGCCCCAAAAACCAAATCTCTACCAACAGCAAAAAGCGCCTAGCCGTCCTTCCACAGCAAAGCGCTTTTCTCAGAAGCTATTAGCGGTCAGCCGGTCAGCAGCCGAGCGCAAATCAACACTACTCAGCGAGCAACATACTCACATCTGGCGCAAACGTCTTCTCTTCAGGCATACCCACCTCACCCATCGGCGTCGCCTCCGACTGATTAAACGAATACATCACCCCACCGGCATTGCCAACCCGAATCGTCATCGACTTATCCGCCGCCCAAGAGCGCGTCTCGCCCTGCTCCAAAATGGCCTCAAAAGCTGTTGTCCCATCAGCAATCACCCGCACCCAAGACTGCCCCGTTAGCATCAAATCGACTTCAATCGGCTTAGCCTGCACTTTCGGCGCAGGTTCAGGCTCAGCAGGCGCTTGCACGACTGGCTCCGGTGTAGGCATCAGCTGTTCAATCGCAGCCGGATCCAAAATTGGCTGCGCCGTCATATCTGGCGCGGTGCGCTGCAACAAACCAGACAGGGCACTCACCGCCCCCATAATCAACAGCACATACGCACCATATAGATGGAGCGGGCGCAGCTGAGCCGCTGGCGAATCTTTCCAAGAAGAGCGGGGTGGATTCACGATAGGCCGCGTGAAAAATTGACTTGCGATCGCCTCACCATCCAAACCCAACGCATTGCCATAGCGCCGCAACAGCGCCCGAATATAAATCGGTTCAGGCAAATCCGATAGCTTACCTTGCTCCAAGGCCGAGAGTAACGTCTGACGAATCAACGTTAGCTTTTCAATCGCTTCCAGGGTAAGCCCCCGCTGTGAACGAGCCTGTTTCAACAAACTGCCAATAGAAAGCAACTGCTCTTGCTGCAGCTGCTTTGCGGTCGGTTCTTTAGTGCGAGCTTTCTGCTTCATGGTAAGGCGGGATGGGTAAGGCAAGAAACAAAGGATCAAAGCGTGGGGATCAAAGCCGCTGTGCAGCGCTGTGCCTGAGCTGAGTCACTTCTGTAGCAGTAAGTAAACGGTAGCGGCCCCGAGGCAGATTTTCTAGGGCCAGTGAGCCAATTTGTATTCTATGAAGGGCTGTCACAGGGTGGCCCAAAGACTCCGCCACACGGCGGATTTGACGATTGCGACCTTCTGTTAGCGTCACACTTAGCAGCGCTTTCTTATTCGGCAGCAGTCGTATTAGCCGAACCTCTGCTGGCAGCGTCTGACGATCATCTAGCAGAATGCCCCTACGCCAGCGACGCAGCGTATCTTTGGTCGGCACCCCCAACACCGTCACCTGGTATACCTTTGGCATACCGTGACGAGGATGGGTTAACTGATACGTCAGGTCGCCATCGTTAGTCAGCAGTAAAGCACCGGTCGAGTCAGCGTCCAGACGACCTACCGGATGAATCCCCGCTCCTTTTCGAAGCGAGGTTTCTAGTAAGTCCAAACCCGTCCGCCGCCCTCTCGGATCCGAGCAAGTTGAAACAACGCCTCTAGGCTTATGAAGTAAAAAATAAACGAAGCGGGGAGGCTCGCCAATTTCTACTCCATCCACACAGATACAATCAACGCTGGCATCCGCTTGCTGACCAATCTCTGCAACTTTGCCATTGACAGTAACTCTGCCGTCTGAAATTAATCTTTCAGATTGACGGCGAGAAGCTATTCCCCTTTTAGCGAGAAGCTTTTGTAGCCGTTCAGTCATAAGTACGGACGGTCTAAGTCAAAAGAATCGTCGCTATGCAAAAGTTCCGTAGAAAAACTCAAGCACCTAATAGTTTGTGAATACCTCTTTATTCAAGCAGCTATCTCTAGATATCCACAAGGGGGTAGCACCACTGAATCGATAAGATTTCATACCCATAGTACCGCTACTCTCTACGTAAATGCCGACTCGGCCGCGGATAAACACCGCTAAATACAGCTTTCAGGACATTTTTGCTCAGTTTTGCCGCTGATTTTGATACAAAGATCGCGCGAACTCATCACAATTTCTTTATATTCAATCGCATTAGCAGCGTTACATATGTTTGTACTTACGCACACCTGCACGAACAGCGTCTAAATCCAGCAGCGTACAAATCCAGTGGCTAAGTCGGCTAAGTCAGTGAGATCAGCCGCTTCCCCGGCAGCCACACGCGCAACCAGGCCCCGCCTAATTCAGGATGATTCCGAGCTTCTACGCGCCCCTGATGCGCCTCCACGACTTGCCGCACAATAGCCAGCCCCAAACCAGACCCACTGCCGGGTAGTACAGCGGCACTGGCCGCACTGCCCGGCGCGTTATCAGCGCTATCATCTGCACTAGCGTTGCCCACAGAAGCCTCTCGGCTCCGGGACAAATCACCTCGATAGAAACGGTCAAATACATGGGGCAAATCTTTTTCAGCAAAGCCTTGCCCAGCATCAATGACTTCCAGCAGTATCTCATCTGCACCAGCGCCTTCTACCAGACTCAGACGGGCAAAAATGGTCTGTTGAGTCGGGCTGTACTTCACCGCATTGCTCAACAAATTGAACAAAATACCGTGCATCAGGGTTGCATTAACCGTCAGCACCATGCGCTCAGGGCCGTTGTAATCCAAGGCCAGCTGTTTCAATTTTGCTAGCGGCTCAACGCCTTGCCATACGGTTTGAATCAGCGGGACCAAATCAATATCTGACTCATTTTGCACTTGGCTACGACCCGGCTCCAAGCTGCTCATTTTCAGTACATCATCAACTAACAGGCTCAGCCGAATCACCTCTTTAAGTAGACGATCCACCCAGGTCAACAGGTTAGGCGCCACTCTAGATTGCAGCGTCTCGGCAACCAGCCGAATAGAAGTCAAAGGCGTTTTCAGCTCATGAGCAACGTCAGAAATCCAGCGATCGCGCTGTTGAGCAAGCAGCACGGCCTCCTGCTTATTCTCTAAAAACACGCCGATCTGGCCATCGGGCAAAGGGAACCCGTAGCCTTGCAGTGGGTAGGCAGGTCGCTCTAAGTAGTTAAAGGGATCGGTTGAAATGGAGTTAAACGTCCAGCTTGCCTCACACAGGCGAGCTGTCTGCCGGGTCCGTTCTATGAGCTGATCTAGCTCGTAAGATCGAACCACCGCCAGCAAAAGTCTAGGCTGAGCGTATTCGCCCTGGTCAATATCCAAAAATTCTTGAGCTTTTGTATTGCACCAAAGCAAGCGACTTTCTTCATCTACCTGTAAATAGCCCACCGGGGCCTGCTGCAATAGCTGACGCAAGCTTTGCACTTCAATCGTCAGTGCTTCTAGCTGAGCTTGCCGTTCACCAATAGCACTAGCCAGCTGCGCATCATAACCAAGAGCAGGTATGGGCTGACGATCCTCCAGACGACCTAGCAATCGTCTCAATTTTGCGTCGCATCGTCGCTGATTAGTGACCAGAGCAATCAGTCCGATGGCCAAACCTACGAGAAAACTCAATAGCATAACCATCGCTTCTAGGTCGCCAAGCGTCATAATACAGCAATAAAAAAGGCGCAATCTAAAGAGATCGCGCCTTGATTGAACTAATTGTCGCAACTGCTAATTAAACACGCTGCTAGAGCCAGACTTCAAAGCCAACCTCGATTAAACCTTGCCATCGGTCTCCAGCAGTTTTTGGTCGCTAATACTAGCCGCTAGCAAATACCAGCCGCTAGCAAAAATTAGCGGATAATCGCACCACGATACTTCAGCACATCCGCAGAACGGCGAGCGGGCACGTTTGCCGCACGACGAACATGATACGTAGCACCACGGTAGTGGCCAATTTCTTGAGTTTCTGTGACTTGAACAGCGGGCTTGTTAGTGTTGTACTTTACGCCACGGTATGAAAGTTGCATGGTAATCGCCTCCAAAGGGATTGAAATGTTTAAAGAGGCGCGTTCCTTCAGGGTCTACAACAGAACTTTGCGAACCCTTACTTCCGTCTTTTGCTAAGCAACAGCAAAAAGATGAACGTTGTTCGTTTCTGTATACAATGATACCGTTTTCAATCAAAAATCGTCAATGAGTCTAACTACCTAGTTTTCATTTTTTTACATTTCTTTCAGTTTTTGCTGTTCCAACCTTGAGCCGCTGGCGGCTTAAACAAAAGACAGCTACACAAAACAGCGATACAAAAGACAGCTACACAAAAGGAATCGAGCTACGTCTCAGCGTTCATCGCAGCTTGCAGGGTTGAAACAGGTGCCTGATAAAAGTACTGACGGCGGAATGTTTCTTCTTGAATAGCCAACAAAAATCGTCCCAGCGCAGCCTCTCGGGCCGATGAATCAGCCGGGGAATCAGATAGTTGCGCGTTCTTAGCAGAATAACCAAACCGTATGTCAATAGCCGAGCGTTTAACTTCAAACCCAGCACGTTCCAAAGCAGAAAAGCCCAGCGTTAGAGTGCGATCGCTCAACAGTAATCGCGCACCTAATCGCTCCCGGCTCACTGCCACCTGCTCTCGGCTCAGATACTTCGCTATGCCTAACAGCTGCTTCCACTTCTCAATAGGATCAACCGTCGTAGGCGGCTCGTAGGCTAACGCCAGCGGTTGCGCCGTTTGCTCAGACTGGTGTTGCCACAGCCGCAGATCCTGCCATTGCACCGGACACTGGTCCAACACTAATGCCGTCTCCACAGCAGGTGCCGCTTCGCCTGGGATAGTGCGATCGCGACGAAAATCCAGCAGCCAATCAGCCCTTACTGAATTCGGTCGCACGCGGTCTTTACTAGCGATCGCATCCGCAGTCTCTGATTTAACCGCCGGGCGAATTGCAATCAAGCGCACCTCATACCGACGGCTCCTTGGATGGCTGTTGTAGTCCAACTCTGCCACCACATCCCAGCGCCCAGGGGGCAAATCATCTTTGTAATGTCCCCACCATAGGCCAGGGCATTGGGCGGTCGTACCCTCCGGGCCGCTTTTATCACAGAGCTGAAAGTTCGCTTTGATGTAGCCAACTTTTGAGCCCATTCGATCTTTTAATTTTTGATGCCAAACATTGTCAAACCAACAGTTCTCAATCAATAGCTTTGGCACCGGATTGCCCATACCGCAGGGCTCTAGCAGCTTTAGCTCTTGGAACAAGTCTTTGCCCAACTCAGATACGGTGACAACAAGATCTGCTTTTACAACAGGCACGCTCACAGCTGGGCCCATCTTCTGCCGATACTGCTGATTGATCGCCGCTCGAAATAAAGACAGATTTTCCAAAGGCAAGCTCAGCCCAGCCGCAAAAGGGTGACCGCCAAAACCCGTGAGCAGATGAGATTGAGCGTCAACGAGGTCGTAGAGATCAATCTGATTGACTGAACGCGCTGACCCTCGAATCAAGACAGACTGCTCCGGTTTATCTGATCCCGAGATATCTTGTTCTGAGATATCTTGCTCTGAGATATCTTGTTCTGAGATATCTTGGCTGAGCAAAATAGTGGGTCTGCCGTACTGCTGTGCAACCTGCCCAGCGACCAATCCCAAAACGCCCACAGGCCATTGCGCATCAAAAAGAACAATCACGCTCATCGTTGACATATCGCGATGTTCTAGCTGCCGGTTGACCTGCTGAAGCACATCACTTTGTAAGGCCTTCCGCCTGGCATTGGCAAGCTCGGCCTTACCCGCCAGCTCGCGGCAGCGCTCAGCGTCCTGACTGGTCAATAGCTCCACACAGAAGCTGGCCTCTCCATAGATACGGCTAACTGCGTTGATGCGCGGGCCGAGGCCAAAGGAAATGTCTGTGGGGCGATCGCCTGCTCGCCGACAGAGGGTCAATAGCTTTGCCACACCAGGCCGTGTAGGTTGCGTCGCCTTTAAGTGCGTTTGCAGCTGAGCAATACCTATCTGAGCAAGGTACCGACAGTCTCCTTTCAGTTCTACCAGGTCGGCAATCAAGCCAATTGCGACCAAATCAACCAGTTCACTTAAAGGTCGTTTCGGCACGTCGGGCAGTTTTTCATACAGCGCTTCAATTAGCTTGTAAGCAACCGCCACCCCAGACAGTGATGCCATTGCATGCTCAGGCGGCAGCGCTCTAGGGTTCACAATCGCTACCACCGCGGGCCGCTGAGCGGGCAACGTATGGTGGTCAGTCACAATAACGTCCATGCCCAGTGACCGAGCGTACTCAATTTCAGTGGGGTTAGTGCTCCCCGTATCACAGGTGACAATCAACCCCACCCCTTGAGCTGACAGCTGGGCTATCCCTACCATCGAAAGACCGTGAGATTCTTTCAGGCGATTAGGGATGAAGTAAGTGAGCTGATGATCATGTGGAAAAAACTGTCTGAGGCCGTCCCAAAGCACAGCTGTTGAGGTAATGCCGTCCGCGTCGAAGTCTCCCCAAATAGCGACTTTTTCGGTGCGATCGCGGGCCACTATCAGCCGGTCTACTGCCCACAGCATCTCCTCACCAAACTCAAACGGGCTCGCGGGCTGATAGTCTGCGGCTCGCCAAAATCCTCGCAGTGCCTCAGCTGAGCGAATGCCTCTCATCCACAGCAGCTGAGCCCCATGGGTAGGCCGGGGCAAGCCGGTAATTTCCTGTACCGTTTCTATCCAGCTGTGAGCGATCGCCAGGTCCGTCATCCAATCCACCGAACCATCCGCAGCAACCTGCCAATCTGCCGCAGGCCAATCAATTGCAGCCATAGATCCTCCCACCTACCTCTGTTCTCTCAACCTAACACCTCTGCTCTAATATCTTTGCTCTAACACCTCTGCCCTAATATCTCTGTCACCGAAGCCCGATACAATAAACGCCTATACCGACAGCGAGATAGTAAGCCATGAAGCTAGGTGACTGGATCAGTCTGCTGTGCGTCATTGCCGCAGGATACATTCTTTGGCAAATCAAACCGCTCCTGCTTCTCTCCTTCGCAGCGGTTGTCATCGCCCTTGCACTCAACAGCTTGACTCGCAAAGTTCAAGCGTTCAAAATTCCTCGCCGGTTTGCGATCCCGACGGCTATTTTTCTGTTCACAATAGTGGCTACGCTGTTCGTTCTAGTCATCATTCCACCCTTCGTACAACAGTTCACCAAGCTACTAGAACTGCTCGTTAGCTTCTCGACCCGGCTACCCGGCTTAATTGCAGAGCTGCAATCCAATCTGCCCGAGCGCATTCGCTTACCAGAAATCGACGAGTTTTTAGCCTGGCTGACCGCACCGGACTCAGCCGTTCTCGATGTTTTTCGCAATTTCTTTTCTTTTTTCAATGCCTCTTTTCAGCTTCTGATCAACTCTTCTATTCAGATCTTGATCCAAACGCTGTTTGTTGCGGTGCTAGCCGTGATGATGCTGTCTAATCCCAACGCTTATCTCAATAGCGTTTTGCTGCTATTTCCCTCTTTTTATCGCGATCGCGCCCGCGAAATATTCGAAGAGTGCGAAGTCGCCTTAGAAAACTGGCTAGGCGGCATTATCATCAGCTCTATCTTCATCTTTGGGTTTAGCTTTATTGGCCTAGTAGCACTAGGCATTGAATTTGCCTTTGCCCATGCGCTCCTTGCAGGCATTCTCAACTTCATTCCCAACATCGGACCGACCCTCAGCATGATCTTCCCAGTGGTCGTCGCCCTACTCTCAGAAGATCCTTGGAAAGCAGTTGCCGTCATCGGACTCTACATCGTCCTTCAGCAGCTAGAATCTTACGCCGTTACGCCCACCGTGATGGCTCATCAGGTCTCGCTTCTACCCGCGTTCACGCTGATTGCTCAAATCTTCTTCGCCACTGTTTTCGGCTTTCTCGGGCTACTGCTAGCCCTACCGCTCACCGTCGTCACCAAAACATGGATTCAAGAACTGCTGATAAAAGACGTACTCAACAACTGGAAGCTGTCGCCGCAAAGGCGCTTACGGCCTATTTCAGGCGCTAATACAAATACCTATGCAAATCAAGAAGACGCCGAAACCGACCTAGAAAAGAGAAGTCCTGCAACCATCTCTTTCATTGATTACAACACCGTTGATCACGATACGAAACTTGCAGCACCGGATTCCACGTCCAACCCATCACCAAATCCGTCTGAAGTCTAAGCGCCTCCCTACGCTAGCTGCTGAGAATAGGCAGAGCGGGAATAGTAATAAGGCCATCTTGTCCGCAGCCGATAGGGCATGCGCAGAGCCGGAATATGCTAACTCCAGCCCAAAACCTGCATCATCTGCAAACGCTATTGATGTCGTTTCATCCCATCATTGTGATCGAAACGGTAGAAGAAGAACGAGTACAGGCTTTGCTCGGCCAGGCCACCGAGGAACTTCAGCTCTTGGCCTTTGAATGGAGCATTGCCCAGGGTATGAGCCGGTTACAGAGTGCTCAAAGCCATTGGCGAAACGAATACGCACCGCCTGGTTCCAACAGACAAACGATCGAGAAAACAGCCGACCCGTTAGAGGTGCTACGTCACATTGCTAACCTATCAACCAGAGGGCTCTATTGGCTAAAAGACTTTGCGGGTCATCTTGATGATGCCACTATCGCCAGGCAGCTCAGAGAAGTCGCTCATTTATTCAGCTACAATCAATCCGCGCTAATTCTGACGGGAGAGCAGGTATCACTCCCTCAAGAGATTGCACACGAGGCCATCTATTTTGATTTGCCTCTACCTGGCCCTATCGGACTAAAACAGGCTATCGATAGCACCGTCAGATCTTTTCGAGGGCGAGTTCAGATCAATCTCTGCGAGCGAGACTATCAGCAGCTGATTAAAGCGGTACAGGGCATGACGCTCAAACAAACCAAAAAAGTTATCGCTTACGCCACACTCTCAGATCGTCAGCTCGACGCCAGCGATATCAGCAGCGTCTTAGAAAGAAAAACTCAAATCATTCGCGAAAATGGTTTGTTAGACTACATCCCCGCCGAGCGAAATACGGCGCAGCTGGGCGGCTTCGATAACCTACGACAGTGGCTTAACCGTGCCCGTATGGGCTTTAGCAATCAGGCTAAAAGTTTTGGGCTCGTGCCTCCAAAAGGCATTTTAATTGTGGGTATTCAGGGCTGCGGTAAATCGCTCGCGGCCAAAAATATCGCTCGTCAGTGGAAAATGCCGCTGCTCAAGCTTGATACCGGCAGACTCTACGACAAGTACATCGGAGCCTCTGAGAAAAATTTTCGCCATGCGCTTAACCTGGCAGAAAAAATGGCACCTGCCGTCTTATGGATAGACGAAATCGAAAAAAGTATGGGTCAGGGGAATAGCGACGCCGACGGTGGTCTCAGCAGTCGGCTCTTTGGTTCATTTCTAACCTGGCTACAGGAGAAGTCCGAAGAGGTTTTCGTCGTGGCTACGGCCAATGACCTTTCAAAACTACCGCCAGAGCTACTGCGAAAAGGGCGGTTCGATGAAATATTTTTTGTTGATCTTCCAGACGATCAGGCCAGAGAAACCATTCTCACGATTCAGATGGCTCGCTATCAGCAAGATCCTAGTCGATTCGACCTGCCACGGCTGGTTCTCGCCAGCGATGGCTTTAGCGGTGCGGAAATTGAGCAGGTGATTATTACAGCGCTCTACCACGCGATGCACGAAAGATGTCCAGTAGATACCGCGCTACTAGAACACACGATAAAGTCGACGGTTCCGCTCTCAGTTTCGAGAAGAGAAGATTTGCAGCATCTTAGATCAATTGCCAAAACTCGATTTGTCAGCGTGAAATAAGCTCGCAGACCACGTAAGCTGAGGAGATCTCAACCTAATTTTCTTAGCGGGGCCAAATCATGAATCTATCGCTTAAGCGGCCCTCTCCTATCGGATTTTTGCTGATTGCGATTCTCTCTATTCAGTTTGGCTCTGCGCTGGCCAAATCGTTGTTTAGTGAACTGGGCCCATGGGGTGTTGTGGCGCTTAGAGTCACCTTTTCGGCCCTGATACTCTTCGCTATCTGGCGGCCCAGGTTACACGCTCAGGTTAAGTCAAACTTCAAGCTCATTCTGGTCTATGGCCTTGTGATGACCTGCATGAATTCGGCCTTTTATGCCGCGATTGATCGCATTCCACTGGGCATTGCGATCGCTATAGAATTCACAGGTCCACTAGGCCTATCAGTACTCAAGTCTCAAAAATGGCAGGACGGTCTCTGGGCCGCCCTTGCAGCAATTGGAATTTCACTACTCACACCGCTAAGCGGCGCTAACCTTGACCCGGTCGGGATACTCCTGGCCCTATTTGCCGGTCTCTGCTGGGCACTGTACATCATCCTGGCCGCTAAAATTGGTCCAGCACTGCCCGGCGTTGAAGGATTGGCCTGGGGACTTTTGGTCGGGACAGTTGTGCTGCTACCAATCGGGATTGCCACGGCGGGTAGCGCGTTGCTAAGTCCAAGACTGCTAGCGACGGGTGTAGGCGTAGCGGTCCTCTCTACCGCGCTGCCCTACGCCTGCGAAATTGCAGCACTTAGGACGATTCCAGTTAAAGTTTTTGGGGTCATGCTGAGCGTTGAACCCATGGTAGGGGTACTGGCTGGCTTTTTGATTTTGGGTGAGACGCTATCGGCGCGATCGCTGATTGCCTGCCTCCTGGTTTCTATTGCTGCCGCCGGTGCAGCGCAGTTTCACAAAGCCAGTGAAAGCGACACAGACATTCACCCGTAGCGCTTTAGCACCGCTATCTCAGCTCTTTAGACCAGGCACTTTAGATCGCGACAGCTTGCACTAGCGACAACTTGTATCAACTACAACTTGTCATAGCCAGATGGGTAGTCTATGGGTGAATTGAGTTGTCTACGCTAGTGCTATGTCATCGCCTGCCTCGCCACTGACCCTAGAACCCAAAGACTTTAGCGAGCTGTTTCCGCTCTTTAAAGACGCCAGCCCAGAAACACTCAAAAAGCTGCAAGAGAGTGCAATTTTTAACGAGTGCCCGGCTGGTCGCACGGTCCTGATGGAAGACTCGTGGGGCAACGCGGTGTATCTAATTGTTTCAGGCTGGGCGAAAGTTCGTGTGCAGGCAGGCGACGACTATGTAACGCTCGTAATCTTAGGCAAAGGCGAGTACTTTGGCGAAATGGCCGTCCTTAACGAATCACCTCGCTCTACAGACGTTGCAGCGCTCTCTAAGGTTGAACTGTTAAGTATTCCAGCGCAGCTGTTTATTCAAAGTCTGTTCAAAGATCCTCAGCTGCACCATCGTTTACTACAAAGCATGGTGGAACGCCTCAAGCAAACTCAAAAACGCTTTCAGCTACGCAATAAAGCACCTGGCATCAAGATGGTCTACACGTTGATTGGTTTGGCCGATGCCTACGGTGACCATAGAGGTAACAGCATTGAAATTTTCAATATTCCTGAGACGGATTTAGCAGCGATCGCAGATATCAAGCTCGCCGAAGTTGGCAAAATCATGAGCAAACTTGCCGCGCGTAACTGGCTCACAATTGATACCGACAAAGACGTCATTCGCCTGCTCGACATAAAAAGCCTCAGGCATTTATCTAAACTTGGCTAGCCTGAACTTGGGTTAAGGACTGCGATCGCCAGTCATATCTTTAAATTTTGTAGGGCAGTTTTCACTATTTGCCGTCTCCTTTTCTAAAGTAAAAGACAATTCCGTGTGTCTGAGAGCAGCCAAAACCAAACGGCCAAGTACGAACACTCAGCCACGCTACTACACAGGTGAGAACGCCATATGAACATCCAGCCACCGCCGATTTCTCCGCGTCAAATGAATCTGCTGCGCGTTGTTCTCTCTATGGCCTGGGCCGATGAAACCTTAGAGCAAAAAGAAGTCGACGTCATGCTCAATCGCTTCAGTCAGCTCTTCGCAAGTGAGCCAGATCAGCAGGCCTACCTCCAAAGCCAGCTCAAAGAATACTTTGTCCAAGATATTCCGCTAGAAGAAGCCGCTGGCAAAATCGCCAGCGACGCTGAAAAAGAAATTGCTGTGCGGCTCTCCTACGAAGTCATCAATGCCAGTGCACGCACCCCCGAAGAAGCCAAGGTCAACCAAGCAGAAAGCACCGCTTACCGCAAGCTGATCGAGCAGCTTAATCTTCCGGCTGAGATTGTTAAAAGAGCTGAGCAGGAAGCCATTGCCGCGCTCAACCAGGGCGGCGACAACATTGTAGATATGCTGGCCTATCAGCTGCGTGATTATCTGACACAGTAACGTGATTATCTGATACAGCGACCTGACGATTTTATTTCGCTGACTATTACCGAGCACTCATCTCTAACATGCGTTGAATCGGCGCTAGCGCATCCGATTGAATCGCCTCTGGAATAGTGACTTCTGGTGTCTTATTTTTCATCGCTAGATACAGCTTTTCTAGCGTATTCAATCGCATGTATGGGCATTCGTTACAGGCACAGTTTGCCTCAGGCGGTGCAGGAATAAAGTGCTTTTGGGGCACTTGCTTCTCCATCTGATGAATAATACCGGGCTCTGTAGCCACAATAAACCGTTCATTTTCACTGCGCTGCACATAGTTCAGCAGCGCGGTGGTTGAGCCAATATAGCTGGCATGGCGTAGCACTGTCTGCTCACACTCTGGATGAGCCACAATTTCCGCATCCGGATGCTCCATTTTCAGCTGGAGTATCTTCTTTTCAGAAAACGTCTCATGCACAATGCAGCTACCCTGCCAAAGCACCATCTCTCGGCCTGTTTGCTCCATCACATATCGCCCTAGATTGCGATCGGGAGCAAAAATAATTTTCTGCTCAGCAGGCAGCTGGTTCACCAGCTTGACGGCGTTAGAACTGGTACAGATAATATCGCTCATCGCTTTAATATTAGCCGTGCAGTTGATATAAGAAATCACCAAATGGTCAGGATGAGCGGCCTTAAACCGGGCAAATTCATCCGGCGCACAGCTATCGGCCAAAGAACACCCTGCGTCTAGATCAGGTAGCAAAACTAACTTATCTGGATTCAAAATTTTGGCGGTTTCCGCCATAAAGTGCACACCGGCAAACACAATAACATCTGCTTCGGTGTCAGCGGCCCTTTGGGAAAGCCCTAAAGAATCGCCAATATAATCAGCAATATCTTGAATATCAGGCTCCTGGTAGTAATGAGCCAGAACAACCGCATTCAGGTCCTTTTTGAGCTGTTCAATCGCACCAAAAAGATCCTTCGGCAACGCCGTCTGGGTAGGGGAGACGCTGGCAGTAGCAAACACGGACTTTCCTCTCTAAATTATTGTGGATTACCAATTACTTGACTCCAATTATAGTCAAAACTACCATTAATAGCCAGCTGATTCACCAGGCAAAACCACAAGCCCCTCTGCAAAGCCTTTCTGCAAAGTCGATGACGCCTATTTCTTTGAAAAGAAAGCCGCTGAAGGCAGCGGCTCTTGTTGCATGTTGACCAAACGCGAGTCAGGTACCCAGCAAAGGGGCAACAGCGTTCAGCCAACCGTCGGGCGCAGGGGCGTCTGTCAAGACTTCTCGCCATGTCGCAATATCCAAGTCGCTTTTCACCTGTGACAAAGCCGCTAAATTATCCGAACGGCTGCTGATAACAGTGACACTAAGCGATTTTCCTGGCTCCAGCTGAGTGAGATAGGCTTCGACCACCGCGCTGGCTGCCGTTGCAAGACTCGCCCCAGAACCCAGCAGCTCAGAAAACCGAGTTTCTTCTTTAGAACGTAAGACCACCTCGAATCCCATGTCTTCAGCCGCCTGCTGTAATTCTGCCGAATCCACAGCTTTAGGCGTCATAAACAGCTCACTAAACTCGCGAGCCTTGGCTTGATGCGCTGCCTGCTCCGAAATCCCGGCTAATTTTTGTAGCTGAGGTACGGTGAAGTCGCCGAATCCTTTTAACGGATGAGAGATGATGTTGGCGAGCACACGCAGTCCAGCTCGCGCTTGGACGTAAGGGCAGCCCAATGTCAGCACAAAATAGTTATCTTCTTTTTCGCCCAAACTTGGCTCGAAAGGATTATGGTCTACAGGCGTAAAAACAGCGCTGCCGCTTTCTGCAATGAAGGGATCGACCAAGCCTAGCTGCTGACGGATTGAGTCTATTTCGGTGCGATCGCGCCTCGAAAACAAAATTACTGGAATGCCTTTTTCTCGCAGCTGTTCAAGCAGCGATCGCAGCTGTTCATACCTATCGTCAGAATTCTCGTTCGAGCGTTCTTCAGGCGCTCCAACCTCAGAAGAATTCAGCAGCGTTCCATCTAAAGCCGTTAATACTATTTGATCAACCATTTTGACTACATCAGCTCTCTTCACAGATGACTAAGCCCAGTGTTTACTTCCCTAAGGCTTATCCTGTTTAAAACAGTAGGCCCCTTTGTTCGCTATGGATACTCCCGGTTAACTATCCAGTCATGATAAGTTGAGCTAGAGACTGGCAGCCGCACAGTCAATTGCGTTTGATATATGCTGATAAAGAGCACTTCTCACAGCTAAGAGCCAAAGAGGGCGCTTCGCCCGCCTAGAGCTTCAGAGGCAACATTTACCGTGCATCAGTCAGTGGTCAAGATAGCAGTTGTCGGTGATATCCACGACCTCTGGGAACTAGAAGACAACGCCGCCCTCAAGCACCTAGATATTGATTTAGCTATTTTTGTTGGTGATTATGGCAATGAAGCCGTTGAAGTCGTCAGACGCATTGCGGCAGTAGAAGTCCCCAAAGTTGCAGTGATGGGCAATCACGATGCTTACTATTCTGCAAGCAACAAAGGCATCAAAAACTGTCCATACGACCGGACCAAAGAGGATTGGGTACAGCTACAAATCGATCTGCTTGGCGACGACCACATCGGCTTTGGGAAACGAGAATTCCCCCAGTTTGGATTGACGATTGTCGGTGCTCGCCCGTTCAGCTGGGGAGGACCAAAGTGGCGATACCGCAAGTTTTATCGAGATCGCTTCGACGTCAAAAACTTTGACGAATCACTCGATATGATTTTGGCGGCGGCGGATGAAGCCGAACACACCACTGTCATTTTTGTTGGCCACGTTGGGCCCACTGGTTTAGGCGATCAGCCGGAAGATCCCTGCGGCAAAGACTGGGGAAAAAACGGCGGCGGCGGTGATTATGGCGATCCTGACTTTGCCCAGGCGATCGCACTAACACAAGCATCTGGCAAGCACATTCCCCTAGTCACGTTTGGGCACATGCACCACACGCTAAAAAACAACACCAATCGGCTTCGCAAGCGAGTTGCCAAAACCGCTGACACGGTCTATTTCAACGCCGCCAATGTTCCTCGAATCGAAAAAACGCCCACAGGCAATCGGCGCAGTTTTTCTTTGGTCACCCTCAACCAGGGAAGCGTCGACTCTATTGCACTGATCTGGCTAGATGAGCAGTTCCAGCAAATCTCAGAAGAGTATCTATACAAAGCCCACCTGGGCATATAGTCAAACTGTCCGGTCAAACTGCACAGTCAACCTGTACAGACAGGCGACCGGGTGGCCTGCCTGCTCGACCTCAAAGCGCACCGCCAGCAGATAAAGACAGCGATAGAAGTAGACGTCTTAAGACAATTCAAGCTACTATAACCAAGCCTATTTAAGTACGGTCCTACCGTTACTGAATGCGTGCCCTGAATGTGTATCCCAAACACAGGCCCAAGCGTACGCCTGGAGAGGTGGCAGAGTGGTCGAATGCGCTCGACTTGAAATCGAGTGTACCGAAAGGTACCGTGGGTTCGAATCCCACCCTCTCCGTTTAATCCCATAGTTTTCGATAGGTTCTACGATTCCTTCACAAGGAGCGATATAGAATTATTGAAACACACCTGCAGACTTTGGAATTGAGACCAAAGTCTGTAATCTTTGAATGAGCAGCAAAGAACGCACACGGGCAAAATATCCAGTGAAAATATCCGTCTATCACACTCCCGAAGAAGTCCCCACGGGCCTCTTACCTGACTGTGCGATCGCCATTGATGTCCTTAGAGCCACCACAACCATGGCCGCTGCCTTCAGTGCCGGAGCCGAAGCGATTCAAGTATTCAGCGATCTCGATAAACTCCTCAGTGAAAGCGAAAATTGGCCAGCTGACAAACGCATTCGAGCCGGAGAACGCGGCGGACAGCGAGTAGAAGGCTTCGATCTAGGCAACTCCCCGCTTGACCACTCGCCAGAGCAAACCAAAGGCAAACGCCTGTTCATGAGCACCACCAACGGTACTCGGTGCCTACAGCGCATACAGGACGCCCCCATCGTACTCACAGCTGCACTCACCACCCGCCAAGCTGTTGTGGACTATCTTAAGCAGCATCAGCCCAGTAACGTCTGGCTCGTTGGCTCTGGCTGGGAAGGCGACTACTCATTAGAAGACACCGTTTGCGCGGGTGCAATTATTCAGCAGCTGATGGCACAAAATCAGCTCGGCTATGCGGATATTGTCGGTAACGATGCTGCGTTGGCCTCCGTCAGTCTCTTCGTCCAGTGGCAAACTCAGCTGCCAGAGCTCTTAACCCAAGCGAGCCACGGACAGCGACTGCTGCGAAAAAACAACACCGTCGATACAGAATACTGTGCCCAGCTCGATATTCTAGACATCGTGCCCATTCAGCAAAGTCCAGGCATTTTGGTCAACCAATAACCACTGCTCACTACGTTGACACTCTTACTACTTTGACACTTTTACTACTTTGACACTCTTACAGGGTGACAGTGTTTCCCTGTGAAGAAGCTCTCCGGAGCGCATCACCTACTCGCAAGGCATAAACGCTGTCAGCAGCCTTCACGTATAGCGCTACGCCCTCCGTCAGGTGAGCTAAAACAGCTTGCGTATCTAGAGCGATTAAGCCTTTACGAGGTGCGGCCTGCACGGCATGAGTGCCATCGGCCGTCACTAGTGTTCCACTATTACCAGAAAACGCCAATGACCCTTGGGTCCCTTGAGCGTCTATAGTCCGGCAGGCAGTCCATATATTTTCACCCTTGCCGTAGGTCAGCTCGGCAATCAAGCCACTGGTAAATTGCAACCGCCCAGAACTGAGGATACTGCGGTAGTAGCCACTATCGTCATCCTTCCAATCGATCCTTGTGCAGCAGTCCACAGACGCTACCGCGCCAAACAGATTAGTGAGTCGGTGCACCCGCGACAGCGCGCCGCAAAAGGGGAAACCAAATAAGTCTTGTCTATAGCTCCATTTCACCGGCGCAGGATGCTTAGGGCTCAGCGTCCGGTAGCTGACGTAGGTAGGCGCGCCAATCTCTGGTAAGTGCGATCGCATCGTCCTATGCAATCCACCCAAAAGCTCAATATGCTCCACGTGCAGCAAAAGGTCTTGATTCGCGGCCAGTAACAGCAGTCGCTCTGCTTGAGCTAGCTCCAACGACAGTGGATACTCCACAGCGACATGTTTTCCTGCATTCAATGCAGCCTCAACCACCTCACCGTGCAATGCGCTCACTGTGGAGACAACGACTAGATCAATCGAATCAGCTGTCACCAAATCAAACCAGCTGTCCATCGGCTGTATGCCATACCGCCTAGCAAAATCAACAGCACGAGAGTAGTCACGGCCTGCGACAGCTGATAAGTGCGATCGCTCATCTAGCAACAAAGCATCTGCTCTCACCCTAGCGGCGTATCCAGTTCCGACAATCCCGGCTCTAAGCGTCATATCCACATCCACCATCTCTATCTTCTAAAGCGGAAGAGAATCAGCAGCAATTAGACAAAAGGGGTAACATTCGACACAAAATTCTCAACTAAAAATCAATCAATGAACAGCCTGTTAAAGGGCGCTTTCTTGATTGAGAAAAGCTTTCAATAAGGGTAAATTTCTATCATTATGCTTAACTTTTATATGCCATAAGCAAAGTTTATAATAAAATCAATTACTGATAAAATAAAGGTCAATGAGCTCTCGTCTTTTTTAAGCAGGGAAACGACTAAACTCCTCTTATATAGCTGGTTTCGAACTTCTATCGAGTTATAAAAAAAGCACTAAACATAAGCAAAACATGGACTACATTCAGTTTTAGATTACGAATACCTTTCAAGAATCTACTGCAAGATAGTTACAGCAGAATGGTTTTCTCGTACTATCAATATACGCTGTTTTAAACGCCTATGTTGTTAGCGTTTATAGCAACACAAAGGTATTTAGAAACACGTTCAAACAACCGAGAGGACATTCGCATGGCTAGCTACAAGGTAACGTTGGTAAACGAAGCCGAAAATCTAAATACCACTATTGAAGTGGCTGAAGACGAGTACATTCTGGATGCAGCTGAAGAGCAAGGCATCGATCTCCCTTACTCTTGCAGAGCAGGCGCTTGCTCGACTTGCGCAGGTAAAATTACTGCTGGCACTGTAGACCAATCTGATCAGTCTTTTCTAGACGATGATCAAATCGAAGCAGGCTATGTGCTCACCTGCGTGGCTTACCCCACATCTGATTGCACAGTAATGACTCACCAAGAAGAAGAACTGTACTAAACCACACGCTATTTCTTTAAGACGAAAGCCCCAGGTCTTTATTAGACCTGGGGCTTTCGCATGAGCTGAATTGTCAGTAGCCTACGTAGCCGATCAATCAAAACTGATACATAGGCGATACCGTATCATCAGCACTCTGCCTTCAGCAGCTAC